>Ga0213834_100481_pt1 | contig 19331 bp, 12 predicted proteins | sample SWPTP12_FD_160580 | JGI IMG/M metagenome (GOLD analysis project Ga0213834, IMG submission 160580) | Coastal seawater microbial communities from Marineland, Florida, United States - SWP TP1 #2 | ecosystem: Environmental > Aquatic > Marine > Coastal | place: USA: Florida | collected 2016-08-06 | reverse complement strand
CTCCATCAGGCGCTGGTAGCCGTAGAAATACGAGGTCGCCTGGCCCGGCGCGCGGAAGGTGTAGCGCTGCATCTCCTGCGTTGCCATGCCCTCCGACAGGCCGACGTCGCGCATCAGGAAGCTTTTTACGCCGTCGGGGGTGATCTCGCCCAGGTTCACCATCGGGTCGAGGAAGGCGCGCGCCGCGCGCATGGCGCGGGCTTGCAGCGCGAACAGCTGGCCGTCGAGCGGCTCGTAGGGCTGCATCTCGGCTTCCGCATACAGGGCCCAGCCCTCCACGTTCACGCTGTTGAAGGCGAAGACGGCGCGCGCGGTGGAGACGCCGGTCTCGATCATCTTGGCGAACTGCAGTTCGTGGCCGGGACGCGCTTCATGCGCCGTGATCGACCAGGTGCCCGACTGGTGGGTGAAATCGTCGAACACCAGGCGCTTGCCGCTGGCGTCGGGCGGCATGCCGGTGGTGAGCACGAATTCGCCATATTCTCCGGTATTGCCGATCAGGCGAGGAGGGCTCATGTGCGGGGCCGGCTGGGCCGCGTTCTCGGCCATCGAGGCCAGGCGGATCGCGGCCTTGCGCGCGGGGAGGGTGACGACGCGCTGCTCGCGCACGGCCGCCTCGATCGCGGCCAGCCGCTCGGCATAGAGCGGCATCACCTTGTCGGTCGGGATCTGCTGCTTTTTCAGCTCGATCATCACGGCGCGGTAGTCGGCATCCTTGAAGCCGCGTTCGCGTGCGATCAGGTTGGCCGTGATCTGCATCTGGTTGCGGATTTCCGCGAACGAGGTCAGCGCCTTCGAGATCATTTCCTGCGGCCCGATGTCGACCCCAAAATTCTTCAGGTTGTCGGCATACACTTCGGGCGGCAGCTTATGGTCGGTGCGCGCGCGCGGCAGCACCTCGGTTTTCAGGCGGGCGTTGTAGGCGGTGAGCTGCTTTTCGAGCACGTCGAAGCGGCTTTCCCAGCCCTTCAGTTCACTCTTGGCCAGCAGCTCGCGCATGCCTTTCAACAGGGTCGGCCCATCGTTCAGCGCCTGCTCGACCTCGCCCTTGTAGGGGCCGAGCAGGTTCTTGTTCGCCTTTAACCGCTCCTGCAGGCGCTCATGGGCCAGTTCCGTCACCGGGCGGTAGCCCTTGGCCAGGCCCGCGTATTTATCCAGCCGCACGAGCAGCGTCTGCTGGCGCGCCTTGGGGATGCGCGGGTCGAGCGTGGCGCGCACCACGCCGAAAATCATGCCGGTCAGGTCGTCGAAGGGCATGAAGTACTTGCGCTGCAGCGTATTCGTCTTGATCGAGTCCTGCGCCTTGTCGATCAGGATCTGCAGGTCCTGCTTCACCTTCGCGTCAAGCTCGCTGCGCAACCGCTTCTGCAGCTCGCCAATCGCGGCGCGCAGGTCGCGGGTGTTCGGCTCGAACTGGTCGCGCGACATGTCGGTGATCTGCTCGTCGTAGCCGTCCACGCCCAGGTTGCTGGCGCCTTCGGGCGAATACTTGGCGAGCACGTTCAGCAGCACCTTGGCGTTCTCGTTGCTCTTCGTGACCCAGGCCGGTTCGGCGGCGATGGCGGGCAGCGACAGCGCGGCGGCGAGCAGGGTGGCGAGGAGGGTGCGGGCGAGGGGACGGGAAGTCGGCATTGCGTTCCTTTGTGGTCGATGACGGGAAGAGGGAAGGCGCGCCGGCGCCGCGCATGCGGGCGTCCGGCCCGCAATAGTATGCCTGCATCGCGGCGATTTTTCCGAATCCGCGTCGAGACCGCGACGCACGCCCATCACGGCGCTGCGGGTGCGGACACGACCCAGGCATCGAGCGTCTGTGCGACGGCCTGCATCACCTTGCCGGCTTTTTGCAGCACCTTGCCGCGCTCGATGTCGACAATGGCATACGCGCCCGGTTTCCAGTGCCAATAGCCGCGGCATGCATTGATGCGCGCTTCATGGATGTCGGCCGCTGTCCGCCCTTCGAAATCCGCCGCGTCGCAGCCGAACCCGGCCGGGTCGCCGCGCTGGCCGCCGATCTCGAACCGGGGCGCGAACCCGAGCGGCCGCGCCACCCCGTTGATCGGGAGATCGCTCGGGCACATGCGCAGGTCGAATGCGGGATAGTCGTAGCGTGGCTGCCGGTTGCGGCACCAGTGCCCTGGGTCAGGCGCTACGTCCAGCGCCGGGTCGCGAAATTCCACCATGACGACCACCGGTTCGTAATCGCGGGGCGCGGGCACACCCGGCGGCAAGGCCACCCCGTTCTGCGGCAAGGGAAGCAGGCGGCCGTCGATCCAGGCGAAATCGATCCTGAGGTAGTTCAGGCGGCAATCCGCGGTGTAGTGATCGGCCGTCGGAAAGCCGCGCAGCCAGGTGGGAACCGACAGCTGGAAGCCGGCGGCGGTTCGATAGGCGTAGCGCCCGCCGACGCTGGGCCTGCAGTCGCGGTTCATGCGCTCGCCGCGCGCGAAAAATTCTGCCGTCGTTTCGCGCCGCTCGCCCCTGGCCAGGAGCCAGACGAGCAGGACGCCGAGCAGTGCGAAAACGAGGCGTGCGGTACGGCGGTTCATCGATCCTCGAGCCAGTTGATGGTGGGGCGGTGGAAAGCGTCGATTCTACCGGGACGCAGTGCGTGAAAATCCACACATTGTTGCAATGCGCCCGTTACATTGCGTTACCAGAATCACCCAGCGTACTAACCAGTTCTGTCCGCACAGCATGAGACAATCGCGTTCGCCAAAACTCTGCAATGCCTATCCCCCATGCCGCTCTTCGACCGTTCCCGCACGCTCTTGCTGTCCCGTCGCCGCACTGTTGCGCTGACGCCGCTTGCCCTCGGCGCCTTGCTCGCCGCCGCCCCGGCATGGGCGCAGCAAGCGGCCGCGCCGGCGCCCGTCAGCGAGCAGAACCAGTCCACGCCCGATGCGCCGGCCACCGTCTCGGTCACCACCAAGCGCAACGCGAACCGGATCGACCGCCAGGTCTACGATGTGAAAGCCGATCCGGCCAGCAGCAACGACACCGTGGCCGACACCCTGAACAAGGTGCCGTCGGTGGCGGTCGATGCCGACGGCCAGGTGACGCTGCGCGGCAAGAGCAATGTCCAGATCTATGTCGACGGCAAGCCTTCGGCCATGATGCAGGGCGAGAACCGGGCCGCGGCGATCAATGCCTTGCCGGCGGCCGACCTGGAATCGGTCGAAGTCATCAACAACCCGGGCGCCCAGTTCGGCAACGAGGGCGGCGGCGGGCCGATCCTGAACCTGGTGATGCGGCGCGAACGCACGCCCGGCGGCTTTGCGGCGATCAATGCGAACGCCGGCACCGAGGGCCGCTTCAATGCCGGCAGTTTCGGCAGCTACACGACCGGGCGCATGAGTGCGCAGGGCGGGCTGTCCGGGCGCCGCGACAAGCGCGGCGCCACCGCCGAAACGGTGCGCGAACGCATTGACCCGGCCAGCGGCGCCGTCGCGCGCAGCACCTCGTCCTCGAACAGCGATACCGACAACCGCTCGGTCGTCCTGAACGGCTCGCTGAGCTACAACCTGGGCGACAAGGACGTCGTGGCCGCGACCGTGCTGGCCGGCGCCACCGACAGCGAGTCCGTTTCGAACGAACGCTACCGGGGCGCCACCCCCGCCGGCCTGATCGACAGCGACTACCTGCGCGCCAGCCGGCGCGAAGGCAGCAACCGCAACTACAGCCTCTCGACCCGTCTCGACCACAAGGGCGATTCGCAAGGCGAGCTGTTCAAGATGGACCTGCGCCTGTCCGGCGCGAACAACGAAGGCGACAACCGCACCGCCACCGACTACACGGTGCTGCCCGTGAATGCCCAAGCCGCACGCACGCGCCAGGACAACCTCACCGAAAACCGCATTGCCGACTTTACGGGCGACTACGAGCTGCCGGGCGAACGCGGCATTTTGAAAATGGGCTACAAGCTGGCGCGCACCAGCAGCGTGTTCGACAACGCTTATTTCGACGTCAATGCGGCGACACAGTTTGAAAGCATCAACACCCGGCGCACCAACCGCTTCGAGCTCGACGAGACGACGGCGGCCCTGTATGCCTCGTATCAATGGCGCATCAACAGCCAGTGGGGCGTGCTCGGCGGCCTGCGCGCCGAATACACCGATGTCGACCTGTTCCAGGCCACCACGAATATCCGCGCCGGCAACAATTATCTGGACGCGATCCCGAGCGCCTTCCTCACCTATGGCTGGACCGACGACACCACCGTGCGCCTGAGCTATGCGCACCGGATCCGGCGTCCGGGCGCCGGCGACCTGAATCCCTTCGTCATCTACCAGGACGAGTTCAACGTTTCGTCGGGCAACCCGAACCTGCGGCCGAGCGATTCCGATTCGCTCGAACTCGGCCTCGAGACCAAGCTCGGCAAGGTCGACACCAACCTGCGCCTGTACGCCCGGCGCGACACCGACTTGATTTCCGAGCGCCGCTTCTTCCTGGATAACAATGTCTTGCTGACGACGCGCGAAAACGCGGGCAGCAGCAACTCGGGCGGCCTGGAATTCAGTTTCGGCGGCAAGGTCACCGACAAACTGAGCCTGAACGCCAGCGGCAACCTCGGCTATTCCGAACAGACCGTGCTGGGCACGGCCAGCAGCGACAAGCGCAACGCGACCTCGCTGTCCGGCCGCGCCCGCATCGGCTACCAGATCGACCGCGAAAACAGCGTCCAGCTGATGATCAACGCCCAGGGCAAGACCCTGCTCGGCGAAGGCTACCGCCAGCCCTCGAGCACGGCCGATGTCAACTACCGCCGCAGCCTCACGCCGGCGCTGTCGCTGGTCGTCAACATCAACGACCTCTTCGATTCGCAAAAGATGGACACCTTCACCGAAAACGACCGCCTGCGCCAGACCAGCATCCGCCGCTTCGACGGGCGCACGGTCAGCGTCGGCCTGTCCTACCGCTTCGGCAGTTTCGGCGGCAACGGACAGCGCCAGGGCCGGCCGGATGGCGGCGGGCCGGGCATGCGCGGCATGGGCGGCGGCGGCCGCGGCCGTTGAACCCGGCCTGCTGGACGCCACCGAAAACGCGCCTGTGCCAGACTGGAGCCATCCGACAATCGATGGCAAGGAGCAGCGCATGACGACCGAAAACACCGGGCACCAGGACGACCAGCAGCACGAGCAGGGCGCGCAGGCGTCCGACGACGCCTTCGACGGCCTCAAGGACAAGAAACCGGAAGACCTGACCCAGGAAGAATTACGCCTGATGGCCGATACGATGCCGGGCGAAGGACCGGGCGACTGAATCCGCTGGTGACGCATTCAATATTGCCTTGGCAATATTTGTATGTCAGCATGAGGAACCACATTCCGGAACCTCATCCATGCACCAGATCCTCCGTCTTGCCGTTTCGAGCGCGCTCGCCTGCGGCGCCGCGTTCGCCTCCGCCCAAACCACCGCGCCCGAACGTCCGGCCACGTCTTTCCCCTACACGCCGGGCCTCGACGTCGGTTCGATGGACAAGACGGCCGACCCCTGCGTCGACTTTTACCAGTACGCCTGCGGCGGCTGGATGAAGAACAATCCTGTCCCCGGCGACCAGGCGCGCTGGTCGGTCTACAGCAAGCTGGCGCAGGACAACCAGCGCTACCTGTGGGGCATCCTCGACGGTCTTGCCAAACAAAAGGATGGCCGCAACGCCACCCAGCAAAAGATCGGCGACTATTTCGGCGCCTGCATGGACGAGGGCGCGATCGCGAAACGCGGCGCCGCGCCCTTGAAGCCCTTCCTCGACCAGATCGACGGCATGGCCTCGACGCGCGAACTGCCGCGCGTGCTGGCGAGCTTGCAGCCGGCCCTGTCGAACGAAGACTTTTTCTTCGGCTTCAGCTCGAACCAGGACTTCGGTGACTCGACCCGCGTGATCGCCTTTGCCAGCGGCGGCGGCCTGGGCTTGCCCGACCGCGACTATTACCTGAAAACCGATACGCGCTCGAAAGAGATCCGCGCCAAGTACGAAGCCCACATCGCCACCATGTTCGGCCTGCTCGGCGAATCGGAGGCGCTTGCCAAGCGCTCGGCCGCCACCGTGATGCGCATCGAAACCGCGCTGGCCCAGGCCTCGCTGACCCGGGTCGACAAGCGCGACCCGTATAAACTGTTCCACAAGACGGATTTAAAAGGGCTGCAGGCGATGACGCCCGGCTTCGACTGGAAGACTTACCTGGCCGCCATCGGCCAGCCCGGATTGAAGACCTTCAACGTCACCGAGCCGAAGTTCTTCAAGGCCTTCGGCAAGCAGCTGCGCAGCAATGACCTGGCGGCCATCAAGACCTATCTGCGCTGGCAGACCGTCAAGTCGCTGGCGCCGGCGCTGTCGCCGCAATTCGACGAACCGCATTTCGCTTTCTTCAGCCAGACCTTGCGCGGCGTCGAGAAACAGAAGCCGCGCTGGAAGCGTTGCGTGCAGCTGGTCGACGGCCAGCTGGGCGAAGCGCTGGGCCAGGAATTCACCAGCCGCGCCTTCTCGCCGGAACTGAAGGCGAAATCGCTGCACATGACGCGCCAGGTGGAAGAGGCGATGGCGAAAGACATCGAGTCGCTCGACTGGATGAGCCCGGACACCAAGAAGCGCGCCCGCGAAAAACTCGACACCATCGTCAACAAGATCGGCTACCCCGACACCTGGCGCGATTATTCCGCCTTCGACGTGCGCGCCGACGATTTCACCGGCAACGTCGTGCGCGGCCAGTTGTTCGAAAGCCGCCGCCAGCTCGCCAAGATCGGCAAGCCGCTCGACCGCGGCGAATGGGGCATGACGCCGCCGACGGTGAACGCCTATTTCAATCCGCAAATGAACGACATCAACTTCCCGGCCGGGGTGCTGCAGCCGCCGCTGTTCGATCCGAAGATGGACGACGCGCCGAACTACGGCAACACCGGCGGCACCATCGGCCACGAACTGACGCATGCGTTCGACGACGAAGGCCGCCAGTTCGATGCCAAGGGGAATCTGAAGGATTGGTGGACCAAGAAGGACGGCAAGGAATTCACGGATCGCGCCCAGTGCATCGTCGATCAATATGCCGGCTACACGGTGGTCGACGACATCAAGATCAACAGCAAGCTGACCCTGGGCGAAGACGTGGCCGATCTCGGCGGGCTGATCCTCGGCTGGATGGCGTGGAAGACGCAGATGGCGAGCATGCCGCAGCAGGCGCAGGCGCCGCGCGACGGTTTAAGCCCCGAGCAGCGCTTCTTTGTCGGCTTCGCGCAATGGGCCTGCGAAAACGATCGGCCGGAAAACCTGCGCGTAACGGCGATGACCGATCCTCATTCGCCGGGCAAATACCGGGTAAATGGTGTCGTGATCAACATGCCGGAATTCGAGAAGGCGTTTGCCTGCAAGCCGGGGCAGCCGATGGCGGCGGTGAAGCGCTGCCGGGTTTGGTAAGACGTATTATTCAGTAATAAAGCCCGACAGGCCATCGCTGGTCCGTCGGGCTTTTTCTTGTCACAACCAGCTTAGTGCTGGTCGATCTTGCCGCGCCATGCACCGGTTTCGGCGCCGCGCTTTTCCAGCATGTCCTTGAAGTTGGTCAGGTTCGCACGGGTTTCCAGGCGCACCGCGCCGAGGGCGTCGCCGATGGTTTCCAGCACGCCGTCCGGCTGGTAATCCATCTGCAGCGTGATCCGGGTGACGTTATCGGCAATCTTGTGGAAGGTCACCACGCCGGCATTGTGCACGCCGCCGGTGCTGCGCCAGGCGATGCGCTTGTCTGGCGTCTGCTCGGTGATTTCCGCATCCCATTCCTTGTCTTCGCCGGCGACGTTTGCCTTCCAGTGCAGGCGTTTGTCGTCGAGCTGGCGGACTTCCTTCACGCTCTTCATGAACTGCGGGAAGTCTTCGAACTGGGTGAACTGGTTGTAGACGGTGCTCACCGGCGCATTCACTTCGATGGCCTCGATGATGGAAGAATCGCCATTCTGGGTGCGGTTTTTCTTCATTTGCTTCGACAGTAGCATTCCGCCAACAGCCAGTGCGGCGACAGTCACGACTCGGTTCAGCATAGGTTTCTCCTTAAAACGATGGTCCACGCGGTGATTCGCGTATTTGTCGTTAAGTTAAGCGAATTTCTGAACAGGCGGCGCGCGGGAGGGTGCGTCGCTGATACTGATGAGTTGACTGGCGTTGTCGTATTATGCCGTCTGCTTCATTACTTTTATGTCGGAATTTACCGATATTCGAAGAGGATAAACGGGAGGTGCCTTTGACGATTTTGCCGAAGGTGACAGGGCGCGGGTCGTCGGCGCACGCGGGAGCGAGGCCATCGCCTTGAAATAAAATTTCAGAGTTTTCCGCTTTTTGAAATTTTCTTTCACTGACGTTGAGTTTCTGCGCGAGACTGGATGGGCATACAGTAAATCCCGGCGGTATAATGGCCGCATGAATCTCCTTCACAACCTCAATCCCGAACAATTGGCAGCCGTCACGCTGCCCTCCCAAAGCGCGCTGATCCTTGCCGGCGCCGGTTCGGGCAAGACCCGCGTGCTGACGACGCGCATCGCCTGGCTCCTGCAAACCGGCCAAGTCTCGCCGGCCGGCATCATGGCGGTGACCTTCACCAACAAGGCGGCGAAGGAGATGCTGACCCGCCTGTCGACCATGCTGCCGGTGAACACGCGCGGCATGTGGATCGGCACTTTCCACGGCCTGTGCAACCGCTTGCTGCGCACGCATTACCGTGATGCCGCGCTGCCGCAATCCTTCCAGATCCTCGATTCGCAAGACCAGCTGTCGATGATCAAGCGCTTGTTGAAAGCGGCGAACGTCGACGATGAAAAGTATCCGGCCAAGAACCTGATGTACTTCATCAACAACGCGAAGGACCAGGGCTTGCGCGCCAGTCAGGTGGAGGCCTACGACCCGATCGAACGCAAGATGGTCGAGCTCTACGACCTCTACGACCAGCAATGCCAGAAGGAAGGCGTGGTCGATTTCGCCGAACTGCTGCTGCGCTCGTACGAGCTGCTGTCGCGCAACGCGCCGCTGCGCCAGCATTACCAGATGCGCTTCAAGCACGTGCTGGTCGACGAGTTCCAGGATACCAACGACCTGCAATACAACTTGCTGAAACTGCTGGCCGGCCATGGCGAGCAGGTAGGCGGCGCCATCTTTGCCGTCGGCGACGACGACCAGAGCATCTACGCCTTCCGCGGCGCCAACGTCGGCAACATGTCCGCCTTCGAGCGCGAGTTTCAGGTCAAAAACCTGATCAAGCTGGAGCAGAATTACCGCTCGCATGGTCACATCCTCGACAGCGCCAACTTCCTGATCGCGAACAACCAGAAGCGCCTCGGCAAGAACCTGCGCACGGACGCGGGCCTGGGCGAGCCGGTGCGCATCTACGAAGCGTCCTCGGATCTGGAGGAAGCGCAGTGGATCATCGAGGAAGCCAAGAGCCTGATGAGCGAAGGCCTGGCGCGCAGCGAGATCGCGATTTTGTACCGCTCGAATGCGCAAAGCCGGGTCATCGAGCACGCGCTGTTTGCGGCCGGCATCCCGTACACGGTGTATGGCGGCCTGCGCTACTTCCAGCGCGCCGAGGTCAAGCATGCGATTGCCTATCTGCAGCTGATGGACAATCCGCACAACGATTCGGCCTTCCTGCGCGTGGTGAATTTCCCCACACGCGGCATCGGCGTGCGCTCGATCGAGCAGCTGCAAATGGCGGCCGACACCTATGGCGTCTCGCTGTATGCGGCCGTGCCCTACATGACGGGCAAGGCGGGCACCTCGCTGGGCGGCTTCGTGAAACTGATCGAGGGTGCGCGCTTCGAGACCCAGCAGCTGGCGCTGCCGGAAATGGTGCGCGTCGTACTCGAGCGTAGCAATCTGCTCACGCACTACGGCAACGAAAAAGAAGGCGCCGACCGCATCGAAAACCTCGAGCAGATGGTCAACGCGGCCGCCCAGTTCGTGCAGGAAGAAGGCTTCGGCCAGTTCGCCCCGGCCCATTTGGGCCCGGCAGCGACGGTGCAGGCAGGCGAGGCGGTGGTCTACCAGGACGGCATCGAAATCATGGATGCCGACGCGCCACTGCCAACGGTCATGTCGCCCCTGTCCGCCTTCCTGTCGCACGCCTCGCTGGAAGCGGGCGACGCCCAGGCGCAGGCCGGGCAGGACGCCATGCAACTGATGACGGTGCACTCGGCCAAGGGCCTGGAATTCGACGCGGTGTTCATCACCGGCATGGAAGAAGGCCTGTTCCCGCACGAATCGAGCGCGCGCGAGCTCGACGGCGTGGACGAGGAACGGCGCCTGATGTACGTCGCCATCACGCGCGCGCGCAAGCGGCTGTACATGAGCTTTACCCAGCAGCGCATGCTGCACGGCCAGACCCGCTACAACATGAAGTCGCGCTTCTTCGACGAGTTGCCGGAAGAAGCCCTGAAGTGGCTGTCGCCGCGGGTGCAGAGCCACTGGTTCGGCAACAAGAAGGCCGCCACGGCCTGGGACGACGCCGCCTTCCGCAATGGCAGCGACAACAAGATCGCCCAGCAAATCACCCAGAAGTCAGCCGGCAACGGCTCGGGCTGGCGCATCGGCGAATCGGTCGCGCACGCCAAGTTCGGCGAGGGTGTGATCGTCAACATCGAGGGCGGCGCCGGCGCCGCGCGTGCGCAGATCAACTTCGGCGCAGCCGGCATGAAGGTGCTCGATTTGTCGGTGGCCAAGCTGGAGCGGGTCGGCCGCTGACCAGGTGGGCGCCGGGCGCCCACCTTGCAGTGAACCGCCGCGCCAGGCTTATTTGTTCAGATTGACGCGGCCCGCGTCCACGTCGACCGGCTTGCCGAAGATCTGCCGGTAGCCCGCATACATCGCGCACTGCAGCAGCAGGATGAACAGGAACACCAGCCACATCAGGAGCACGCGCCCGAACATCGAGGTGCCCGTGATCATGACGATCACGAAGAAGCATGCCAGCAAGATCCCGAACCAGCTCGTCAGCAGCACGAAGAACACCCGCGCACTCTTGAGAACGGCAAAGAAGCTGTAGAAGATCGCCTTTCCCGGCGCCATCTTCTGCCAGTAGACCAGCGGCGCCGCAAACGACAATGCGATCAGGACGCTGGCATTCAGGGCCGACAGCGCGAACATCTTGACGAATTCCCAGGGCGCCACCGGCGGCACGTTCTTCGGATCGGCGGGCTGCACGACTTGCTGGATGAGTTCGAAATCGACGACGAAGCGCGCCAGCACCGTCAGCAGCACCGACACCCCCAAGTACACGAGGCCGACCTTGCACAGCTCGGCCAGTACCGGTTTCCTGAAACCGGTCATGACCACGGCGGGCGTGACGCGCTCGCCGTTCTCGATCATCAGGCAGCCCTTCATGAAGGCCAGCGAGAACGAGGGGATCAGCACCATGGCCAACAGCGGGCCGAGCAGGGGAACCGAGCCGATCAGCAGGTTGATCAGGATGTTGGCGAACAGCAGGGTGGTCAGCGCAGCGGGTTGCTTGCGGAACAAGGCGGTGCCTTCCTTCAGCCAGGTCCAGCCGGTTATTGCGGGCATGTTATTCATTCTTGGTGAGCCAGGCGCGGAGCAGGGGTCGCGATACGCTCGCGCAGGATGCGTTCGAAATGGGTGGGATCGTGGGGCGTGAGCATTTCGGCTTCGCGCGGCACGTAAAAATCGTACAGGCGCGACAGCCAGAAGCGCAGCGCCGCGGCGCGCAGCATGGGTTGCCAGGCGGCTTCTTCGTCAGGCGTGAATGGACGCACCGCGCGGTAGGCGGCCAGCAGGGCCGTCACGCGCGCCGTGTCGAGCTTGCCGCTGGCGAGGTCGATGCACCAGTCGTTGACGGTGACGGCCAGGTCGAACAGCCAGCTGTCGACGCCGGCGAAATAAAAGTCGAAGCAGCCGCTCAAGCGTTCGCCGACGAACATCACGTTGTTACGGAACAGGTCGGCGTGCACCGGGCCGCGCGCCAGGCCGGCATACGTCTCGCTGCGCGCGAACGCCGCCTGGAAGGTCACTTCGTCCTGCAGCAAACGGGCATTCTCGGGCGTCAGGTAGGGCAGCACTTGCGGCATGGTTGCCTGCCACCAGTCGAGTCCGCGCAGGTTCGGCTGCTGCAGCGGGAAGTCGCGCGCCGCCAGGTGCATGCGCGCCAGCATGGCGCCGACCTCGGCGCAGTGCACCGGCTGCGGGGCCATCTGCGAGCTGCCCGCCAACTTGCTGACGATGGCCGCCGGCTTGCCTTGCAGCGCCACGACCAGCGCGCCCGCCACATTGGCCACCGGCGCCGGCACCGGAATGCCGCGCTCGGCCAGGTGGCGCATGAGTTGCACGTAGAAAGGCAGCTGCTCGAAACTCAGGTTCTCGAAGACCGTCAGCACATACTCGCCGCGCTCCGTCGTCAGGAAGAAATTGCTGTTTTCGATGCCGGAAGCAATGCCTTGAAGCGCCATTGCCTGGCCAAGAGGAAACTGCTCCATCCACTGGGTGAGGTCATCCAGTGTGACTGCGGTGAACACTGCCATTATGCGGGGGTAAGGTGAGAAGAGTCTGGACGTGCGGGCGCATGCGCCCGCCTGGCGGGTTGATCAGCGGGTGGCGGGCATCGGTGGCGGCGGCGGGATGTCGGCCGGCGTCAGGATCGGCGTAGTTGCCGCAGGCACATTGCGGGCCGATGCCGATGCCGTGGCAGCCGGCTTCGCAGCGGTAGCGGGCGCAGCGGGCGTCGCCGCAGCCGCGGCCGCATCGGCTGCCGCCTTCCGCTTGCCGTTGAGGTCGAACTCCAGCACCTGCCATTGCGGCGCGCGGATGCCGCTGCTCTGGGCATCGCCAGGCTGGGCATTGCCGACGGGCTGGCCCGATTTCATGACGTAACGGCTCTTGCCGCTCTTGACTTCGACTTCGGTGACCTGGCCGCTGTTGTTGCGCTTTTCCCGGATCTGCGGGCCGCGCTGCGGTTCGATCCTGGTGGCCGGCACGTCGCTGCCCGGCTCGATGCGTTCGGTCGGCGGTTGTGCGGTTGCCGGCGTCTGGGCGCCCGCTGCGCCAGCGCAGCCTAGCAGGGCAATCGACAGGGTCAGGCGGGGAAATGTGCGCAGCATGATGGTCACCTTATATCGTTTGAACCATTGTAACAAACACAGTACCTTCCTGTGAAAAGTACGCCGGCTGTGTCCCCCGCGGCGCGCCATCTGTTGTGCTTTCCCCATTCCGTATTCTGCGATAATGGCAGCCACTTTATCGCCGGTTTTACCCATCATACCCATGCAAAATACCCTGCTGCTCGTCGACGGTTCCAGTTACCTGTATCGCGCCTTCCATGCGCTGCCCGACCTGCGCGGCCCCGACGGCCACCCGACCGGGGCGATGCACGGCATGGTCAACATGCTGCGCCGCCTGCGCACCGACTACCCGGCCGCCTACATCGCCTGCGTCTTCGATGCGAAAGGTAAAACCTTCCGCGACGACATGTACCCTGAGTACAAGGCGACCCGCGCCTCGATGCCGACCGACCTCTCCAAGCAGATCGAGCCGATCCATGAAGTGGTGCGCCTGATGGGCTGGCCGATCCTGATGATCGAAGGCGTCGAGGCGGACGACGTGATCGGCACCCTGGCCGTGCAGGCTGCCGCCAAGGGGATGAACACCATCGTCTCGACCGGCGACAAGGACCTGGCGCAGCTGGTCAACGAGAAGGTCATGCTGATCAATACGATGAGCAACGAAAAGCTCGACGAAGCCGGCGTGCTGGAAAAATTCGGCGTGCCGCCGAGCCGCATCATCGACTACCTTACCCTGATCGGCGACACCGTCGACAACGTCCCGGGCGTGAGCAAGTGCGGCCCGAAGACGGCCCTCAAATGGCTTGCCTTGCACGGCTCGCTCGACGGCGTCATCGAAAACGCGCACAGCATCGGCGGGGCAGTGGGCGAAAACCTGCGCTCGGCGCTCGAATGGCTGCCGCAGGGACGCCAGCTGATCACGGTGAAGACCGACTGCGAACTGATGGGCCATATCGTCTCGATCGAGGAGAGCCTGGTCGCCCGTCCGGAAGACAAGGACGCATTGCGCGACTTCTTCACGCGCTACGGCTTCAAGACCATGCTGCGCGACCTGCAGGCCGGCCCCGGCGTGGGTGCCCCGGTCATGAATTCCCCGGAAGGCGCGCAAGACACTCTGCCCGGCATGCCGGTCATCAAGGGCGAGTACGAACTGGTGACGACCTGGGAGCAGCTCGACAAATGGCTGGCGCTGGCGAACGCCGCCGAACTGACGTCGGTCGACACCGAAACCACCTCGCTCGACCCGATGACGGCGCAGATGGTCGGCATCTCCTTGTCCGTCGAAGCGGGCAAGGGCGCCTACATCCCGGTCGCGCACCGCTATGCCGGCGTGCCGGAACAGCTGCCGCGCGAAGAGGTGCTGGAGCGCATGCGCGGCTGGCTGGAAGACCCGAGCAAGCCAAAGCTCGGCCAGAACATGAAGTACGACATGCACATCTTTAACAACCATGGCGTGACGTTAAAAGGGATCGTGCACGACACGCTGCTGCAATCCTACGTGTTCGAATCGCACAAGCCGCACGACATGGACACGATGGCGATGCGCCACCTCGGCTACACCACGATTCCTTTTGTGGACGTGTGCGGCAAGGGCGCCAACATGATCTGCTTCGACCAGGTGGAGTTGGGGCGCGCGACCGAATACGCGGCCGAGGATTCCGACATCACGCTGCGCCTGCACCAGACCATGCTGCCGCACGTCGAAAAGGATGCGGGCCTGGCCTTCATCTACAAGAACATCGAGCTGCCGACCGAGATCGTGCTGCAAAAGATCGAGCGCAACGGCGTCCTGATCGACGCCGAAAAACTGCATGCGCAGTCACGCCAGCTGGGCGCGCGCCTGGTCGAACTCGAGCAGCAGGCCTATGAGATGGCCGGCGGCCCGTTCAACCTCGGCTCGCCGAAACAGATCGGCGAGATCTTCTTCGGCAAACTCCAGCTCCCCGTCATCAAGAAGACCGCCACCGGCGCGCCCTCGACCGACGAGGAGGTGCTGCAAAAGCTGGCCGAGGACTTCCCGCTGCCGAAGGTGCTGCTCGAATACCGCGGCATGGCCAAGCTGAAGTCGACCTATACGGATAAATTGCCGACCATGGTCAACGCGAACACGGGCCGCGTGCACACGAACTATGCGCAGGCGGTGGCGATCACCGGCCGCCTGGCCTCGAACGATCCGAACTTGCAGAACATCCCGGTGCGTACCGCCGAAGGGCGCCGCATCCGCGAAGCCTTCATTGCGGCGCCGGGCAACGTGATCGTGTCGGCCGACTACTCGCAGATCGAGCTGCGCATCATGGCGCATATCTCGGGCGACGCGGCCATGCTCAAGGCGTTTGCCGACGGCGAGGACATCCACCGCGCGACGGCCGCCGAGGTCTTCGGCGTCGCCCCCGACGAAGTCGACAACCAGCAGCGCAGCTACGCCAAGGCGATCAACTTCGGCCTGATCTACGGCATGAGCGCCTTCGGCCTGGCCGCACGCCTGGGCATCGAACGGGCGGCCGCGGCCAGCTACATCGACCGATATTTTGCGCGATTCTCGGGCGTCAAGCAGTACATGGACGAAACGCGCCTGCAGGCGAAAGCGCGCGGCTATGTCGAGACCGTGTTCGGCCGCCGTCTGTGGCTCCCCGAAATCAACTCCCCGAACGGCCCGCGCCGCGCCGGCGCCGAACGGGCAGCCATCAACGCGCCGATGCAGGGCACGGCGGCCGATTTGATCAAGCTGGCGATGATCGCCGTGCAGGACTGGCTGGAAGCGGAAAAGCTGGCCACGCGCATGGTCATGCAGGTGCACGATGAACTGGTGCTGGAAGTGCCGCAAGCCGAACTGGAACTGGTGAAGGCGAAGCTGCCCGAGCTGATGGCCGGCGTGGCCGAGCTGAAGGTGCCGCTGGTGGCGGAGACGGGTGTGGGCAGCAACTGGGAAGAGGCGCACTAAACCGCGTTCACGCCGCTGTTTCTGCCGTCCATCGCAAAACCAGTTCAGGCAAGGGCAATCGGACTTACGATGATTCCACTCTCACGAAAGGAACTCATCATGCGCCGCTTAGCCCTGGTCCTCGCCCTGTCCCTCGCCGCCACCGCCGCCCACGCCGCCGAGCAGGTGCGCGCCGCCGCCCCCTTCACCTCGATCGACGTGCAAGGCCCGATCAGCGTCACCGTCGACGCCGGCACGGCGCAGCAGTCGGTGCGCGTGCGCGGCAGCGACAAATTCCTCAATACGGTCACCAGCGAAGTCGTCAACGGCGAACTGCGCATCCGCATGCGCGACAAGCATTTCTCCTCCAATCGCGACGACGACCAGCGCATCGTCATCAGCATGCCTCAGCTGCGCGCCTTCAACGCCGAAGGCGCGGGCGAAATCAAGCTCAACAACGTGCAGGGCGAGCGCCTCGACGTCAATTACCGCGGCGCAGGCAGCATGGAAATCAAGGGCAAGGTCAACACCTTCACGATGACGGCCGAAGGCGTGGGCGAGGTCGACAGCAAGGCGCTGATCGCCAACAACGCCGACATCCGCTTCCGCGGCATCGGCGACGTCAAGGTCTACGCCAAGGACAAGCTCGACGTGTCCGTGCAGGGCATGGGCAGCCTGAGCTACTACGGCAAGCCGCGCACGGTGAACAAGCGCGTTGCTGGACTGGGCTCGGTCAGCGCCGGCGACTGATCCGAGAAAGGCGTCAGAACAACGCGCCCTGCGGGCTGGTAAGGCGCGCGAAACTGTCGCCGACAAAAGGCAGGATGCCGTCGGCGACGGGTTCCAGCTGCTTTACCAGGTAGTGTTCGTAGTCGATCGACGAACGCAAGGCTTCCATCGGTTCGGGGCCGGCGGTCGTCATCAGGTAGCGGATCCAGCCGCCGTTGCGGTATTGCGCTCCCCGGCCTTGGGCGATATGGAAGTCGTCGGCCATGCGGGCGGCGCGCACGTGGGGCGGCACGTTGCGCTCGTATTCCTGGAGCGGCCGGCGCAGGCGCTTGCGGTAGACGAGCAGGTCGTCGAAGTCGCCGCGCAGGGTAGCGGCCACGTAGTCGCGCACGTAATCCTCGTAGGGTTCGCGCCGGAAGATGCGGCCGTACAGGCCTTGCTGGAACTGCTGCGCCAGCGGCGTCCAGTCGCTGCGCACCGTCTCCAGGCCCTTGTACACGATCTCTTCGCCACCGCCGGGCGTGCCGGCCAGGCCGGCATAGCGCTTCTTGCTGCCCTCGTCGGAGCCGCGTACGGTCGGCATCAGGAAGCGCCGGAAATGGATGTCGTACTCCAGCTCGAGCGCACTCTCGATCCCGAGCTCCTCGCGCAGGTGCGTGCGCCACCAGCCATTCACATGCTCGACCAGTTCGCGCCCGATGCGCAGCGCGTCAACGTCGGCATGGGCGCTACCCAACCACACGAACGTGGAGTCCGTGTCGCCATAGATGACCTGGTAGCCGCGCGCCTCGATCAGTTCGCGCGTGCGGTGCATGATCTCATGGCCGCGCATCGTGATCGAGGACGCCAGCCGCGCATCGAAGAAGCGGCAGCCGGTGGTGCCGAGCACGCCGTACATGGCGTTCATGATGATCTTCAGCGCCTGCGACAGCGGCTGGTTGCCGGCGCGCTTGGCCGCCTCCCGGTCTTCCCACACGCGTGTGACGATGCCGGGCAGGCAGTGCCGGGTGCGCGAAAAGTGCGCACCGCGAAAGCCCGGCACGGTGTCGGCATCAGGCTCCTCCAGACCCGCCACCAGCCCCACCGGATCGATCAGGAAGGTGCGGATGATCGACGGGTAGAGGCTTTTGTAATCGAGCACCAGCACCGAATCGTAGAGGCCCGAACGCGAATCCATGACGAAGCCGCCCGGGCTGTCCGCACCCGGCACGTCGCCGATGTTGGGCGCCACCCGGCCCAGGCGATGCATCAGCGGGATGTAGGCGTGCTCGAACGCGGCGACCGATCCGCCGCTGCGGTCCGCCGCCAGGCCGGTGACGCTGGCGCGTTCCAGCAGGAAGGCCATCAGGCCGGTCTTCTCGAAGATGCGGGTGACCAGTTCGCAGTCCTTCAGGTTGTAGCGCGCCAGGGCCGGCTTGTCCTGCGCGAACATGCGGTCGATGGAGGCCATGCGGTCGTAGGGATGGTCGATCGCCTTGCCCTCGCCCAGCAGGGTTTGCGCCACGTTCTCCAGGCTGAACGACGGGAAGCTCCAGGTGGCCGAGCGCAGCGCCTCGATGCCGTCGATGACCAGCCGGCCCGGCAGGCCCGCGAAATAGCGCGCTTCTCTCTCTGTGCTCGCCTTGGCATTCGTGCGCCACTCCATCGATGCGCCGCCGCGGCCGATGCGCAAGGGATGCCGCAGGCGCTCGGCGTGCTCCTGCAGCACGCGCAGGTCGAACCCGATCACGCTCCAGCCGATGATGGCGTCCGGATCATGGCGCACCATCCACGCTTCCAGCTTCTCCAGCAAGGCCAGGCGGGTGTCGCAATACTCCAGCTCGAAGTCGAGCCCGGTGGGGTCGCCATTCGGCGGCCCCAGCATGTACACCTGGCGCTGGCCGCAGCCTTCCAGGCCGATCGAGCGCAACTCGCCCTGCATGGTGGTCTCGATGTCGAGCGAGACGGTGCGCAGCTGCGGGCGGTAGCCGGGCGCCGGTTTCAGGTGTGCGGCCAGCAGCAGCGCGGGGTCGTCGGGCGCCGGCGTGCCCGTGAAGGCCACCGGCGCCATGATGAAGCGCTCCATCAGGTAACGCTCGGGCGGACGGATGTCCGCCTCGTAGACGTCGACCCCGTGCTCGCGCAAGCGCTTCTCCAGCCGCAGCAGATGGCGGTAGTGGCGGCAGTACAGCCCCAGCACAGGACGCCCGCGGAAGTCGCACAAGGCCAGCGGGCGCAGTTCGACACCGCGTTCCCGCTGCACCAGACTCCTCACCGCTGCCTCCTGCTCGGCCGGAACAAAGGCGACCGCTTCCGCCGCCGGCAGGCGCAGGCGGCAAGGACCGTCGTCGGTGGCGAGCCAGAGCTCGACCTCGACGCCGCCGATCCCATCGTCGCCGTGGTTGCCGGCATCGCGCCAGTGGCGCGTCAGCAGGAAGCCCTGCCGCGCTGTGTCACTCATGGATAGTCGTGTGAGGCGATGCGAACCACCGAGCCAAAGGCGGCAGTGTAGCAAATCCCTTGGAACCCCGGGAATGAATCGCCCCGGCTTTCGTGGAGGCCGGTTAGTGTGAGTCAGGCCAGGATAGCTTGACTGCTCAGTTGCTTGTAATAGTTTGCCTCAGCTTCGGCCGGCGGTATATAGCCCAGTGGTTCGAGCAGG
>Ga0213834_100479_pt1 | contig 19364 bp, 19 predicted proteins | sample SWPTP12_FD_160580 | JGI IMG/M metagenome (GOLD analysis project Ga0213834, IMG submission 160580) | Coastal seawater microbial communities from Marineland, Florida, United States - SWP TP1 #2 | ecosystem: Environmental > Aquatic > Marine > Coastal | place: USA: Florida | collected 2016-08-06 | reverse complement strand
GTATTGCGGCAGCAGGCCGGTCTTGTCGCTGGCGCTAGTCAGCAGGCGGACGTCAACCGGGGTGCTCTGGCCTTCCTCGGTGACCGTGAACGTCGTAACAGCCAGCGTGGTGCTCGCCTCGGTCATCACGCTGATCGGGAAGCTGGTCTTGGCGCAGAACGAGGCCGCTGTGCCGTCCAGATCCGCGAACGGGTTTGGCGCTTCTGGCGCATGGGTCAGGCCGATTGCGCTCTGACCGTTAGCCGGGTACACGCCGACATAATCACCAGCGACGTTTTGTTTCGTGCCCATCGTGCCGAAGTCGATATAAGCCGGGCGGCCCGCGTCAGCGTTCACCGGGGGAGCGATACCCACATCGGTCCAGTGCTGCGTCATCATCAGGACGCGGTGATACACAGTTGCCGACAGGCCTTCGATGACTTCCGCGGCATCAGCATTCGCGCCAGTCCAACCGATCACTTCGCTGGCCGAGGTGGCAGCGTAACCGGCAGTGGCCAGACGATCCTTCACCGTGACGCCGGTGAAGCCAGGCTTGCCAGCGACTTCATCGTGAGGCGTGGCGCCGCCGTTATTGGTAGCCACATAGTCCGAATGGTTCTGCGCGGCCATGTCGATTTTCGTGCTCTGGTTGACTGGGCCGAGGTTCAGTGCGGCGCGGAAGCTGGTCAGCGCATCGAACGCCCGCCGCTGCTGCGATGCCGCCGTGTAGGTTGGCGCAACCACTGGCTGGGTAATCGGAGCGAGGACGACCGAGGGCGGCGTCGGGGTCGGTGCCGGCACAACAGGGGCAGGGGTAGTTGCCACTGGAGCTGATGCCGACGAGGATCCGCCGCCACCACCACCACAACCCACGAGTGCCAGCGACAGAGTTGCAGCGACGGTGAGGGCGAATTTGTTTTGCATTTGAATCTCCGGTTAGTCATTCGTAAATTTGGGCAACTTGTTTTGCCCTATGTACACATTCTAACAATCGGGTAAAAGGTCTCGCAACGAAACGGACGAAAGATTTAACTTTTATTTTTCAATCAGTAGGCCGCAACAACAAATGCAGTGAAAAGGGGGGAAGACCGGGGGGAGCGTCCAGAAAAACGCTCGGCTGATATAAATGAAGGGTGTATTTATGGCGCTGGAGCAGACGAGGGTTCGTCGAGAATACGGGCTTCGTGATAGTCCCATGCCTGCGTTACTCGAAGGTTTCCATCATCACCTGATAGCACAGTGAATCCGGCTTCTTCCAGATAGGCGTCGATTCGTTCCGAGACGGACATGCCGTCGTCGTCGACCCCGCCTGTATCGATTGCTTCCTGTAAGTCATTGGCGCTTGTGCAGGCTTCGTTGACGAAGGCCAGGGCCAGCGCGCCGCCCATGCTGCTCGGCGCCAACGTGTGCTTATCGGATCTCGGGCCATCCTGAGAAGGCAGCACGATCGCCACCGTATTGCGATGGTCGACCAGGCCGAATTCCAGGGCGGTCTTGGCCACGTCGAGATGGAATTCGTGATCGGCGCCGGCGGCGTCGGGCTGCGCCAGCGCCTCTACAAGCTTCGATAGCGCATCCTGGTGCGAAATGCGCACGAGGAGATCGGCCTTCTCCGGCCCCCAGGCAACGTCGTATGTGCGGTTGGTCTTGGTGTCATGCAGGAAGTAGTCGGCAACGCTGTGGTCCTCTTCCACATCACCGTTCCGGGCTGCCTCGGCTATTTCCTTGAGCGTCGACTCCAGCTCCCCGCGCGCATCGCTCAATAACGGATACAGCTCGGGGTCGTCTGAGCCCTCCGTAAAGCTAAAGTGGTCGGTGCTACCGTGCACCAGGCGGACCATGATGGCGACTCGGGACATTTTGGTTCTTTCAAAAGTAAAGGTTCCGAATTATTCCCCGCCGTCCCGCCCGTGGTTGCACTCAACTCTTGTGAGATGTGGCGTGACATCGTCATAATACGTGACATGGATATAAAAGACTTATTTTCGGCCTTTAGGCCTGAGCGCGTTAAAGGCAAGTCGCCAGTTGGTCGGGAATATGCCTTCGCTGCGCTCCTGATGCACCCGGTGGTGCGCGTCGCCGCAGGCATCGGTTTGGGCGTGGTCGTGACCTCGAAGGGGCTTGTGGTCGGGATGCCTGGGCCAGTCGCATACCTGGGTGGGATTGCGGGAGCGCTCTACGTGATCGCGAGCTGGGCGCCGGCTACCCTGCAGAGCCAGCCGGATGGCCCGCCCTGCGCAAGCGCCTCACCAGCGAAGAACCAGGCGTTCCCCTGCACCGCAACTTGGAAAACATTCAATGAGCCAGAAGCCGTTCGCCGCTAACCGGCGCGTCATCGCCGTCGAAATCAGAAACTTGCTGACCTTGAGGCGCTCGATGGGCCGCTTGCGCAGGGAATTGGCGGCCGGGCGCTCGCCGGCAGAGATGGTACGCACGCCGAGGGGCGACATCGCCCGAGGGATGCTGCTGAAGTATGCGGAGGTGTCGTTTAGCTTGGGCGTGGCCAAGGTGTGCGCCGCCAGGCGCGTACTATTTCGTCGCGCCGCTCAAGAGGCTTCGGTGGCGCAGGGCGGTAATGGGCAAGTGCGGAGTCAGTGAAGGTGCGACCAGGTGCGGCGATTGACAATATCGCGGAGCGTGCCTTCGCTCACGTTGAGTTCCTTGGCCTTTGCCGTCCAAGCCGGCGTTTCCTTGCGCAGCGCGAGATCGGCCGCCCACGCCCGGATGGCGATGACGTCCTCGGTACCGAGCTGTGCCCGGCCGTGCTTCTCGCCACGCCGAGCCTTTTTCGGGAACGCCAGGCGCTGGCTGGCCAGATCCTCCGGCTCGTCGACCGGGTGGGTGCCGCCGACCTTCTTATGCTGGACTTTGTAGCCAGAGTCCCCGTCGAGCGTGTAGACGCGCGCATTGAGCTCGCTGTCGGCAAAGTAGACCTGGACGGACGCATCGCCGAACAGCTGGCCCCACATGCTGCGGAACCGTTTCTCTTCCATCGGCGGCGTAGTGTCCGCTCCGGATTGGGTGCTTTCAGTGAGGCTCATAACTTGTTCGCTCAGGACAGACTTGAAAGAGTCGCGGCGCGGGCAGCCGTAGCGTGCGCGCGCGGCGCAGCAGTGATTCCGATACGCGGCAGGTCGGCGGAAAAGACTTCATAGATCGCCCTTGCGGCCGCGCTTTCGCTCGCGCGTAGCTGCTGGCCCAGATCGATCGAGGCGTCGATCGCCTCGGATACCGAAGTGCCGAAAAGGCGCATGTGGTGAACCACCTGGAAGAACTTGAGCGCGCTGCCGCCACCTGCTTCGCACTCGTGCCAGAAATTCTCGGCCGTCAGCACTACACCGCTCTCCACCTTGTAGCGCTCCAATACCGCGGAGAACGCGCCCAGCACCTCAGCTTGCATCGGCGCCGCCACGGTCGTCAGCACCGGGCTGGTGCCGCCGGAATCCAGACGCGCCAGCATGCCTTTTCCTGCACGAAAGAACTGGCACGCGATGCGCTGCCTAGAGTCGTCGACGAAGTAATTGATAAAGCCGAAGGTGGAATTCTGGATCGTCATGGGTCAGCAAAAAGTGGGGCGGGCGTCGTCGACGCTTTGTTCGTCTGGTTGATAGGCCGTGTCGGCTCGGCCTAGAACCGCGCGCATGGTCGGCACCAGCGCCGGCGACGCATTGCGGCCGGATACAACCTGACAGACCAATGCGGCGATCTCCGACGCGAAAATCGGCGTGCTCGTGGCCAGCCGATCGGCGTCACGTTGAAGGCCGACCAGGACGCGAGCCATCCAGCGAGTGCGGGGCAGGGCATCTGTTCCGGGGCCAAGCTCTACGGTCGACAGCACGGCCAGGTCAAACATGGCGTCGCGCTGGGGGAGCTGGCTTAGCAGCGCTTTCGCACCCATATATGCAGCGATGTGACCAGGTGTGTAATCAGTCTGGTTGCGCCCTGTGCCGCCAAGATGCTGGTCGACCATTGCGAGCAGGGCAGCGCGGGTGTCGCTGGCGCTGAGTCTGTTGTTTTGCAGCGACTGGGCGGCATAGCGGAAGGCGGCGTCTTGCATTTGCAACAGGCACGCCTTATCGAATCCCCGCGCGGCCATAGCGATAAGCGGGCTACAAACCAGCTCATTGCTCGTGGCGACACTCGGCCGCGGGGTAATTTGCGTTGCTGTCATGGGAAGAAGGCGCGAAAACAGTAGGTTGCCACCTGGCAATTCTTGTATTCTGTCACGTTTTATCGCTACAATGTAGCACAAATGTTGTTCTCAGAAAATATCGAGATCCTCTCTGCAACCCCTGGACGAATGCCTCAATGACGCAATATCCCCCTCCAACGTCCGCAGTTGCAGTCGCCCGGCCCGATCCGGTGATGAACGTGATCAACGGCATGACTCCGGCGCATGTCATGGCGCTGCTCTCGTCGAGACAGTTCGAGGTGATCTATCAGGAGCCTTATCGCGGTACCGACGAGGAGGTACAAAACATCCTCAATCTGTGCGACGGGCTCATTCAGCAGCTGGGCTCGGCGCAGGTGAACGATCGCCTGGCACTGGCGGTCGGGGTAATTGATGCTTGTCTGATCGATAACCTGCATGCCCAGGAAGTTCGCACGCTCATCAAGACGATCGTCCAGAAGGATGTCTCCCTGCTCAACCACATGCCGTGCACCAAAGCCATGTTGGCTAGGGTGCTGCGCGCCGTCGGCTTGTCGAACCTGCTGGCGCCGGCAAAGATCCGCCGCATCACCCAGGACGTACGCCAGTATCAGCAGCAGTTTGGAGGCGGGGCAGAATGAAGATTCGAGAAACAGCGCGCAAGGTAGGAAAAGGTTTGCTCTGGGCGCTGTTCCCAGTAGCTGCGTGGCGCAATTTGGTTAGCACCAAGGAATCGATTTCCCGGATCGTCGAGATGGCCAAGCGCGGCAAAACCGCGCGGCCGGAGGACATGACCGAGATCGAGCTTAAACGCCACGAGCTGGAAGCTGTGGGTCGTGAGATCGTCCTGGGACTGGAAGAGCACGATCGGTTTGAGTACATGGCCGAGCAGCTCGGGTGGAACGACGAGGCGATCGCGGAGAAGATGCGCGCCCTATCCCGCGCCCACGCCATGCGCTTTTGCCTGCTGGTTTTCACCGTCATCATCACTATCGGCTTGGCCTTCATGTTCGGCTTCAGGCCGGTCGTGTTTGGCAGCGCGGCGACTCTCTACCTGTCGGCGACGTCGATCAAGACGGCTTGCCTGTACACGCAGCTGCAGGAGCGTGCCCTCTGGAGCTTCACGCAGATCCTCGCCAGGCCAAACGCATGGATCTGGCGCCGCGCCTTCTGGTTCCTGGACTAAATCATGGTCACCATCGAGAACACCCCGCCGCAGCCGCAGCTGCCGGCCCTGATCGCGCCGGCGCCGGCTGGCGCTGGCTTCCCTGAAAGCGCGGACGAGCGAATTGCTCGATTCCTGGTGGCGCCCGCCCGGCGTGCAGCGCCAGCGCGCAGTGAGCCGCCCTCCGGTACCACTGGTGGCCAATACGATGTCTTGGTACCGGCGCATATCCCGCCTCAGTGCGTCCAGTCGAACGCGGCCGACTACAACCTCAACCCGCTGATCATCCTGTCGGTCATGAAGATTGAGAGCGGTGGCAGGACTGGAATCGTCGCACGTAACACCAACGGTACCGACGACCTCGGTCCGGGCCAGTTCAATACGGGCACGTGGGCGAAGCTCCTGATCGAAAAATACAAGATTCCACGCGAGGCGCTGATCAACGATATGTGCCAGGCCGTTCGCGCCATGGCTTTTGCAATCCGCACCGAGGTCAATGGCGCCGGCGGCGACCTTTGGAAGGGCATCGGGAATTATCACTCGCGCACGCCAAAGCACCACGTCAAGTATGTGGCCCTGGTGTACGGCGCGTACAAGAAGATGACGGCGAAAGGTAAGTTCTGATGGCACGTAACTCCCAAACTCCAAACGCCGACGTCAGCGGCATTTTTGTCATCCCGCTGCTGATCGTCGGTCTGTTCGTCGTCATGTGGTTCTCCATGGGTGCCGGCCTGTTCTACGGCTCAGGCAAGATGGCCTATTACATGCTGTGGCCTTTCAGCCTGATCGACTCGGTGCAAGCCTACCGGCTGCAGATCATCCAGGATGTCGTACTGCCGCCTTCGCCCGGTAAATTCTACGAGTGGACCAGTAACGCCTGGCGCGTTCCCGCTCTGCTGCTGGCCGGCCTGGCGCTGCGAATGGCGTGGGCCGCTCACAAGCATCCGATGGGTAAGGAAAAGGGTGGCTTGCGTGGCCGCCTATCCGTCGATGCGCTGCTTCGTTACCAGGCGCAGATTCACTCGCCGATCGCCCCGATCGTCCCCATCGCCAAAGAGCTCCACAAAAACCTCGACCCGCGCTTCCATCCCGCTTGGCATCCGCATGAAGTCGTCGAGCAGTTCGGCCTGACGAAAAAAGACAGCGAGGATCTCGACCGCGAGAAAGCTGAGCACTATCTGCTGTCACAGCTGGGCACGCGCGTCTACCGCCCAGGTATCGACAAATCGGAGACGATTTTCGCCGACCGGCTCAACGACTGGGAGAAGGCAATGTTTGCGCTCCTGGCGCCGGCCGCGATTCATGGCAAGGATGGTCTGCCCGAATACCGCGAGCTGCTCGACAAGTTGAATTACTCGGCCGTAAATGCGACCCAAACCCCGGACTTACGCCTGGCCAATGAGCAGTACCAGAAATACCGCGCGCATCCGCTCCTGAACAACCTGTGGCGCTCGCACCACTTCTCGGTGACGTACCTCATGCAGGTCTACAAGCTATGCAAACGCGCTGGCAAGGTAACGACCGCCGATTTCGTCGGCTGGCTGCGCCCGAACGCCAATCCCCTCTACGCGGCGCTCAACAGCGTCGGCCGCCAGCGTACGGCCTTTGCCGAGTGCGCCGGCGCGCACGAGCACTGGGAGCACGAGCAGAAGTGTGCGCGTTTGAATCGGATCCCGATTCTCCCAGTTGTCGTCGCTTCCCTGAAGAGTTTGGAAGACGAATACGACTTCTGGCGCTCAGCGAACCAAGGTGAAACCCAGGAGTCGCTCTGGGGCCGGATGACAAAGGAGCAGGCGATGTTGGACACCGACCTCTTCCGCGAGCACGTTGTCGATCTGCTCGGATCTGGCCTGCATGGCGGCCCGAAGCCGGGAACCGATTCCGACTTTGATGCTACCGAAGCCATAGCTCGACGCGAGTTCGAGGATGCGCAGATGACCAAAATGATGGCCGGCTCGAAAGCCGCTTTCCCGAAACAAGAGGACCAGCAATGAACGGTATGACGAACCACCCCGCAGATCATTCGGCCGTGCCTGTGCACGCCTCTATGCTGGCCCATCCGGACGGCCGTGGTAAGTACGCGCCCTCGGTCTCGTACAACGACGGCATGATCACCCTGACCCTGCGCTACGTTGAACGGCCATGGCTGCCGCTGGCGCTGTTCGGCCGCGTGATCCAGACGAAGATGGTGCGCGTTGGCGGCTCGGGCGTGCGCGAGACCACGATGATGAACGACGGGGATGGGCTGTGGTGCACCATTCGCCGTGACGATGCGACGACCGAGCGCGCCAGTATCCTGGGCGCCGAGTGGCCGGCTTCCTTGCGTGAGACGGTGCGCACGGATGTTGACGCTTCGCTCCACGGGAATTCGCGCGGCATTTCGATTCAGCTCAAGAGCCGTACTACTGCGGCGATCGCGCTGTTCGCCGCCTATGCCATCGTCAGCGCGCTTGCTGGCAACAGGCAGCCGCAGGCAGTCGCACCTGCTGCGGCGCCGTCGCACGCTGGTGTTGCCCCCGCCCAGCCATTGCAGGCGCCAGTCGGTCCCCAGCTCACCGCGAGCGAAGCTGCCGGCATGTCGTCGGCCGCCGTTGCCCAGGCCGCTGCAGACGCCCAGTCGAGCCCGATGCCGACGAAAGAGGCGTTCGGGAAGGCGTCTTTCATCCCACTGCGCGCCGCCGGCGCCGGCGGTAAAAATTTAATCGTATGGTCCGATCCGTTGTGCCCGAATTGCCGCGACTTCGACCAGAAGGTCCTGGCCAAGCTCCCAGCTTCGCTCGGTGTGCTGGTCGTGCCCGTTTCCTTCAAACACGGATCGCGCCCCCTGGTGTCGTATGCCGCCTGCGCCCCACAGCCGGCTGAGCGCACTGCTCGCTGGAAGAACCTGATGTCGGACGAGCCGAAGGGCATCGACGTCACGCAGCAGTGCGAGACTGGGCCTGCGATCGCCGACACCAATACTTCGCTGTTTGCCCGTGCTGGCCTGCGCGCCACCCCGACCCTGATGAAGCCAGATGGCCAGGTGTACGAGGGCGATCTGCACTCGGCCGAGGCAATCACCGCCTGGCTCGGCAAATGAGCGCCAGCGCCATGTTCAAGGCCGCTGCCGGGCTTATCGCCGGTACCGCGGCGCGCGCGCTGCGCCCCGGCTACCTGCCGGCCGCGTGCGCCCCAGGCGGACGCCAGCTCGCGCTCGACTTGAAGCTCGCCTACCAGAACGCGGTTATCGAAGGCTACCAGGCGACACGCGCGCTGATGGATAAGCCGCCGAAAAAGGGCGCCAAGCACGCCCTGGCCAGTCGCGATATCGCTGCGAACGTGAACGCTGTGAGCGTGCAGTTCACCAAGGCCGGAAGCACGCTGGATCCAGACGGGATCGCCAGCGAGCTGCTCCGGCTCTTCTGTGTCGGCGTGCCTCACATGGACGACCTGAGCAACCAGCGCCGAGTGGCGACTATTTGGTCCGCCTTGCTGGGGCCCGAAGTCGTCATGCGGGAAAAGCACAAGCGCGCCATTGGCTTGCAGGGGCTGGTCGACATCGCATTACAGTGGGTGGAGAGCGGATCGACGCCGGCGGCAAAGGAAGCGCACGGCGCCCGCGATACCCGTTTCATCAGTGCGCACCCGGCACGAGCTTACGAGCTTCTCACGGACGCAGCGCAGCAGCACAGCGTTGACCATATGAAGCTCCTGTCGAGCGTTATTGAACCCGTTATCCTGCCGCTGGGCCAATACGTCGGCGCCAGGCAGGCGGCGGCCGGCGTGCGCGTCGAAGTGCCTGAGCCCGAGGAGAAGAAATGAAGCACGGTCGCTATACAACGATCGAGGGCGGCCAAGAGGTATCCTCGCGCCGCATCATCGTCGACGTCCGAACCAATGGCCAGTTGTTCAAGGACTGGATGGTGTACCCAACCAATTTCACGAAGGTGATGGTGGGCCTGGCGCTGTTTTGCTTGATCTTCCCATTTGCCCTGCCGATCCTGTTCTTCGTGATCCTCGCCTTCCTGGACGAATACCAGAAGGCCGCCCAGTATTCGCCAATGCGCTACCCGGCCTGGTGCAAGGTGCCAGACCCTGGTCTTCTGCATCCTGGGACCGACAAGCCCATGCAGCCGACCGGCATCATGTATTTCGGGGTGATCGACGCACTCGACCCATATGAGCGCGGCAAGCAGGTCTTCCTGTCGGCGGATGACCTGACTCGGCATATGCTTGTGCTCGGCACCACGGGCTCAGGCAAGAGCGAATTCCTCAAAGGCATGACTTTCTGCGTCCTGTGCTGGGCGAGCGGCTTTTTCGTAGCTGACGCCAAGGCGGACAACAAGCTACCGACGGACATGTATTCGCAGGTGCGCATGTTTGCCCGCGACTACGACTTCCTCGTCGTCAATTACCTGCTGGGCGGCCTGTCGCCGACTCAGATCGCCAATATGCGCGAACGCCTGTCGAACGGCCTGCAGCCTGCAACCGCCGCCGACGCCGACACGCTGGTGCAGATGACCTCGAACATCATGGTCAAGGCCTCGGGCGACTCCAAGACCTGGCAGGACCGCGGCCTGAACCTGTTCCGAGGGATCTGCCGCGCACTGACCCACAAGCGCGACTTGGGCGAGCTGACCCTGTCGATCGAGACTATGCGCGAGTACCTGGCACTCGACAAGATCGAAGAGCTGTACGTCGAGGGTTGGAAGCTGGCGCAGGCGGCCGGCGGCGCCTGGCCAACTCCATACTTGGGGGTGAAATCCTATCTGGAGGTCGGCCTGCCGGGCTTCCAGCTGCAGAACATGCTGCGTAAGCACGGTTGCTTGAAAGAAGAGGCGGAGGACGAAGCGGCGGCGCTGAACCAAGCGGCGTTCGGTAGGGCTCCGGCGCCGGCGAAAAAACCGCCAACCAATCAGACGAACGAGACTTTCAACCAGCACGGCTACCGCGCCGACCAGGTGTATCCAGCGCTGTCGCTCCTGATCGACACCTATGGCCACATCTTCAAGCGAAAGCACCCGGAGGTCGACCTGCAGGACGTCGTCGTCAACAACCGTATTTGCGTCTCCCTGATCCCGTCCCTGGAGAAGGGTGCGCAGGAGCAGGAGAGCCTGGGTAAGCTGAACCTGGCGCTGCTGCGCGTGATGATGGCGCGTGCCCTGGGCTCCTCGATCGAGGGCGATGTGCACCAGAACGTCGACGCCAAGATCACCGCTTCGGCCACGCCGTTCGCGCTCTTCCTTGACGAATTTGCGTACCAATTCGCCGAAGGTATCGCCCTGACCGCAGCTCAGGCACGAAGCCTGAATTTCTTCCTCTGCGCCCTAGCCCAGGACTTGGAAAAGCTGACCGAGGGCGACCGTGCGGCCGAGGCAGGCGCGATGATGGCGAACCAGGCGACGAAGTTCTTCATGAAAATCGTCGGCTCGGACAAAACCCACGATCTCGCGCAGAAAACGCTGGGCGAGGCCGATGTGGCAGTGATTTCTGGCTTCGAGACGAACACGGATTCGCTCTTCGGGGGCATTCGTCGTGACATCAATTACAAGATCGAGAAGCGCCCGCGCATCGGTCGTAAGACCCTGGAAGAGCTGGCGTCGGGCTTTGCTACCTTTGCCTACCGCGAGCGCGCGCACGTGATGCGCACGTTCTATCCCTCGCCAGAGGTGCCTCGCGTGCGCTACCCGAGGCTCAACCGCTTCCTGCAGATCCACGACCTGGGCGAGACCACGATGCTGACCAGTACCGTTGAGCTGGCTCCGAACGCGGACAAGTGGGTGATGGAGAAGATCCGCGGCATCCTGGAAACTGGCGCCGCGCCATCCTATCCTGAGCAAGTGACCAGCGACATCATCCAGAGCATCTCGCGTGCAGCAGCGGCCATGAACCCGCATACCCCGGCGATCGAGCGCGGCATTGTCCTCTACCAGGCGGGCGTGCAGGCCTTGCACAACGCACGTGCGGGCGCCTCTCTGCTCGGCGGCGGTGGCGGCAGTAACCGACCTCCAGTTGCACCGTCGGCAACGGCTCCGTCAAACGCGGTACCGGCGACGGCCGCGGCGACGGCTACAGCAGTGGCGGCCGTCGCATTCACCACGCCCGCCCAGGGATCGGCGGGGATGTTCTCGACCGGAGCGACAGACCCTGCAGCTGCGGTCGCGGCCGAGCTCGACGCAATCAGCTCGATCGCTTCCGGCGACGAGATGGACGCAGCGCAGCTGTCTGCCGAGCTCAGTGCTGAACTGGCCGCCGACGCGGCTGGCGACGCCCAAGAGGCTGAAAGCGGCGCCGGGGAAGAATCCCTGATGGGCTTCGATCCCTTCGACGAAGTGATGCGGATCTCGCCGCCGATCATCCGCCGCCCAAAAGAGGACGTGTTTGCCGACGAGATGGGTGTGTCGGCCGGCGATGGCGACATCCTGCAGGCGCCAGTGATGGCTCAAGGGGTGGTCGATGGTGATAGTTCCGAGGGCGACGTGCATCTCGACGCCGGCCTGGGCGAGATCGACGAGGACGCCAACCTGGTGATGGACATCGGGACCGAGCCGGATGCCCTACTCGATGAAGCTGCGGAGGTGGATTCAGCCTTCGTTGCAACCACGCCTTTTGCTACAGGGGCCGCTGGTTCTACACTTTCGACTCAGGGCTCCGAGCATATGCGCGCGGGGCTGGAAGCACTATCTCGAACGAAGGTTGAGGCTGCTCTGATCGAACGTATGGGACCGGAGGTAATCGGGCTGAAGGACGCGACCAAGGATGAACTGGTCGATCTGGAGGTGTCCCTGGGTTCCACGCCAGAGCAGGCAGCAGACGCTGCCCAGCGGACGGAAAAAGCCGTCGCAAAGGGCCTGTCGCTGTTGGACAACAACAAGACGCAGACTTCTTCAGCCGACATCGAGATCCTATTTTCAGAATTGGCCAATCTGGTCGATAACAATTAACGGAGAATACGATGTCCACCGCTACCCAAACCCGCACGGCCCAGCTTTTGAACGCAGAGCAGCTGCGCGAGCAGCAAGAAATCAGTGGACGTGAAGGGCTCGCCAGCCTTCTGGCGGCCGTGCGCCGCATGATGGATTGGCTCTTATCGCCATTCCGCCTGATTGCTCGGGTATTATTCAAGCCTAAAGCGGTCGCTGGTGACGTTCCAGTGTCTGAAAACAAACAATCGGCCGATCGAGCGGCCGATCCTGCGAGTGGTTTTGATGACGTTTCAGTAGCTGACCTGGCGCCCGTCGCAAAAGACGCCAAGGCCGGCGAGCCAGAATTTGGCGCACTGATGAACCAGATCGCAGAAAACCCCGATGGGGGGCTCGATATCGAAGTGACAGGGAAGGCGGACGATCTCGACGCTGTTTTGCCGATGCTGATGCGCCACATTGATCAGATCCTGAAAACGCATCTGCCGTCGGACGCGCAGGAAGCGCAGGTTGCATCGCACTTAGTAGCTCTTGCGGAAACGGCCGAGTGCTCGCGTTACGCGCACCGCCTGGTCTCGCGCGAGGTCGACGGCGCGATGAAGGCGGTTGTGAACGATCCGAAGTATGTGGGCCTGAGCGTGGGTACGATCCAGAGCATGGTGCGGCAAGCCGCGCAGTCGCCCGATGCGAACGCGCTCTTCGGTGAAGGTTCGGCCGAGCAGCGGTTGCTGGCGCGTCTGGCTGTCCGGGACAAGATCGAAGCGGACTTCGCGCTTCAGATGCGCCAGATCGCTGTAGCCTTGGCGCCGATGATCGGCGAGGCAAAATCGGTTGAGGAGATGCAGGGGCGCGGTAAGGAGCTGCTGGCAAGTGCGCTGCAGGCTGGGGCGATGACGAACACCACGCTTCGTGTACGGAACGCGGCGCACGGTGCGCGTAAGGATCTTCCGGAGACCCTGCCGGAGCTTCAGGCTGCTGTTGGCGTGGCGATCGAAAGCGTTGCAAGCTCGATGCACGCGAAGAAGTTGGCTGATGCGGCTGCTGAGGCGGCAGCCGCCGCGGCGCCGGTGGTGGAGCACGGCGGTGAGACGATCGCCGCCGCGGCGGCGCCAGCGCCAGCAACGGCCGAGGTCGCAGCGGAAGTAGCGCCAGTGGTGGCTGAGGTGGCGGTGATAGCTGCCCCAGCGCCGGCCGCAGCACCAGCTGCAGCACCAGCTGCAGCACCAGCTGCAGCACCAGCAGCTGAGACGGTCAAAGCAGCGGCCGTTGCCGTCCAGGCCGTTCGATCGTCGAGCGGTATGTTTGGGGGAGCGGCGGTGGCGCAACGTAGCGCGGCCGAAATGGACGACGTGAACGTGATCGATGATACTTTTGTAATCGAAGATGGGGAAACACTCGTCGGCGGTTGATACAAGGCACTTCGGGTTAGTTAAAATAACCCGGAGTTGCCAATTAAAAAAATAGGAATGGGATGGTCCGAGCAAACGCAGTTTCAGAGCCAGCGGCGCCTAGAGCGCCGGCAAAGCACCCGGCGTTCGAGAAGCGCGCATTAACGGGATATGACGTTGCGACCTGGCAGATGAGGGAGAACCTGACGAACTGGGATGCCGCATTTGCCTTGGGCTTCACGTCATATCAGGCTTTGCTTACCTTCCTAAATGAGAATCAGCAAAGCCCTGTCGATGAATCACGGGAATTGTTGATTCGTCTATACATGCTTGAGCCGTCATTCCCCACTCATTTCCGGCCGCCTAATATGCAGGAGTTGGTGGATTTCCTGTTTGGCCTGGAGGTTCACGAAGCGACCTACGCGGCTGACCGCCGCAAGAAATGCGCATCGCTGCTGGCGAAATTATTAGGGAAGAATCGTGGCTCGGGCTATCGGTGGTTGCGGTCCGCTGAGAATGCTGAAAACTCCGTAGCTACTCCGACCAGGCGTCTTTCCGCGAAGGTGTTCTCCATGAAAACGGAGACAGCTCGCTCCGATTTTTGGCGCGCTGCCCAAGGAATGGCGATGGGGCGAGGTTTCGATATGGATGAGATCACGACCTTCCTTCGTGAAAACGGAGTGAAAATTGACTAAATCCATGGTGCTGACAACCCCAGTGGTTGCCGAAAACGATGCTACCTCGCTTGCCCCGATTGCTGACTGGATGCAGCTGGTAGGCACCCATCCCGACCTGATCTACGGCTTTCATGGAAGCACGTCGACGAAGCAGCCGTTTCTGACGGCGGTATATGACGCGGCTGACAAAAAGGGAAAGCTTGGAAAGCGCGAGCTGACCTTTTACTTGATCGATTTGACTTATCGTGCTCCGGACCCGGCCGACTCGCAAAGCCTGCTCTATGGCCAATTGCCGCCGCATTTACTCGACAAGACACCATTTATTGTGTCACGTCGGCTATCGACGGAAAGCGCGCATGATTTAGGGCAGATCTGGCTTGAAGAGGCGCGAGATCTTGTGGGGACGCGAAAAATTAAGTCTTCAAATGTGAATTGGTCGCAAGCTTCATCTTACATGTTGGAGTATCCCGAGGTAGCAGCTAGAATATTCCAACGCTTACCACTGCTGAGATGCATGTTGATGCCGATGCGAATGAGGCCGATGCCTCCTGGCGCCGACGTTTGCTGGGTCGGCGTAGCTCCCAAAGCGGACGCGGTAAAGAACGCCGAAGCAGATGTTCGGTACAAACCAGATGTGAAGGTCGATCTGAGTTTCTCGTGACACTAGCGAGGCTCGATCGGAACAATTCCGGTGAGCTTTTAGCTATCGCCGCAAATAGTGTTAAAGGAATGGTAATTATGGGCAAGAGCGAGAATGCGACTTTGGAGCATGCTTCTAACGATGAAGCTTCCGGGATCCGCTTTGAGTTGCAGGCGATCGCGCGTGCCGATGACCTCTCGGTGTATGGCTATGAGTTTCTCTATCGTGGTCAGGTCTGGCCGTCTACTGCCGCTGCTTGGACCTCTGTCGACCAAGGCGTGCTCCGCTACCTCGCTGCCGAGGAACAGGGCGCAGGGAAGCCTTGCTTCATCAACCTGTCGCACGAGTCGCTTCTCGTGATCCAAGAGGCGGCATTCGCTGCGGCGTGCACCCGCAACGACGTGCGCTTCGAGATGAGCGAAGCCGTGGCCGAGGGCGCCCTGTTCGACCAGGTGTGCGATAAGGTGAACCACCTTTGCAGCCAGGGCATGCAGTTTGCGATCGACGACTTCGGTGCCGGTCTCGACGGCAGCCGGCGCATCTATGCGCTCGACAGCGTGGCGGCAATCAAGGTCGACCGTGGCCTGCTGTTGTGCGCTGCAAGCCGGCCACAGGCCGCGCGCATGCTTGAGGCGTCGATCTCCAGCTGGAAGGGCGCCGGTATCCAAACGGTTGCCGAAGGCGTCGAGTCTCCCGAGCTGCTTGCCTTTGCCCGTGGCGTTGGCTTTGATCTCGTGCAAGGCTGGCACGTCGACACGTTGGCACCCTCCAAACTGGCCGTTATTCCGCGCTCTTTTTTTTGACGAAAAGTGTTCTGTTTTATGTACATAGCGCATAAACGTGCAACCACGCGCGCGGTTGTCCGGTAAAACAGATGCTGGTCAGCAATTTCGATATTTCCTTGGAGGGCTCATGCCTGTACCACTCTCGGCCGACGCGAACGTCCTCGGCCGCCTGGCAGTAAAGACTGCTCCGCGGCTGGCAACGATGCTGATGGCTTCGCACCATAGCGGCACGCCGCTCGCCGTTACGCCTCATCGCGCGGGCGCCACGCCTGGCACGTCGATCATCCTTTCCCCGTCTAATCCATTGGCGCGCTGGGGCGAACATGCCGTGGCCGCCGTCGATGCGGCCCGCTCGCGCCGCGCAGCAGCTGCCGCAACTCCTCAGCGCGCCGCTGTCGCGGCTCCGGTGCGTACGCCAGTCAGTGCGATTTCCGATCTCTATAAGCGCTTGCTGGGTGAGGGGACAACCGCCTCGCGCCCGCGCTCGCTTGACGAGCAAGTCGAGGCAGCGCAGCCGGCCGACGCCGGCCGCAGTGCAGCTGTGCTGGGCGAGGCCGAGCACGTCGCGCCCGATCGAACGAGCGAGCTGGTGGCCCTGACTGCCCTGGTGGTGGGCGTCGGCTACGGCGACCAGGTCGACCGCGCCACGAGCGGTGGCAGTTTTGACGTTGCGGTCTTCCGGAATCTGTCCAGCGCTGCAAACACGATCGCGCCTGGCCAATCCATCGCCTCGCTTGATCCTGTACGCATGCGCGCCATCCTGACGGCCGCGTTGCAGAGCTCGAACGGCGCATTCCTGGCCAGCATGAAGGAAACCGGGCGCGCATCCGGTTTCCTCGCCTCGGCTTCGCGCCTGGTGCCCGATGGCGGCAAGGTCGCAGCCGAGTTCACTGAGCGCGGCTCCTTCAGTGAGGCTGCTTTCTTGAAGAAGACAATGGGCTCGCTCGGAGCGGTTGCGCAGGTCGCCGGCGCCACGCCTGTGGGTGCGAAAGCCATGTTGCTGATCGCAGCTGCGGAGAAGGCCCAGGAGCTGCTGCCAGAACTGAAGCGCCAGGGCGGACTCCAGGCTGCGCTGCAGCCGCAAATCCTGCAATCGATTTCCGACCGCCTGAGCGAGATGGACGCGCTCAAGGCGCAGGCAGATGAACCCACGGCACCTGGAGTGCGATGACATGACGACCGAAACCCAAGACTTTGCCCTCGACCTGGGCGCCCTGCAGGAACTGCTGACCGAACAGCTGCGCGACGACGCCAGGAGCGTGTTCCGGGAGATGGAATCGTCCCCGGCCGTGAACCGGGTGCGCGCCGAATACGCCGAGCCGGCTTCCTACCGGATGCTGGCGCTTCGCTCCTCCCGTATGGCCAGCTCGCGCCAGATGGTCCAGCAGCGCATGCTGGCCGTGGCCGAGCAGCGGTTACCACTGGAGAAGGAAAGCCAGCGCCGCGCCCTGGTTGCCGACGTGGGCCGCGCGCTGGAATCATGCATTCGTGTGCTGGAGTCCACCGACCTGCGCGAGACGACCGCGCTTGTGGCGGAGAACGCCGAAGCGATGAGCCACAACATCGGCACCATGGCCACGGTGCTTGCAAACCGGTACCCGCCGCTGAGCATGCAGCTTGCCCAGGCGTCGCTTCGCGCGACCGAGATCGCCGGCAGCGTCGACCGTATTGCAGCGGAAATGCGTGTCGCCTACGACCAGGTGCGCGCCGAGCTGGCGCAAACCGGCGAGCGCCTGCAGGCGATCCCGGCACCGCCTCCGAAGGACGACGAAACAACAACTATGCGTGCGCCCGCCGCATAAAGCGCAGTATCTGCGTGGAAACAGTTCAATTCCGAGATGTCCCGCGACATCTCGGAATGTTTGTTTTATGATGTTGCCGCGTAACAAGTAAATCACAGGACATCACATGCGTAAGCCTAAGAATCCCTCCCACACTCGCCTCGGCCTTACCGTCTGCGGGCTTCTGCTGCTGCCGACCATCGCGCACGCCGGTATTCTCGACGACGTGGCGGAGTTGCTGACGACGATCAACAAAGATACGGACGAGTCGTTCGGGATGCTTCGCTCAGTTCTGGGCGATTTTGCGCTTGACCCCTTCCGCACTTCGGACGGGTCGACAGGGTCGCTGATGGCCTCGATGTTCAAAGAATTCAACATGTTCATCTTCTCGGCCGCCTGCATCTGGATGGCCTACAACATGATCGCCGGCCTGGCGCAGACGATGCACGAAGGCGTCGTCCTGGGCAAGCGCATGTCGACCGTGTGGGTGCCCGTGCGTGTCGCGTTCGGTACCGCCAGCTTGATGCCAGTGTTCGGCGGCTGGGCGTTCTGCCAAGCCTTGATGGTGATCGCCTGCCTTCTGGGTATCGCTGGCGCCAACCGGGTGGCCACGACGGCGATCGATAGCACCGCCGCCTTCCAGACCACGGTCAACCCGATGGGCAACATCAAGCAGGCTGCGCAAATCCAGAACATCGAAATGTACATGGCCAAGGCGGCGGCATGCCAACGCGCGTCGCAAGACATGGCAGCTGCGATGCAGGCCGGAAGCCAGGCGACACCGACCGATTTCCCAGTCACGATGAACGCTTCCGCGGACAGCGGTACCGCGATCCAGATGAAGTTCGCCGGGCGCCAGGCAAGCGGCCAGTATGGCGATTCGGCCTGCGGCGAAATCAAGCTGAAGTTTTCGCCACGGTCAAACGGCGGCGTCGGCGGAACCTTCGGCTTCCGCATCCAGGACATCAACTACACGGCGATCCGCACGCGCGCGATGGAGGCGCATGCCAGCACGCTCAATACGGTCTATGCGTCGGCCAAGTCGATGATCGATGGCGTCTCGCCCGCCAGTACCCCAGCGCAGTTCAGCACTTCAGTGAAAGCGATCGCCGACGGTTACTTCGGCCTCTACACGAACACGTTCCAGGGAAAGCTCGCCGCGCTCGCTGCGGAAGTGAACAATGTCAGTAATTCGGGAGCGGTGTCCGAGCAGCTGACGCAGCGCATGAAGGATGGCGGGTGGGCGACGCTTGGGATCTGGTACAGCGTCTTCGCCGAAGTGGGCGAAGCAATGAACGAGATGCTCGATCCGGTTGTCACGTTCAAGGCAATGCCTGAAGGCGACGCTATGCCCTCGACGACTAGCGACTTGCTGGCTGGACTGGAGGCGGCCGTTGGCGTTGCCAGTGCCCAGAACCAGGGGGCTCTCGCATCATCCACCGGCAACACGTCGCTGGGTCAGTGGATCTTGGGCGGCGTGCTCAATATGACCATGGGCGCCAACTCGACCGGCGCCAGTAACACGGTTAATCCGATCATTGCTTTCAAGAACATGGGTGATAACGGCCTCGCGGCTGCTCAGTCGCTCTACTTCGCTTACAAAGCACTCAACCTGGTGAAGAGTATTCCAGGGGTCGGCGCTGCCGGGAGCGCGGTTGGCTCAGTCGGAAGCCGCATCGGAAACTTCGTAGTCGGAAACCTTCCAATTGTCGGCGGCATCGCCAGTACCCTGAGTGCGATTGCATCCGACGCTGGCGCTTTGTTACTGCCCGTCGTTGGCCTGCTTTTCATCACCGCAGCGGTCATGGCCTTCTACATCCCAATGGTGCCATTCATTCAATGGTTCGCAGCCCTGATCCAGTGGTTCACATCCGTCATCGAGTCGCTGATTGGTTCC
>Ga0213834_100472_pt1 | contig 19942 bp, 13 predicted proteins | sample SWPTP12_FD_160580 | JGI IMG/M metagenome (GOLD analysis project Ga0213834, IMG submission 160580) | Coastal seawater microbial communities from Marineland, Florida, United States - SWP TP1 #2 | ecosystem: Environmental > Aquatic > Marine > Coastal | place: USA: Florida | collected 2016-08-06 | reverse complement strand
GCAGCACAATGCAAAAATCCGTTGCCGAGCATTCTACCCCGTGTGCCATGAATTCACATCGCACAACACTGCAAACCTGACAGCATTTGTTAAAAAAATACCATGACAGTTGAAGGCCGCCCTCCGTTCCCCCCGTCCACGCGCACGGTGTTCTTCGTTTCCGACGGTACGGGCATCACCGCCGAGACCTTCGGCCATGCGGTGCTGAGCCAGTTCGAGATGCGCTTTCGCCAGATCCGCATTCCCTTCATCGATACCCTGGACAAGGCACGCGACGCGGCGCGCCGCATCAACGAGCACTACGCGGCCAACAACGAACGCCCGATCGTGTTCTCGACCCTGGTCAAGCACGACCTGTCGGGCATCATCCGCGGCTCGAACGGCCTGCACATGGACCTGTTCCAGACCTTCGTCGCGCCGCTCGAGATGGAATTGGGCGTGAAATCGACGCACACGATGGGCCGCATCCATAATGTGGTCGACTCGGAAGAGTATAAAAACCGCATCGAGGCGATCAACTTCTCGCTGGCCCACGACGACGGCCAGTCGCACAAGAACCTGGCCGAGGCCGACGTCATCCTGGTCGGCGTGTCGCGTTCCGGGAAAACCCCGACCAGCCTGTATCTGGCGATGCAGTACGGGATCAAGGCCGCCAACTATCCGCTCATCCCCGACGACTTCGAGCGCGGCAGGCTGCCGTCCTCGCTGCCGCCCTTCAAACATAAACTGTTCGGCCTGACGATCGCCCCCGAACGCCTGGCGCAGATCCGCGAGGAGCGCCGCGCCGGCAGCAAGTACGCGTCGATCGCGAACTGCCGCTACGAAGTGAACGAAGCGGAAACGATGATGAAGCGCGAGGGCATCCGCTGGCTGTCGTCGACCACCAAGTCGATCGAGGAGATTTCGACCACGATTCTCCAGGAGATCAAGCCGGACCGCCGGGAATACTGATGGAAGGCGCCGATCCGGCGGCCGCGGCCAAGCTGCTGCACGCGGGCCACCATGCCGAGGCCCTGGCGCTGGTGCGGCAGATGTTCGCCGACGCCGCGTGCGCAGTGGCGCCGGAGCGGCCGGCTTTTTTCATGACGATGTTCACCTGGGAGCTGCTGGCCGAAGCGTATGCGCCGGCACGCACGGCGCTGGCGGCGCTGCGCGACGAGCAGGCGGCCAGGCTGCTGGCCGGCGACCTGTACTGCGACGCCGGCGCCGGCGGCATGGCCGATTACCGGCGCACCGGGCGGTTCTCGCTCGTGATCCAGATGAACAGGATCCTGGGCGACGCGCCGGCGACCCATGCGCTGTTCGTGCAAATCGAAACCGCGCAGCCCGCCCTGGCGCGCTCGTCTGCCTGGCAGGCGCTGCCGGCGATGGTCGAGGTGGGCGACTTTGCGCTGGCGGATCGTTACCGCGGCGACCCGCTCGCCTTGCTGGACGAAGTCAACGACATGGCGCGCCATCTGCCGCTGTTCCCGCTTCCGCGCACGGCGCCGCGCCTGATCGCCGACCTGATGAACCTGACCGGCAGCGTGGGCATCGGCATGGCCGTGCTGCGCGGACTGGGACGGGCGGCCGAATCGGACGCGCTCGGCCAGGCGCTGCTTGGCGGCCTCGAATCAAGCGAGGTTCGCGCCCTGGCCGCGCGCGAGCTGATCGATCCGGGAACCATCAACCGCGAACTCGTCGCGCACCAGATGGCGCAGGAAAGCAGCTAAGGCCGGCGCTTACGCGCCGCCCCGCACCGTCCCCAGCACCTGCGCCAGCTTGTCCGTATCCATCGGCTTGACGAAGTGATGCTCGAAGCCGCTCGACTTCGACAGGATGCGGTCGTGCGCCTGGCCGTAGCCGGTGAGCGCGATGAAGAGCGCGCCGCCGGTGGCCGGGTCGGCGCGCAGGCGGCGCGCGAGCTCGTAGCCGTCCATCTCGGGCAGGCCGATGTCGAGGATGAAGACCTGGGGCGGATCCTGCCGCGCAGCCGCGAGCGCCTGCACCGGATGCGACTCCACGCGTACCTGGTGGCCTTGCGCCTCCAGCAGCACGGCCAGCGACTCGGCGGCGTCGACGTTGTCGTCGACGATCATCAGCCGCAGCGGAGATGGCCCCGCCAGCGCCCCTTCCCTGGCCGCGCCCTCGAGCCGGTCCTTCAGGCCTTGCGTCACTGCCGGCAGGCGGATCGTGAAGGTGCTGCCCTTGCCCGGCCCGGCGCTGTCGGCGGCCACCTGCCCGCCGTGCAGCGCCACCATGGTCTTGACCAGCGCCAGGCCAATCCCGAGTCCCCCTTGCGCGCGGTCCGGCGTGCGCTCGGCCTGGGTGAACAGTTCGAAGACATGCGGCAGCAGTGCGGCGTCGATGCCGATGCCGTTGTCGATGACGCCGATGTCGACCCAATCGCCTTGCGCATGCACCGCCAGCGTGATCTCGCCGCCCTGCGGCGTGTACTTCGCCGCGTTGTTCAGCAGGTTGGCGATCACCTGCACCAGGCGCGTGCGGTCGCCCAGCACGCTGGCCTGGGAAGCGTCGGTGCGCACGGTGAGCGCGTGGTGGCGCGCCTCGATCAGGGGCCGCGCCTGTTCGACCGCGTTCGAGACGGCGGCCTTGATGTCGACCAGCTCCTTTTCCAGCTCGACCAGCCCGCGCGTGACGCGCGAGACGTCGAGCAGGTCGTCCACCAGCGCCGTCATGTGCCTGACCTGGCGGCTGATGACTTCACTGGCCTTGCGGGTGCGCGGATCGCCGGCGACGGTCAGGCGCAGCATTTCGGCGGCGGTGCTGATCGGCGCCAGCGGGTTGCGCAGTTCGTGGGCCAGCATGGCGAGGAATTCGTCCTTCTTGCGGTTCGATTCGCGCAGCTCGTATTCGGCCTGGTAGCGCTCGGTGACGTCGACCGTGACGCCGCGCATGCGCAGCGGCTGGCCGTCGGCGTCGAACTGCACCTTGCCGCGGCTGTCGAGCCAGACCTGCTTGCCGTTGTCGGGACGGATGAAGCGCACCACTTCCTGGTAGCTGCCGCCGCCGGTCACCGCGGCATGGTGGGCCTGCTCGATGATGGCGCGGTCGTCCGGATGGATGTGCGGGCCGACGGTGCTCATGTGGTCCGGCGTAAAGCCCAGCACCAGGCCGATGTTGTCCGAGTAGACCAGATCGCCGGTGGCGAAATCCCAGTCCCAGACCGCCATTCTGGCCGCGTCCATGCCGTCGCGCAGGCGCTCTTCGCTCTCGCGCTTGGCCGCTTGCGCCTCGACCGAATCGGTGACGTCGTAACCCTGGGCGAAGATGCCGATCGTGGTGCCGTACTGGTCCTTGTAGGGCTCGTAGACGAGGTCGATGTAGCGCTGGCTGATGGGGCCGTCGCGCTCGCGCTGCACCGCGATCGGCATGGCGCGCGTGGTCCAGGCCTCGCCGGTGCGGTAGACGCGGTCGAGGAATTCCTCGTAGCCCTGGCCGGCGACTTCGGGCAGCGCTTCCCACACCGCCTTGCCGACCAGCTCGCGGTGCCCGACCAGCTGGTAATAGGCTTCGTTGACCATCTCGAACACGTGCTTCGGCCCCATCAGCACCGCGACGAAGCCGGGCGCCTGGTTGAACAGGCTGCGCAGGTGCTCGCGCTCGTTGTTCAGGATGCGTGAGAGCGCCTCGTGCATCTGGGCGCGGTTGAAGCTTTCGGCATGGCTGTCGCCCGGCGCCGTCAGCTGGAGCGTGGCCACCTCGGAATTCTGGTCGTAGCGATACAGCTCGGTGACGTCGACCGGGTTCTGGAACAGCAGGATCGGCCGGCCGTCGGGGCCCAGCACCGGCGTGTGCACCGTGCTCCAGTAACGTTCCTCGTATTTCTTCCCTTCCGGCGTAGGCACCTCGACCGCGTAGCGGACGAAGGCCGTGGTATCCGGCTGGCCCTTGGCCAGCGCGCGCAGCATCGACGCCTTGACCTCGGCGATATTGGTCGCATCCGGATCGTCCGGCCCGGCCGGGAAGGCGTCGAAGACATACCGTCCGACGATCTCTTCCTCGCTGCGCTGCACCGAGCGCAGGTAGGCGGCGCTGGCCCCGACGATCGTCAGGTCGGGCGCCATCACGAGGTAAGGATAGGGCGTGGCGCGAAACAGCGCCTGGAAGTCGTCGAGGGTCATCATGCGCGCGATTGTCGCATGGATGGGCGCCGACGCCTCGGCTGGCGGCGTCGGCGCAGGCCGGCGCAGCGGCGTTGGGGCGCGGCTCGGGTAAAATCCCTCCATCGAGGACTTTAACTGGCAGCGTGGAATGGGTTGGCTGGACAAACTGATCGGCGGCGACGCCGGCGTCAAGGCGCAGGCCGGGAGCGCGCCTGCGGGCGAAGCGTCGCCCGCCACCGCGTTCGAGATCGACGCCGCGTATTACCGCTCGCTGGCGGCCGCACGTCCACCGCGCGCCGCGCCGCAGCGCGAAGTCCAGATCCTCGACGAGCTGGCGCGCCTGGCCCGCTCGCCCGGCGCCGGCGCCGCTCTCGTGCCGCGCGTCCCGGAAATCATCCCCCAGCTGATGCGCACCCTGCGCAGCGACGAAATGAACGCCGCCGACCTGTCGCGCCAGCTCAGCGCCGACCTGGTGCTGGTGGCCGAGGTCTACCGCGAGGCGAACCGCCCCGCCTACCTGCCCCGTTATCACTCCGGCCCGCCGGTCAACAGCATCCCGGCCGCGATCATGCTGCTCGGGCAAAACGGCATGCGCATGCTGCTCGCGCGCGTGGCGTTCCGCCCGATCGTCAGCATGCAAAGCGGGCGCCTGGCCAGGCGCACCGCCCCCCTCATCTGGCGCCAGTCCGAAAAAAGCGCGCTCGCCGCGAGCCTGCTGGCCCCCGCCATGCGCGCGAACGCCTTCGAGGCCTATCTGGCCGGGCTGATGGAAAACGTCGGGCTGGTGGTGGCGATGCGCATCGTCGACCAGCACTGCGCCGACGAAGCGCTGCCGCATTCCGACGCCTTCATCGCCGGCTTGTTCCAGCATGCGCGCATCCTGTCGGGGCAGATCGCGGCCTTGTGGGAATTTCCGCCCACGGTGGTCGAGGCGATCGGCCAGGCCGCACTGGACGACGCGCCGCCCCTGGCGCAGGCGCTGGCGCTGGGCGGGCGGCTGGGCAAGCTGCGCATGCTGGTCGACGCGGCGCAATGCGCGCCGGACGACCCTTTTGTGATCGACGGCCTGAGCGAGGCGGCGCTGGCCGCGTTCGCGAAACTGGAAGACGACGAGTAAGCCGGCAGCCAGGCCGGATGTGGCATAAAGACCGCACTGGCGACGAAATACCGTGGCGGCCCCTGCTTTGACCCAGCAAATTCGCCACAACTTGCTTGCACACAACAAACCGAGTGTAAAATCCGTGTTGCACACCACACTTTAAAATTACCGGGAAGAATTATATGAAGGGCATCGTCTTCAATCTGCTGGAAGAAGCAGTCAGCGCCGATTTCGGCGACGCCACCTGGGATCGCCTGCTCGACGACGCCGGCCTCGACGGCGCCTACACCTCGCTCGGCAGCTACGACGATGCGGAAATCTTCCGCCTGGTCGGCGTCGCGTCGAAGGCGCTGAATATTCCCGAACAGGATGTGCTGCGCTGGTTCGGGCGGCGCGCCATGCCGCTGCTGGCGAAGCGCTATCCCTCTTTCTTCGCGAACCATCCGAACGCGCGCAGCTTCCTGCTGACGCTGAACAGCATCATCCATCCGGAAGTACGCAAGCTGTATCCTGGCGCCAGTCCGCCGGTCTTCGATTTCGACACCGGCGACAGCGAGCAGCTGGTGATCGGCTACAACTCGGCGCGCCGCCTGTGCGCACTGGCAGAAGGCTTCATGCAGGGCGCGGCCGAGCACTTCGGCGAGCAGGCCGACATCACCCAGCCCGAGTGCATGCACCACGGGGCGGCCAAGTGCAGCTTCCACGTCCGCTTCCGCCCGTGATCGAAGCGCCAGCGGCCGGCGCGCCGGATCCCGAGATCGCACGCCTGCAGCGGCGCCTGCGCCGCGAGACGGCGGCGCGCCAGGAGGCCGAAGCGATCGCCGAGCGCGGCCTGCGCGACCTGTTCCAGCGCCAGCAGGAAATCAGCCTGCTCGAACACATCGCCGTGGCCGCCAACGAAGCGGCCAGCGTCGACGATGCCATGCGCCGCGCGCTCGACGCCGTCTGCCGCTACACGGGCTGGCCGCTCGGCCACCTGCTCCTGCTGCGCGACGGTGCGCGCGCGGACATGCTCGACTCCACCGCCGTCTGGCACGACGAAAGCGATGGCCGCTACGGCGCCCTGCGCGCGCTGACCGAGGCCACCGGCTTCGGCGACGACATCGGCTTGCCCGGCCAGGTGCTGCGCAGCGCTTCGCCCGCCTGGGCGAATGCCGGCGCGCCGAACGCCGGCGATTACCCGCGCATGCCGCTGCTGGTGCAGCTCGGCCTGTCCTCGCTGTTCGCCTTCCCGGTCGTGATCGGGCACGAGGTGGTCGCCGTGCTGGAGTTCTTCAGCCGCGAGCTGCAGACGCCGGACGATTCGATGCTGCGCCTGATGGCGCAAATCGGCACCCAGCTCGGGCGCGTGATCGAACGGCGCCGGTCCCAGGAGCGCCTGCTGCACGACGCGCTGCACGATCCGCTCACCCAGCTCGGCAACCGCAAGCTCTTCCTCGACCGCCTCGAGCATTTCCTGGTGCGCTCGCAGCGCATGCCGGACTACCAGTTCGCGGTGCTGTTCGTCGACCTCGACCGCTTCAAGGCCATCAACGACGGCCTCGGCCACCTGGCAGGCGACCAGGTGATCGTCGCCACCGCGCAGCGCCTCTCGGCCTGCCTGCGCCAGACCGACCTGGTCACGCGCGAAGCCGCCGAGAACGACCACATCGTGTCGCGCCTGGGCGGCGACGAATTCACCGTCCTGCTCGACAACGTGAACGGCGCCGCCGGCCCGATCCGGGTCGCCGAACGCCTGCTCAAGGCGCTCGCCGCGCCCCTGCTGGTCGGCCAGCAGCAAGTCTACGTCACCGCCAGCATCGGCATCGCGCTCAGTTCGAGCGGCTACCAGGATGTCCAGGACATGCTGCGCGACGCCGACATCGCGATGTACCACGCCAAGCAGCACGGGCGTGCGCGCTGGATGATGTTCGACCAGACCATGCAGGAAGGCGCGCTGCGCCGCCTGACCCTGGAAGCGGAGCTGCGCGCCGCCGTCGACAGCGGCCAGCTCTACCTGCAGTACCAGCCGATCATCACGCCGCAGGACGGCGTGATCCGCGGCTTCGAAGCGCTGCTGCGCTGGCGCCATCCGGTGCTCGGCATGATCTCGCCGGTCGAGTTCATTCCGGTGGCCGAAGAAGTGGGACTGATCGTCCGGATCGGCGGCTGGGTGCTCGAGCAAGCCTGCCGCCAGCTGCGCCTCTGGCAGCAGGAACGCGCCCTGCCGCTCTCGATGAGCGTGAACGTCTCGGCCACCCAGCTGGCCGGCGGCGAGCTGGTCGACGTCGTCACGCGCGTCCTGGCCGAATCGGGCATTGCGCACGGCAGCCTGAAACTGGAACTGACCGAAAGCGCCGTGATGGCGGACGCCGAACACGCGCTGGCCGTCTTCAAGGAACTCAAGGGACTCGGGGTGCGCCTCTCCCTCGACGATTTCGGCACCGGCTACTCCTCGCTGAGCCACTTGCGGCGCCTGCCGATCGATACGCTGAAAATCGACCGCTCGTTTGTCAGCGCCATGGACAGCCACGGCGACAAGCGCCAGATCGCCGAAGTCGTGGTCATGCTGGCGCGCACGCTGGGCCTGGACGTCGTGGCCGAGGGCGTGGAAACGCGCGCCGAACTCGACATCCTGCGCGAGATGGGCAGCGACTTCGTGCAGGGCTACTTCTATTTCCGTCCGCTCGACGCGGCCGACGCCACCCTGGCCCTGTCCGCCCCTGCGAGCGCCATGACGTAAGGCGGGCCCTGATTCGCGGGTTTGCAGGGTTGGCGCGGCCTTGCGCTAGAATATTGCGTTTTTCGTCAAATTCGCCAATTCCCCGCCCGCTTACGCCCATGCCTCAATCGCTCGCCCTCTCCCCCGCCAACGACGACCTGACCTGGCTAGCCGGCGGGGGCGAGATGGGGGCCCTGATCCGTTCGATGGACTGGTCGAAGACGCCGCTGGGCCCCCTGGCCGGCTGGCCGCAAAGCCTGCGCACCTCGGTCAGCCTGTGCCTGTCGTCGACCTTCCCGATCCTGGTGGCCTGGGGGCCGGACGATATTCAACTCTATAACGACGCCTACCGTCCCATTTGCGGCGACCTTCATCCACAGTCGATGGGCGCGCCGTTCAAGGAAATCTGGGCCAGCGCGCTGCCGGTGGTCGGCGATGCGTTCGAACGGGCGCACCAGGGAGAAGGAACCTATATCCGCGACCAACGCATGCTCCTTGACCGCTACGGTTATCTGGAAGAAGCGTTCATGACGTTTTCGTTCTCGCCGATCCGCGACGAGTCGGGCCAGGTGGGCGGCATCTTCCATCCGATTTCGGAAGCGACGGCGTCGGTGCTCAATGCCCGCCGCACCAAGGGCCTGCGGGACCTGAACGCGGCCATCGCCGATGCGCGTTCGATCGGCGACATCGCACGCGACATCGAGGCGCAATACGAGCAGATGGCGCTCGACCTGCCGTTCGTGCTCCTTTACCAGATCGATGCGGCCGGCGGCAAGCTGCTGCTGCGCGGCGGCGCCGGCCTGGACGCGCATTGCAGCATGGCGCCGACCGTGATGGAGCTGGACGATGCCTGCTGGCCGTTCGCGCGCACCGCGCAGGCACGCGGCGCGCAGCAGGTCGACGGACTGCGCGCGCGCCTGGCCGGGGCCCGCTGCGGCCCCTACGAGAAGGCCTCGGAGTCGGCCATGGTGCTGCCGATCACGGTGCCTGGCCAGCAGGAGCTGTACGGTTTCGTCGTGGCCGGGGTCAGCGCCGCGCGCGCGCTCGATTCGGACTACCTGAACTTCTACGAACTGCTCGGCGCCGCCGTCAATACGGCCGTCGGCAACGTCGTCGCCTACGAAAAGGAACAGCGCCGGGCGCAGGAGCTGGCCGAGATCGACCGCGCCAAGACGACCTTCTTTTCGAACGTATCGCACGAATTCCGCACGCCGCTGACGCTGATCCTCGGTCAGCTCGACGATGCGCTCTCCAGCCAGTCCGATCCGCTGCCGCCGTCCCAGCGCCGGCGCCTCGATGTCACCCACCGCAACGCGCTGCGCCTGCTCAAGCTGGTGAACTCGCTGCTCGACTTTTCCCGCACCGAGGCCGGGCGCGTGAAGGCGAGCTACGTGCCGCTCGACCTGGCGCGCTTGACCGGCGACCTGGCGTCCGTCTTCGAATCGGCAATGGCGAAGGGCGGACTGGAATACCGGATCGAATTGCAGGACCTGGGCCAGCCGCTGTATGTCGACCGCGACATGTGGGAACAGATTGTCTTCAACCTTCTCTCGAACGCCTTCAAGTTTACGCTGCAGGGGCGCGTCAGCATCACCCTGGCGCGCCACGGGGAGATGGCGCGCCTGTCGGTGCGCGACACCGGCGCCGGCATTCCAAAAGCGGAGCTGTCACGTGTATTCGAACGGTTCCACCGCATCGAGGGCGCCCCGGGCCGCACCTATGAAGGCACAGGCATCGGCCTGGCATTGATCCAGGAACTGGTGCGCCTGCACGGCGGCGTGGTCGGCGTCCACAGCGTATTGGGCGAAGGCAGCTGCTTCGAGGTCGACATTCCGTTCGGCCATGCACACTTGCCCGAGGAGCGGATCACGCGCCCGCAGCTTGCGGCCGCGCACGCTGGCGATGCGCACCGGATGGGCGCAGCGTTCGTAGAGGAAGCCCTGCGCTGGCTGCCGGACGCAGCGGCGCCGGCGCGCGCCGCTCCGGCCGCTCCCGCCGCGTCGAACGTGCTGACGCAGCCGGCGCCGGCGCCGCGCATCCTGATCGCCGACGACAACAACGACATGCGCGCCTACCTGGCGTCGCTGCTCGATTCGCACGCCGAGGTGAGCGTATGCGCCGATGGCGAGGCCGCTTTTGCGATGCTGCTGCGCGATCCACCCGACCTGTTGCTGAGCGACGTGATGATGCCGAAGCTGGACGGTTTCGGCCTGATCGCGAAGATTCGCGCCGAGGCATCGCTGCGCCACCTGCCGGTCGTGCTGCTTTCCGCCCGCGCCGGCGCGGAAGCCAGGGTGGAAGGCCTGCAAGCGGGCGCCGACGACTACCTCGTCAAGCCCTTCGCCGCCAACGAACTGCTGGCGAGGGTGCGGCGCCAGATTGCCCTCGGACGCGAACGCCGGCAACTGCAGCAGGCGCTGGAGATGCGCGAGGCCTACTTCCGCTCCCTGGTAGACCAGGCGCCCGTCATGTTGTGGACCACCGATGCGAGCGGCGCCTGTACCTACCTCAGCAAGCGCTGGACCGATTACACCGGACGTCCGGCCGAACAGGACCTGGGCCTGGGCTGGCTGGAAAATATCCATCCGGACGACCTGTCCCGCTCGCGCGACACCTTCCTGGCCGCCGCCGCGGCCCACGCGCCCTTCTCGTTCGACTACCGCCTGCGCCGCCACGACGGCGTGTACCGCTGGTTTGTCGATTCGGGCACGCCACGCGTCGACGAGAACGGTCGCATGGCGGGCTATGTCGGCACCGTGGTCGACGTGCACGCGCGCACCATGCTGCAGCAGCGCGAAGAGCAGGTGGGCCGGGTCGGCGACATCGGCGTCTGGTATGCCGATACGCCGTTCGACGTCTACGCGCTGAACGACGAGATGGCGCACCACCTTGGCCTGGGTGAAGCACGCCACGTGCCGTTCGCCCGTCTGTCGGAAACGGTGGATCCGGCCGACCGTCCCCGTTTCGATGCCAGCGTATCGGCCGCCTTGCGGCACGGCGCACCATTCGACCTCGAATTCCGCAGCGCGCAAGACAAGCGCTGGCTGCGGGCGATCGGCTGGTGCGACCTGAACGACCTTGACCGGCCGGTACGCTTCGACGGCGTCACCTTCGATATCAGCCGCCACAAGCACGCCGAGCACGAGCTGCGGCGTCTGGCCGACGAGCTTGCGGAGAAAAACCGCATGCAGAGCGAATTCCTGTACACCCTGGCCCACGAACTGCGCAATCCGCTGGCGCCGATCAGGACCGGGCTCGAACTGATGCGCATGCATGCCGCGGACCAGCGCACGCGCGACATGCAGTCGATGATGGGCCGCCAGGTCGACCATATGGTGCACCTGGTCGACGACCTGCTCGACATGGCGCGCCTGTCGGAAGGCAAGGTCGAGCTGCGCCTGGAGCACGTGGCGCTGGACCAGGTGGTGCAGGACGCGATCGAGATCAGCATGCCCTTGATCGACGCCGGGCGCCACCGGCTGGCGCTGCACCTGCCCGCGGCGCCCGTCGCCATGTGCATCGACCGCCATCGCATCGCCCAGGTCTTGAGCAACCTGGTCAACAACGCGGCCAAGTACACGCCTCCGGGCGGCGATATTCGCATCGAGGCGCGCGTGGAGGGACGCGAAATGGCGCTCGCGGTCTCGGACAACGGGATCGGCATTGGCGCCGACATGCTGGCCGTTGTGTTCGACATGTATGCGCAGGCCCATAATATCCATAGCATGACCCAGGGCGGCCTCGGGGTCGGGCTGAACCTCGTCAAGCGACTGGTGGAACTGCATGGCGGCCGGGTCGCCGTCCACAGCGCCGGAACCGGACAAGGGAGCTGCTTCACGGTCTACCTCCCGTTGGGCGAGGCAGTGCGGCCGGCCCCGTGCGCGCCGCCGGCGCAGCGCGCCGATACCGGCGCGCTGCGGGTGCTGGTGGTCGACGACAACGTCGACGCCGCCGAGATGCTCGGTGCGGTGCTCGAGATGCGTGGCCACACGGTGAAACTGGAGCACGACGGCGCCACCGGTTTGTCCGCGGCCGCCAGCTTCCAGCCGCACGTGGTCTTCCTCGACATCGGCCTGCCGGACCAGAGCGGCTTCAGCGTCGCGCCCGCGCTGCGTCAGGTCGACGGCATGGCCGACGCGATGCTGGTCGCGCTGACCGGCTGGGGCGCCGAACAGGACCGCGAGCGCGCGCGCGAGGCCGGCTTCGACGCGCATCTCACCAAACCCGCGGACCTCGACAGCGTCGAGCGGCTGCTGGAGACGGCGGCGGCGCAGCGCCGCTAGCCGGCCTTGCCGCCGGCCTGGCCAGGCCGGCGCGCCGCCTTCGAAGGCGGTCCGCACGGGCCGAGGCAGCGTGCGCTCATTCTGGCTATACTGCCGCCATGCGCATACAGCTGTTTTCCGACCTCCACCTCGAACGCTACCCGGCCTTCCAGCCCGAACTGGCGCCCGGCATCGACGTCATCGTCCTCGCCGGCGACATCGGTTCCTACCAGGGCGGCTCGCGCCTGACCGGCGCCGACTTCGGCCTCGAGCGCTTCGCGCCGGCGCTCGGCGTCACCGGCGCCCAGGTGCTGTTCATCCCCGGCAACCACGAATTCGATGGGCTCGATTTCGACGAAACCTACGCCCGCCTGCGCGCCACCTGCGCGCGCCTGGGCATCGTCTGGCTCGACCGCGAGACCGTGACCATCGATCGGGTACGCTTCGTCGGCACCACCCTGTGGGCCGATTTCGACGCCCTGGCCGCGGGCCACGAGCTGACGAAACAGCTGCAGCTGCGCGAAAAGGCGATCCGCGCCGCCAACTACTACCTGGGCAAGAACACCACGCTGCGCAACGGCGAGCCCGTGCTGGCCGACGGCTGGCGCGCGATGTCGCTCGACTGCCAGGAATGGCTGCGCGCGGCGCTGGCCGTCCCCTTTGACGGCGTCACGGTGGCCGTCACCCACTTCGCGCCGAGCCTGAAAAGCGCCGACCCGCGCTACGGCGTCACGCCCGGCACGGCGGGCTTCTGCAATGCGCTGGACGACCTCTTGCCGCTGGCCGACCTGTGGCTGCACGGCCACCTGCACTGCCTGAACGATTACGTCGCAAGCGGCGTCGCGGACGGGCGCACCTGGTCGTGCCGGGTCGTCGCCAATCCGCTGGGCTACCTCTCCAAGGGCGAGCAGGAAGGCTTCCGCCCCGGCCTCGTCATCGAGGTCTGATCAGAACTTCATTTCCAGCGTCGTGCGCAGCTTCACGCCGCCCGGGTAACGCCAGCTGCGCGTCTCCACTCCCCTGACCGGGTCCGAATAGCTCGGCTCGAATTCATCGTCGGCGCCGAGCAGGTTGGCGGCGGCGACGCGCAGCTGGAGGGTCGGAGTGAAGGCCCACAGCGCATAGGCGTCGAGGTCGGTGCGCGAGGGCGTGTAGAAGCCGCGGTTCGCGCTCACGCGCACCGGCCCGCCGCGCCGGTACGCAAGGCTGGCGCCGGTCGTCAGCGCACCGGCCTTGGTATCGATGCCGAGGTTGGCCGTGAGCGGCGCCTGGCGCTCCATGCGGTTGTCCGGGCCCGGCACCGACGCCACCCGCGACCAGTTGCGGCTGACGCTCGCGCGCAGGTCGATGGCCGGCGCGCCAGGCAGCAGGGACGCGAGGGGGAACTTGGTCTCGAGGTCGATGCTGCGCATGCTGGCGCGGTCTTCGTTGGCGGGCGTGAACACCCAGCGCACGCCGTCGAAATAGATACGGTTGCTGGTGTAGTCCTCGATGCGCCGCACTGCCCCGCTGAGCGACACCATCGCCCCTTCGTCCCAATAATGCTCCCAGGCGGCGTCCAGGCCCCAGGCCAGTTCGGGCTTCAGGTTCGGGTTGCCCTGGTAGTCGGCTTCGGTCGGGCTGTTGTTTTCCCAGGCCGCGCGCCGCGGCACCAGCGCGAACAGGTCGGGCGCCTTGTAGGTGCGCGAGAGCGCAAGGCGCAGCTGGTCGCCCTTCTCGCCCGGCAGCTTCCACAGCGTCTGCACGATCGGACTGAGGACGTTCGAGCGGACGCGCGCCTGCGCGAAGCCGGTGCCGGAAACATGCGTGCGCACGCCTTCCCAGCGCGCGCCCAGGTAGACCGACCAGCGGGGGTCGATCGTCCACTCGTCCTGGACGTAGAGCGCCGCGCGGCTGACCTGGGCGCGGAAGCGTTCGTCGAACAGCTGGCCCGGCGCCGGTCGCCGCACCCGGTCGCGCTCGACCCGCAGGTCCTCGCTGGCATTGGCTCCCACGTCCCAGCCCAGCGCCAGCAGGTGGCCGCCTTCGATCGTGCGCGTGGCTTTGCCGGTCGTGTTCAGGCCGCGCGCATGGGTGTCGGAGAGGGTATGCCCGTCGCTCTCCGGCTTGCCCGCGCCATCGAAGCCGAGACGCCCCACGTACATCTTGCGCGACGACCACTCCACCCCGAACTTCGCATCGAGCTCCGTGCCGGCCGCGGTCTTGCGGTGCCAGCGCAGGTCGGACTTGAGCATGCGGTCGTCGAATTCGCCGTAGGTATGCAGGTCGGGCGACGTGGCCGGCGCGCCGATCAGGGTGGTCGTCATGGCGTGGCCGTGGTTGCGGAAGCTGCTGCTGGTAGCCAGGCTTTCCCAGGCCAGGGTGTCGCCATCGTCCAGCGTCCAGTTGAAACGCGGGCCGAGGTTGAGCCGGTTCATGCGGCCCTCTTCGGGCAGGCGCACGGTGCGGCGCAGGTCGACCACGCCGTCGGGGCGGGTGTTCTCCTGCAGGCTGCTGGCCTCGCGCGACAGGCTGTCGTGGTTGCCGCTCAGGGTGAGCGCATACGACGCGCGCCCGCCGGTCTCTCCCAGGTCGAGGTTGAAGGTCGGCCCGCGGAAGTCGCTAGAGGCCAGGTAGCCCAGCTTGGCCTCGCGCGTGCGCTTCTTCGCCGTTTTGCGCAGCACGAGATTGATGGTGCCGGCCACCGCCTCGGTCGAGAACTCGGCCGTGGCCACGCGCAGCACCTCGATCCGCTCGATCTGCTCGGGCGCGATGGAATCGAGCGAAAAGCCGTTCGGGGTGCGCTCGCCGTTGACGAGGATCTGCGTATAGCCGCCGGCCAGGCCGCGCATCCGCACTTCGACGCTGCGTCCGGCGCCGGTGCTGACGGTCACGCCGGGAATGCGCTTGAAGACGTCGGCCAGGCTGGTGTCGCCATAGCGGGCGATCTCCTCGCGCCGCACGACGATGCGCGCGGCGGTGTCGTCGCGGCGCGGGTCGTACGCCGCTCCCTTCACTTCCACCTGCGCGATGGCCCCATCGGCAGGGACTTGCTGGGCGCTTGCCGGGACGGACAGTGCGGCGATCAGGGTAAAGGCAGGGGTGACGACGCGTGGGTGCGGCAAGGGCATGGACCAGTCTCCAGAATTAGTTTTTCGGCTTGTGCGAATAACTATATTCCAGACAATGGCAATGAGTAAAAATAATATGGAAATATTTATTGCTATACCCTAGCAATATTGATCTCCACATAGGCGAAATACCGCCTCAACGCGTGATGGCGGCCCGCTCTTCCTTCGTCAGCACGCGCGGCGAGCGCACCGGCGCGCCCGCTGCATCGAAGAAGGGATTGTCGCGGTAGCTGCCGGAGAGGCGCGCCTTGACGAGCGCGCCGCCGATCCTGGCCACGCCCAGCAGCGTGGCCACAGGCGTTGCGCTGGTCGGCCCGTAGGCCGCGCCGCGATTGGCCGTCATGTGCGAGCGCCCGAGCGCGCGGTCGAGCGTGGCGGACGGCGCGTCGAGACAGGTGCGCACCAGGCCGACATACGACATGGCCGGGTTGCGCGGCGTGTTCCCGACCGGCGTATTGCAGCAGGCCGCGTACCAGCGGTAGATGCCTTGCGGACTGAGCGACATGCAGGCCAGGTGTTCGAGGCCGGCGGTGAAGCGCACGGCCGCCGGCAAGGCCGCCTCGACCTCGGTGCCGCCGGCAGCGTCGAGCACCGCATCCTCGGCCCCTAGGTAGCGCGCGAAGGCCTGGCAGTCCTTGCAATAGCAAATCGCGCGCGCCGCCACGCGCGTCGTATCGACTTCACCCTGGAGCTTGCCGCAACGGCAGCGCAATCGAAGAGTCATTACCCCTCCTGCAAATTATTACGGTTTGGTGCCGAGGCCCACGCGGCGTTTCGAGACCATGAAAAACCGTAGCGAGCCGAAGGAGCGTTGGCCGAGGAGGAGCTGTACGAAGGTACAGCGAGCACCACAGGGCCAGGCGCCCCCACCAGGATACGACGCGCAGCAGGTTTATCAAGGTCTCATCAGAAGAAATGGCGCCAGTCTTCCAGCCATCCCGGGAAGGCCGATGCCTCCATCGGATTGGCGATGTGATAACCCTGCGCATACGTGCAGCCCAATCCCTGCAGGAAGTCCCAGTCCTGGCGCGTCTCCACGCCCACCGCCACCGACATCCGGTCCAGGCTGTGCGCCAGGCTCAGACACGAGCGCAGCACGGTGCCCAGCGGGCGCCGCTTGGAGGCGCCGTCGACGAAGCTGCGGTCGATCTTGAGCTCGGTGAACGGGATGCGCGCCAGCAGTTGCAAATTCGAGCGGCCGGTGCCGTAGTCGTCGATCGCCAGGCCGAAGCCCATCATGCGCAGGCGCACCAGGCGCTCGATGAAGTTGGGGTCGGAGTTCAGGGCCGAGGATTCCGGCATCTCGAAGGTGATGTAGTCGGGCAGCACGGCGTGGCGGCCCAGGCAGGCGGCGATCTGGCGCAGGAAGGCCGGGTGCGCGAGCGTCTCGGGCGCCAGGTTGATCGAGATCGAGATCGGCGTACCCTGGTCGTGCAGCCAGCGGCAACGCTCGACCGACAGCTCGATCATGCTCCAGTCGAGGAAGTCGATGCGGTTGTTCTGCTCCAGCGCGTCGATGAAGGACGAGGGGCCGAGCAGGCCGTGTTCCGGATGGCGCCAGCGCGCGAAGGCTTCCAGGCCCTTGACCTGGCCGGTGGCCAGCTCGATCTTGGGCTGAAGAAAGGGTTCGAACTGGCGCTTCTGCAGGCCGTTGCCGATCTCGGCGAAGCTGAAGCGCGGCGTGCTGTCGATTCGAGGGGGCACCGGCGCCGGGGCGTAGTTGTCGATCAGCGGTTTCAGCTTGGCGGCGGTGACCGGCTTGCTCACCGAACCGAGCAGGTCGATGCCGTAGACCTGGGCCAGGGTCTCGACCGAGAACAGCAAATTGGCCGGCTGGGCGCCGGTGACGATCAGGCTGATGCCGGAGTCGAGGCTGGCCAGGTTGCGGATCAGCTCCAGCCCGTCCATGCCGGGCAGCGCGAGGTCGATGATGGCGACGTGGACGCGCGGCGTGAAGCCGGCCTGGAAGGTGCGCAGCGCCATGTGGCCGTCGGGCGCCTCGGTGACGCGGCTGGCGCCGAGGCGGCCCAGCATCTCGACCAGCGCGGCGCGCTGCGCGCTGTCGGCTTCGGCTACCAGAAAATGCAAATGCGCGATGTCCATTCTTGCTCCACGGGGTTCTTAGCCGGAGCTTACCCTATGGGTGCCAATGCCGTCCATCACCGCCGCTGGCGCAGCTGCTCGAAGAAGCAGACCGCGGCGGCGGCCGCCACGTTCAGCGACTCGACCTGGCCCGCGTGCGGAATCACCACCTGGTGCGTGGCGCGTTCCATCAGCGCGGCTGCCACGCCCTGCCCTTCGTGGCCCAGCAGCCAGGCCACCGGGCCGCGCAGGTCGACATCGTACAGCGTTTGTTCGGCATAGCCGCTCATCGCCAGCACCGGGATGCCTGAGTTGTCGACGAGGGCCGCCAGGTCCACGTTCTCGAAGATCTCGAGCACGAAGTGGGCGCCCATCGCCGCACGCAGCACCTTGGGCGACCAGCAGAAGGCCGTGCCGGCGCTGCAGAAGACCTGGGTGATGCCGGCCGCGCCGGCGCTCCTCAGGATCGAGCCGACGTTGCCGGGGTCCTGCACGCCGTCGAGCAGCACCGCCGAGACGGTCAAGGCCTGCGGCTGCGCGGCCGCCGGGGTCTCGACCACGAACAGCAGGTTGACGCCATGCTCGACCTGGCTGACGGCGCCGAACAGCGCGTCCGGCAGGCAGGTCACATGGGCGTGCAGGCTTTCGCAACGGGCGACGATCTCAAGCACTTCCGGGTTCTGCAGGGCGCCTTCGGAGACCACGCAATGGGCCGGGGCGCCGCGCAGATCGAGCCAGGACTGGCACAGGTGCACGCCGTCGAGCAGCGTGCGCCCGGCCTTGCGGCGCGCCTGCGAGCTGGCGGCGAGCGCCTTGAGGTCCTTGTAGAAGGGGTTATCGCGCGAGGTGACCGGCTTCATGCGCACGCCGTGAAAAGGTCGACCTGCAGCAGGTTGCGCACCGGCGCGAACGAACGGCGGTGCACCGGCGACGGCCCATGCAGGCGCAGGCGCTCCAGGTGCAGCGCGGTCGAATAGCCCTTGTGCTGGTCGAAGCAGTATTCCGGATACAGGGCATGCAGGCGCACCAGTTCGGCGTCGCGCGCGGTCTTGGCCAGGATCGAGGCGGCCGAGATGGCGTGGCACTTGTCGTCGCCTTCGATCACGGCGTGGGCGCGGATGGACATCGGCGGGCAGCGGTTGCCGTCGATCAGGGCCAGGGTCGGGATGGTCTGCAGGGCCTCGACCGCGCGCCGCATCGCCAGCATCGTCGCGTGCAGGATGTTCAGGGTGTCGATCTCTTCGCAGGAGGCTTCGGCGATGGCCCAGGCCAGCGCGTGCTCGCGGATTTGCGGCGCCAGCTCGTCGCGCCTGGCCTCGGTCAGCTTTTTCGAGTCGCGCAAGCCCTCGATCGGGCGCTTCGGGTCGAGGATGACGGCGGCGGCGTACACCGGCCCGGCCAGCGGACCGCGGCCGGCCTCGTCGACGCCGCAGACGATGTCGAGCGCGGTGAACGGGCGCAGCCGTGGCGGCAGGCCGGGGTAGAAGTTGACGCGTTTTTTACTCATGGTGCCTGATTCTTTATTTTCCAATGACGCGAAGTACAGCCTCCGCACTCTCGCGCGCACTATCGCGCAGCAGGCTGTGGTGCATCTGCGTGAAGCGTGCCGCCAGCTTGTCCCGCAGCGCCGTGTCGTTCAACTGGCGCCACACCGCATCGGCCATCGCCTCGGGCGTCATGGCGTGCTGCAGCAGCTCGGGCACCAGGAATTCGCGCGCCAGGATGTTCGGCAGGCCGATCCAGGGCTGGTAGCCCATGTGGCGCATGAGTTCCCAGGAGGCGCGCATGACCTTGTAGGCGATCACCATCGGCTTCTTGAACAGCGCCACTTCCAGCGTCGCCGTGCCGGAGGCGACCAGCACCGCGTCGGCCGCGGCGATCGCCGTGTGCGAGTCGTCGACCAGCTGCAGGTCGACGCCGCCCAGGCCAGAGTGCGCCACGATCTCGCCGAAGTAGGCGCGCTGCTTTGCGCCGGCCATCGGCACCACGAAGCGCAGGCCAGGGTCGCGCCGCGCCAGGATGGCGGCCGCGCGCACGAAGGGCTCGGCCAGGTATTTCAGTTCGCCCATGCGGCTGCCGGGCATGACGGTCACGACCCGCGCATCCGGCGCCAGGCCGAGCGCGGCGCGCGCCGCCGCCACGTCGGGCGCCATGGGTATGGTTTCCGCCAGCGGATGGCCGATATAGGTCACCGGCACGCCGGCGTCCTTGTAGATCTGTTCTTCGAACGGGAAAATCACCAGCATGTGCGAGACCGCGCGCTGGATCTTCTTGATCCGCCCGCCGCGCCAGGCCCAGATCTGCGGGCCGATGAAGTGCACGGTCGGAATCCCGCCCGCCCTGAGCTGCTCTTCCAGGCCGAGGTTGAAGCCGGGGTAGTCGGCGCCGATGAAGGCGGCCGGCCGTTCGGCCAGCAAGCGCTCGCGCAGGCGGTTCTGGATGCCCTTGATTTCGCGGTAGCGCGGGATGATCTCGAAGATGCCGCGTACCGTCAGGGTTTCCATCGGCAGGTCGGAGACGAACCCCTGCTCCATCATGCGCGGCCCGCCGATGCCGTGGAAGCGCGCGTCCGGCAGCGCTGG
>Ga0213834_100471_pt1 | contig 19956 bp, 17 predicted proteins | sample SWPTP12_FD_160580 | JGI IMG/M metagenome (GOLD analysis project Ga0213834, IMG submission 160580) | Coastal seawater microbial communities from Marineland, Florida, United States - SWP TP1 #2 | ecosystem: Environmental > Aquatic > Marine > Coastal | place: USA: Florida | collected 2016-08-06 | reverse complement strand
CGACGCCGCTGACGCTGTGCCTGGTGGTGGCCGGGCGCCACGTGCGCGCGCTGGAGCCGGTGACGATCCTGCTGGGCGACGTGCCGAACGTGAACGTGGCGCAGCGCTTTTATCAGCGCGTGATCGCCAGCGACACACACAGTATCATTGCCGACGCGCGCGCCTACCTCGACCGCCACAGCTTCGCCCGCTATTGCGACCAGATCCTGCTGCCGGGGATTTCGATGGCCGCCGCCGAACAGCGCAACGGCCAGCTCGAAACGCTGCAGGTGGCGCAGATCCGCACCACCATCGCCGACGTCGCCGCCACGCTCACGCCCGACTCGAACGCGCCGAACCGGCGCCGCCGCAAGCGCAGCCGCGTGTCCCTGCTCGATGCGACGGTCGGCACCCACCTGCGCAAGATGCGCGAAGCGCGCCTGGGACGCTGGCAGGGTTCGCTCGACGTGCCGGCGCAATCGATCGTGCTGTGCGCGGGCCTCGGCACCGAGCGCGACGACCTGCTGACCGAACTGCTGGTGCGCGCGCTGCGCGAACTCGACGTCGATGCGCGCAGCACCGTGATCGGCGCCGACCAGGACAATCCGGGGCCGGACAAGGCCGACCTGATCTCGACCGTGTTCATCACCTATCCCGTCGAATCGGCTCTGGAACAGTGGCTGCGCGTGACCGCCGAGCTGCGCGCCGGCCTGCCGAACGCTTTACTGGTGACGATCCGCCTGCCCTTCGGCGAAACGGCGGCGAACCAGGCGGTGGTGCAGGAGCATGTCGACATGGTGCTGCGCTCGTTCGAGGAAAGCCTGGCCTTCGTCGTGCCCGAGCGCGTCGGCAACAGCGCTCAATGACGGGCGGCATTGGTGAGCGAGCCTGCATGCGGCTTGTGTATCATGCGGCAGCATGAGCTACCGTCTCGCCATCTTCGACTTCGACGGCACCCTGGCCGATTCGTTTCCGTTCCTGCTCAGCGTCTTCAACCGGATCGCTGACGAGCACGGTTTTAAACGCATCGACGTGACCCAGATCGAGCGCCTGCGCCGCTACGGCACGCGCGAAATGATGCGCCACGTCGGCATGCCGGCCTGGAAGCTGCCGCTGGCCGCCGCCAGCTTCAAGACCCTGATGCGGGAAAACGCGGGGCAGGTGCGCCTGTTTCCCGAGGTCGACGCCGTCCTGCGCGAACTGGCGCGCGGCGACATCACGCTGACCATCGTCTCCTCGAATGCCGAAGACAACGTGCGGCAAGTGCTGGGGCCGGAGCTGGCGCCGCTGATCAGCCAGTACGAATGCGGCATGTCGATCTTCGGCAAGACCGCGCGCATCCGCAAAGTGCTGAAACGCTCCGCCGTGGCGCCGGCCTCGGCGCTCTACATCGGCGACTCCGCGACCGACGCCGACGCCGCGCGCAAGGCCGGCGTCGCGTTTGCCGCCGTACACTGGGGCTTTGCCCCGATCGACGTGCTGCGCAAGGCCGGACCCGAGCACGAATTCGACTTGCCCGCCTCCCTCGCCGCCATTCCGACCCTGTAAATACCGGCTTGTCCGTCCAACCCGGCCTGCAAGAATTTACTTCGCATGCTAAACTTTCATAATCAAAATAACTGCCGCCACCCATGGACGACTTCGACCGCACCCTGATCCAACTCACCGCCACGCTGACCCACGCCGCGCGCGCCTATAAATCGATGGCGGACAAGGTGGCGTCCGAGTACAGCCTGTCGCAGGCGACCGCGCTGCCGGTGCTGATCCTCGGCCGCCTCGGCCAGGACGGCGTGCGTCCCGGCGTGCTGGCCGACGCCCTCGGGCTGGAACCGTCCTCGCTGGTGCGCGTGATCGACCTCCTGATCGACAGCGGCCTGATCGAGCGGCGCGAAGATCCGCAAGACCGGCGCGCGAAAATCCTCAAGCTGACCGAGGACGGCACCACCCGCGCCGCGCAGATGGAAGTGGCCCTGATGCCCTTCCGGCGCGGCGTGTTCGCCGGCCTCGACCCGGCCGACATCGACGCCTGCCTGCGCGTGCTGACCCACGTGCACGCCCGGATCGGCAAGCCCGAGGCGTGAATTTCCCCTCGAAAAACGAGGCGCTGTTCTCCGTTAAAAGCTTTGGCGCCGCGATGCTGGCGCTCTACGTCTCCATGTCGATCGGCCTGCCGCGGCCGTTCTGGGCCCTGATGACGGCGTATATCGTCGCCGCGCCCTTCGCCGGCCCGACCCGCTCGAAAGCGGTGTACCGCTTCGGCGGCACGCTGCTGGGCGCCTTCGCCACCGTGATCCTGGTGCCGATGTTCGCCAACTCCCCCGAGCTGCTGTCGCTGGTGCTGGCGCTCTGGGTCGGCGCCTGCCTGTACGTGTCCCTGCTCGACCGCACGCCGCGCTCGTATGTGCTGATGCTGGCCGGTTACACCGCCGGCCTCATCGCCTTCCCGGCCGTGAACGATCCCGGCACGGTGTTCGACATCGCACTGGCCCGGGTCGAGGAAATCCTGCTCGGCATCAGCTGTGCGACCGTGGTGCATTCGCTGGTGTTCCCGCAGGGCTTCGCGCCGGTGATGCTGGCCCGCCTCGACCACGCCCTGCGCGACGCCCAGGCCTGGATCGGCGACGTCCTCGCCCCGCTCGGCACCGCCAACATCGCGCTCGAGCGCCGCAAGCTGGCCGGCGACATCACGGAACTGCGCATGATGGCGGTGCATCTGCCGTTCGACACCTCGCACCTGCGCTGGACCGCGAACGCCATCCACGCGCTGCAGGAGCGGCTGGCCGCGATGGTGCCGCTGCTGTCCTCGATCGAAGACCGGTTGCAGGCCTTGCGCGGGCTCGGCGCCGGCGACACCTCCGCCCGCTGGCACGCGCTGCTGGCCGACATCGCGGCCTGGACCGGCACTAGACGTGGCGACACGCCGCCCGTCACGCCGGACGCCCTGCGCGCCGCCATCGATGCCTTGACGCCGGCCGCGCGCCGCCATGCCGACTGGCGCGATTTGCTGCAGATGAACCTGGGCGCCCGCCTGCGCGCGCTGGTCGATGTCTGCGCCGATACCCACGCGCTGCGCCGGCATATCGGACAAGGCGCCTCCGGCATGCTGCCCGACGCCGCGTTCCACCTGCCGGCCGTGAAGCCGCAGGCCCTGCACCTCGACCGCGGCATGGCGCTGGTGTCGGCGGCGGCCGCCGTGATCGCCACCCTGGCCGGCTGCGCCTTCTGGATACTGACCGGCTGGCCCTCGGGCGCCGCGGTGCCGATGATGGCGGCCGTGATGTCCTGCTTCTTCGCCACCCAGGACGATCCGGTGCCGTTTATCAAAGGCTTCCTGGTGTGGACGATTTATTCGGTGCCGCTGTCCGCCTTCTATTTGCTGGCGGTGCTGCCGGCGCTGCACAGCTTCGAAATGCTGGTGCTGGCCTGCGCGCCGGTGTTCCTGGTGCTTGGGGTGCTGATCGCGCGCCCGGCCACCTTCGGGCGCGCCATGCCTTTCCTGTTCGGCATCTGCGGCACGCTGGCCTTGCAGGACACGAATACGGCGAACGCCGCCTCGTTCATCAATTCGACGCTGGCGCAGCTGGCCGGTCTCGCGCTGGCGGTGCTGGTGATGGGCGTGTTCCGCAGCGTGAGCGCCGGCTGGACCGCGCGCCGCCTGCTGCGCGCCGGCTGGGGAGAACTGGTGCGCATCGGCGACGGCCGCCAAGTGCCGTCGATCTCCGAGTTCTCCGCGCGCATGGTCGACCGCATCGCCCTGCTGACGCCGCGCCTGGCGCTGGCCGGGCCGCAGCAAGACCTGGGCGCGGCCGACGCCCTGGTCGACCTGCGCATCGGCCTGAACATGACGCAATTGCTCGCCGTGCGCGAAGAACTCGGCCGCAGCCAGGCCGCGCTGTGGGCGCTGCTGGAACACCTGGCGCAGCATTTCGCGGCGAGGCCAGGCACCGATGCGGCCGAGGACGCGCACCTGCTGGCCTCGATCGACAATGCGCTGCGCTCGGTCAGCGCGGCCGGCCCCTGCGATGCACGCCGGGATGCGCTGGCCGCGCTGGCGGGCCTGCGGCGCGACCTGTTCCCGCACGCCATCCCGTATGAACCTTCCCCCCTTCTCGACAAGGAGATCCGATGACCGGTGAAGTCAGCCTCTACGGCATCTATTTTCCGCCACTGCTCTTGCTGGCCCTGCTCGCCTTCGGGGTCTCGCGCCTGTGCAACCGGGTGCTGGCGCGCACCGGCTTTTATCGCCATGTCTGGCATCCGGCGCTGTTCGATTTTTCGCTGTTCGTGATGGTGCTGGGCAGTCTTGTTTTCTTTGGATCCAACTGGTTTTGATATGACATTCTCTACACACTCGATCGCCCGGGTCGGCATCACCCTGCTGGCCACCGCCGGCGCCATCTATGCTGGCTGGCAGCTGTGGCGCCACTACGAAGTCGAACCCTGGACCCGCGACGGCCGCGTCAAGGCCTATGTCGTGCAGGTCGCGCCCGACGTCACCGGCCAGGTGACCAAGGTGTTCGTGCGCGACAACCAGCAAGTCAAGGCGGGCGACGTGCTGTTCGAAGTCGACCGCGCGCGTTTCGAGCTGGCCCTGCGCCAGGCTGACGCCGCCGAGCAAGCCGCGCAGGCGGCCCTGAACCAGGCCGGGCGCGAAGCGCGCCGCAACGTCCAGCTCGACGACCTGGTGGCGCAGGAAACGCGCGAACAGGGCCAATCGCGCGTCGAACAGGCGCGCGCGGCGCTGGCGCAGGCGGTCGTCAACCGCGACACGGCGCGCCTGAACCTGGAGCGCACGCGCGTCGTCTCGGTCGTCAGCGGTTCGGTCACGAACCTCGATTTGCGCGCCGGGGCCTATGTCAGCGCGAGTCACCCGGTGATGGCGCTGGTCGACCGCGGCTCCTTCTATGTCGAGGGCTATTTTGAAGAGACCAAGCTGGCGGCGATCCACCTGGGCGACCCGGTAGCGGTCTCGCTGATGGGCGCGAAGCAGCAACTGACGGGCCACGTCGAGAGCGTTGCGGAAGGCATTTCGGACCGCGACCGCAGCGCGGGCTCGAATATGCTGCCCAACATTAACCCCACCTTCAACTGGGTGCGCCTGGCCCAGCGCATTCCGGTGCGCGTGGCGCTCGATCCGCTGCCGGACAACGTGCGCCTGGTGGCGGGGCAGACGGCGACGGTGCAGGTGCTGCCCGCCACGCAGAAGAAGACGTCGTGATGCGCGCCCGTTCCTTGCCCCTGGCGGCGCTGCCGCTGTTACTCGCCGCCTGCGGTACTGTCGTCGGCCCGAATTACAGGGTGCCGGATGCCGCCGTCGTGAAGCGCCCGGACGCGGCCGCGCCTTTTCTTGGCGCCGCCGAAAAACCGTTCAGCCAGCAAGCGCTGCCCGCGCAGTGGTGGCGCCTGTACCGCGACAGCACGCTCGACGCCCTGATCGGCCAGGCGTTGACGGCCAACACCGACCTGCGCGTCGCATCCGCGAATCTGGCGCGCGCGCGCGCGGTGCTGGCGGAAGCCGAGCAGATCGAACGGCCCGGCGTGGATCTTTCGGCCGCGCCCGGCGTTGGCCGCGCGGCGGGCGCAGCCAGCGGCGTCAACCACACGCTGCCGGACCGCGCCAGCTACGACACCGGCTTGCACGTGTCCTATCAACTCGATTTGTTCGGCAAGATCGCACGGGCGGTTGAGGCGGCGCGTGCCGATTCCGACAGTGCGCAGGCGGCCGGCGACCTGGCCCGGGTGACGGTGGCGGCCGAGACCACGCGCGCCTACGCCGAGGCCTGCTCGGCCGGCCGCCAGATCGCGATCGCGCGCCAGTCGGTGGCGCTGCAGGACAGATTTGTCCGCTCCACCGCGCTGCGCGTCAAACTCGGGCGCGGCACGGCGCTCGACAACAGCCGCGCGCTCGGCCAGCGCGCGCAGTTGCGCGCCGCCGTGCCGCCACTCGAGGCGCAGCGCCGCGCCGCCCTCTACCGGCTCGCTGTTTTGACAGGCGAGACGCCGTCTCGTTTTCCGCCATCGGTCGCCGCCTGCGAGCGGGCGCCGCGCCTTGCGGGGGCCATTCCCGTCGGCGACGGCGCCGCCCTGCTGCGGCGCCGTCCCGACATCCGCCAGGCCGAACGCACCCTGGCCGCGAGCACGGCGCGCATCGGCGTGGCGACCGCCGAGCTGTATCCGCAGATCAGCCTGGGCCTGTCGGCGGGCAGCACCGGTTCGCTGTCCGGCTTCGGCGAGGGCAATACCTTGCGCTACAGCCTGGGCCCGCTGATGTCGTGGTCGCTGCCGTCGACGAGCACGGCCCGCGCCCACATCGCCCAGGCCGAGGCGGGCACGGCCGCATCGCTGGCGCGCTTCGACGGCGTGGTGCTGAACGCGTTGCGCGAAACGGAAACGGCACTGTCCAACTACGCGCGCGAACTCGATCGCAACGCAGCCTTGAAAGCCGCGCGCGACCAGGGCGCGCTGGCCTCGGACCAGGCCGCCCGTTTATACCGCTTCGGCCGCACCGATTTTCTCACCACGCTCGACGCCGAACGCACGCTGGCCTCGAGCGAGGCGGCCGTCGCGGCGTCGGATGCGGCGCTGGCGGCCGACCAGGTCGCTTTGTTCCTCGCACTCGGCGGCGGCTGGGAAAGGTAGGGCACAGTTGCACGCCGAGAATCCCGCGTTCTATACTGCCTGAGCCGCCACCGCGCCCAACCGGATCCCTGCATGCGAAAACTTCTCCTCCTGACTCCCCTGCTGCTCGCCGGCTGCGTCGACGACTCCGCCACCTATTACATCGACGGCAACCAGCACGCGCTGTCTGTGCGCGTGCTGCAGGAGTATTTCTGGAAGAAGGATGTCACGGTCGACCTGCTCGCCTCGCGCATGCCCGATTGCCAGCGCCGCATCCCGCTGGGGGCGTTGCCGATGGCGGACGTGGAAATCGAGCTGTTCCAATCGGGCGAGAATGTGTACACGCTGCGCGCCGGCGAACAGGCCTGGCGCGTGGAAACCGACAATTGCAGCGAACTGGATGCGCCGGAACAGGTAACGGGCCAGCCGCTCGGCCTGTTCCACCTCGACGAGAACAAGAAGCTCGTGTTCGAGAAGGCGGAGCCGGAGACGCCGCGCAAGTAAGCAGGGCCGCAGCCAGCCTCATCGCGGCCGCAGCAGGCGGTGCAGCTGCGCCAGCTCCACATCCCGTCCCAGCTTGTCGAGCGTCTGTTCGAGCAGCGTGCGGTCGCCGTCGCGCAGCATGGTCCACTGTGTGAAATATTCGTGCACGGTACGCCAGGGGGGAAAGTCGCGCGGCAGGCTGCGCCAGGCGGCCCCCGTGTGCAGGAAGTACAGCACCGCGCAGTACACGTCGTATAAATCGTGTTTGCGCGGACGCGTCTTGCGGCGCGCCGCCTCGAGCATGTCTCGCACGAGATTAAACTGCTCACGCCCAATATCGCTGGGGAATTCGGGCCGGGCCATGTCGTTCTCCCCAAATTAGCTTTGAGGGGAGCGTTCCGGAACAGGTTCCCGGCGCCGGATTAATCTCGGGCGAGCGCCAGGAACTCGGTACGCAGCGCCAGGTTCGGCTGCAGCTCGCCGAGCATGCAGGACGTGATCGTTTCCTCGCCCTGGGTGCGGATGCCGCGGCTTTCCATGCACATGTGACGGCATTTCACGACAACGCCGACCGCCTTCGGTTCCAGCACTTCCATCAGCGCATTCGCGATCTGCATCGTCATGCGTTCCTGCACTTGCAGGCGCTTGGAGAAAATATCGACCAGGCGGGTCAGCTTCGACAGGCCGACAATTTTCCCATCCGGCAGATAGCCGATGGTGGCCTTGCCGAAGAAGGGCGCCAGGTGGTGCTCGCAATGGCTGTAGACGGGAATGCCGCGCACCACGATCAGCTCGTTGTACTGCTCGGCGCCGTCCTCGAACGCCTTCAGGACTTCGACCGGATCCTGGCCGTAGCCCGAGGTCCAGTGTTTCCAGGCTTTGGTCACGCGCGCAGGCGTTTCGTGCAGGCCCGGGCGGTCCGGATCCTCACCGAGGCTGGTCAGCAGACGGCGCCAGTCGTTTTCGGTGAATGTTTCTTTGTCAGACATGGGAGAACCCTCAAATTACGATTGCCGCCAGTATATAGAAAATGGACGGATGCGGCCGGCGCCTGCCCTTTTCTTGAGCAAACCAGACTCGACTGTTGTAGCGATGGGCTAGCGTGGATTTGTTATGTGTTCACCCACGCGATGGAGGCGGCTATGTTCGGAAGCTCGGTATTGGAACTGGCAATCGGTTTGACGTTTTGTTACGGGACGGTGGCGCTGATCGTGGCCACCGTGCAAGAAGCGCTGGCGGCCGCATTCCGCCTGCGCGCCAACACCCTGCTCGCGGGCATCAAAAGCATGCTCAACGACCCGCGTTTTACCGCGCTGGCGCAGATGGTGTACGCCCATCCGCTGGTCAATCCGCACAGCGACGGCAAGGTGGCCGACGAGCGCGGCATGGCAAGCCGCCCATCCTACATCGAACCGGGCTACTTCGCGATTGCATTGATCGACAGCATCCTGCACGTGCCGGGCAACTTCGCGCGCCTCGGCGCCGATATCGATGCGGTGGCCGACCCGCAGGTGCGGCGCGCCCTGCAAGGGCTGTATGCGCGCGCCGGCGGCGACCTCGAACAGTTCCAGCGCCTGATCGCCGGCTGGTTCGACAATGCGATGCAGCGCCTGTCGGGCAGCTATAAACGACGGCAGTTGCTGATTTCTTTCCTGATTTCGCTGCTGCTGGCGATCCTGTTCAACATCGACAGCATCGCCCTGTTCCGCACCCTGTGGCAGCAGCCCCAGCTGGCGGCCCACATCACGGCGGCGCCCAGTGCCCTCGACGCCGAAGCGCTGCGCCAGCTGTGGGCGCTGCCGATCGGCTGGTCGGCTTTCCCGCCCGTGCTCGATACGGCCTTCGCCCTGCAGGCGGCGGGCTGGATCGTGACGGCGTCGACCACCCTGTTCGGCGCCCCGTTCTGGTTCGATTTATTGCAGCGGGCGGTGCAGTTGCGCAGCACGGGAACGCGTCCGGATGACAGCGTGCGCGTGCAGGTGGCGACCTCGAGCCCCGGTCCGGCGGCGATCGAAGTGCGCACCACGCCGGCGCTGCCGGGCGTAAGCAGCTGAGCTAGCGATGCGGTGGCCGGTGCGCGTCGACTAACACACTCGACACCGAGATGTGCGGCACGCGCTCCGGCCATTCGTCATCCGGGCCGAACCAGCGCGCTTGTGCAATCTCGGTCGGATCGACGCGGATCTCGCCGCCCGCGTAATCGGCCGTAAACGCAATCATCAGCGAGTGCGGGAAAGGCCAGGACTGGCTGCCGAAATACTGCAGGTTCGTCACCCGCAAGCCGACTTCCTCGTACACCTCGCGGTGCACCGCCTCCTCGATCGATTCGCCCGCTTCCAAAAAGCCGGCCAGCGGCGTAAACCGTTTGGCGGGCGAGGCCACGTGCATCGCCATCAGCACGGCATCTCCCTTGCGGATCAGGACCATCATCGCCGGAGAGATGCGCGGGTAGGCAAGGTGGCCGCAATGGCCGCACTTGAAACTGCGCTCATGCGCCACGCGCGCCATCGGATGGGCGCAGGCGCCGCAGAAACGGTGCGTGCGCGCCCATTCCGCGATCTGCGCCGCGCGTCCGGCCAGGCCCAGCAGCGACTCGTCGAGTTCGAACAGCAGCGACCGCAGGCCGCGCCAGGCATACCCTTCCGGCAAGGCATCGCTTTCCAGCCAGCCGGCCTGGCAATAGCGCTCGCCCAGCATGCCGACCGGCTGCACGTTGGCCGGGTCGAGCTTGACCCCGTCCAGCGCGGCGGCGTCGGGCAGGGCGAGATCGTGTTCGCGCACCAGCAGGCGGCCGCCGTGGAAGACGAAGGTGAGGGGGTCGGCATGGTCCTGCGGCGCCATCAGCGGCGTGAAGGTCGGGGGCGTTTGCAGCATGGTCGGGTCGCAGTCAAAGTGGTGGTCCATGATACTCCGACCGGCGCCGCCGTGTTCGGCGCCGCATGCCGTCCTCCTGCCATGTCCTCCTGCTGACCTTGCCATCCACCCTGAGACCGTTTTAAAGCGCCGAGGTTTCCTGATTCTGCGCGTCGTCCGACCTGCATCAGCCGCGTTCGACGGGCCGAACTAACCGCAACTCATCCTGCTCAAAGAGGGACCAGATCGCCCATCGCTGCGCCAGAAACAGGAGGACACGATGCACCAGGGGACCGTCGCGTCCGGCACGATCCGCGCCTATCCGGGCCGCGCCAGCGTGCTGCCCGGCGAGCGCCTGGTGCTGCACGTGGCCACCGCCAGCCGCCGCTTCCGGGTTCACTTCTACCGCTGGCGCGACGGCTTCGAGGCGATGCACAGCTCCTCATGGCAGGCAGGCGAGCGTGCGCGCGAGCGCGGTCCGGGCCAGGACTGGGGCTGGCCGGCCTACGCATTCGCTATCCCCGGGCATTGGCCGTCGGCCGTCTACATCGCCCATCTCGAAACGGCCGAGGGCAAGACACCGCTGTCGCTCGGGCTCGATGCGGCGGCGGCCCTGTTCGTGGTACGCGGACAGCGCCGCGGCGGCATGCTGTATAAACTGCCGCTCGCCACCTGGCATGCCTACAACCTCAGCGGCGGCGGCTGCTTTTACGTAAATCCGGCGCCCTCGCGCGATCCGCCCGGCGCGCGCGTCTCGCTGCAGCGGCCCGGCGGCGGCATCGGCGGCCCGGCCTGGGGTCCGCTCGACCACTACGACGCCGCCTCACAGCGCCACACCTTCGCCCACTGGGATGCGCGCTTCATCCGCTGGCTGGCGCGCCAGGGATATGCGCCCGAGTTCTGCACCGACCTCGACCTGCACGCCGATCCCGCACTGCTGCTGCGTTACCGCCTGCTGGTCGCAGCCGGCCATGACGAATACTGGACCGCACAAACACGCGACGCGGTCGAAGACTTCATCGCCGGCGGCGGCAACGCCGCCTGGTTCGGCGCCAGCCTGTGCCGGTGGCGCGCGCACCTGGTCGACGCGGGCCGAGCCCTGGTCTGTCACCGGGGCGGCGCGCGCGACCAGTGGTGGCCCGCCGGCGGCGCGGGACGGCCCGAAGATCATGTGAGCGGCGCCAGCTACCGCCACGGCGGCGCCTGGCGCGACGGCGCGCGCCATAGCGGCGGCTTCATCGTCCAGCAACCCGGCCACTGGGTGTTTACGGGGACCGGCTTGCAGCGCGGGGAGGCATTCGGCGCCGACACCTGGCCGCCGCTGGCCGGCTGCACCTGCGACGGCGCGCCGCTCGACACCTTCGACCGCGCCAGCGGCCTGGCCCGGCTGTCGGCCTGGGCTGACCAGGACGGGACCCCAGGCGGCTACCAACTGCTGGCCGCCTGCCCGCTCGACCGCCGCTGGCCGGAGCTGCCGGCGCGCGAACGCCATGCGGCCGGGGAAGGCGTGCACGCGGCGGCGCTCGGCCTGTTTGAGCGCGGCGGCACCGTGTTCTCGGCCGGCACCAGCGACTGGGCCCAGGTGCTGGCCGACGGGCGCGACCGCAAGGTCGAACGCATCACCCGCAATGTCCTCGACCGCCTGCTGCTGCACTGACGCGTCATGACCACCCTGCCCCACACCTACCGAATGGAGGAAATCGTGACCCGGCGTCCGCTTTTCCACCGGCTCGACATCGCATCGGTCATCGTGTTTCGCGCCCTGCATCTGGGCGACATGCTGTGCGCGGTGCCGGCCCTGCGCGCGCTGCGCGCTTCCCTGCCGAAGGCGCGCATCACGCTCATCGGCCTGCCCTGGGCGCGCCAGTTCGCGCGCCGCTTCCAGCATTACATCGACGACTTCGTGCCGTTTCCCGGCCATCCGCTGCTGCCCGAACAGAAAGTGCGCCACGAGGAGCTGACGCCCTTCTACACCAGCCTGTGCGGCCGGCGCGCCACGCTGGCGCTGCAAATGCACGGCAACGGCGCGGCCAGCAACGAGATCGTGTCCGGCTTCGGCGCCCGGGTGATGGCCGGCTACTGCGCCGGCAAGGCGGTCGCGACCGAACGCACGATCCTGTACCCGTTTCCGGAAGTCGGCGCGGAACCGGACCGCCTGCTGCGCCTGGTCGAGCGGCTCGGCGCCGGACCCGCCGGCGACCACCTCGAATTCCCGCTGGCGCCGGAAGACCGCCAGGAACTCGAGGCCAGCGGCATCGCCGCCGGGCTGGAAGCGGGGAACTACATCTGCGTCCATCCGGGCGCTCGCCGGCGCGACAAGCACTGGCCGCCGCAGCGCTTCGCCGAGGTGGCCGACCGCCTGGCGGCCGAATTCGGCGTCGGCGTGGTGCTGACCGGTTCGGCCGAGGAAGCCGAACTGGCGGGCGCAGTGGCCGCCCACATGCAGGCGCGCGCCGTCAATGCCGCGGCGCCGCTCTCGATCGGGGCGATGGCGGCGCTGATGAAAAATGCGCGCCTGCTGATCTGCAACGACACGGGCGTATCCCACATCGCCGCCGGCCTGCGTCTGAAAAGCGTGGTCATTTTCAGCCGCGCCGACATCGCGCGCTGGGCGCCGCTCGACCGCGACAAGCACCGCTGCATCTGGGACCCGGACGCCCAGCGCAGCGCCGCTGTCCTGCAGCACGCGCGTGCACTGCTGGCGGAGACCGATCCGGTGCAGCAGCGGCGCGCGGGCATATGGCCGTACTGGTAGCTGCCTGATACATCTGGTTTCAAATCGCTGTCGCAAGCTGGCGACACCCTGAATATTTTCCGCCGTTCGGGAGTAGACTTTATTCAAAGCGCGAAACAATCAGCATTACTCTCTCCCACTTGGTTTCACCGATACCATGCGCAGCCTTGACTCTCCGAGCACGCTCCATCCGCGTCCGCAGATGGTGCGCCAGCAGTGGGCCAGCCTTGACGGCTGGTGGGAATTCGCCTTCGACGACGCCAACGCCGGCTTGTCCGAGCGCTGGCATGACGGCCGCGAACTGCCCCAGCGGATCCTGGTCCCGTTTCCCTACCAATCGAAGACCTCCGGCATCGGCAGCCGCGAGATCCATGAAGTCATGTGGTACACGCGCAGCATCGACGTGCCCGCGGGCTGGGACAGCGGCGCCCTGCTGCTGCACTTCGGCGCCGTCGACTACCGCGCCGACGTCTGGGTCAACGGCCGCGTGGCGGGCCGCAACCGCGGCGGCCACGTGCCCTTCTCGTTCGACATCGCGCCCTACCTGAAACCCGGCCCCAACCGCATCACCGTGCGCGTCGAAGACCGCCAGGACCCGTACCAGCCGCGCGGCAAGCAATCCTCGTCCGGGACGCCGGTGCGCATCTATTACTACTGCACCAGCGGGATCTGGCAGAACGTCTGGCTGGAACCGGTGCCGGCGCTGCGCATCGATTACCTGCGCGTCACCGAATGCCGTACCGACGGTACGCTGGCGCTCAACGTGCACCTGCACGGGCCGTCGAGCGACTGGGAAGCCGAACTGGACGTGCTGGACGAACTCGATTCGGAGCAGGTGGTCGCGCAAGCGCGCACCCGTAGCCACAGCGCCTGCCTCGAGCTGCGCGCGCAGCTGCCCGATCCGCGCCCCTGGTCGCCGCACGACCCGCACCTGTACCGGCTGCGCGTGCGCCTGCTGCACCGCGGCCAGCTGGTCGATACCGTCGAGTCGTATGCCGGCCTGCGGTCGATCGAACTGAAGGATGGCTGGTTCCACCTGAACGGCGAACGCATCTTCCTCCTGATGGCGCTCGACCAGGGCTACTGGCCCGATACCCTGCTGGCCGCGCCGAACGACGATGCGCTGCGCGACGATGTCCTCTGGGCCAAGCGCTTCGGCTTCAACGGCGTGCGCAAGCACCAGAAGATCGAGCACGAGCGCTGGCTGTACTGGTGCGACCGGCTCGGCCTGATGGTGTGGGAAGAAATGCCGAACGCGCGCTCCTGGTCCGAGGAGTCCGAGGAACGCCTGGAGATCGAATGGCTGCGCGCCGTCATGCGCGACGCCAACCACCCGTCGATTGTGGCCTGGGTGCCGGTAGTGGAGAGCTTCGGCTTTCCGGAGCTGGTGCGCCATCCGCACCAGCACGATTTCCTCGAGCGGATGGTGGCGCGCACGCGGCTGGTCGACTCCACGCGGCCCGTGATCGACAACGACGGCTGGCAGCACACCGACGTCACCGACGTCTGCACGATCCACGACTATTCGCACCCGATCGAAGCGCTGCTGGAACGCTATGCCGCCACGCGCCTGTCCGGCCTGCCGCCGGAACACGGCTGGCACAAGAGCAAGGCCTTGTTCCTGCAGGGTGCGCAGTACCGCGGCCAGCCGATCGTGTTTTCCGAAGTCGGCGGCTACCTGCTCGCGCCCGACCACCCCGAACGGCGGCGCGACCGCCTGTACGACAGCTACGGCACCGTGCGCAACGAGGACGAGCTGGCGCAGCGCTATCGCACGCTGATGGAAGGATTGGCCTCGCTGCCCTTCCTCGCCGGGCTGTGCTACACCCAGCTGACCGACGTCGAGCACGAGCAGAACGGACTCCTGACCGCGGAGCGCGTGCCGCGCATGCCGCCGGACCAGGTCGCCAGCCTGCACAAGCAACTCTGGCCGAACGCCTGAGACAGTGGCGGGTCACGCTGACCCGCCAATTCCGGCAATTTCGTCAATTTATCTTTTCAAAAGATTGCAGATCGTCCAGAATAGGCCACCAACCCTCAATAATGGCGTTTATGGACAAGATCTCGTCGTTGATCGGCCGCTACTCGTTTCGTGCCCGCGTATTTTTCAACGGCGTGTTCTGCGACGCCAACGCCTTTCCCGAAGACCCATTGGCCGGACAGTTGCACCTGGTGCGCAAGGGGCCGGTGATTTTCCGCCACGAGGGGGCGCCCGCGCTGCGGGTCGACGCGCCGGCGATGGTGTTTTATCCGCGCGGCACGGCCCACACGCTCGAGATCCCGGACGGCGCCAGCGCCATCCTGCTGTGCGCCCACATCAGTTTCGAAGACGGCGGGGACAATCCGTTGGCGCGCGCCCTGCCCACCTGCCTCTACCAGCGGCTGGCGGATATGCCCGCCCTCGCGCATACGCTCGAATTGCTGTTCTCGGAAGCGGCGGCGCAGGCGCAGGGGCGCGAGGTCATCCTCGACCGCCTGTGCGACGTGCTGATGATCCAGGTGCTGCGCCACGAATTCGAAACGGGGACCTTGTCGGTGGGCTTGTTGGCGGGACTTGCCGACCGCCAGCTGGCGCCGGCCCTGGGGGCGATCCACGCGCGGCCGCACGAGCCCTGGCAGCTCGAATCGCTGGCGCGCGAAGCCTGCATGTCGCGCGCCCGGTTCACCGAGCATTTCCGGAACGTGGTGGGGGTGCCGCCGGGCGAATACCTGACGCGCTGGCGCATCGGCGTCGCCCAGGACCTGCTCAGGAAGGGAATGCCGGTGAAGGTGGTCAGCAGCCAGGCCGGCTACACCAGCGCGCCCGCATTCACGCGGGCGTTCACGGCGCTGGTGGGGGCGTCGCCACGGCAGTGGTTGAAGGATGTCGTGCCGGCCGTGTGAGCCTCGCAGTACGCTTACTTGAGCAAGCGCGTCCTGCTCGCAACAAACGCAATCACCAGCGACAGCCCACCGACATACCCGATCGCCGTCTGCATGCCCACGTGGTGCGCGATCGCCCCGATCACCGGCGGCCCCATCAGCGTGCCGCTGTACGCCATGCTGGCGACCCCGGCCAACGCGACAGGCCCCTGCGCGCCGGCCGCGCTGAACACGAACGGGAACAGCAGCGACAGGCCCAGGCCAGCAACTGCGAAGCCGCCCAGGGCAAAGTATGCGTTCGGCGACAGCACGGCGAAGAACAGGCCGGCGGCGGACAGCATCGCGCCGCTGGTGACCAGGCGCCGGGCGCCGTAGCGCACCTTCATCTTGTCGCCGACCAGGCGCGCGAGCAGCATCGTCACCGAGAAGCAGGACAGCGCCAGCGGCGCCATGCCGTCGCCGACCTGGAAATGCGCTTTCAAAAACACGCCGCTCCAGTCGGCGATGCTGCCTTCGGACATCGAGCCGAGGAAGCCGAGCAGGCCCAGCAACACCATCGGGCCACGCGGCAGCGCGAATTTCTTCTGTTCCACCTGTTCGGCGGCGTCGGCGATGTCGAGCATCCGGCAGGCGCCATACAGCGCCATTGCCAGCGGCAGGCCTAGCATCAGGAAGTGAGTGGCCGGGTCGATATGCAGGCCGGCCATCAGGCTGCCCAGGGTGGCGCCGGCCAGGCCGCCCGCGCAGGCCAGGCCGTGCAGCATCGACATGTCCGATGTGCCGGTCTGCTGTTCGCGCCTGGCAGCGGCGGCGTTCATGGCGACGTCATAGGTGCTGGCGGTGATGCCGAGCATCAGCACGGCCAGCATCAGGCGCGGCACGGTCGGCGCCATGCCGATCGACACGAGCACGCTCAACAGCGCCAGGCCGGCGATCAGGAGCGACTTGCGGGCGCCGAAGCGCCGCATCAGGAAGGACGACACCGGGAACGACATCAGGGCGCCGACGCCGCCGCACAGCAGCACCATCGACAGGGCCGCGTGCGACACGTGCACGCGTTCGGCCAGGGCCGGGATGCGGCCGGCCCAGGAGCCCATGATCACGCCGAACAGGGCGAAGACGATGGGTAAGGAATATTGTTGTGCTTGTACGTTCTGGACGGGGACAGCGCTGACAGAGGTGTGCATTTTTTCCGTAATCAGGAGAAAGCCTGCGCTTCAGTGCTGTCCGAGAGCGCTCCACTCTGAGGATTGGGCATGGAACGGTGGCGTCTTTGCGACGTCTCTGCCGTTCGTAACTGAGTGCTGACAGGGGTCTGAAAAAACAAATGCCAACCGTAGCAGGTTGGCGTCGAGAAGTGATGGCTGGCAATTTTACGCAAGCGAAACTGATTTTTCCATTGCCGCACGGGAAAAATTTATGCCCGTTGCGTGAGGTTCACAGTCAGTCTGGCAAGTCGTTGGCATAGGAATATGCGCTGTGTCACCACCGATCCCCGCCGCTCGGGTTAGCGTTAAAACTTCCAACAGGAAACTTTTCAGGAGACCGCCATGACCCGTGCTTATTGGCCATCTTGCTGGCCGCTTCTATTCGCGGGCCTGCTGGCCGGCGCCAGCCAGGCAGCGCCTTATCCGAACGTCTACGGCGCACCGCCCGAAGTGCTGCGCGGCGCCGACTGGTACCGCCAATGCCTGCGCGTAAAAAACGAGAAGCCGGTGCGCCCGCTGCTCGAGGCGAAAGGCGGCTGCGACGCCGGCGCGCTCTACTACGACACCCTGAACCTGCCCGACGCGAGCAAGGCCGACTGGCAGCGCGTGCACGCCTGCGCCGCGCAGGCGAACGCGCATGGCGTGCTGATGATGCTGCATGCGAACGGCGCCGGGGCGGCGCCGAAGTTCGACCTGGCCTTGAAGCACGCCTGCAGCATCCAGAGTCCGGTCGGCGAAATGAAAAGCCGGGTCGAGCACCTGCGCCGGCGCGCCAGCGGCGACGACCGCGCCCCGGTCGACGTCTGCGACGACGCCGCCGCCGACATGCGCGGCCAGTGCGCGGCCATGCGCGAGCGCCAGCGCGACAAGTCGCGCAGCAGCGCGCTGGCGGCGCTCGCGCGCGGCTGGAATCCGAAAGAACAGCTGGGCCTGGAGATGGCGAGCAAGGCGGCTCATCATTTCGCCCAGCACCGGGTCGACTACGAGACCGATGCCAGCGGCAATGCCACGCGCGCGCTGCAGCTCGACGTCCAGGCGGCGGAACTCGACCAGTTCGCGCAGGACGTGATCGACGCCGAAGCGGGCAAGGCGCCGCGTTTTTCGGAAGCGGAATTCGCCAGCCTCGACGACAAGATGAACGCGACCTACCGCCAGTTCATGCTCACCCGTCCGGCCAGCACCTCTTACCTCGGCACGATCCGAAAAAGCGGCGTCGAGAAGTCGCAGCGCGCCTGGCTGGCCTACCGCGATGCGACCGAGCTGTTCGGCGCGATCCGCCATCCGCAGGTGCCGGGGTCGAGCTGGCGCGCCCTGCTCACCGCGCGCCGCATCAAGCAGTTGACCGAGCTCGATAACGCCGCGGCCGGCAAGTAGTCAAGCCTCCAGCCGGAACAGCGCCAGCGCCTCCGGCGGCAGCTCGCCCGTGCTGAGCATCACCAGGCGGTGACTGGCGCGGGTCATCGCCATGTACAGCTTGCGCGCCGCGCTCTCCTCGCCTGTCGTCAACAGGCTCTCCATCCCCAGCAGGAACACGGCGCCGCCTTCCAGGCCGGTCGCCGTTTCCAGGTTCGCCAGGCGCAGGTAGTCGGGACCGTAGCCGCCGGGCGGCTGCTTCTTGTCCTTGTTCAGCCACCAGACCCGGTTCGCACCGAGCGCGCCGCACAATCGGCGGTAGAGCAGCTGCCGGGGCGTGTCGCTGCCGTAGATGACGAGGAAACTCGACAGCGGCACGCCATGTTGGTCGACCAGCGCGACGATCTCGTTGACGGCGCGGTCGACCGCGTCCTGCGGCGTGTCGACGCGCAGCAGGATCGGCGCGGCGCCCGCTTCCATATCCGTGAAATCGGGCTCCAGGTAATCCTCGGGATCGGCCTGCACGGCGCGCGCCAGCAAGGTGCCGGCCGTGCGCAGGATCGCCTGCGTGGTGCGGTAGGAGCGCAGCAGTTTCTTGGTGCGCCCCGCCACGTCCAGCCCGGCGTTGCGCCAACTCAGGCGGCTCTTCATGAAGCCCTGGTTCGGGTCGGCGCACAGGAACAGCCGGCCCTGCGGTTTCAACGCCAGTTTGACCGTGTGGAACCAGGAGGGCGCGAAGAACTGGGCTTCGTCGACCAGGATGTGTTCATAGCGCTCGAGTAGCGCGTGCTCCGGTGCGCGGCACACATCGAAGGCCACCGCGCTCCACAGGCGCAGGCCCTCGGTGCGCAGCGCGTCGGTGAGCGCTTCGAACAGCTGCCAGAGCTCGCGACGCTCCTTCGCCCGCAGCGAGAACCCGCGGCCGGCGCGGCTGGTGTCCATGTACTCGGCCTCGCTCGCCACCAGCATCTCGTTGAGGAAGTCGCACTCCTCGACCAGCTGGGCATCGGGCAGTTTCAATTCCGGCCAGCGCGTGCGCAAGGCGCGCACCAGGGCCGGCACGTGGGCCGGGTCGGACGGCAGCACCAGCGGCATGCCGTGGATCCGGCGCCACTGGCGGTGGATCCAGGCCGAATAGGTCGCGATCTCGAGGTTCGGCGGCAGGCGGCCGTGGACGCGGTGCAGGCGCTCGCGGATGTCGGCCACGATCGGCGTGTTGTGGATCAGGATCAGCACCCGTTCGCGCGGATGCATCTCGGCCAGCAGCAGCGCGCGGCTCAGGGCGATCAAGGTCTTGCCGCTGCCGGCCACGCCGTTCACCAGGCGCACGGTCAAATCGGTCGCCGCTTGCGCCTGCTCGTCCGGCAGATCGAGATCGAGTTTGCTCGCCCATTCCTGCTGCGGATCGAGGAACAGGCCCAGGCTGGCGCCATTGCTGCGCCTGAAACGGCGGCGCGCGACCGAGGGCAGCGGGATGCCTGATTCGGGAAAGAAGCGCGTCCGTAAAGCGTCTTCGTCGCCAGGCGCCAGCGGCCGCTGCAGTGCCGCCAGCCCGGGCGCGCCGCGTTCCAGGTAGCGTTCGCGCGACAGCAGGCGCACGCCGGCATCCTCGACCTGGTGCGCGAGCACGGCCACCTCCTCCTCGCTGCAGGCCCACAGCACCAGCAGCAGCGGCAGCGCTGCGGGCAGCGCGGCGCGCCAGGCCCGCACCCGGGCGTCGAAAGCGGTGCGTGCTTCGCTGGCGAACAGCTGACGGGCGTCGAGTCCATCGAAGGGCGTCTCGATGACGGACAAGGCCAGCCAGCCGCGCCCGGCGTGTTCGATGAACAGGTCGGGCGCCGCGTCCTCCTCGCGCAGCGGTTTGCG
>Ga0213834_100468_pt1 | contig 20114 bp, 13 predicted proteins | sample SWPTP12_FD_160580 | JGI IMG/M metagenome (GOLD analysis project Ga0213834, IMG submission 160580) | Coastal seawater microbial communities from Marineland, Florida, United States - SWP TP1 #2 | ecosystem: Environmental > Aquatic > Marine > Coastal | place: USA: Florida | collected 2016-08-06 | reverse complement strand
CTGTCACTTTGAACAATGATTCGATCCAGTTTGGAAAGATCAACTTCGATTTGCCTTTTAAAAATTCCAAACCGGTAAAGTCCGTAGATGACTTTTATGATAATATCTATGACACTTACGAGCAGAGAAACACCGAGCCGGTAGAAAATATGTATGAGGCAGACAGCCTGGAAGTGACCCAGCCATCGGAGTAGATTAACATTAATTAAAAACAAAAATTATGATACAGATTTTAGCTTACGTCATTATTGGATTAGTCGTTTTAGGACTTCTCAATGTCATTATCTCGACTTACAACAGGCTTGTAATGTTGAAAAATAATGTCGACAAATCTTTCGGAAATATCGATGTGCTTCTAAAACAAAGAGCAGACGAAATCCCGAATCTAATCAAAGTTGTAAAGGAATCGATGAGGTTTGAAGAATCTATGCTGACGAAATTGACGGAACTTAGAACCAGCTTTCTCAATGCCAATTCGGTGGAAGAGAAGATAGAACTGTCTAATCAAATGCAGACGCAGCTAAAATCGATTTTTGCAGTGGCAGAAAATTATCCTGACATCAAAACCAATCAGAATTTTCAGCTTCTTCAAAACCGCGTTTCCCAGATTGAGGACGCTATTGCAGATCGACGGGAATTTTATAACGAAAGTGTGACGATGTACAATATCGGCATCGCAGAATTCCCAAATCTTATTCTTGCAAAACCAATGATGTACACCAAAAGACAGCTTCTTCAAATCTCAGAACAAGAAAAAAAATACGATGGAATTGCCTTTTAACATCATCGATATCCTTCACAGCATCGAAGCGGAGCCTGGTTTTCTGGTTGCCTTTGCAGCATTTCATCCATTTGCTTTGCTGCTACTTCTGATTCCACTTTGGATCTTTAGAAAAATTGGCGCTTACAAACCAGCTGAGGAACTGGGAATTTTCGGTTTTGCAGTGGTGTGTATTATGATGGTCGGCTGGCTTTTAGGTTTTGTTTCTCAGATTTTACTGATGTTTATGGGCGTTTCCGGAATCAAGATGCTGATGATTTATTTTGCGATGTATCTCTGTGTAACGGCTTGTGTGATCGTCAATGCTAATGGATTGAAGAAAATATATGAAAAGGATCAACTGAAAAAAAGCCGATTACTAAATAAATCGTAATTTTTAGTTTTAACTTTATTTACTTCACAAAAAATCCCTCGATAGACGAGGGATTAATTTTTTACATTAATTAGAGTTTATTAATCTCTAAAAAACTGACCAATGCCTGCAGAATCAAAAGTGTAAGCGTTTTGGTTTTCGGATTTGTCTAATTTTTTACTAATCGTCAATGCCCATAAAACCAATTCCTTGCAGAAGTTTTGATCTTCTGCGCTTAATTCTGAAGCGTTTTCTTCAATTACTGTAACTAAAGGATTAATGCTATTTAATTTAGCATAAAATTCTTCATCTGTGTCAGTGTAATTTAGTTCAAGATGATTTTTGTTAAACCATTTGATCAAATCAGTATAAGGTGTCTTGATACCTTCTTTGTCAAGCTTGGAAATGCGTGGAAAAATACTTTCAAACTGTGTCATTACAGCTTTGTCAATCAGGATTTTAGCAACATAGTCTGCGCCTTCCTGTTCGCCTTCGTAAACTAATTCTATTTTCCCTGTAATGGATGGAATGATTGACATGAAATCAAGCAAACGAACTGTGGTTTTTGACGAATCAGTTTCAATCAGACGTAGTTTTGCTGCTGCGATAAGATTTTCCATCGCACTGATTGTCAGTCTTGCACTTACACCGCTTTTTGCATCCACATATTCGCTGTCACGTGCTGCAAAAGCGACTTCTTCCAGAAGATCTTTAGCTAAGTTCGGAATTTGAATCTGTGATTTGTCTTCCTCAGAAATTACAGCTTCCTGTTCTGTAATTTGTCTGGCAAGCGCAATTGTTTTCGGATAATGGGTAAAAATCTGAGAACCAATTCTGTCTTTCAAAGGTGTTACGATGCTTCCACGATTCGTGTAATCTTCCGGATTCGCTGTAAACACAAACTGAATATCCAAAGGCATTCTCAACTGAAATCCACGAATCTGAATATCGCCTTCCTGCAAAATATTAAACAAAGAAACCTGAATTCTTGCTTGTAGATCCGGCAATTCATTCAAAACAAAAATAGAACGGTTGGCTCTCGGAATCATTCCGTAATGCAGAACACGTTCGTCGGAATAAGGAAGTTTTAAGGTGGCTGCTTTGATTGGATCAATGTCACCAATTAAATCAGCAACATTTACATCAGGAGTCGCCAGTTTTTCAAAGAAACGTTCGGAACGATGAACCCACGAAATTGGTGTTTCGTCTCCCAATTCTGCGATCAGATCTCTAGAATATTTTGAAATCGGTTGAAAAGGACTGTCATTGATTTCTGAGCCTTTCACGATCGGCATATATTCGTCCAAAAGATTGACCATACTTCTGGCGATTCTTGTTTTTGCCTGTCCGCGCAATCCTAAAAGATTGATATGATGACCAGCTAAAATCGCCTTTTTCAACTGCGGAACTACAGAATCTTCGTAACCCCAAAGTCCTTTAAATACGGGTTCTTTGGCTTTAATTTTTGAAATTAAATTTGCCTGGATTTCCTGATTGATGGTTTTATCTGTGTAACCGGAATTTTTCAATTCCTTGAATGTGATATCCTTTTTCATTTTCTGTAACTAATTATTATGTATTAATATTTTGATTAAGCGCTTTGATTTAATCTAAAATCTTGCATCTAAAATCTAAAATCTTTTTCTAAATTCTTTTTATTCTGTTTTTTTCGTAATCTTCAAAAATCATTTGTCCTAAACCTGAAAGTCCAGTTAAGAATGCTTTTCCTTTATTCTGAGCAGTAAAAGCTTCCACAAATTTCCGTAAATAAGAATCTTGCGCAATCATAAATGTGGTAATAGGAATTTTAAGTTTTCTGGCTTGTGCAGCTTTATTAAGACATTGTCCAACAATCATTTCGTCCAATCCAACGCTGTTCATATAATATTCGCCGGTTGGTAATTTGATACAGCTCGGTTTTCCGTCTGTAATCATAAAAATCTGCTTGTTGGTATTTCTTTTTCTTCTCAGAATATCCATTGCCAATTCCAATCCTGCAACCGTGTTTGTGTGATATGGACCGACTTGTAAATAAGGTAGATCCTTAATTTTAATTGGCCAGGCTTCGTTTCCAAAAACGATAATATCAATGGAATCTTTCGGATATTTTCGGTTGATGAGTTCTACCAAAGCCATCGCCACTTTTTTGGCAGGCGTGATTCTGTCTTCACCGTACAAAATCATAGAGTGGCTGATGTCAATCATCAAAACCGTGCTCATCTGCGCTTTGTGCTTGGTTTCTTCAACAATTAGGTCATCTTCTGTCATTCTGAGATCAGAAATTCCATTGTTGATCTGAGCATTTTTCAGACTTTCGGTCATATTGACGGTTGACAAATCATCGCCGTATTGGAAGTTCCGGTTTTCGCCATCACGTTCGTCACCGACGCCGGATTTATTGGTTCTGTGATTTCCGATGCCGCTTTTTTTGAGTTTTCCGAAAATTTGGTCGAGTGCATACTCGCGCAGAGCAGCTTCCAGTTTGGCGGTCAGGATATTTTTACCTTTTCCTGTTCCGGTATTTCCGTCTTCAGAATCGTCTTCTTTTTTGATGTAACCTCGTTTCCTCAGGTCTTCTTCAAAATCCTCGAGCGTATATTCATCGGTGAAAATATCGTATTCTTTGTCGAGCATATCGAGCCAGTCAAAAGCTTCTTCGATATCGCCGGAAGTGTGGGTCAACAGATCTTTGAACACATCAAAAACACGGTCGAAATTTGATATTTCTTCCGGAATGTGCTTGCTGAACGTAAAACCTTGTTGAAAATTAAATTTTTTGTTTGTCATGAGATCAATCTCCATTTTAGAAAACACAAGTTAAGGAAATATTATTGCAAGAATGACGCCTTAAATATAGAAAATACTGATAGCATTTATATAAAATGAAAATATTTAGTAATTTAAATATCAGATTATGTTATTAGCATAAGCCATTATTTCACTCCATTATTTTAATTGATAATCTTTATAATAACATTTCTACTGGAAGATAAATTTAAATTAATTTTGATAAAAAACCATTTATAGTACGGTATTTGATATATCATTTGTGAAAACTCGATCATTTGAAATTAAAACTAAACAAAGGAAAAATTCTTAGACGCTTTATAAGAACCATTATTGCTATTTTGGTTTTTTTTGTTGTGCTGATATTCAGTCTTAGACTGCCGTTTGTGCAGAATTTTATTAAAGATAAAGCGATTACTTACCTAGAAGGTAAAATCAAAACCAAAGTAAGTCTGGAAAAGATTTACATTGGTTTCCCCAACACTGTTGTGATAGAAAATCTGCATCTTACTGGACAAAAAGTGGATACGCTTTTGTCTGTTAGAAAATTTGATGTTGGATTGGATATGTGGCAATTGATGAAGTCTAAAGCAGATTTGACTTCGATAGATCTGGAAGGCGTTCGGGCGAATGTGGTTCGCGATCCGCAAGGGAAATTCAACTTCGATTACATTATGGAAGCGTTCGCGACTTCTGAAAAAGAAGAAAGTCCTTCCAAACCTTTCATTATTTCTCTAGATAAAATTAATCTTAAAGATATTGGTATAACATTCAACGATCAGCAATCTAGAAATGATATCAAGCTTTATTTTAATTCATTTGATACGAGAGTAAAAACTTTTGACCTTCAAAATAACAAATACGCAGTCAACGACATCAATCTTGACGGTTTGAAATTAAAACTGAAACAAGATCTGATAGAAGAAGTTTCGAAAAATGTTGAAGAAAAAGTAGATTCGCTTAATCAGAAAAAACCAATGCAATTAGGATTAAGCGGAATTAAACTGACCAATTTCAATATTGATTATGGTGATGACAATTCCAAAACCTTTGCTAAAGTTCTGTTTAAGGAATTAAGTACAAAAATCAACAATCTGGATCTTCAAAATAATGCTTACGATGTTGGAAATGTTTATCTGACAGGCGCAAATATCAATGCAAATCTTTTTCTTCCGGCTTCAAACGCCAATCCAAAAAACGAAAAAACACCTGAAGTTTCCAAAAACTCAGCGAAGGAAAAAGCAATGAAAGTGCTTCTCGGGAAACTGATTTTCGATGATGTAAAAGTAGCTTACAATAATACAGCCGCTGCGCCAACCAAGTCTGGAATGGATTTCAACCATCTTAATTTTGGAAAACTGAATGTTGACGTTCGTGATTTCAAAATGGAAAACAATGGTTTTGCTGGAAGTGTAAAATCGGCAGAAATTCAGGAAGCACGAGGTTTGGATATTCAAAAATTTAATACCGATTTTGTTTACTCAGACAAACAGGCTTATTTAAAAGATCTTTATCTGCAAACGCCGAAAACGATTTTGAGAGATGAAGTTGTCCTTAATTATAATTCGATCGATCAATTATCTTCTAATCTTGGTGCCGTGAAAATTTCGGCAAGTATCAAAAATTCAAAAATTGGTTTTTCTGATATTTTGAACCTGGTTCCAACATTACGAAATACAGCGCCATTTAACAAATATCCAAATGCAATTCTTGCAGTTAACGCAAATGTTAGAGGAACCGTAAATGATCTTTTCATTAATGAACTGAAAGTTTCCGGCTTGGATCAACTTCGTGTGAATGCGTCCGGAAGAATCCAAAATGCGATGAATCCTGACAATCTTTACTATGATTTGAAGATCGGCGAATTAGCTTCTTCTGGAAAGACGATCTTCAATCTGGTTCCAAAAGGTACGATTCCGTCGAATATTTCTCTGCCTTCACATTTCAGTATTAAAGGTTTTGCGAAAGGAACGACCAAGGTTGTGAATACGAATCTAAGTTTGTACTCAACGCTTGGAAACGCCGGAATAAAGGCACAAGTTGATATGCGAAGAAAGAATCGTGAATTGTATGATGTGAAAGCTAATCTTCAGAATCTTCAAATCGGAAAAATTATTCAGAATAAAGATCTTGGCGGAATTACGGCTCAAATCAGTGCAAAAGGTGAAAGTTTCGATTTTAAAAATGCCAATGCTAACCTTGTTGGAAACGTACAATCGGCGACTTACAAAGGTTACCGTTATCAAAATATGAATCTGGTTGGCAAGATCAATCGCGGCGTTTACAAAATCGTTCTCAATTCCAAAGACCCAAATGCCAATCTTCAACTGACAGCTTCCGGCGTGTACAATGAAAAAAATCCAACGGTAAAAGTCAATGGAACTATTGATAAATTAGATTTAAATAAGCTTGGTTTCTACAGCTCGCCGATGATTTTGGCTGGCGCCATTGACGGCGATTTCAAAAGCCTTGATCCGGATAATCTGAACGGATATTTGAATCTTAAAAACTTTGCCATTTCTGATACGAAGGAAGTTTATCCTGTGCAGGAAGTGAATCTTTTGGCGGTTTCTACAGCAGATTCGACTCAGATCAAATTCAATTCTCAGATTGCTGATGTGGAGCTGAAAGGGAAATATAAACTGACTCAGGTATTCGGAGCGTTATCACAAACTATAAATCAATATTATCAGTTCCAAAAGCCTGGGAAAGCGGCTAAAATTGATGCGGGACAATTTTTTACTGTTGATGCAAAGATCAAAAACGATGATTTGATTAGGAAGTTTGTTCCGGATTTGAAAAGCTTTGAAACAATCAATATCACAGGAAATTACAACGCAGATTCTCAGAAAATAGAACTGGATGCCAAGATTCCTCAGGTTCTATATGGAACGAATACGCTTGAAAATACGAACATTAAAATCACGAATGAAAATCAGGCTTTACAATACAATCTGGATGTTGCTTCATTAAAAAGCGAAACTTTTGCCTTGAATAAAGTTAATATTAATGGTGATGTTGCCAATAATATCATCAATTATAACATAACAACAAAAGATGAAAAAGATGCAACACAGTTCCTGATTGCAGGAAATGCGAAATCGATGAATGACATTACCGAAATTTCGTTAAATCCAAATGGCTTAAAATTAAATTATAACGATTGGACAGTTGATGGCGATAACAAAATACAAATCGGAAGTCAGGGAATTTTTGCCGATAATTTCAGGCTTACAAACGGCGGAAGTGAAATTCTGGTTCAGTCCGAAAACAGTTCGCCAAACAGCCCTTTAAATGTCACTTTGAAAGATTTTAAAATTGAAACATTAACTGAGATCATCAAAAAAGATTCTCTATTGGCACAAGGAACCATCAACGGAACGGCGCAGCTGAGAGATTTAAATAAAAAAATGACTTTCACTTCAGATCTTAACATAACTGACCTTTTCTTTTACGGAAGTCCGGTTGGGAATCTGACAGTGAAAGCGAACAACACTTCAGCTGATATTATTAATGCAGATATTGCACTTTCCGGAAACGAAAATGATGTGAAAATTACCGGAAATTACAACACTGCAGCCAGCAGTTTTGATTTGAACTTGGCAATGAATCAGCTCCAGATGAAGACTTTGCAAGGTTTTACTATGAATGCAATCACAAATACAGAAGGTTATCTTTCAGGCGATCTGAAGATTACTGGAACTGCAACTGAACCAAAAATTCTTGGCGACGTCAAAATGAATAATGTCGGATTGATGATTGCACAAACCGGAAGTGATTTCAGAAAAATTGATGATAAAATTTCATTCACAAACCGCGGAATTGAGTTTGATGATTTCAAAATTAATGACAAAGACGGAAACTCTCTTAAAATTGATGGTCAGGTTTTGACGCAGACTTACAGAGATTTTGCATTTAATTTAGACGTTAATGCCAAAGATTTCAAAGTGGTGAATTCTGAAAAATCAGATGATGCTATGATGTACGGTATTCTGTCAATCGATGCTGCTTTGAAAGTACGTGGAAATCTCGACTTACCAAAAGTTGATGGAAGATTAGCGGTTTCTGATGACACAGATTTTACGATAGTACTTCCGCAATCCAGTCCATCTTTACAGGAAAGAGACGGTATTGTAGAATTCATTGATCAGGATCAAATTGCTTTAAATAAAACCATCGTTGCGGATTCTTTAGCTGCGAAAAACAAGATCAAAGGAATGGATGTTAGCGTTAATATCGAAGTCAGCAAAGAAGCTAAAATCTCTGCAATTATTGATAAAGCGAACGGTGATTTCGTGAAAATTCAGGGTGAAGCGGAATTGACTGGCGGAATTGATCCTTCAGGAAAAACAACTTTGGTCGGCGTTTATGAAGTGGAAAAAGGAAGTTATGATATGAGTGTAAGTCTTTTAAAACGTAAATTTGATATCCAGAAGGGTAGTACGATCACATGGACTGGCGAACCGACTGCCGCAACGCTCGATATTACAGCTGTTTATAAAACAAAGACTGCACCTTTAGATTTAGTTGAACAGCAAATTAGTGGTGAAACTCCGGCCACACTCAATCAGTTCAAACAACAAATGGAATTCAATACTTTGCTGAAAATGAAAGGCGAACTTTTGAAACCGAGTATTTCTTTTGATATTACAACTGCGGAAAAAAATAACGCCGTTTCATCTACTGTTACAGATATAGTTGACCAAAAACTAAGTCAGTTGCGAGAGGACGAAAACGAAATGAACAAGCAGGTTTTTGCTTTGCTTTTACTGAATCGATTCATCGGGGAAAATCCTTTCGAAAATAGTGCTGGACTTTCAACTGAAACTTTAGCAAGACAGAGTGTGAGCAAGATTCTGTCTCAGCAATTGAATAATTTGGCTTCTGATTTAATAAAAGGTGTTGACTTAAATTTTGATCTGGAATCGACGGAAGATTATTCAACCGGAACTCAGAATACCAGAACAGATCTGAATGTCGGCCTTAGTAAAAAATTATTGAATGACCGATTGAAAGTCTCTGTAGGAAGCAACTTTGGACTGGAAGGCGAGGCGCGTCAGAATGAAAATACGACCAATATTGCCGGCGATGTGACTGTAGATTACAGCCTTTCAAAAGATGGAAGATATATGCTGAGAGCTTATCGTAAAAATGAATATCAGGTGGCTTTGCAAGGTCAGATCGTAGAAACTGGAGTCGGTTTCATCATCACTTTGGATTACGATAAATTCCGTGAGATTTTCCAGAGTTCGAAGCGGGAAAAAAGAAAAAGAGAAAAAAACAATAATCAAGTAGTAGATTTTAAATAATGAAGAGCCGTTTTCCACAACATTTCAGATCAATAATCGCTTGGTCATCTATCGCAATTATTTCGTCGTGCAGTAATACCAAATTTCTGAAAGACGGACAAATGCTGTACACGGGCGGCGAAGTGAAGATCGAAAATGACAGCATTCCGAAAAAACAAAAGAAAGCTTTGAAGTCTGAGTTGGAAGAAAATCTGACGCCGAAACCGAATTCAAGTTTTCTTGGATTAAGACCAAAACTGTACGCTTACAATATTGCAAAAGAACCTAAAAAGGAGAAGGGTTTTAATTATTGGTTAAAATATAAATTCGGAGAAGAACCTGTTTTGTTAGGTGATGTTGATAAGGAATTTAACAAAGATATTATAGTTAACTATTCCGAAAACAAAGGTTATTTCAATGCCAAAGCAACTTACGATACGGTTTCGAAAAATAAGAAAGCGCAGGTTATTTATACTTTAAGACCCGGAAATCAATATCTGATCAGTCAGGTTAAGTTTCAGGAAGATTCGACTTTAGTTAATAAGGAAATTCAGAATCTTAAAGATAAAACCTTGTTGAAAGTCGGAAATCCATTTGATCTTGCCGTTATCAAAGCTGAAAGAGAAAGGATTGATAATGGTTTGAAGGAAAAAGGATTCTATTATTTTCATCCGGATAATATCATTGTTCAGGCCGACAGCACAGTTGCAAAAAATCATAAAGTTGAACTGAATGTCAAATTAAAAGATCAAACGCCCGATTTAGCAAAACAGCAATTTTCAATCGATAAAGTTGTAGTTTTCCCGAATTACAATATTAGAGATGTGAAAGACGGAAAATACAGTATTCCGATGAATGCTGATTCTCTTGCAAAATATTCTCACGAAGATATTTATGTGATTGATCCGGAGCACAAATTCAAACCGAAAATTTTTGATCGCGCCTTATATTTTAAAACAGGCGATGTTTACAATAGAAAAGATCATAATTTGACTTTAAGCCGATTGATCAGTTTGGGCGTTTTCAAATTTGTAAAAAATGAATTTGTAGTTTCAGATTCACTTAATCATAAGTTTGATACTTATTATATGTTGACGCCAAGACAAATCCAGTCGCTGCGTTTGGAAGCGTTGGGAAGAACGAATTCTGCCAATTACGCAGGAAGTGAATTAAATTTAAACTGGACACATCGTAATTTTTTCCGAGGCGCAGAACAGTTTAAAGCTTCTGTTTATGGTGCTTTTGATGTTCAGATCGGCGGTCCGGCTGATGCGGAAAATATCATCAGAGTGGGAGCCAATGCACAATTGTCGATTCCGAGAATTGTGGCGCCGTTTCGATTTAATTCTTCAAGTGCTTTTGTGCCTAGAACCAATATGCAAATTGGATATGAGTTCCAGAACCGAACAACTTTATATACTTTAAATACTTTCAATGCGTCATTTGGCTACGCCTGGAAAGAAAATGTAAGAAAAGAACATGAGCTCAAGGTGATTGATGTTTCGCTTATTAATCCAGCCAATGTTACTGATAAATTCCGGGAGCAGACTGCCGGAAATCAATATCTGAAAAGAGCGACAGATCAGCAATTGATCTTTGGACCAACCTATACTTATACATATACAAACACAACTTCGCCAAAAACAAATACGTTCTATTACCGAGGGATGTTGGATCTGGCTGGAAATCTGACTGGACTTTTGACTGGTGCAAATGCTAAAAATGGCGATCAGAAAGATATTTTTGGTATTCCTTTTAGTCAGTATGCGAAGATGGAAAACGATTTCAGATTCTATCACAAATTTGGAGAGAAAACATCTTTTGCATCCCGAGCAATTGTTGGTGTTGCGCTTCCTTATGGTAATTCAGAATACATGCCTTTTTCCAGACAGTTTTTTGTGGGCGGAAGTAACAGTATCCGAGCTTTCCGAGCAAGAACATTAGGACCTGGAAGTTATGATCCAAGGACTCAGCAGAATGGATTTGTATTTGATCAGGCAGGTGATGTAAAACTTGAACTTAATGCAGAATATCGTGCGAATATCTATAAATTTCTTAATGTTGCAGCATTCGCAGACGCCGGAAATATCTGGTTGATTAATGAAGATCCAGAAAGACAAGGCGCAAAGTTCTCGAAAGATTTCCTGAGTGAAGTGGCTGTCGGAGCTGGAGTAGGACTTAGATTAGATTTCTCAATTTTAGTTTTGAGACTGGATCTTGCAATGCCATTGAGAGTACCTTATTATGAAAAAGGTGATCGTTGGGTTTTGGACAGAGTGAAATTCGGAGACAGCTCCTGGAGAAAAGACAATCTGATTCTGAATATCGCAATCGGTTATCCGTTCTAGTATTCTTAATTTAAATAATTACAAAGGAAGCGTAAACCAAAATGTGCTTCCTTCACCGATTTTGCTGTCAGCTCCAATATTGCCGTTGTGTTTTTTGATGATTTCTGCACAGATGTAAAGTCCCAAACCAAGTCCGGAATAGGATTTTCCTGAATGATCCGCACGGTAATAGCGGTCAAAAAGATTGGGCAGAATCGCAGCATCTATGCCTTCTCCAAAATCCTTGACAGAAACTTTCACTTCATTGTTTACAGTTTCAATATTGATCTGGATTTGATTGGAATTTGAAGCGTATTTTACGGCATTATTCACAAAATTAATGACCACCTGTTCGATCCTGTTTTCATCAGCGACCAAATTTATATTTTTATCTCCCTGAATAACGAGTTCATATTTACCTTCCATCCGGATGTGATTACAGCTGTTGGAAAGCATATCAAAGAGATTGAATTCCGTCTTTTCAAGCTTCAGCTGATCCTCGTTCATTCGCCTCATATTGAGAAGCTCATCAATCAAAGAAACCATCGTATCTACACTTTTCATAGATTGATCCAGTAGTTTGCTATGCGTTTCGGAGAATGGTTTTTCTTTCAACCGATCCAGCAGTTGGATGGAAGCCTTCAGTATGGTCAGTGGCGTTTTCAATTCGTGGCTGGCAATGCTCAGGAAGTCATCTTTGCGTTGCTCAAATAATTTTTTCTCAGTGATGTCCGCAGTCATTCCCACCATACGGTCAGCTTTCCCGTTTTCGTCATATCTCGGCCGTCCATGCGCCTGGATCCAATGGATAGAGCCGTCTCGCCATTTGACGGGATATTCGGTTTTGTAGATTCCGTTGGTCCGGATTGCTTCCTGCACTAGACCCTTGACTCTCTCGCGATGTTCCGGCAGCATCGCTTCAAAAAGATCAGAATATTTAAAGTCTTCTTCCGGCTTAAAACCGAAATTTCGTTTAAACTGATCTGTACTCTGCATAATACCCGTTTCAATATTCACTTCTGTAGAACCCAGACTGCTAGCGTCCAAAGCGATTTGCAGGCGGGTGTTAATCTCATTTACAGTTTCTCGGGAATTGATGAGATCTTTGTTAGCGTTCTCGAGTTTTGAATTGATGGAGAGAAGTTCCTCATTGGTCATTTGATATTCCTCATTCAGTTCTCCAAGATCTTTGGTAAGTCTTTCTTCGGCTTTAGATTTTTCAGTAATTACTTTTCTAGCCGCCATTCTGTCGGAAACTTCAAAAGCCGTGTGAAGAATGTAAGTTGTTTTTCCATTTTCATCAAGAATAGGCTTGTATTCGAAATCAAAATAAAAATGCTGAAGTTCGCCGTTAACTTCCAGAATTGCTGGATAATCTTTCGCAAGATAGATGTTTCCCGAGTGCCAGACGTCTTTCAGAATTTCTAGAAAAGGCTGTCCGGAAAGTTCGGGTAAAGCTTCGGCAAATTTGCGGCCTACCACCTTTCTGTCCTTCCCCCACATCGTCAACATTGCTTCATTTGCACTGATGATTGTAATCTCATCGCCGGAATATACTGCTGTCGCATTGGGCGATTTGAAGAGAATACTGAGAAGCTGCTCTGGCTGAATGTAATCGGGAGAGTTCATAATGACTTTAAAAATTAAACAAATATAATTATTATCTCATAAATGTTTATGATTAAATTTTTGATAAATGGCTCGGGATTTGAAATCAATTCGAAAATTCGATTCTTAGTAATCATCAGCTTATGTCGATTAATTTTCGTTTTTTTGCAAATTCTTAATTAAAACAGAACTATGTCCAAGTTTGATGAGATCAGGCCATTTTATGATAATGAAGTCAATGATGCGTTGCTGAATGTGGCCAGACATCCGATGATGAAAGCCTTAATGAGTTTTACGTTTCCCGATCGTGCCGAGGATTTTTGGATAGATCAGTTTCCTAATGTTCACTCAATCAAAGATTTTCAGAGTCAGTTTATTTCGCAGACTGTTCATCAGATTCTCAAAAGAAGTTCTGAAGGCTTAACCACTTCAGGCTTCGAAAATCTTGATAAAAATACGGCTTATCTTTTCATTTCTAATCACAGAGATATTGTTCTGGATACTTCTTTGCTGAATCTGTCTTTGCTGGAAAACGGTCTCATTATGACATCTTCTGCTATTGGTGATAATCTGGTAAAAAAGCCATTTCTTCACGTTTTAGCAAAACTGAACCGCAACTTTTTGGTTCAAAGAGGTGTTTCCATCCGGGAACAGTTGGGCAGTTCCAAAATGTTGTCAGAATATATTTTGACTTTATTAAAAGAAGAAAACCTCTCGGTCTGGATGGCTCAGCGCGAAGGCAGAACGAAAGACGGAAATGATACCACGCAGCAAGGTGTTTTGAAAATGCTTGCAATGTCTGCCGGAGATCTTCCGCTAAAAGAATTTTTTAAAAGTCTGAAAATAGTTCCGCTTTCGATTTCTTACGAATATGATCCTACAGATGTCCTGAAAATGCCACAGCTGATGGCAAAAGCAAGAAATGAGGTTTATATCAAAGATGAAAAGGAAGATTTCAATACAATGCTGAGTGGCGTTTTGGGGCAAAAAAAGCATATTCATCTTCACGCCGGAAAAGTCCTCGACGTGGAATTGGATAACATCGAAACTGAAAACGATAACAAAAACAAACAGCTGCAGGCTATTGCCGAAATTATTGACAATTCTGTTCTCCAAAATTATAAACTCTGGCCGACTAATTTTATCGCCTACGATCTACTCTATGACACCAGCCGTTACGCAGAAAAGTATACCGAAGCAGAGAAACAACTCTTCGAAAGACGTTTGGAAATGCGCATCGATGTTACAGATAAGGTTTTGAAAGAGAGTTTTTTATCGATGTACGCCAATCCTGTGATCAACAAAATCACGCACCACCAGAAAGTTTCTATTTAAAATTCAGTAAGATTTTTAACTTATTTCGGCAAGTTGAAAATTTATTTATGAACAGGGTAGTTTTTAAGGAATTTTGGCAAAGAAATTGAGTAGTGTTAAGTAATTAATAACTAACAATTTAAAACTAACCATTATGAACATTTCTTACTATGATTTTAAAAATCTACCAAATGAATCCCAGTGTGACATTGTTTTGAATCAAGGTCATTTGATGAACGAAACGATTAAAAACGAATTGAAATTTGTGCTCTACGAGATTTCATCTTTTTCCGTCGAGATCGTATACAACAAAAACAACAATAGAATTGCAGCAATGAATGTCTATCAAAATAAGTCGGCTTACGCTAACTAAAAAACAGAAACACTATCAGATTTTGATAGTGTTTTTTGTTTTAATAAAATAGAAATTACAATCTATTCTGTTCATCCGTCTTGCTACCGGCTTTTGCTTCTTTCACTTTTTGATTTCCAAAATTATATTTCAGATTGATAATGAAATTCTGCGTGTCCCGATAATCCTTGAAATATTGATTCTGGTCGGCATAATTTGTCGAAATCGTATTCTTATTCGTCTTAAAAATATCATTGAAAACCAAGCCGGCTTCCAGTCTTTTGCTAAACATTTTTTTATTGATGATAACGTAAGTTTTCTGCGAAGAACTGATGTCAAAAGAACCTTGAATCGTCTTTGAATTGTAAACATAACCCACATTCAAATCCCAGGTTTTTGCTTTGTCCAAAGTGATTTGCGTTGATAGATTTGCATTGTAGAAGAACACATCATTTTTGTAAAGGACTCGGTCCACACCCATAAAATAATTTTCCTGATATTCTCCCATCGCAAAAACATTCAGCTTCCAATATGGCTTTATCGAGAAGCTTTTCGAGACATTGGCGCCCATATTTTTCCCGTGGTCGATGTTTGTGAAGTTATAGACCGTTTCAAAAGTCTCAGGATTTTGGATTGAAATTTCCATCGACGGGTCTTTGATGTATGAGAAGTACGTTTCGAAGTTCCAGTTTTTCACCGTGTAAGTCAAACTCAGGTTGTGAATAATGGTCGATTTCAAATTTGCGTCTCCTTGAAAATAAGAATACAAATTATAATATGACCTTGATGGATTCAGGAAATCGTAATTCGGTCGGTCGATTCTTTTGCCGTACGAAAATCCCAATTGCTGGTCATCGTTCAAATTGTACATCGCATAAAAAGTGGGGAAAAGTCCAGTTCGCGTTCTGTTGTTTTCAACGGTTGGATTGTCAGATTTTGTTTTGATAGCGGTTGTTTCCGACCTTAATCCAGCTTTCAGTTCCCACTTTTTTAATTTATATTCTGATGAAACGTAAACGGCAAAAATATTCTCTTTATAATCAAACAAATTGCTTTTCAAAGGATTGTAGATGATGGATTCCCGAGTTCCATCAAAAAAATCAAGGTCGTTTTCATTGTGCACAAAACTATATTTCATTCCACTTTCCAAAGTGAATTTTTCCTTTGTCAATCGGTAATCCAACTGCGAAGAGTAAAGCGAAATATTCTGCATATTCTTGCTTCCAAATCGGTTGTAATCTTCCGGCTGGTCCACAAAATTCAGTTGCGTTTCAATGTCCTGATTTTCCTTATATTTTTTCGTGCTGAAATTATTGGTCCAAGTCAAATTCTGGTCACCAAATTTCTTATCAAAAACCAAATAAGAATTAAAACTATTATTAAACTCATTCTTCTGATTCGATGTCAAATAATTGGACTGCAATTGACCGTTTTCCGTACTGTAAATATTCGTCGGAACCTTGTAATGACCATTGTTATTCGGCGCATTATAACCATCAAAACCAAACTGAACGGTTGACAAACTATCCAAACTGTATTGTCCAGCGAAATTGTAAATATGTTGCTCGTGCGCGTGCGTTTTCCGCGTCATATCGCTTTCCCAGCGTGTTTTGTCATTGTTGAAAGTCACAACATCGAAATTTTTCCGAACATAATCGCCGGTCACGAAATCATAGTTTCCACTCAATTGCCATTTTCCAGTGTTGTAAGATTGCGAAGTTCCAATCTTTCCTTTTGCATAAATCGATTGATGATAACGCGTCGAAATCCGTCCTTTGTAACCAGAAAGCACATTTTTTTTCATTTTAATATTAATGATGGCGCTGCCTTCAGCTTCATATTTCGCAGGCGGATTGGTGATGACTTCCACGGACGAAATGTTGTTTCCATCAGTGTTTTCGAGAAGTTGTTTCAATTGTTCCTGTGTCATCAAAGTTTTTTTATCATTAATGGTCACGATGATTTGCGAATTTCCACGAACGCTCAATTCTTCATTTTTCACCAAGACGTTCGGCGTACTTTTCAAAATATCCCAAGCATTAAGATTTTGAAGCGGCGTATTATCGATATTGAATTCCAGTCGGTCGATTTTCCTTTTCAATAAAGGTTTATTTGCTTTAATTGTAACTGCTTCGATGTTGTTTAATGTATCTTTTTTAAGGATAATATTCAATGCCAAATCACTTTCCTCGAGCGTCAATTCATAATCCCGATAACCAGTTTTTTTAATGATTAATGAAATTGGAAACGCCGAGATTCCATCAATCACAAAATTTCCTTGCGCATCAGAATTGTAAATTTTATTTTCATCGATTTGAATAATGCCGTCCGAAATCGGTTCCTGATTTTCATTTTCAAGATGTCCTTTGATGCTTTGACTCCAAATCAGAATCGGGAATATCAGCAAAATTGTGATGTAATATTTCATTTTATTAATTTTCTCCAAAATTGAGACAGTTTGCATCAAAGTTTTGTTAATGAAGGGTTAACGGACGGTTAATGCTATTTTTGAAAGAAATTTGATTGTATTTTTGAAATATGAATCGCAAGAGAAATATCACCGTCATTCTATTCACGTTCAGCCTGATTATTTTGGTTGCGCTACAAGGCTTTTACATCTACAATTCTTACAGATTGGAAGAGAAGGATTTCAACCGTCAAGCAAAGGAAATAGCTAGTAAAGTGATGGACGGAATGGACAAATTCGACACCGATGCCAATGACAATCGACTTGTGGGCGATTTTGAACGATTAAAATTGGGAATTACAATTCAGGGTGAACAAATAAAATTTCCTGATAAAATCTATTCTTCAGAATTCCAATACAGCCAAAAAATGGAATCTCTACTCAAGAAAAATGTTGGAAATTCCGGATTTGAAATGGCGATGAGGAATGAAATCTATTCTGTTTTGGATGAATTGAAGAACGAAGAATTACTTCCAAAAGGCAAATCCATTACACTTTTCCAGACGGTCAACAAAATTGAAAAGCCAATGTCGCTGACGGAGAGTATCTGGTCCAGCCACCAATCAAAAACCAATACTGATTTGAATGTTGATGAGCGTTACAACTATTTGGTGAAGTCAAAAGCGACGTATCAATTGCTGAATATTAAGTATTTGGTGTTGAGGAAAATTGTTCCTTTGGTTATTATCAGTTTATTAATCATAATTCTGATTGTTTATCTTTTTTACAACAGCATCAAAAACCTGAATCGCCAGGAAAAGAAAATCTCGCAGCTTCACACCACCATCGATTCCATCGCGCACGAACTGAACACGCCGATCACAACGTTGAAATTTTCCATCGTCCAAACCTCAGATTCTGAAACCAAAGCTTTGCTGGAACGTCAAATCAAACGTCTGGAAAATATTGTAAAATCCATTCACCATTCGAATTCTGAAGATGTTTTGATGGATAATGTTGAAATGGAAAATTACTTTTCGAACATAAAAAAAACTTACAGAGACATTAACTTTAATATCAATCTGGATTTAATTAGGAATAAAGTTTTTCGTCAAAATGATCTCGTTCAAATGATGGACAATCTTATCGATAATTCTGTAAAATACGGCGCAAAAAATCTTGATATCATCATTAATGACAATATTGAAATCGAAATCTCCGACGACGGTATTGGAATTCCTAAAGACGATTTGAAATTTATTTTTGATAAATATTACCGCGTTTCCAGAAGCGAAAATCTGAACATCAATGGTTTGGGTGTTGGTTTATTCTTAGTGAAATCAATCGTTGATAAATACAAAGGGAAAATCTCTGTAAAGTCGAATCCTAACAAAGGCGTAATGTTTAAAATCCAGATTCCAAATGAAAACTAAAATCCTTTTGGTAGAAGACGATCCCGACCTGGGAATGGTTTTGAAACAATACTTGGAATTCTCGGATTTCGAGGTCAATTGGATTCCGAATCCCGAAATTATCATTAATAATAAACAGATCATCCAGGATTATAAATTAGCGATTTTGGACGTGATGCTTCCTTATATTGACGGTTTCGAACTCTCGAAAGAAATAAGAAAAACCTCTGACATTCCTTTCTTATTTCTAACCGCAAAAGGTCAGAGTATTGATAAAATCTTGGGTTTAAAACTCGGCGCTGACGATTACATTACAAAACCCTGCGAACCGGAAGAGTTGATTTTGCGCATCAAAAACATATTGAAAAGACAGCAGAATCCTCCAACCGAAATCATCAAAATTGGAAGTTATTTATTCATTCCATCGCAGTTTCAGTTGAAATTTGAATTGGAAATAATCCAGCTGACCGAAAAAGAATCTGAACTTTTGCTTCTGCTTTCGAGAAACAATCAGAAGATCATCAACCGAAAAGAAATCCTTGAAAATCTTTGGGGCGAAAATGATTATTTCCTGGGAAGAAGCCTGGATGTTTTTATGACAAGACTGCGGAAATATCTCCAGAAAGACGATAGAGTCAAGTTCGAATCCGTGCGTGGAATCGGTTTCAAAGTTGAGTTTCCTTTGTAAAATTTAAATGAAATTTACTGAAAAAGACCTTTCCAAACTGCCCAGATAATCAGTAGTGGCAAGTTGATAATTCCAAAGATAAAATGCTTGAATGAGAGTTTTAGCCTCCCGATTTTTCCCTTTTCAAAATATACAGATCTGACGTAAAGATCAAAAAAATTCATAACTTTTATTTTTCACAACAGTATCAAAGATAATTCCTAAGGCTAATTCTATTGTTAAGAAATTGTTAACTTTAAGTTGTTTCTCAGATGACATATTTCTTGAGTCCTTCCATAATGCCCTGCCAAAGCATATTGAAGAAACTCTTGTCGGGATCGCGTTTTTTCTCAATCAGCACGTGCGTTGGTTCGCCCTTAGATTCGTTTTTCACAAACCAATTGGCCATCGTCGACAATACTTTTCGTTCTTTTCCTTTTTTGTTGAGGAAATTCACGTACATATCATTGTATTTGAAATAGAATTTCCCGGCAATTCCGGCATTGGTTCCGTAATAATCAAACTTCAGATAATCAATTTTTCCGTCCAGCGTAATATTAAGATATGGTCGTACAAATAAATTGACGTTGTCAGCAGAAAGCTTGAGAATGCTACCTTTGATTGTAAACTTGTCCTGCAAATCCATCACATCAAATTTCCAAACGATGTTGGTTGGCGCAGTTCCATAGAAAGCAAAATTAGCATCAGCCGTTATCACAGTTGGTCTTCCTTTGATTTTCCCGTTGTTGACGTCATTAATTAAAATTCCAAAATTCTCAAATTCTAATTTTCCGGGAATGTTGCTGTTTTCCGCATTTT
>Ga0213834_100466_pt1 | contig 20243 bp, 17 predicted proteins | sample SWPTP12_FD_160580 | JGI IMG/M metagenome (GOLD analysis project Ga0213834, IMG submission 160580) | Coastal seawater microbial communities from Marineland, Florida, United States - SWP TP1 #2 | ecosystem: Environmental > Aquatic > Marine > Coastal | place: USA: Florida | collected 2016-08-06 | reverse complement strand
TAGCCTGTATTCTTAAGCTGAGCAATTTTAAGTGTATAATATTTCCCGGCATCAAGGTCAATTTTCTGAGCATTGATCAATCTTTTGCCAATCGTTACAGGTTTGTGATTTTTAAAATCTGCAGTGTTGGAAGACAATTGCTGTAAGTTGATGTCAAATTTGCCAACCGCCAATTTCTGTTTTCCCTGACTGGTTTGAGACATTTTTCCATTCGAAATATTGATGAAACCAAGTTTCGCAGCAAAATCGGGTAGAGTAGAACTGGACTTTTTCTGTTTTGGTTTTTGTTTATGATTTGATGAAATGATTTTGATCTCAGGCGATTTAATTTCGATTCCGTCCATCAGGATATTCAGTTTTTGACCGATGTATTTTGTCTGATTGTTTATGATCTTGATTTCGTCCGTATTGATGTTGAAAAGATCTTTGTTAGCAGATTTTGACAAAGCCGTAACCTGAACTTGTTCGAACAGAATATTAGAATCATGGGAATCGATTTTTTTAATTCTGACAGCCTGAAGTTTGTTGGCTTTAAAATAAATATTATCAGCTTCGATATCGTGATTGGTAAATCTAAAAGGGATTTTTTCCTTCACTGTATTTTTATCAAAAACGATGTTGCTAAGTTTAAAATTAAATTGATCAATTGAAGCTGTTTTGTCTAGATCAGCCTGCAAAACCACAATCTTACCTTTCTCAAAGCTGATATTTTTCAAGCCGATTTTCATATCGATTTCTTTCGGATCTTTCTCCTTTTCAACAATGTTTTTTCCTGTTGAAGTTACTTTAAGATCCGGATGTTTGAAGATAATATCGGAGACAATCAAAGAATCCTCGCTCACATTGAAATCCTTTGCCAATAAGTTTTCAGAATAGAAATCAAAGATATTTTTGGCGTTGTAATTGGCAGCTTTCTGCAATGGTTTGAGATGAAATTTTTTCAGTTCCAGTGTTTTGTTTGCAGCCAGAATTTCATCAGCGTCAACTTCATAAAACTCATTCACGCCAATTTTGACGCTTTTTGCGTCGATTTTAAATTCCTGAAAAGCAATCGGAATCTTCGAATCGTTACCGCTTTGTTTGATATCTTTCAGTTTGATATTAATATTTTCTCCAGCGAAAACCGGTTTTCCATCCGCATTTTTGATGTCTGCAAAAACATTAGTAATCAAAATATTATTGATATGAACATCCGTTGATTTCTTCTGTTTTTTTTCGTCTTTCTTTTTAGGAGCAAGTCTTACATTGATTTTAGAATCAGTCAATAATAATTGATCCGCGTGATAAGATTTGTTGAAAATGGCTTTCCAGATAGAAATGTCGTGAAGCTCAATTTTCTTCACAGTTCCATTAATTTGATTGACGGAAAAGTCCTTCGGGTTTTTAGTTGAAATTTTAAGATCATCTGCTGTAAAATCACCTTTTAAAAGACTTAATGAAAAATCTTTCAACTCAATTTGGTAAGGTGTTTTATCGTTGACCAGATCTGGTAATTTTCTTTGAAGATAGAAATCTAAAGCAAAGGGAAATGCTAAAATCAGAACAAGGAAACCAATTCCTATTCCCAAAAACCATTTTCTACGCATGTATTTTTTCTCCTGTAATTTTTCGTTCATCAACTAGCTTTTTCTAATTTCAAATCTACACAAAAGATGTTCCAATAATTCAATATGTTGTCTTTGTAAATTGATTATTTACTAATAAATCTTGAATTTTATAATTTTAAATCATTATTAATGAAAATAATTCAAAAAAAATGGCCGGAACTTTCCCGACCATTTTTGTTACCGAAGTAACTTTTAACAAAAAATAACTTAAACTTTATTTATTTCCATCCGCCTCCGAGAGCTCTGTAAAGATCAACAATACTGCTTAGTCTTTGTCTCTTGATGGAAGCCAGATTCAATTCTGCCTGAAGCGAGTTGGCCTGAGCGGTGATCACTTCAAGGTAATTTGCCATTCCGCCTTTGTAAAGGAGTTCGGCACTTTTTATTCCGTCTTTCAATGTCGTCACTTGTTCCGAAGCTTTTACTTCCTGAGCTTTTAAACTTTCATTTGAAACCAAAGCATCGGAAACTTCGCCAACAGCATTCAAAACAGATTGTCTAAAAGCCAAAACGTTTTTTTCTCTTTGAATTTTAGCAACAGCCAAATCCGTTTTTAATTGTTTTTTCTGAAAAATAGGCTGTGTGATTCCACCCAAAACAGAACCAAACAATGAAGCCGGAATCTGGAACCAGTTGTCAATTTTAAAAGAGTTCACGCCACCGTTTGCCGTAATCCTCAAAGCAGGATACATACTTGCCTGAGCAATTCCCACAATTGAATTAGATTCCAACAAAACCAATTCCTGCTGGCGGACATCTGGACGACGGCTTACCATCGCAGCCGGAATGCCTGCCGAGATATTTTGTGGTAAAGATGAGTCGGACATTTCAATCGTTCTGCTGATTTTATCCGGATTTTCACCAACCAGAATACTCAATGCATTTTCCTGAATGGCGATATTCTGCTCCAGTTGAGTAATCAAAAGTTCCGTAGATTCTGTTCTGGCTTTCGCCTGCTGAACGCCTAATGAAGTCGTTTCGCCGCCTTTCCAGATTTTCTCAGTCACATCCAAAGTATTTTTGCTGAGTTCCAGATTGGATTTCGCCACATTCATTTGTTTGTCAAGCATTAACAAATTGTAATAACCTTGAGCAATCGCCGCCACAACTTGTGTCTGAATGGCTTTCGAAGCTTCATAAGTCTGCAGATACTGAACTCTCGAAACTTCCTGCTGGTTTTTTATTTTGCCCCAGATGTCCGCTTCCCAGCTTAAATTAAAAGCGGCGTTGTAATCCTCAACGTGACTTTGACCTAAAAATAAGTTTAAGCTTTGCCCATTCATACTGTTTTTGGAAGGTCTGGAAATCTGACCGGAAACGCCGAAACTGATGTCCGGATATTGCAGATATTTTGCCTGATTCAAGCGTTCCTGTGATGAAGCGACTTGTTTCAAAGCGATCTGCAAATCATAGTTATTTTTGATTCCTTTTTCGATCAAATTTTGCAAGATCGGATCTTTGAAGAATTGTCTCCATTCCAAATCGGCGATGCTTGCTGTATCTGCAGTTGCCGTGTATTTGAATGTTTCCGGCAACTCTGGACTGACTTTGTCTAAGGCTAATTTTGGCATACAGGAAACCGCACTCGCTACGACTACTGATGAGACCAAAATCTCTTTTATTTTTGTTATGATGTTCATTGATTTTCTTTTAAATATAATTCAAAGCCGCTTTTTCTTTTTTCATTTTACGTTTCTTTCTGCTAGGCATTTTCTCGTGCAGATATTGGAAGATCACGTACATCACCGGAATAATGAAAATCCCGAAAACAACACCCGTAAACATCCCACCAACTGTACTGATTCCGATCGAATGATTTCCTTTCGCCGCTGCACCTTGCGACCAAACTAAAGGCAACATCCCGATGATAAATGCAAATGATGTCATTAAGATTGGTCTTAATCTTAATCTCGAAGCCTGTAAAGCTGATTCGATTAAAGTCTTTCCAGCTTTTCTTCTTTGAACAGCAAACTCGACAATCAGAATCGCATTTTTCGCAAGCAATCCGACAAGCATAATGAGTCCAACCTGAACATAAATATTATTATCAATTCCAGCCAAACCAGTGAAAGCATAAACTCCGAAAATACCTGTAGGAATCGTTAAAATAATTGCAAATGGCAAGATGTAACTTTCGTATTGCGCGGCTAATAAGAAGTAAACAAACAAAATACTCAACATAAAGATGAAGGCCGTTTGTCCGCCTGTTTGTCTTTCTTCACGCGTGATTCCCGTCCATTCGTAGCCGTAACCTCTTGGTAAAGATTTTTTGGCAGTTTCTTCCACTGCTTTGATTGCGTCTCCGGTACTGTAACCAGGTTTCGGCGTCCCGTTAATTGTAACAGCGTTGAAAAGGTTGTTTCTAGTCACTGTTTCTGGTCCGAAAGATCTTTTCAAAGTCACTAAAGTTTTAACCGGAACCATTTCGCTTTGATTATTTTTCACATAGATGCCCTCAAGTGAATTGGCATCTGTTCTATAAGGAATATCGGCCTGAGCCATTACACGGTAATATTTTCCAAATCTGTTAAAATCTGAGACGAAACTACTTCCATAATAGATCTGCATCGTCTGCATCAAATCGTTGACAGAAACGCCCAACTGATTGGCTTTGTCAGCATCAACCTGAATCGTGTATTGTGGATTTCCTGCCGCATAAGTGGTGAATGCAAAAGCAATTTCCGGACGTTTCATCAATTCGCCGATGAAAGCCTGAGTCGTAGTTCCCAATTGTTCAAAAGAACCATTGGTTTTGTCCTGAAGCATAAATTCGAAACCGGAAACGTTACCAAAACCTTGAACAGTAGGGAAGTTGAAGAAGAACGCACTCGCATCTTTTACCTGCGCTACTTTTCCTGTCAGTCCCGCTGCGATCTGATCCGGATCTTTCACATCTCCACGATCTTCATAATCTTTCAGCTTGATAAAACCGGCAGAGTAGGGCGATGCATTGGCATTACTAATGAAATTCAGACCATCAGAAACCCAAAGATATTTGGATACATTTTCTTTCTCTATGATTTTGTCAATTTGTTTTGTTGCTTTGTTGGTTCTTTCCAATGAGCTTCCCGGAGGCGTATTCACAGCGTATAAAACAAAACCTTGATCTTCTGTCGGAATAAATCCTGAAGGTGCTTTGTTAACCAGAAAAATTGTAACCGCCGTGATTAATACTAGTCCACCAACACTTACCCATTTGTTTTTGATTAAGAATTTAAGACTGTAAATATATTTTTTGGTCAGATTATTAAAACTTGTATTAAAGGCATTGAAAAATCTGGATCCGAAACCTGTTTTTTGATGGTGCTCACCGTGTGCTCCCTGAGGATCATTCAATAAAAGCGCACATAATGCCGGACTTAAAGTCAATGCATTAATGGCTGAAATCAAAATCGCAATCGCTAAAGTGAATGCAAACTGTCTGTAAAAAACACCAGCCGGACCTTGCATAAATCCAACAGGAATAAACACCGCTGACATTACCAAAGTGATGGAAATAATCGCTCCCGATATCTCACTCATCGATTCTCTAGTGGCCTGGTCAACTGGCAAACCTGTGTGTTCTATCTTGGAATGGACAGCCTCCACAACCACAATAGCATCATCGACGACAATTCCAATCGCTAGAACCAAGGCAAATAACGTCAACATATTGATGCTGAATCCAAATAAATTCAGGAAGAAAAATGTCCCAATAATTGCAACCGGAACCGCAATTGCCGGAATCAAAGTCGATCTGAAATCCTGGAGGAAAATATAAACCACAATGAAAACCAAGATAAATGCAATCACCAATGTCTCAACAACCTGATGAATAGACGCATCCAAAAAGTCTTTGGAATTGTACATAATGATTGGTTTCACACCTTTAGGAAGAGTTGTTTTGAATTCCTCAACTTGTCTTTCAACTTCGGTTAGGATTTCGTTGGCGTTAGATCCTGCAGTTTGAAGGATTGCAAAACCAGCTACCGGTTTGCCATCAACTCTGTTTGCTGCAGTATAGCTGTACGATCCGAATTCTACTCTGGCGACATCTTTTAATCTTAGGAAAGAACCGTCGCTATTGGATTTTACAACGATATTTTCGTAGTCTTCGTTCTTGTTTAATTTCCCTTTATACTTTAAAATGTATTCGTAAGTTTCTGTACTTCCTTGTCCGAAACGTCCAGGCGCAGCTTCAAGATTGCTGTTTTTAACCGCTGCCAAAACTTCTTGAGGCGACAGATTGTTGTCAGCCAAACGATCTGGTTTCAGCCAGATTCTCATCGAATAATCCTTAGACCCGAAAACCTGAGCCTGAGCAACGCCGGGAATACGCTGAAGCTGTGGAATAATATTGATTTTCATATAGTTCTGAAGAAAAAGCTCGTCATATTGTTTAGGATCGTCGCTAGTGATTCCCATAAACATAATGAAACTGTTCTGAACTTTCTGAGTCGAAATCCCGGCCTGAACAACTTCTTGCGGAAGCTGACTCATTGCTTTGGAAACTCTGTTCTGAACGTTTACCGCCGCATTATCAGGATCTGAACCCTGTTTGAAAAAGATACTCAAAGTCATCGATCCATCGTTACTGGAATTCGAAGTCATATAAGTCATATTCTCAACACCGTTCACCGCTTCCTCAATTGGATTGGCTACGGAACGGGCAACAACTTCGGCATTTGCACCAGGATAAGAAGCCGTCACCTGAACGCTTGGTGGCGCAATATCGGGGAACAATGTAATCGGCAATTGGAACACCGAAAGCAATCCCAATAATAATAAGATGATCGAAATAACCGTTGAGAGTACCGGTCTTTCTATGAATTTTTTGAACATAAGAAGTATAGTTTTAAGTGGCTTACGGCAAATAGCTTTTGGCAATTAGCTTTAAAACCAATTTTTAAAAATTAGTAATAATTAAATCTTAAGTATTGAATCGATAGCGATTAGCAAGAAGCCAAAAGCTAATAGCAATTTACAAAGGCGTTGCTGTTAATAAGCTGTCAGAAGAGATCATTTTTGGTTTGATTGGCGCGCCATCTTTTAAGCTACCTAAACCTGTATAAACAATCTGATCGCCTTTTTTAAGTCCTTCGGAAATGAAATAATAATTTTCAGTTTTTCCTGAAATAGTAATTGGTTTGCTGGTAACAGTTTTGTCTTTTCCAAGAACGTAAACGTAAGTTTTATCCTGTATTTCGAATGTTGATTCTTGCGGAATGACAACAGCATTTGATAGTAACTGCGGCATTCTTACTTTTCCTGTATTTCCGCTTCTCAAAGTTCCGTTTGGATTTGGGAATGTTGCACGAACCGTGATTGCGCCTGTACTTTTATCGAATTGACCGTCAATCATTTTCATTTTTCCTTTTTCAGAATAAGTCGTGTTATCAGCAATGACTAAATCTACCAAAGGCATATTTCTCATTTTTTCTTCAAGCGTTGCACCAACGTATTTCTTTTGGAAAGCGATGAAATCAATTTCGCTGATGGAGAAATAAGCGTAGATCTCGCTGATGTCTGAAACGAAAGCCAGTGGAGTAGCGTCGGTTCTGGAAATCAAGCTTCCTTTTTTGTAAGGAATTCTTCCAAGGTAACCGCTGACAGGTGCTGTAATTGTTGTGAATCCGTTTGTAATTCTCGAACCGCTCAAAGAGGCTTTGGCCTGTGCTGCGGTTGCAACTGCTACTGCGTAATTTGCTTTTGCGGTTTTCAGCTGAACGTCAGAAACTACTTTTTCAGCAACTAGCGTCGTCAATCTGTCAACTTCAACTTTCATTTTCTGAATGTTGGCGTTTGCGGCTTGTAGATTGGCACTTGCCATATTCACCTGTTCGCCATAAGATCTGGAATCTATTTTGAAAAGAGGCTGTCCCGCTCTTACGAAAGCGCCTTCTTCCACATAGATTTTATCCAGATAACCGTCAACCTGAGATCTGATTTCCACATTATTTCTACCTTCCAATGCGGTTGGGAATTCCTGAAAAGTAGAAGTGTTGGAAGTGATGACAGTATAGACAGGCAATTCCGGAGCTGGCGGCGGTGCGCCTGCGCCTTCTGCTGCTTTTGTACAGTTTTGTAAAAGTATGATACTCGATAGAAGTACGATAAATTTTATTTTAGTAATAGTTTTCATTTTGAAGTTTGAATTTTAGATTAAGTTAGATATGTTCTTAATAGTTTTATAGTTATTTTTCCTAACAGTGTTAATGATTTGTTCAAAAAAATATAACATTTGGCGGTGTTTAGATTTTAGTTTTCATAATAGTTTAATTTTAAAATTGATTCCTGAAGTTGCTTAAAATTGTTAGTATAGCTAACGGTGTTAATATTTTATGGTAAAAATTGACTTCTTAAAAGATTTAAAACTTAAAAAGTCTCAGATTAATTTAATGTTAATTTTCCTAACGGTGTTAATTTGAAAGCCAAAAAAAAATTACAATGATTTTATAAACGCAGATACAGTTTCGTCCAAAGTCGTTTTATTCATAGTTGAAGGAATATCTGCATTTCTCATCATCATAATAGAAATCAAACCGTGAACGGCTGAAAACAAAGCGTGAGAAGAGTGGCAGGCATTATCAGGATTCGATCCTTTTTTATTGATAATTTCTAAAGTACATTCATAAAGCATATCCTGAAACGAGGAAAATTCTTCCTTCATCATTCCTTTTCCGCTGCACTGCATTCCCAAACCAAACATCAGCTGATAATATTCTTTATTCTTAAAAGCAAATTTCCAGTAAGCATCTACAATTGCAGTTAGTTGATCTTCTGGATTATCGTGTTTCTTCTGCGCTTTCAGTAATTCGATGTGTAACTGATGGAAACCATTTAATGAAATTTCATATAAAATCGCTTCCTTGTTTTCAAAGTAATCATAAACTACAGGCGCACTGTATTCAATGGCATCTGCAATTTTACGGATAGAAAGCGAAGCCCAACCTTCAGTCTTGGCCAAGTTGAAAGCCTCCTGCAAAATATTTGCACGGATAGATTCCTTTTCTCTTTGACGACGTTCGTGTAAGCCCATTATTTTATTTTTCTAACAGCGTTAGCAAAACTACAACTAAAATTTCCTAACTACCAAACAAATTTCTTTTTTTAACATTAAGTTATAATATCACTTACTCAGAAAGATGGTTTGAAGTCAGCCATTTAGGGAATTCTTTGTCGATCAGTTTACTGGCAAAATCAATATACCAGCTGTATCCGTTGCGTCGTTCTTCGGAGATTTCGTTATAATTAAATTTCACGCTGCCGTCGCGATCTCCGAAAATTGGTTTGTTGCCTTTGATGTCATAAAATCTTGCCCAGACAACAGAACCTTTTTCTTCAGCCAAAACGCGAATTGTTTTTTTATCCTGTTTAACAACTTTATAACTGTAACCTTCAACCTTATTTTCTTTAAACCATCTCACAGCACTTTTAATTGATTTTTCGATTTCGGGCGTTACAGGTTGCATCATCAGAAATCTTACAATTCCCACAGATTCTCCGGTTGCTAGAGAAACCGGTTCGAAGGCTCTCGCTTTTGCCGGCTGCAAGGTGATTTCGTCGTATTGATCTGCCCAGATTGTTAGAACGCCGTTTTGTAAAACCTGATTTTTAAGGATACATTCGATGCCTTTTTTGAGAGCAGTTTTTGATTTTAATTTTAATTCAGAATTGACGGTATCAAAGTCATTTTTACCTTCAATGATATTATAAAGAACCGTCAATGCATTAATCATCGCATTGTCATTATAAGTGATTTGCTTCCTGTAAATCTGTTTATTAGGATAATATTGCGGAAAACCACCATTCTCATATTGCATCGTCAAAAGATAATTAATTCCTTTTTCGGCTGCAGAAAGATAAGCTTGATTTTTAGTAGTTTTATAAGCTTTTACAAGCGCATTTATTTCTTTCGTCGTTGCATTATTGTCAATCGTTGCGTGATCATCGCCAGTTGATTTTATCTTTTTCAACAGATTTTTATCAATTGCAACATCGTAATTCACAATAGTTCCGCCAACGAGATGCTTTCCCCAAGCACCATTTGGCAGTTGATAGATCAGCATTTTTTCGGCTAAAGAATCTTTGGTCTGAGCAAAAGAACTGCCGGCAATTAATATAGAAAAGAATGTGATAAGACTTGTTCTCATTTTAACTTCAAATTATAATGTACAAATTAAGCATTATTAATGTCAAAATGATAATTTATTTTTAACTTCAAAGAAATAATCGCCGTTAAAAATCATTTTAAGGAGTTGGAGTAGGCTTTAGCATTTGGAGCGGTTGTTGGTTTTCATTTTCAGGCTTGTTTTTCTTCAGTCCACCATAAATGTATGATTTTTGCGAACCTTTTCCACAAGTAGAATAAAATAGACTTTTTGGCGATAGACTGTTTTTATTAAAATCATTGCTCCTGTTGCTTTGACCATCAATTTTCAAATATTTCCTCAAGTACCGGTCATCATTGTATTGGTTGTCCCGAAAGTAGGCTTCATTGTCTTGCGCATTTTTGCTGACGTATTGATTGGTCTTCTTATCAAATGTGTAAGCTGAACTTTCAGGCGTAGGAAAGTTGTTATAATGTTTGTTAAAGTAAATTACGTCTTTACCGCTTTCTTTTGTTTGATCATATGCTGCTTTCATTTCGAGGATTTCTTTCCAATTATTGTCATTTTTGCTCTCGTCACTCTTCTTGAAATCTCGGTCGTTCATAGATATATTGAGAACTTTTAACTGGCCTTCGGATTTTACCATTCCGCTGAAGTTTTCTTCGTATCTGCTCGGCGCGTTGTGTACGATGGCGAGATCATTATATTCTTTTGGGATTGTAAATTTGCTTTGTTGCCAGGTTCCGTCTGTAAAAACTGAAAGAATGATTTGCGAAGGTTTTGACTTGGTTTCATAAACGTACGGCGAACCAAAACAATTGGCGTCATCATTGAAAACTTGTTGTGGTTGTGACTGATCGAATTGAACCACGGTTTTATCTCTTTCAAAACCTGAAAAGTAAAGTCTTGCAGAATTACCAATCGCAGGATTCTGACTTCCAAAAATCATAAACAGTTCCTGCTTGTCCGGATAAAAATTAATGTAATCCTTTTCAAACAAGTAAGTTCCAAAAACGGCTGTTGCATAACCGTACAGCAGAAATGTTCCATCATCAAAAAGGCAAACGCCATCATTCCCGCCATATCTTCCGGCAATTTCTTGGTATCGTTTGTCTCCGTTCGGTTTTTGTGCTGAGAGAAATGTAGTGGCTAACACGAAGAGGATCAAGTAGTATTTCACCATCTTTATTTTGTATTTAAAATGATTAATCCGGAGAATGATTAGTAGTTACTTTTACATCTTCTTTTTCTCTCAGAAAACTGATAATGGTAGATCCGCCGGGAAATAAAATTTCGACCTCCAGAATATTTTCTTTTGGATAATTGTAAGTGATGGAAGTTGGGTAATCGGAGAAAGTTGCTTTATACTTATTAGAGGGCATTTTTTCTTCCAGATATTTTCCATCATCATTTGCTTTATTTCTAGTCCGAAATTCGCTGTAAGCTTCTGCTAAATTGTAGCTTTTAAATAGACATTCCGTCACCAAACCACTTTCCATATTGCCACCTTTTTCCCTGCAGTCAACCGTCTTTTTATTTTGAATTTTAACTGGACTTTCAATTGGTTTTATTGCTTTTTTCAATCCATTTGCTGTAGAGTCATGGGTGTTCAATCGGGTATTAAAGTTTGTAATTTTTTCATTGCTATTGTCTCCTTTCGAAAATAGTTTTGAATTTTTATACTTTTTTTTGACAACTTCCGATCTTGACAGTAAGACCGTAAAAGATAATGCGCCTACCATTACAATAAAAAGAGTCAGTAGAAGAAAGATTTTTGTTTTCATTTTTCATCAGTTTATAGGTTATGTTATTTGTATTCTTTGCCGTTGTATCTCAGCGTTTTGGTGTCATTTTTAATACTTGTTTTTTCATCACAATCATTGGTGGTCATAAAGCTTTTGGTGTATTTAGTTTTACTTTTAACAATCAGATTTTTGAAGCCGTTTGTCTTATTTTTGTCAATATCGATGTGACCTGTACTGTCCTCAAACTCGCCTGCACATTTGGTGTCCCATTCACCTCCGGCTGAATCTATTTTGTAATTGTTAAGAATCTGTTTTAAGGTATTATTCTGGACTACGTAAAGAGAAAGATCTGTATCGTGGGAAGGATTTGGCTGGCTGCCGTTTCTGTAACTTGCACGAATTCCAAAAGCTCTTGTGTTTTCATTAAGCTGGTAAAGCCCTGTGTCAATCGTAATATCCCAAAGAGCCATCGCATCGGAAGTCCACGCATTCGGTTCAGTGTATTTGTAAAGAATTTTCCCCGAAGTGTTGTCTGCAATGATGATATAGGCATCCAGTTCCAGATAGAGATTGCCGTACTCATCAGTTTCGTTGACTCTGTATTTTGGGATCACCATCAGCATATTGGATGGTTTATTGGGCAGTACCTTTTCTCGGTACAGCGGTTCGTGGATGTCTTTTTTGTTCAGTTTCAGCTGTGAAAGAACGTTATTCAGAAGTCTGCTATTTTCCTGAGCATTAGCGTGGTAGAAAAAGAAGGTCAGCAGGAGGAAGGTGATCGCTTTTTTCATAAGTTGTGTTATCAGTCATAAAATAAGCGCAACACAATTCAAGCCAAACACCGGCGCTGATAAAGCATTATCTTAAATTTTCAATCAGCTGCCGGATTGCAGAAGTCTTTTTTTTAGACTGAAATAACAGAGGTTAATTAAAATTAAAAAGGAAACAATGATAGTAACGATGACAGCAAACATCTGAAACAAAGCTTCCGAAAACGCCTGACTTTCTGCATTGCAGTCGATCTCGTCGCCCCAGAAATCAATACCTTTTTCGCCTTCAAACATCGTATCACTACAGGCAGAATATTCCGGAATAATCAGTAGTGCATAAATTAAAAGCAGCGGAATCACCACAATCATTAATAAGACATTGATGAATTTTAGAATTTTAAGTTTCTGATGCAAAGTCATTTTGATAATAATTGATTTTCAGGAGAGCCAAAATTTTGAATATTGTTCTGATCTGTAATTATTTTACTTTTTTAAGCGTTACAAGACCGTGATGAAGCCAGATGCCAAACACACCGGTTTTTGTCAGAAAAGCTTTGTCACCTTTCAAATCTACAGTCGTATTCGCTTCCGTTTTGCAGATGAAGAAATGGCCGCCGTCAATGCAGTTCATTTTGCCGGCTTTATGAAGGTCTGTCCAGCCAAACTCCTTGTATTCATCATTATTTGGTTTGAAAAGGAATCTTCGCACCGTTGTAGAATCTTTTTTCGATTCCTGCTTTGAGATGATCGTCCAGCGTTCAAGATCTGCCTGCAGCTAAGCGGGAAGATCATCGGCTTTGAGATCCGGTAGCTTTACGATAATCAGATTTCCTGCACTTTTGCTAAGATCATCAGTGGGATAGACGGCGTATTCACCCGACCAGAGATCTGCTGTGGCTGTCTTCTGAGCCTTTAAAGTATCGCTGAAAAAGATTGCAGTCAGAATCAAGAAGAAGTATTTCATTAGTTATTGTGTTTTGGTTTCATTAAAGATAATGAATATTTTGAGGATAAATAAGCCTTTTGTAGGGATTTATATAAATATTAATGATTATCCGAATCTGCTATATGATAAAGCTGGGATTCCCGTTATTACTTTGCAGGAAAGATGATTATACACTATAATCAGCTGCTTTAACCATAAACTATGAACAACTTCAACATCACAAAGACAGAAATCCTGTCGGACAATTGGTATGTCCTTCGAAAGATTACCTATGAATATCTTCAGAAAGACGGCACATTGCAGACCCAAAGCAGGGAAGCTTATGATCGGGGAAACGGAGCAACCATTCTGCTGTACAACAAAGAATCCCAAACCGTCATCCTTACCAGACAATTCAGGATTCCGACTTACGTCAATGGTAATGAGGATGGGATGATGATAGAAGCGTGCGCCGGATTGCTGGATCAGGACAATCCTGAAGACTGCATCAGAAGAGAAACAGAGGAGGAAACCGGCTACAAAATCAAGGACGTGAAGAAAGTCTTTGAAGCGTATATGTCGCCCGGATCTGTCACAGAAATTCTCTATTTCTTCATCGCTGAATATTCCAAAGCAATGAAAGTCAGCGATGGCGGCGGACTGGAAGAAGAAGCTGAAAACATTGAAGTCCTGGAATACCAATTCTCACAGGCTTTACAAATGATCAAAACAGGCGAAATCAAAGATGCCAAAACTATAATGCTGCTCCAGTATCTCAAAATCGAAGGTATTTTATCATAATTGTGGTTTTGAGAAACAGGAAACTGGTGACCTATTGGTAAATGTTTCAGCGTAGAAAGTGAAGACTTAGACTCTCGCAGCTAACAACGGCGGGTGAATTTTGTTTTCGTACTTTTGCCGCTATTATTTCATTATCCCAATGCTTGCAGACGCCTTCAATTTCTCAGACCTCAGACAGATCAACATCAAAACCGAAATTCTGGCAGGTTTAACCGTCGCAATGACGATGATTCCCGAGTCGCTTTCCTTTGCAATTCTCGCAGGATTATCGCCGTTAACCGGACTTTATGCTGCATTTCTGATGGGAATAGTCACAGCCATTTTAGGCGGTCGTCCCGGAATGGTTTCCGGTGGGGCGGGTGCTACAGTGGTTGTGCTGATGGCTTTGGCGGCTTCACATGGCGTTCAGTATTTGTTCGCTGCTGTAGCGTTGGCCGGATTGTTTCAGGTTCTGGTCGGTGCTTTTAAGCTGGGAAAATTTGTAAGACTGATTCCACAGCCTGTGATGTATGGCTTCCTGAATGGCCTGGCGATTATTATCTTTATGGCGCAGGTGGTTCAGTTCAAAACGGTTGAGAATGGCGTCAGCTCTTGGCTCGCTGGTTCAGCGTTATATGTGATGCTTGGACTAACGGCTTTGACGGTCGCCATTGTTTTAATTGTTCCAAAAATTACCAAAGCAGTTCCGGCATCTTTGATTGCCATTATAATTGTTTTTGCTCTGGTTTACGGCTTTAATATTGACACCAAAAAAGTCATCAATATAGCCAGTGTCAGCGGTTCTTTACCAAGCTTTCATATGCCTTCCGTTCCTTTTAATCTGGAGACTTTAAAAGTTATTTTTCCTTATGCAATGATTATGGCCGGCGTTGGTTTGATAGAATCGCTCCTGACCCTGAATATGGTAGACGAAATCACCAACACCAAAGGCAACTCCAACAAAGAAGCGGTTGCTCAGGGGGCAGCCAACATTACAAATGCTTTTTTCGGTGGAATGGGCGGTTGTGCCATGGTAGCACAGACTTTGGTTAATATCGGTGCCGGCGCAAGATCCAGACTTTCTGCAATGATCGGCGCATTGACAATTCTGTTCATTATTCTGATTGGCGGTCCGGTGATCGAGCAGATCCCGATGGCGGCTCTGGTAGGCGTGATGATGATGGTCGCGATCAGTACATTTGAGTGGGCATCTTTCCGGATCATTACCAAGATGCCGAGATCCGATATTTTTGTCGGAATGCTGGTAGCTTTGATTACCGTTATTCTTCACAATCTGGCTTTGGCAGTTCTGGTGGGTGTGGTTATTTCTGCATTGGTATTTGCCTGGGACAACGCCAAGAGAATCCGTGCAAGAAAGAGCATCAATGCCGATGGCAGCAAATTGTATGAGATCTATGGACCATTATTCTTTGGAAGCACAACTGCTTTTCTGGAGAAGTTCGATGTGGCGGATGATCCCGAAACCATCATTATCGATTTTAAGGAATCCCGGATCGCTGATATGTCAGCCTTGGATGCGCTTAAAAAAATAACCGACAAATACCAGTCTCAAAACAAAAGTGTCAAAATCAAAAACCTCAGCAGAGACTCCCGCAGAATGATCGGCCAGGCTTCGGGCTTTTTAGAAATCACCCTTCACGAAGACGATATCAGCGCCGCTCAGCCTGCATCACAATCTAAGAAACTATAGGCATTCGCTAATTGTATTTAAAATAACGCTGTCTGACTATATCAAAGCCGATATTTGGCTTGATATTTACTTCAACACTGAAGCGGATTAATAAATAATCAGTCAGCTTATGATGTACAAATACCGGTTTTTTATCTATGGTTTTTTTATTCTGATGTTTGGAATCTCCTTTGCGGTGATTTCAATCAGCCTTTCTCCTAAAGAAGATTCCATTGGTTACAATACAGAGAAAACAGAACTCAATGGTATTTTCTCCATTTACGAAGGAAAGGTTTATGCGATGGTTCCCAGCAATGGCTACTATGAAGTCAAGGGAGCAGATCCGTCAACCTTTAAAGTGATTCCGGACAATTTTACAGATGCCCACATTGGATATGACAAACAGCACGTCTATGCCGGAAATATCATTCTTAAAGGACTGAATCCCAACAAACTTAAAGTCGTGGGCAATAATTATTATACCGACGGCGAAACCTCGTATTACTGCGCCCGAAATTCTGAGAAAAACGAATCCCTCAGTGCGGTGGGTTTTATTTTTCAGTTAGCCGGTCAGAGTATGGGGATTTCAGACAAGCCGCAGAACTATTGGTATCCTTTTATTGAGTTGCCAAAGCATCAGGTTTATGAATCAAGACCCGGCTTTGCAACCGCTGCTAATACTCATAAAGCTTTTTACAAAGGATTGGAATTGCCGCAAGCTGATCCTAAAACCATCCGGCCCATCCAGATCCGTTATTGGGACGGCGACAAGCGGGAAAGCGAATTCTACCGCACCGACGGCAAAAGAGTCTATTACGAAAACCAACTGCTGCCATTGGCTTACAATCCAGGTCTCCATGAGATCGGCATCGAGTCAGATCTACCTTCCCGAAACGCTTATCTTATCGATGCTGAAAAAGGAATGGCCTATGCAGACGGTCATTCTTTTGATCTTGCCAAAGCACCTTACCGGTTGATCAGTGAACATCTGGAACATGCCAATCAGGCTTTGTTTGCTGCCAAAGATGGTCTCTATTTTTACAATTCGGAATCGAAAAAAATAGAAAAGGCTGCCGACAATCCTTTTCAGAATAACCGCTTTGAGGAAATTTCGCACGATGTCTTTTCGAGTGGCAACAGGATCTACTATCTGCAAGCCTCAGAACACTGGGGCAAGAAAACAGGACTTCAAAGCCGCTCCACGCATTTGCTGGAGTTGGAAAATGTGCAGGCATCGGATTTAAAGAAGATCAGCAATGAAGCGCTAACTTATGGCAGTGTCTGGCAGTCGGGAAACCGGTATTTCTATTTTGATAATCTGGGGAGTTCGCAGTTGATGTCGTCCGCTATTTATGAGATCAAAGATCCGGCAACGGTCAGGTATCTGACTACTTCAAAAGAATTACGATCAGATGACATCCGGCAGCACAACCATTCCGGAAAATTATCGTCTGCAAATGCTACAAATATAGCAACCGCTACCACACCTTTTGGCTATGACTGGTACGATTCCTACTGGATTATTTTTGGTGGTATTGCCTTTGTTTTGCTCATTGTGTTTCTGATGCGAAATAAAAGGGTAGATCCTTACCTCATCAAAGACGGTTATCTCATTATCAACAATCTACTGTTCACCAAGTACAAAATTACCGACATCGACAAAATCATCTTCCGGGTCGAAAGATCCATCAAAGGCGGCGGCTACGGTGGCAGAATGCAGATAAAAATGAAAAACGGAAAAACAAGCCGCAACACCATTTTTTCCACCAAAGTAACCCTCACACCGGAATCTGAAACAACTGTCAAAACTTATATCAATGTCTTGCGGGAAGAGTTAACGAAGGAGGGGATTAGTAGTGAGCTTGAGCGGTAGAATATCTTAATTAAAATATATTAGAAAAGTGGGGAGCACTCTGTTACGAAATTAGTTTTTACAGGATTTATCGAACAAAAGCACAGACTTCTCTGTTCTTCTTATTTTAAGAAATACTTCCCAGATAGAGGGAGTTGGAGGCGTTGGTTTCGTCCTGATTTTTGAAGGCGATCCATGGGTGGAGGGTTTTTCCCTGAAAGTGAACCGGCAGATTGACGGTGTAGGTGAGATCTTTTCTGGTGGCTGCATTCTCTATGAAGAGGGTGTTGTTTTCGTTTTCTGCGGCGATAAGAATCTGTGCCTGATCATTCTGCCTGTCTGTATTGCCACCGGAATTGTCCTGCCAAGGGATCTCCAATGTTGATGCCGTTGGAAGTTTAATCGGGTCGGCAACGGCAGATAGCAGATTTCCTTTGGAGAATAAGATCCCGGGATAATTTGGTGTAATAGTAGAGGCAACATAATCGATGTTGAAGTTGCTCATCAGGTTGGTCATTGCCAAATTGTACGACGACTTCATCCCGATTCGGTTTCCAAAGTAGTTGCAGGCATAGCCACGGTACGACTGCATAAAGGTGGCGCATTCCGTCATCCTGTCCTGAATTAATTTTTGTTTAGGTGTTGGCGCTGAAGTTCTTTTTCTCGGCCGGATCTTTGTGAACTCGTGCCCATAAACATTGGCTACCACGATACGGCCTGTGCGTCCAGAGGTGCCTGAAAGTAGTGAATCATACAATTTCCCCATGATTTTAATTTTTAGGGGTTTAATGGTGTAAAGTTGGGGCAAAATCTGAACGTCCAGCGTTATGCGACCGACTTTGCAAAACAATGCAGAACTTTTCTGAACAGGTGACACAATTTTCATATATGTGACATAAATTGCAGACTTCTGCACCGATTCTTTGATGCGAGAGTGGTTTTAACAATGGTTTTTTTGATATTTGTTTATTTCTTGTTTATCTTTTGAGGGTCTGTTGTATATGCGGTGGGTATGGACTGTTCGGTGACTGTTCGATGGAGGAGATAAACCACCCCGCCCGTGAACGGGCACCCCTCCATGGGAGGGGAATTTTGGAATCTGCGAGTCTTGTTCGTCGATTTTCAATGTAGGGGAATTTGGATTCGGCGAATCTTGTTCCTTGATTTCCAATGTAGGGGAATTTTGGAATCGGCGAATTTTGATCCTCGATTTTCAAGGGAGTGGGAATTTGGGTATGTATCTATTTTTTAGATTTGGTGAAATTGGTTTCTGAATTTACAGAGGAGAGAGATTTTGGGATGGCAGAAAGGTTTCCGGAGAGGTCATAAAAAAAGCAGGCTTGTGAGCCTGCTTGGGTTTTGTTAATTAATTTTAATCGTTGTTGATCTTTAGAATGTCTATCTTCAGGATTTGTTTGAGATACATTGTTTTGCTTCCCATCTTGAAACATTTTATCAAGTCTTTTTTTCTGTGGTTGCAAAGCGTCCGGTAGGAGATGCCAAATAGTTCTTCTACCTGTCTGTCATCAAATCTCTTTTAAGATCAATGTCTTCTAATTTGATCCCATAGTCATAGCCTAAGCTGGAAAGTGCTATCTTCTTAGCCTCTTCCGATTGTAATCTTTTTTTCATTAAATGTATTTTTTATTGATATAAAATTAATAAATATTTTAATTCAACAAATTTTTTTTGGCTAAAATTTTTAAAATATATGGTTAATTTATTTGGATTGGTTTTGGGTAAAGGATTTTTGTAAGACTAAATTATAAAAAGATAATAATTCATTAAATTTTACGGTTTTACGTACTATCATAATGTGGCTTTTAGTTACATTTGAAAAAACTTATAACCACGAAAATGAAATTTACCGCTATTGATTTTGAGAAATCAAATAATGATTCCTGTTCTGTCTGCAGTATTGGTATTGCAGTATTCGGGAATGGAAATATAATCTATTCTAATAATTTCCTTGTACAACCGCCCGGTAACGAATATCTAGCGCTTCATACATCGATCCATGGCCTTAGTGCAGAAGATACATGTGATTCTCCAGCCTTTCCGGAAGTCTGGGAAATCATCAGTCGATATATCGAAGGCGAAATAGTGGTTGCTCATAATGGTAGTACAGTAGAATTTCCAATTTTGGAAAGTCTGTTAAATTTTTATGAAATGGATTTACCTGCCTACCAAGGTATTTGTACTTTGCAACTTTCCCAACAACTACTTCCTTATCTCAACAATCATAAATTATCAACCGTTGCTGAATTACTTAATTTAAATTTTGATGAAAATAAGTATCACAACTCTCAATATGATGCAGAAATTTGTGGTTTAATTTTTCTGAGAATGACCCAGTTTTTTAAATTGGATAGCAAGTTTCAGCCAGATTCTAAAAGTAAGAAAGAAACATCAAAATCGGATTTCTTCAATGATACTTTTGCTGCAAAGAGAATAGACTCTTCTTTAATTTATCCATCTGATAAGCCTAAATATGAAAACCATTATTTCCATTCCAAAAAAATAGTCATTACAGGCGAATTTGCAAGATTTCCAAAGCAGAGAAACAAACTTGCTCAGATTCTTTTTGATTGCGGTGCGGATATTAATACTGCAATTTCTAAGAATACCGATCTTGTTTTGGTAGGCAATGGAGCGGGACCAAAGAAGATGGAAAAGATAGTGTCATTAAACATTGCTATTATGAATGAGGATGAATTGATAGAGTTGATTAAGGATTTTTGTAATGATTAATGTAATTCATTTATTCATAAGGATTTTATCAAT
>Ga0213834_100465_pt1 | contig 20254 bp, 19 predicted proteins | sample SWPTP12_FD_160580 | JGI IMG/M metagenome (GOLD analysis project Ga0213834, IMG submission 160580) | Coastal seawater microbial communities from Marineland, Florida, United States - SWP TP1 #2 | ecosystem: Environmental > Aquatic > Marine > Coastal | place: USA: Florida | collected 2016-08-06 | reverse complement strand
ACGCCATCGGCGGCATGGTCGCCGCGCTCGACCCGCATTCGGTCTACCTCGACCAGAAGGCCTACCGCGAGATGCGCGAAAGCGTGCAGGGCAAATTCGTCGGCGTCGGCATCGAAGTGGCGGCCGAGGACGGCTACGTCAAAATCGTCTCGCCGATCGAGGATTCCCCCGCCTACCGTGCGGGCATCAAGGCCGGCGATTTGATTACCCGCATCGACAATGTCCCGGTCAAAGGCTTGTCGATCGACGACGCGATCAAGAAAATGCGCGGCAAGCCCGGCAGCAAAGTGACGCTGACGATTGCCCGCCGCGGCGACGACCGCCCCTGGGTGGTGCCGGTCACGCGCGAGGAAATCCGCGTGCTGAGCGTCAAGGCCAAGATGGTCGAGCCCGATTACGCCTGGGTGCGCATCAGCCAGTTCCAGGAAGCCACGCTCGACGAACTGGCAACCAAGACGCAAGCGCTGTACGCGGCCAATCCGAACATCAAGGGGCTGATACTCGACCTGCGCAACGATCCGGGCGGCCTGCTGCCGGGCGCCGTCGGCGTCTCGACGGCCTTCCTGCCGAAGGAAGAACTGATCGTCTCGACCAAGGGCCAATTGCCCGACTCGAACAAGAATTTTTATGGACGGCGCGAATTCTATGCGCCGCTCGGTCTCGATCCGCTGGCGAAGCTGCCGGCGGCCTTGAAAACGGTGCCGATGGTGGTGCTGGTCAATGGCGGCTCGGCATCGGCGTCGGAAATCGTCGCCGGCGCCTTGCAGGACTATAAACGCGCCATCGTGATGGGCAGCCAGACCTTCGGTAAAGGCTCGGTGCAGACGCTGCGGCCCTTGTCGGCCGACACGGCGATCAAACTGACCACGGCGCGTTACTACACGCCGAAGGGCAGGGCGATCCAGGCCAACGGCATCGTGCCCGATTTAAAAGTCGAGGAAACGGCGGAAGGCGACGGCTTGAACGCCCTGCGCGTGCGCGAAGTCGACCTGCAGCGCCATTTGACGGGCGAAAACGAAAAGCCGGGCGCGGCAGTGGTCAAGGATGCGCGCGACGGCGCCGAGCAGCGCCAGCGCGCGCTGGCCCTGCTGAAGAACCGCAAGCCGCTCGAGCTGGGCGGCCAGGACGATTTCCAGTTGGCGCAAGCCTTGAATCATTTCAAGGGCATGCCGGTGAAGCTTGCCCAGCCGGAGGCGGTCGAGGTGACCACGCCCGCGCCGAAGGAATTGCCGGGCACCGAACCCAAACCGCCGGAATTGAAGAAGTAGGGTGGGCGGCGTTACCTCGTGAACGACCAACAACTGCTGCGCTATTCGCGCCACATCCTGCTCGACGACATCGGCATCGAAGGCCAGGCCCGCCTGCTCGCCGCGCATGTGTTGATCATCGGCGCCGGCGGCCTCGGCTCGCCCGCGGCGATGTACCTGGCGGCCAGCGGGGTCGGCCGCATCACCCTGGTCGACGACGACGCGGTCGACCTGACGAATTTGCAGCGCCAGGTGATGCACACGACCGGCCGCATCGGCATGCCCAAAGTCGAATCAGGCCGCGCGGCACTGCACGCGATCAATCCGGACGTCAAGGTGACCGCCCTGTGCGAGCGCGCCGCCGGCCAACGGCTGCAGGAACTGGTACAGGGTGTCTCGGTTGTGCTCGACTGCAGCGACAACTTCGCCACCCGCCACGCCGTCAACCGCGCCTGTGTCGCGGCCGGGGTGCCGCTGGTGGCGGGCGCGGCGATCCGCTTCGACGGGCAATTGTCCGTGTTCGATACGCGGCGCGCCGATTGCCCCTGCTATGCCTGCGTGTTCCCCCAAGATAGTGGTTTCGAGGATGTTGCCTGCAGCACGATGGGCGTCTTCGCGCCGCTGGTCGGCATTGTCGGGACGATGCAGGCGGCCGAAGCCTTGAAGCTGCTATTGCATGTCGGCACCCCGCTGGCCGGGCGTCTATTGCTGCTCGACGGACGCGCCATGGAGTGGACCGAAATCAAGGCGGCGCGTCATCCCGCTTGTCCGGTTTGCACCGACAGACCCGCGCACGAATGAGCATGCAGGGGGCTTTGCTCTGCAATACAATGGCGCACCCGCCTCCAGTGGCCTGGAGTCGCCATTCGGCCTTATACTAGGCCGATTGTTCCCATCACCTTTCCAAGATACCTATGCAGATCGTTTCGCACCGTGCAGTTGGCCGGCGTCTCGCGCGCGGCTTCACCCTCGTTGAAATCATGGTTGTCGTGGTCATCATCGGCATTCTCGGCGCGCTGGTCGTGCCGAAGCTGCTGGGCCGTACCGGCGAGTCGCGCGTGGTCGCCGCCAAGACCGACATCGCCACCCTGATGCAGGCCCTCAAACTCTATAAGCTCGACAACCAGCGCTACCCGACCACCGAGCAGGGTTTGATCGCCCTGACCACCAAGCCGACTTCGGGCCCGTCGGCCAACGGCTGGAAAGAGGGCGGCTATGTCGAAAAACTCCCGAAGGACCCTTGGGGTAATTCCTACCAGTACCTCTCGCCCGGCCTGCACGGCGAAGTCGACATCTTCTCGTTCGGCGCCGATGGCCAGGCCAACGGCGAGGGCGAAGACGCCGACGTCGGCTCCTGGCAGCAGTAAGGCTGGTCATGGCTGGCGTCGCGCCACTGCGTAGGGCTGCCGCCGGCTTTACCCTGGTGGAGATCCTGGTCGTGATGGTCATCATCGGCATCACGCTCGGGATGGCTTCGCTCAACGCGATACCGAGCCCGCGCCAGGACCTCGAGAACGAGGCGAAACGCCTGACCTTGCTGTTGCAGCTGGCGCGCGACGAAGCCATCGTGCGCAATAAGCAGGTGGCCTTCGAAGCCACGCCCGAGCGCTACCTCTTTTTGGTGCGCAATGAAACCGGCTGGACCCCCGTGACCGGGGACGATTTATTACGCGAACGGCCGTTCCGCAACGCGCCGGTGCGCCTGATGCTCGATCCGCCGGCCGCCGGGGTCGGCGGCGAGACCATGCGCGTGACCTTCGGGCGCGAGCCAGTCGATAAACCCTTCGTGCTGACCCTGGCCAGCGGCAACTACAGTGTCGGCATCCGCGCCGACGGCGTCGGCCATTTCACGGTCGTCGAACCGGGAGGACAGCAGTGAGCCATCAGCGCAGGCATGCCGGCTTCACCCTGCTCGAGGTGCTGGTGGCGCTCGCCATCGTCGCCACCGCCCTGGGCGCCGGCCTGCGCGCCATCGGCAGCCTGGCCTCGAACGGCGCCGGCCTGCGGGCATCGATGATGGCCACCTGGTCGGCCGAGAACCGCCTCGTCCAAATTCGTCTCGGCAAAGAATTTCCCGAAGTGGGCAAGCGCAGCTATCCCTGCAGCCAGGGCGACATGAAACTCACTTGCCAGGAAGAAGTCCTGGTCAGCCCGAATCCGCAATTGCGGCGGGTCGAGGTATCGGTGTTCGACATGGACAATCCGAACCGGCGCATCCTGAAACTGGTGCAACTCGTCCTGAGGCCGACCTGATGAAACGCGCATCCGGTTTCACCCTGATCGAACTCCTGGTCGCCATCAGCATTCTCGCCATGGTGGCCGTGCTCGGCTGGCGCGGCCTGGACGGCATCGTGCGCGCCCGCGTCGCCCTCACCGACCAGATGGAAATGACGCGCGGCATGCAGCTGGCGTTCGCACAGATGCAAAGCGACTGCGAGCATGCGGTCGACGCCACCATGCTGGGGCGCCGTCCTTTCTTGTTGCAAGCCGAGAACCGCCTGACCCTGGTGCGCACCGTGTTCAACGAAAACGAACCGGCGCGCCTGCAAGTGATCGCCTACCGCCTCGTCGACGGCCGCCTGATGCGGCGCGAGTCGAACACCACGCGCGACCTGGTCGAGCTCGACGCGCTGTGGCAGGCCTCGGCCAACGATACCGACCCGACGCCGCCGGTGACGCTGCAGGAAGGCGTCACCTCGATGGGCGTGCGGGTGTGGCAAAACAATGCCTGGCGCGAGCAGCCGGAACTGGCGCCGCAAGGCGGGCAGCCGGCGACCCCGGTCACCGGCGTGCAGGTGGTGCTGGCCGCGCGCAGCTTCCCGCAGCCGCTGACCAAGGCCTTCCTGCTGGGGAGCACCTGATGCGTCAGCCAAAACCCCGCTACCGCCCGGCGCGGCGCCAGCGCGGCGTCGCCGTCATCACCGCCTTGCTATTGACCACGCTGGCAATTTCCATCGTCGCCAGCCTGTTCTGGCAGCAACAGGTGCAGGTGCGTTCGATGGAAAACCAGCGGCTGCACCTGCAAACGCGCTGGATCCTGCGCGGCGCGCTCGACTGGTCGACGCTGGTGCTGCGCCAGGATGGCTATAACAACCGCTACACGGCGCTGACCCAGGTCTGGGCCACGCCGCTGGCGGAAACCCGGCTCGACCAGTACATCGAGCGCGAACGGATCGAAGGCGAAGTGTTCGACGCCAGCCTGTCCGGTAACATCGTCGACGCCACCTCGCGTTACAATCTGCGCAACCTGGCCAGCGGTACGGCAATCGACAAGGCCCAGCTGGCGATCTTCCAGCGCTTGCTGACGACCTTGCAGCTCAATCCGGCGCTGGCCAAGACGGCAGCCAACCTGATCGCGGGCAGCCAGCCGGAGCTGGTGGCGGCCGGCACGGTCGACCCGGTGACGGGACAGGATATCGGCGGCCAGCAAAGGGATCCGGGTAGCGCCCCGAACCCGGGGACGGAAGGACAGGAAGGGCAGGCAGGACAGGCAGGACAGGCGGGAGCGCCCGGCGCCGACCCCGCCGATCCGACCCAGGGCACGACCATCCCGGTCGTGCGCACCGGTCTCGGCACGCCGATGAAGTTCCTCGAAGTCGAGGATCTGTTGGCGGTGCGCGGTTTTACGCCGGAGATGCTGGAAAAGCTGCGCCCGTATGTCATCGTGCTGCCGGACCGCACGCCGGTCAACGTGAACACGGCGCCGGCCGAAGTGCTGGCGGCGGTGATTCCGAATTTTTCGCTGTCGGAGGCGAAGTCCTTGCTGGGGCGGCGCCGCAACGTGCCATGGGATGCGATCAACAAGTTCGAGACCGATATCCCGGGACGCACGCTGGTCGCCGATTCGGTCAGCGTGAAAAGCGATTGGTTCCTCGTCAACAGCCGGATCCGCCTCGACCGCGCGGCATTGAATGCGCAGGCGCTGGTGCATCGTGAGGGTGCCAATCCGATTGGCGGCGGCGGCGTCAAGGTGGTTTGGGTTCGTCAAGACTAACAAGAAAGCGAGACGGTTTGACTACACTTTATATCCGGCATCCGGCGCGCGCAGAGGGCGAAGGCGCGCCATGCCGTTTTGCCGTCGTCGGCGACGGCGGCAGCATCGAACAGCAGGGCGAAGGCGCGCTGCGCTCGCTCACCGACATCGTCGCCGCCAGCCGCCGCGTCGTGCTGCTGCTGGCCGGCACCGACGTCAACCTGCTCTCCATTGCGATGCCGCCGCTCACCGGCGCCCGCCTGCGCGCCGCCCTCCCGGGCCTGGTCGAAGAACATGTACTGGGCGACCCCGAGGCCTGCGTGCTGGTGGCCGGTCCGCCCACCAGCGCCGGCATCCGTCCGGTGGCGGTCGTCGCGCGCGACTGGTTCGAGTCCCTCGTGCGCACGCTGCTGGCCCAGGGCGCGCGCGCGGTGACGGCCTTGCCGGCGCAGCTGTGCCTGCCCCTGCAGCCGGGCGGCGTCAGCGCGGCCCTGAACGGCCCCGAATTGCTGCTGCGCGAAAGCCAGTTCGGCGGCCTTGGCCTGGCGCTCGACGCCAACCCGGCCAGCGCCCTGCAAACGGCGCGCGCCCTGGCCGGCGACGCGCCGCTGACCCTCTACGTGCCGCGCGAACAGCTTGGCGAATACGGCGTGCTGCTGGCCGAGGCCGGCCCCGGCACCGTGCTCGAAGCCGACGACTGGGCGCACTGGATCGCCGGCGCGAAAACGGCCGGTTTCGACCTGGTGCCCGGCCTCGGTTCGGCCGGTGCGCGCCAGACCGACTGGCGCCGCTGGCGGCTGGCGATCGCGATGGCCTTGCTGGGCGTGGCCGTGAACTTGGCCGGCATGAATATCGAATGGCTGCGCCTGCGCGGCGAGGCCGATGCCGTGCGCAAGCAAATGGCGCAAACCTTCCAGTCGGTGTACCCGAACCAGCCAATGGTCGATCCGGTAGCGCAAATGCGCCAGAGCATCGCGCGCGCCCAGGCCGGCAGCGGCCAGATCGGCGCCGACGAATTCATCTACCTGGCGGGCGTGCTCGGCGAAGCAAGCCGGGAATTGACGCGCCCGCCCGGAATTACCTCAATCGAATACAAGGAACGCGCGCTGCGGGTGCGGGTCAAACCAGAGACGGTTGACCCTGCCGGCTTGCGCCAGCTGCAGGCGGCCTTGTCCGCACGCAGTCTTTCACTGGAAGCGGCGGCACCCGATAACTGGGTGGTGCGCAGCACGGGAGCCAAGCCATGAGTGTGGTCAGTAGTTACGGCCGGGCGCGCGAACGCGCCACGGGGTATTGGATTGCACGCAGCGACCAGGAACGGCGCTACCTGGCCGCCGGTTTCGGCGTCGCCTTGCTGGCGCTGGTGTACATGGGCCTGATCGAGCCGGCGGTCGAGGGCCGTGCGCGGCTGCAGCGTTCGCTTCCCGAGCTGCGCCAGCAGTCGGCCCAACTCGCCAGCATGGCCGTCCAGGCCCGCGCGCTCTCCGGACAGGCACCGATTCCGGTAACGCCGATGACGCGCGAAAGCCTGTTGGCCAGCCTCACCGCGCGCGGCATCACGCCGGGCTCGCTGACCGTGACCGGCGAGTACGCACGCTTGCAGGTGACCGGTGTGTCGTTCGCCAACCTGGTTTCCTGGCTCGACGCCCAGCGCCGCGAAAGCCGCCTCGCGCTCCAGGAAGGCAGCTTTACCGCGCAGGACCCGGTCGGGCAGGCCGACGCCAACCTGACGCTACGCCAGGACACCGGGACCGGCCCTCGATGAGGCGCGGCCTCGGTTGGCTGGTCGTGGCCGCCCTGGTGGCCGCGCTGACCGTGTGCGCTTTCCTGCCGGCCAGCTGGCTCGGCACGGTAGTGGAACGGCAGACCGGCGGTCGTTTGACTCTCGGGGACGCGCAGGGTACGCTCTGGAAAGGCTCAGCCTTCGTGGGCGGGGCGCCGGGCGAAGGCGGGGCGGTGACGCCGCTGCTGCCGGGACGTTTCAATTGGCAGCTGTCGCCGCTGGTATTGTTCGGGCGCGTCGACATGCGGCTGGAGAACGCGCAAGCGCTGCTGCGGCCGGTGCACATCACCGGCAGTTGGTCGCAGTGGGAAGTGAGCGAAGGACAATTGCTGTTGCCGGCTGAAGGCCTGGCCGGGCTGGGGGCGCCGCTGAACACGCTGGTGCCGTCGGGCGTGATCCGGCTGTCGTGGAACCAGCTCGACCTGCTGCGCCAGCCGAACAGCGTCATCGTGACGGGGCGCACGACCCTGACGATGAGCGACATGGGCTCGCGCATGGCGCCGATCAAGCCGCTGGGCAGCTACGAGATGGTGATGGACTGGCGCGGCCAGCAAGCCGACCTGGTGCTGCGCACGGTGCGCGGCGCCTTGCTGTTGTCGGGGAATGGAACGTTACAGAATGGACGCCTGCGTTTTTCGGGTCAGGCGTCGGCCGCCGATGGTTACGAGGACACCTTGGGCAATATGCTCAATCTCCTTGGCCAGCGCCGCATGGTGAACGGTAAAAACATAATCGCTTTAGAGTTCAGATAATGAAAACATCCTCCCGTAGCACCCCCGAATTCCCGACCCTGCGCCGCATTGGCGCCGGGGTCCTCCTGTCCTGTGCGGTCGCCACGGCGCTGCCGCTGGCGCCAGCGTTTGCCCAGGGCCAGGAAAACTCCGCCGCCCTCTCTTTCGTCAACGCCGACATCGAATCGGTGATCAAGGCGGTGGGCCACTACACGGGGATGACCTTCATTATCGATCCGCGTGTCAAAGGCACGCTGACCCTGGTATCGGAAAAGTCGCTGACCAAGAGCCAGGCCTTCGGCCTGCTCACCTCTGCCTTGCGCCTGCAGGGCTTTGCCGTGGTGACCACCGGCGAAGGTTACGCCAAGGTGGTGCCGGAAGCGGAAGCGAAGCTGCAATCCTCGCCGACCCAGGTCGGCAAACGCGGCACGCGCGTGCAGGGCGACCAGATCGCGACCCAGATTTTCCACCTGTCGTATGAATCGGCGGCCAACCTGACGGCGGTGCTGCGCCCCCTCATTTCGCCGAACAATTCGATCATGGCCAATCCGGGCAACAACAGCCTGGTCATCACCGACTACGCCGACAACCTGCGCCGCCTGGCGCGCATCATCGCCGCGCTCGACGCGCCGGTGGCGGCCGACCTCGACGTCGTGCCGATCCGTAACGGCATCGCCAGCGACATCGCGACCCTCGTCTCGCGCCTGATGGAACCGGCCGCCGGCGGCGACTCCGGCCGCGTCACGATTCTTGCCGATTCGCGCACCAATTCGGTGATCGTGCGCGCCCCGTCGCAGGCACGCGCGAATCTGGCCAAGTCCCTGATCGCCAAGCTCGACCAGGGCACCAGCGAGAAGGGCAATATCCACGTCGTCTACCTGAAAAATGCCGACGCCACCAAGGTCGCGCAGACCCTGCGCGCCGTCGTCTCGCAAGACGCCTCGGCCTTGCAGACAACGCAGCAGGGCACCGCGGGCGGTTCGATCCAGGCCGGTAGCCAGGGCGGTACCAGCGGTAGCGGCGGTCTCGGCGGCCAGCAGGGCCAGCAGAGCAGCATCGGCGGCGGCAACACCGGCGGCGGCTTCGGCCAGCAGAGCCAGTCCAGCCTGGGCGGCACGGGCGGCGGCGGCCAGGGTTCCGGTTTCATCCAGGCCGATGTGTCCACCAACAGCCTGATCATCACCGCACCGGATGCGATCTACCGCAACCTGCGCGGCGTCATCGACCAGCTCGACGTGCGCCGCGCCCAGGTGTACATCGAGGCCTTGGTCGTGGAAATGAACGCCAACAAGGCATCCGAGTTTGGCGTGCAGTGGCTGGGCCTGTCTGGCAGCAATACCAGCAAATACCGCATCGGCGGTCTCCAGAACTTCAATGGGGGCAGCGCCAGTATCATCGACCTGGCATCGGCCGCACGTAGCGCCCAGAGTTCGACCTCGGGCGCCGCGATTCCCTCGCTGCCGGGGCTCACGCTCGGCGTGTTCAAGCAGATCAACGGCGAGCTCGGCCTGGGCGCGGTTGCCAGCGCACTTGAAAACGACGGCGCCGCCAACATCTTGTCGACACCGAACATGATCACCCTTGACAACGAGTTGGCGACCATCAAGGTGGGGCAGAACATTCCGATCCTGACGGGTTCGTTCACCACCGGTACCAATGGGGCGAACAATCCATTCCAGACCGTGGACCGCAAGGACATCGGCCTGCTGATGAAGGTACGTCCGCAAATTTCCGAGGGCGGCGTGATCAAGCTGTCGATCTATCATGAGAACTCCGGCATCGATAATTCCGTGGCGGCGTCGGCGCAAGGCATCGTAACCACCGTGCGCGCAATCGAGAGCAATATTCTTGCGGATGATGGCCAGATCATCGTTCTTGGCGGCCTGATCCAGGACCGGGAAAACCATGGCGAGGAAAAAGTGCGCGGCCTGGGCGATATTCCCGTGCTGGGCAACCTGTTCCGCTACCGCACCCGTACCCGCGAAAAAACCAATTTGATGGTCTTCCTGCGTCCCGTCGTGGTACGCAGCAAAGAGCAGAACAACAGCATTTCGCTCGACCGCTATGAATACATGCGCTCGCTGGGGACGGCGAATCGTCCGGTGGACGACTCTATCCTGCTCCGCAATATTGGGGCTCCCGACTTGCCAGCCTTGACGAATGGCCAGCCGAGCGCCGGCGGGGTGATGGCCACTTTGCCGCCGCCGGCGCCGCCTAGTGCCCGTCCGGGCGCCGCCACCGGCCCTGGAACGACGCAGCCGCAATCGAACCAGCAGAACCAGGCGCCCGTGCCCATGTTTCGCCCGGTGACGCCGCCGAACCAGAAGTGATCCGATCATGAATAACCTGTTGCCTTACGCCTTCGCCCGCGATCACGGGGTGTTGGCGCGCACCGGCGACGATGCGATCCACGGCGCCGGACACAGCGCCGGATCCAGCGTCGAAGTGCTGATCTCGAGCGCGACCCCGCCGGCCGCCATCGCCGAAGTGTCGCGCCGTTTCGGACGCATCCAGTTGCGCCGCATGGAGCGCGGCGAACTCGACGACGCCATCGCCGCCGCCTACGCCTCGGCCGGCGGCGACGCCAACCAGGTCTCCGAGGAATTCGACGCCGACCTCGATCTGACGCGCCTGCTGCAGGACGTGCCGGCCATCGAAGACCTGCTCGAATCGTCCGACGACGCGCCCGTGATCCGCATGATCAATGCGCTCTTGACGCAGTCGTTGCGCGAAGGCGCGTCCGACATCCACATCGAACCTTTCGAACAAACCTCGGTCGTACGTTTTCGCATCGATGGCAGCTTGCGCGACATCGTGCGTCCCCGTAAAGGCATCCACGCGTCGCTCATCTCGCGTATCAAGATCATGTCGCAGCTCGACATCGCCGAAAAACGCCTGCCGCAGGATGGCCGCATCACGCTGCGCATCGGCGGCAAGCCGGTCGACGTGCGCGTGTCGACCCTGCCGACCGGACACGGCGAGCGCGCCGTGCTGCGTCTGCTCGACAAGGAAGCGGGGCGCCTCGATTTGTCGCACCTGGGCATGAGCCCGGACCTGCTGCCGCAGTTCGACAAATTGATCAATCAGCCGCACGGCATCGTGCTGGTGACCGGCCCGACCGGTTCCGGTAAAACGACGACCTTGTACGCTGCGCTGTCGCGCCTGAACGCCTCGACCACCAACATCATGACGGTGGAAGACCCGATCGAGTACGACCTCGCCGGCGTCGGCCAGACGCAAGTCAACGCTAGAATCGACATGACCTTCGCCAAGGCCCTGCGCGCCATCCTGCGCCAGGATCCGGACGTGATCATGATCGGCGAGATCCGCGACCTCGAAACGGCGCAAATCGCCGTGCAAGCCTCGCTCACCGGCCACCTGGTGCTGGCGACCCTGCACACCAACGACGCCGCCGCCGCCGTCACCCGCCTGCTCGACATGGGGATCGAACCGTTCCTGCTGTCGTCCTCGCTGCTGGGCGTGATGGCCCAGCGCCTGGTGCGCAAACTCTGTTCGCAATGCAAAACCAGCGACGGCGTGCACTGGCATGCGGTCGGTTGCGAGCGCTGCGGCCATACCGGCTACCACGGCCGGGTCGGCGTCTACGAGCTGCTGGAAACGGACGAGGGCATTCGCGCCCAGATCCACAACCAGGCCTCGGAGGCGGAAATCCGCACCGCGGCGCAAGCGAGCGGCATGCGCACGATGCGCGAAGACGGCGAGCGCTGGCTGCGTGACGGCACCACGACGCAAGCCGAGCTGCTGCGCGTAACCAAGGATTAACGATGCCGGCATTTCGTTACGAAGCCGTCGATACGGGCGGCGCCACCCGCAAGGGCGTGGTGAATGCCGACAGCCCGCGCGCGGCGCGCGCCGACCTGCGCGTGCAGGGCTTGACGCCGCTCAGCGTCGAAGCGATCACGGCCCAGGTCGATTCCGCCGGCGTGACCCGTTCGCGCGGCTTCGGCGAGCGCCTGTCGACGGTCGAACTGGCGCTGTTCACGCGCCAGCTGGCCAGCCTGCTGGAAGCCGGGCTGCCGCTCGAGCAAGCGTTTACGGCGCTGCTCGAACAGGCCGAAAAACCGTATTTGCGCGACCTGATCGCCTCGATCCGCTCGGAAGTCATCGGCGGCATCGCGTTTTCGGATGCGCTGTCGCACCACCCGCGCGACTTCGACCCGATTTTCCGCGGCCTGGTCTCCTCGGGCGAACAGATCGGCCAACTGGCGCGCGTGCTGTCGCGCCTGGCGGACTATATCGAGCGCCGCAATGCGCTGGTGCAAAAGGTGCGCCTGGCATTTACTTATCCGGCCATCGTCACCGTCGTCGCGTTTGCCATCGTCATTTTCCTGCTGACCTATGTGGTGCCGCAGATCGTGTCGGTGTTTGCGAATACCAAGCAAAAGCTGCCCCTGCTCACCGTCATGATGCTGGGCGTGTCGAATTTCATGCGCGCCTGGGGCATCCTGATGGGGATCCTGCTGGTCGCGGCCTGGTTCGCCTGGCGCCGGGCGCTGCAAAACCCGGCCCTGAAACTGCGCTGGCATACCTGGCTCCTGACGGCGCCCGTGTATGGCAAATTCGAGCGCAGCCTGAACACGGCGCGCTTTGCCAGCACCCTGGCGATCACGACCGGTTCCGGAGTGCCGATCCTGCGCGCCCTCGACACCAGCCGCGATACCCTGTCGAACGTCGCCATGCGCGACCTGGTTGAACAGGCGACCGCCAGCGTGCGCGAAGGCGTCAGCCTGGCGCGGGCCTTATCCGTGCAAAAACATTTTCCACCGATGCTGGTGCACATGATCCGTGCCGGCGAGATCACCGGCGAATTGCCGGCCATGCTGGAGCGGGCGGCCAATTCGCAGCAGGCCGACCTCGAGCGCCGCACGCTGACCATTGCCGGCCTGCTCGAACCGGTGCTGATCCTGGCCATGGGCCTGGTGGTGCTCCTGATCGTGCTGGCGGTCTTGATGCCGATCATTGAAATCAACCAGCTGGTGCGCTAACAAGGAATCCGATGAAGCGTTTGCCTCTCCTTTTCACCCTGCTTGCCCTGATCTTCCTGGCGGGCTCCGCCACCTATTGGGGCATGCAGCTGTATAAGCCGCAACAACGGCCGATCGCCGCGGTCGCCCCCGCCAGCTTGCCGGAACCGTCGCCGGATGCCGCCGCCACGCTCTTCGGCGGCCAGGCGGTGGCGAACGTCGCCGCCAATTACCAGCTGACCGGCATCATCTCTGCCGGACGCGACAGTGCTGCGATCATCGTCGCCGACGGCCAGCCGCCGAAAGCCCTGAAGGTGGGGCACGAACTGGCGCCGGGCGTCAGCATCAGCGAAGTGCATGCCCGCTATGTGATGCTGTCCGAAGGCGGCGTCATGAAGCGGATCGACCTGGCGGCCGACACCAAGCCTGCCATTGCCCTGTCGGGCGCGGCCGCGCCGCCAATGGCCTTGCCGCAACCGACGCCGGCCCCGGTCGCCGAACCGCCCATGGTCCCCGGCGCCGTGCAAAACACGCCGCCGCCGGGCGAAGTCAACCCGGTCGTGCCGCAAGGCCAGGAACCGCAGGAACCGCCGCCTCCCGACGTTGTCCAGCCACAGCAGAACCAGCCGCCGCAGAACCAGCCGCAAATGCCGCCGCCGACGCGCTCGATGGGCAGCCCGGTCAGCGGCGCCGCCCCCGCAGTGCGCTAAGTGGCTGCTGCGGCGTCAACGCCGCAGCGCCGTAAACGCCGTGAACTCCCACGAGCGGAATCCCACCAGTAAAGTCATTCCTTCGCGCTCGTCCGCCGGCAAGCGCCGGTCGTGGCGGTGCAGCCGCGTCAATTCCCCCGCCAGTTGATGGATCTTCTGCGCCAGTTCGGCCGCGCTGGCCGGCGATAGCCGCGCGGGCAGGCACATCAAGGTCTCGCCGGCGCCATCGAAGCGGCCGGCGAAATAATCCGGCACGATCTGTTCGCGGAAATAATGCTGCACCGGCCCGTCCGGCAGCCAGTGGAAGGCGTTCGAGACGCGCAGCGTGTAGCGGTTCAGCGGCCGCAGGTCGATGATGCCCAGCCGGTCGAGTTCGGCCAGGCAGCCGATGCATTCGGCCTCGGTCAGGCGATAGGTCTCGACGATCTGCTCCATGTTCCAGTAGCCGAGGCAGCAAATAGCCACCAGCAGCAGGCGCGGCTTGGCGACCAGCGCCGTTTCCTGGGGCAGGGTCAGGGCGTCCGGCTGGGGACGGCTATCGGCCGCGCGGCGCAGCACGTCTTCGAAAGGGATACCGGCAGCCTGGCAAATCTGTGCCAGGCGCGACAAGGGCATGTCCTTCTGGCCGAACATGCGCTTGACGCTCGACTCGCTCATGTCGATGCGTTCGGCCAGGGTTTTATAGGTGAGATTGGCCGCGCGCAGTTCGGCACGCAGCACGTCGACGATCAGCTCGGGTGAGCTCATGGGATTCCTGTAACTCGGCAATGGGCGGCGACCAATGTACAGGCGAATGGTCGAGGCGGCAAGCCGGCGTTCGAACGGTAGGAATTCCATAGAGGAAGGAATCGGAAATCTCCCACCCCCGTGAAAATAGTGGTATTGGTAAACTTCAACATCAAGTCACTCTCTCTTGATTGAAACGAGCTCAGCGTCAAAAAAGTTCAATTAGATTCGTACAGGTTCGATCTTGGCGAACTGATTCGGCTTGTTTGACGTGCTTCATGCGGCTGGATTAACCACTGGCGTACAGCGTTCAAAAGGAGATGAGGGTCATGTCTAATAATCAGGTTCAAACACTGGAAACGATGCCGATGGCGGGAGCAGTGCAGGAGGGCGGGAGCGTCACGCCCTCGGCCTTCGCGGCCCCCTTCGCCGAGGCCATGCAGGAGGCCCGGGAAGGGGAGATGCAGCCATTCGGCACGGCCGTGGAACCCGAGCTGAGCGGCACCGGCTTCACCTACCGCCACAACTGGGGCGCCCGCCGCGGCCAGTGGAAACTCCTGCTCAACTGGGGAGACGTCAATCCGCGCTCGAAGGTGTTCGTCGCGATCGGCGAGGGGGCCGGGGCCGACGTCGATGCCGGCAAGTTCATCGGGGGCGCGCGCTATACCCTGCACAACGTGGCGCCGCGAGCCGGCGGCGTCGACATCTGGGTCAACATCGAGTGGAATTCGGATATCTCGCTCTTCGTCGATTATCTGGTGGTCAATCCGCCCGTCACCATCAGGACGGTGCAGGTGACCGTGCAGCGCCACAGCACGGTGGCCTTGAGCGACGCCGATGCCGACCGCATCCTGGCCGACATGGGCACCATCCTCCAGAGCGACGATTCGCCTGCGGACGTCGCGACCCCGGTGCGGTTTGTGCGCAATGGGCCGGTGCAGGTGCTGCCGGCGAACGTACCGGCGACGATCGCGACCGCCGCCGATTTGACCGCACTGCTGAACGCCGGTGCCGGCGTCAAGATCGTGCAGGCGATTCGCTGGTGCGGCGGTCCGGGCGGCTCGATCATCGGCTGCGCCCCGGTCGGCAGCCCGACCGTCAACGTCGCGGCCGTGCGCTTCACCGCCAACCAGGAAGGGCTGATCTGGGTGCACGAGTATGGCCACAACACCGGCCTCGGCCACCGCACGGATGACCCGCGGGCCGTCATGTTCCCGAGTGTCGGCGTCGACCACAATGTGGTCAACGGCGCCGAGTCGGCGAGCTACCTGGCCGGTCCCCTGGCCGTCAGCGGCGCAGTGATGGCGTCGAGCTGCGCCCTGGGCGCGGCAGTCCAGCCACCGAAGGATGTGCGGGCGTTCGTTTCCCAGCACTGGATCGCGGGGATTCCCTACCTGGCCGCATCGCAGTACACCGAGGAGGACGCGAAGCTGCTGCTGGAATGGCTGGTCAAGGAGCCCGAAAAGCATGAGGAGTTCCTGCCCGAGATCGTGACCACGCTCGGCTTCATCGGCAGCGAGATCGCCGTCCAGCCGATGATCGACTTCGTCCACAGCGCGCGCGCCAGCAAGGCCGTGTTCAACGCGAAGAACGCGGCCCTGATCCACCTCGGCGACCTGGTCAACAAGTCGGGCAGCAAGCTGGCCCTCGACTTCCTCACCAAGATCGCCACCGACCAGGAGGCGGCGAAAACCGCGACCGTGTCGCGTGCGACGATTGCCGCGGCCGAGGCCGCGGTCGCCGGTGTGGCTGCGCAGGGCATGGAGGAGCTGGCCACCGAACTGGCCGTGTCGGCGACCTTCGGCCTGGCGCTGGCGGGCAAACCGGAGGCCGAGCAGACCCTGGCCGGCCTCGCGAATGCGCCGACGGTCTTTGCCGCGGTCAGGCGCGCGGCAGGCGAAGCGGCCGCGTTGTCGCGCACGGTGCGCGCCAACGGCCAGAAGGCGTATTACAGCGCAAAGTGTGAAGGGAAATAGCCGTAATAAAGGTATCCGCCGCTAGTCAAGGGCGGACCCAGCGGGGCATGCTCCTCTCGCAGAGCATGCCCCGTTTTTCAGTCGTCCTCGGACACCAGCGGCGCTTTTTTCAGTTGCTGCTTGGCCGCCTGGCGTTCGGTGGACAAGGGCTTGGCGTGCGCGCCGGCGACGCGCGCCTTGGCCAGGGCCGCGACCGGGTTGCGCGGTTTGCTCAATTGCTGGACTGGTGCGACGCGCAACATCATTTTTTGCCGCGTCGCGAGTGCCTTGTTCGCCATCGCTTGTTCTCCCCAATAAGCCTTACAGCACGTAGCGCGACAGGTCTTCGTTGGCCGACAGCACGTCGAGCCGCTCGTTGACATAGGCCGCATCGATCGCGATCTGTTTATCCTGCGTGTCGCTGGCGTGGAAGGAGATTTCCTCGAGCAGCTTTTCCATCACCGTGTACAGGCGCCGCGCGCCGATGTTCTCGGTGCGCTCGTTGACGGCGAAGGCGATCTCGGCCAAGCGGTGGATGCCGTCCTCGGAGAAACGCAATTGCACGCCTTCGGTGGCGAGCAGCGCCTCATATTGCGTCGTCAGACAGGCGTCGGTGCTGGTGAGGATGCGCTTGAAATCGTCGATCGAGAGCGATTCCAGTTCGACCCGGATCGGGAAGCGGCCTTGCAGTTCCGGAATCAAGTCGGACGGTTTTGCCAGGTGAAACGCGCCCGAGGCGATGAACAGGATGTGGTCGGTCTTGATCATGCCGTATTTCGTGTTCACCGTCGTGCCCTCGACCAGCGGCAGCAAGTCGCGCTGCACGCCGGCGCGGGAAACGTCGGCGCCGCCGTGTTCCGAACGCGTCGCGATCTTGTCGATTTCGTCGAGGAAGACAATGCCGTTGTTCTCGACATTGTGGATCGCCTTCTGCTTCATTTCGTCTTCGTTGATCAGGCGCGCCGCCTCTTCCTCGGCCAGCACCTTGATCGCTTCCTTGATCTTCATCTTGCGCACTTTCTTGCGCGCGCCGCCGACGCCGGCGAACATCGACTTGATCTGTTCCGTCATTTCTTCCATGCCGGGCGGGGCCATGATTTCCATCTGCGGCGCCGCGTCGGCCACTTCGATCTCGACTTCGCGGTCGTCGAGCGAACCTTCGCGCAGGCGTTTTCTAAACGTCTGGCGCGTGCTGTCGCCTTCCTTCGCTTCGGCGGCGGCGCTGACGTTGAAACCGAAGTCGCGCGCCGGCGGCACCAGGATGTCGATGATGCGGTCTTCGGCCGCGTCTTCGGCGCGCTGGCGCACCTTCTTCATTTCGGTGGCGCGGGTTTGTTTCACGCCGATGTCGATCAGGTCGCGGATGATGGTGTCGACATCGCGCCCGACATAGCCCACTTCCGTGAACTTGGTCGCTTCGATCTTAATAAACGGCGCATCGGCCAGCTTGGCCAGGCGGCGTGCGATCTCGGTCTTGCCGACGCCGGTCGGGCCGATCATGAGGATGTTTTTCGGGGTGATCTCGTGGCGCAGCGGTTCGTCGACCTGCTGGCGGCGCCAGCGGTTGCGCAGGGCGATGGCGACGGCGCGCTTGGCTTTACCCTGGCCGACGACGTGCTTGTCCAGTTCCGAGACGATTTCAAGAGGGGTCATGTTCATGGTATGCGCGCCGGTCAGTCCAGCGATTCGATGATGTGGGACATATTCGTGTAGATGCACAGCTCGCCGGCGATGGTCAGCGCTTTTTTCACGACCTCGGCGGGGGAGAGATCCGTGTTTTCCTGCAGCGCCTTGGCCGCGGACTGGGCATAGATGCCGCCGGAACCGATCGCGCCGATGCCGTCTTCGGGCTCGAGCACGTCGCCATTGCCGGTAATGATCAGGGTCGATTCGCGGTCGGCGACCAGCAGCATGGCTTCGAGTTTGCGCAGCATGCGGTCGGTGCGCCAGTCCTTGGCCAGTTCGACCGAGGCGCGCAGCAGGTTGCCCTGGTGCTTCTCGAGTTTCGCCTCGAAGCGGTCGAGCAGGGTGAATGCGTCGGCGGTGGCGCCGGCGAAGCCGCACAGGACTTTGCCCTGGTACAGTGTGCGCACCTTGCGTGCCGAACCCTTCATGACGACGTTGCCCAGCGTAACCTGGCCGTCGCCGCCGAGCGCGACCTGGGCGCCCCGACGCACGCTCACAATGGTGGTGCCGTGAAATTGTTCCATATCTGCCTCATGATTAACTAGCCCTCCGCAAGTGGGGGTGTTGCACAAAATTGCAAGACAGTGCGGTAACGCGGCAGTAAAACCGGCTCAGTACTTGTGGGCGTAGAGACGGGCGCAGTCGCCATAATTCAATAGTCGCAGCAGCGCCGCCACCAGGTGGTTCAGCTCGCGCAACTCGATGCGGCGTTCGTCGACGGCCAGACGGCGCAGGCAGGCGTGCAGCTGGCCGGCCGCACGGAAGTCGATGCGCACCAACTTGGTGCAGTCGAGAACGACCGGGCCTGCGGGATCGGTGGCCGCATACGAGGCGATCGCCGCAAGCAAACCGCTGACGTCGCCCTCGACCACGGCCGGCAGCATGAAACGTTGTTCTGCGGCCATCGGCGTCGTGCCGGTGGCGCTGGCCAGGCCTCCCGGTGGCAGCGCCTCGAAGGAAGGCGGCGAGACCTCGAAGGTGACGCAATAATCCATCGCCGTTTCTTCGAAATCCTTTTCGCGGTTCAAGAGTTGCAGCAGTTCGAGCAGCAACAGCCAGGGCGCTTCCCCGCTGCTGCGCTCGCCGATGGCCAGCATCGGCCGCAACACCGCCAGCAGGGCGTCGGCCCCGGCCAGCACGATGTCGCGCCGGGCCGCGCGCAAGGCCTGCAAGGCGGCCAGCAGGGCGGCGCAGCCTTCGCCCGTGGCGCCGGCGACCCCTGAAAAATCGAGGCGCACCGGGCCGCCGCTGCTCGCCTGCAGGGCTCGCATGCGCGCCCCCGCGGCAAGGTCGAGGATGCCCGTCAACCGCGCGGCCGGCGCGATGCCGGCCACGGCGCCCTGCGGGGTGCTTGCCGGCAAACGGTTGACATAGGCCGGCGGCGAGGTTTCGAAGTGGCTCGCGTAATCGATCGCGATGCTGTCGAAGTCCAGCTCGCTCGCGCTCGCCTGGTACAGGTCGAACAGCATCCACCAGGGCTGGCGCTCGCTGCGGCCGAGGTCGAGCAGGGCATCGCGCAGCATCTGCTCGGCGAGCGCGGCCTGGCCGTTGGCGTACAGGATCGCGCTTTCCTCGACCACCGGGGCGCTGGCCGGCGCCGCGGCGGCGTCCGGCTGGTCGGCCAGGGTGACGAGTTCAGTCTCGCCCTGCTCGCCGGGGCCGGCGGCCGCCGCTGCCGGGGGGCGCCGGGCATGGCCCCAGCGCGCTTCGGCATCATCGAAAAAGTCGGTCGTCATCGCCAGTTCGATGGCGTCGATCTTGGCGGCCGTGGCACGCGCGATTTCACGCTGGCGCTCGCGCTCGGCGTCGAGCGACAGGCGCGGCGCATCGTCGGCGCGCGGGGGCGCCGCCGGCATCAGTGCCGGCTCGGGTTTTTTCTTTAAGAAGGAAAATATGCCCACGTCATCCTGTCCATCGTCCAGCGCCGTGGTCGTCGAAGCGGCGCTCATCCATGACGGTAGCATGGACCCGCCCGCGGCGTCCTGCGCACACGTGCGCCCGCGCAAAGCGGCTGCGGGCGAGCGTTAGTGTATCCCACGGGAAAGTTTTTGACCGCACCGGATGCAGGAAGCAGGGCGTAAATAAAAGAAAAGCATGCGGCGGGCGCATGCTTTTTTTTGGGAAAGGAGACTGGAATCAGTCGCCGTACAGCTTTTGCTTCAGTTCGCGGCGTTGCTGGGCTTCCAGCGACAGCGTGGCGGTCGGACGCGCGATCAGGCGCGGGATGCCAATCGGCTCGCCCGTTTCTTCGCACCAGCCGTAGTCGCCGCCGTCGATCGAGGCCAGCGATTGCTGCACCTTTTTCAGCAGCTTGCGTTCGCGGTCGCGGGTGCGCAGTTCGAGGGCGTGTTCTTCCTCGATGGTGGCGCGGTCGGCCGGATCGGGAACCAGCACGGTTTCGCGCAGGTGCTCGGTGGTTTCGCCGGCGTTTTTCAGCAGTTCCTTTTCGAGCTGCTGC
>Ga0213834_100464_pt1 | contig 20336 bp, 21 predicted proteins | sample SWPTP12_FD_160580 | JGI IMG/M metagenome (GOLD analysis project Ga0213834, IMG submission 160580) | Coastal seawater microbial communities from Marineland, Florida, United States - SWP TP1 #2 | ecosystem: Environmental > Aquatic > Marine > Coastal | place: USA: Florida | collected 2016-08-06 | reverse complement strand
TCAAAATTAAGCAAGGGAACATATATCATCTCCGTTGAATCCAAGGCTAAAATAACTTCATCGAAATTCATTAAGAAATAGAATTATTGAAATTCTTTTTTATTAAGAGCTGTCTAAAATTTAGACAGCTCTTTTTATTTTCTGAAAAGCTTACATCTCCATTTGTAAAGGAAGTGGCTAAGGTTCGTGCAGTGATCTCGATATCAGACCTGACCCTAGGGGAACCTGGTTGGGAAACCCATATATAAATAACTACCGCTACCCTCCCATTTCTAACAACTAAGAGTTTCTCTGGTAAAATAACTCTTGGGAATTATTACGTTCTCAACGGCGGTCAGCTTGTCATACTATTCGCTAAAAGCAATGATCTGCGTAGTTATTCTTTAAGGATGTCGAATCGTTCCGTGATCCTTCCAATGCTTCTCTGGTTTAAAAATAAACATATGCTAATTTTTAGCAGATTTTACAATATAAGCTCATCAAACCGTTGGTGAAGCGCCACCATCTATAGAGATGTTAGCTCCGGTGATATATTGAGATTCTGATGATGCTAAAAAAGCAACAATGTTAGCAACTTCAGCGGGCTCACCCATTCTTCCGATTGGCACGCCAACCGTATCAATGATATTTTGAAAGGTCTCTTCAAAACTAGCTCCTGACTGCTGGGCTATATTTTCAACAAACTCATTCATCAATGGTGTCTGAATGATTCCTGGAGACACTACATTTACTCTGACTCCTTTTGATCCTACCTCGCTTGCCAGTGCTTTGCTGTACGCATTCAGTGCCGCCTTGGCCGATGAATAGGACATTGTCATATTCCAGATCGGCTGTTTGGCAGCTCCTGTGGATATGTTAATGATCGAACCCTCTTTCCGTTCAAGCATAGAAGGTAATAATGCTTTGTTGATCCGCACGACTGATAAAAAATTAAGTTCCCAGTCATTAAACCAATTTTCATCTTCCAACGTGCTGTAGCCTCCCCCAGGTGCTAAATTGGCGCCGGCATTGTTAACGATGATATCTATTCTGCCGTATTTTTCCAATATCTCTTTTGCAATTTTTTCTGCGCTATCTGCCTGGGTAAGATCAGCAGCAATAAAGTGATGCCTGTTGTGATCACCCTTGGCTTCTGTTCGGGCAGTTGTTACGACTATCGCTCCACTTGAACTGAGTTTGTCGGCAATGGATCTTCCTATTCCCTTTGTGCCACCGGTCACCAATGCCACTTTTCCTTTTAAAGAATCATACATAATTTGTTGTATTTTATAAATTAAGTTGTAAATCTATTTCCATTACTTTACTTTTGCAAGTAGTTACACGAATGTGAACTAATAACCTGAGTGTGACCTTTGCTATAAACCAGATTCTTATGGAAAAAGAAAAAATTAAAAAACCTGAAAATAAATGTGAGCTCCAAATGATTCTTGACATTATTGGAGGTAAATGGTCCATGTCCATCATTTATGCGCTAATTCCTGAAAAGAAACGTTTCAAGGAACTGGAAAGAATGATACCAGGAATAAGCACAAGAATGCTGGTAAAGGAATTAAAGAATATGGAAGAAAATGATATTGTGGATCGCAAAGCTTATGCAACCGTGCCGCCGACAGTTGAATATTCATTGACAGTTAAAGGCAGAAAGTTAGAACCCATCATTAATGAGCTTTATAAATGGGGACTTGAATATGTGAATAACTGAAAATAACAATCTATTTTGAATTTTTATTCATCCATTTTATAGCTGGATTAATATTGCAATCTGGCTGTAAAATCCGGAAGAATTGGATTGATAAGATACACTGTTGGGAAGTAACTTATGATGATAAAAAATAGAAGCCTCGACAAAAGTTGAAGCTCCTATTTTTATTATAATTCTTGAAAACCTGTTTGCTAAACGTGTTTACCATTTTTAAGAATTAATTGATCTTAGTAGAAAACTCACTGATCGGCAGACGAGATTTTGGAGCCGATGCAAGGTAGTCGTTTTCAGCATCCCGATAGCCTACTGATAAGATAACCGATGCGTGAAGACCTTTTTCCGATAAGCCTAATACCTCATCAAATAACTTTGGGTCGAAGCCTTCCATAGGCGTTGCATCCACTTTAAGTTCTGCCGCAGCAATCAAAGCTGTACCCAGACCGATATAAGCTTGCTTATCCGACCAGATTACATTTTGCTCGGGAGTCTGGACAGAGAAATGGTCGACCAGTGTATCCTTAAATACATTCAATGCTCCTTTTCCCAAATTTCGTTGCTGTTCCATCATATTGATATAGCTTTCAATATATTCAGAAGTGATTTCATTGAATCCTGCAAAGACCAGTAAGTGGGAAGAAGCGTGGATCTGTGCATTGAATGACGCTTCTCCCAATCTTTTTCTGATCTCGGGATTGGTGATGACAAACAGTCTGTATGGCTGTATTCCGCATGAAGAGGCGGTAAGATTGATGGCTTCGACAATTTGGTCAACCTTGTCTTCGCTGACCTTCTTCTCTGAGTATTTCTTGACGGCATAACGCCATTTCAGGTTTTTTATTAATTCCATTTTGTTATTTATAAATTGAATGGGCAAAGTTATCTGTTCAATGTGTATCTTTGTAACTAAGTGACAAAAAGTTATAGTGACAAACAGGTAACCAAGTGAATGGAATGGAACAAGAATTTGATCTGGTAAAAGATTGCAGCCAAAAAATACTGGCGATCAGTGATACGATGGAAATTTTAAGCGGGAAATGGAAAATGTCCATTATTGCCTGTCTTTGCTACGAACCGATGCGGTATTCTGAATTGCTGAATGAGGTCAAAGGCATTTCCTGAAAGATGCTCAGCCGTGAGTTGAAAGATCTGGAGATCAATGAACTGATCAATCGTAAAGTTCTTAACACAGCGCCGGTCGCTGTGGAATATCAAATTACCGAGTACGGAGAATCACTTAAACAGCTCACGAGCACCATAGCAGATTGGGGATTCATCATAGAGAACGTATTATTTCGGGAATGAAGAGAAAAATGGACAGCAAATTGTAAAATGATCTATAGACTCTGGAGCGTCTATACTTTTCCTATCTAATACCCTAATTCCATAAATGGCCAACAATCGAAAATCAATTTACAGTGCACTAGCCGCCAACCTGCTGATCGCTTTGACCAAGTTTATTGCGGGAGCATTCACCAACAGCTCTTCTATGATCTCTGAAGGGATCCACTCCACTGTTGATACCACCAATCAACTGCTATTGCTGTATGGATTGAAAAGAAGCAAAAAGCCGGCAGATGAATATCATCCTTTTGGCTATGGCAAGGAATTGTATTTCTGGTCCTTTGTCGTGTCCATATTGATATTTGGTCTTGGTGGTGCATTATCCATCTACCAGGGGATTTTGCATATTCTGGAACCTGAATTGATGAAAGATCCATTCTGGAATTATATCGTATTGGTGCTCTCACTAATTTTCGAGGGTACTTCCCTGTTCATAGCCGTCAAAGAATTCAACAAAACCCGTAACGGTTTGAAATGGTGGGATGCGATCATCAAAAGCAAAGACCCCGCAAGCTTTCTCGTAGTTTTTGAAGATGGTGCGGCGGTGGCAGGTCTTATTGTTGTTATGGTATTGATGGGGATCAGTCACTCCTTCCTGATGCCTGAGCTTGATGGACTTGCCTCGATCATCGTTGGGTTGATATTGGTATTTGTCTCCTTTATACTGGCCAGAGAAAGCAGAAGCTTATTGATGGGTGAAGGAATAGCCCCGGAAACGAGAGATAAAATTGCGAAACTGGCTGAAAAAGACGCTGCCGTGGTCAGAACAAAAAATATATTATCTACTTACCAGTCACCCGAGGAAGTTGTACTGATGCTCATCATCGATTTTGAAGACCATCTTGATACCGAGGAGATCACTGAAGCCATTAAACGGATTCGTGAAAATATAAAAAGGGAATTTCCATTGGTGCATTTTGTCATTAGCATGAGATCGGGTTACCGAGAAAAAAAAATTGGTAGTGTACGGAATTATTGCTGCCAAAAAAATATTGTCGCCAAACCTTTTGATATTAATCATATATTAAATAGAATAACGCTTGCCATGTCAGCTTAACGTCATTTCTACTGGCTACATTTAATTCACCTAAATTCAGCATTCATTAAAATATTGAATTTTTATTATTCAATTAATACATATTTACAAACTAATGGCACATTATTGGTTATTTTCCTGCTGCAAATTACATTATATGAAAAATAACATTACAAAATGGTCATTGGCAATATGTACTCTGACAATGACATTATCCTGTTCAAAAAATGAATCTTCGAAGACTGTTGATTCTAAATCCGGAGATTCAGTAAATGTCTCTTCTCTAAAACCAGCCGAACCAGCACCAGAATGGGGAAAAACGATCAAACCAGAAATGCAGGCTGTCATGGAAAAGCTAGCCAGCTATGCCGACAAACCCATTGAATCCCTTACCCCTGCCGAAGCCAGAAAAAATCATACGCCCACCGATGCGGTTATGGATCTTGTAAAAGAGAATAAAATCCCAATGCCTGCACCGAAAGTTGATACAACGGGAGTAACTATAAATGTAGCAGGCGGCAAAATCCACGCAAGAGTTTATACACCGAAAACCGGCAAAGCATCATATCCCATTATCGTTTATTACCATGGCGGAGGTTTCGTAATTGCTGATCTTGATGTCTATAATGCATCTGCTCAGGGATTATCAGAGCAAACAGATGCAGTGGTAGTATCTGTAGCTTACCGACTAGCTCCTGAAAATAAATTCCCATCGGCACACAATGATGCTTTTGCAGCGTATGAATGGGCTATAAAAAATGCCGCAACAATCAAAGGTGATGCTAAAAAAATCGCAGTTGTGGGGGAAAGTGCCGGAGGAAATCTTGCGGCTAACGTATCGATTATGGCCAGAGACAAAAAAATTATGATTCCGCTGCATCAGGTTCTTGTATATCCGATTTCGCAATCTGATATGAATACAGCTTCATACACCAAGTACGCCGGTGCAAAACCTTTGAATAAACCTATGATGGAATGGTTCACAAAACAATATTTGAATAGCATGAGTGAGGCGAAAGATCCAAGAATTTCTCTCGTGAATGCTAATTTGGCAGGTTTGCCTCCAACGACGATTATCACTGCAGAAATCGATCCGCTGCATGACGACGGAACGATGCTGGCTGATAAGCTTTCTGCTGCAGGAGTAAGGGTGAACAGCAAAAATTACGACGGTGTCACTCACGAATTCTACGGAATGGCCATCGTGGTACCACAGGCGAAGGAAGCTCAGGCTTATGCTGCTGAACAACTGAAAGCAGCTCTTAAATAATATTACCACTGCATCTAAAATTTGAAAATATAAAAATCCCCATGATCAAACTGGGGATTTATTTTTAGAATAAGAGAAAATTATTACGAGCAAATTCAACATTACCAAATCAATCTATATTATGAATCAGCAAGAAAACAAAGACATCAAAAATTATGTAAGATATTCAGACGAGATCGAAGTAAAGCAACCCAACGAAGATGAAGACAGCCGCGCCGTGGTAGAATCTATGGCGAGAGTTAATAAAATAATGTTTGAGAGATATCGTCATGCTGTGCGTGATGCCCACGCCAAAAACCATGGAATTCTTCGCGGCGAATTGGAAATCTATGACAATCTGCCAGAACATCTGGCTCAAGGTCTTTTTAAAAAACCGCAGAAATACCCAGTGATCATCCGTTTTTCTACAGCACCCGGAATGATAGAACCCGATAAAAAATCTTCTCAGCGCGGAATGGCCATTAAAATTATCGGTGTGGAAGGCGAAAAGTTTTTAGACGAAGATAGAGATGCTTTAACTCAGGATTTTCTTTTAGTTAACTACCCGATAATTCCAACAGGAACAGTTAAAGATTATCTTGATCAGCAGAAAAAAGTCGAGGAATATATTAATACTCCTGAGCTTTTTCAGAGTGTTCAGGGTGCAATGCTTGTTGCGGGAAGAAAATTTAAAAATTTAATTGGAAAAGAAGAAGACCCCAATCATTTCAGCATACCCGGATCACATATCTTAGGTGACCGTTACTTCAGTATGGCAGCGATACGATACGGAGATTATGTTGCTAAAATTTCCATTGCTCCAAAATCAGAGAATGTAGCTATCCTTCACGGGAAAGATATGGATGAAGAGTTAATAAAAAACGAACCGGAAAGTTTTCTTACCACTATTGTAAAAAACTTTTTTGAAAACCAGACTGCTGTTTACGAATTATCTGCACAGTTGTGTACAGATCTCGAAAAAATGCCCGTTGAGGACGGTTCCGTTCAATGGATGGAAGATGACAGTCCCTTTCAGGCAATAGCAAGTTTGACTATCAGTCCGCAAAACACATTTAGCCCGGAACGAAGAGTGTACGGTGATGATGTTTTAAGCTTCAATCCTTTCCATTGTCTTCCAGACCACAGACCACTTGGTAACATCATGCGTGTAAGAAAACTCGCCTATGAAACCTCATCCAAATATCGTCATCACATGAATGCTGCACCACGCGTGGAGCCTATCAGTATAGATGAATTGCCTGATTAACTATATAATAAGCAATGTATAAAAAGAGAGATCCTGATTCGATCAGGATCTCTTTTTTTTATATATATTGTATATCTGTTTTTTATTAACCGATTTTTTAAGTCATATTGGACTGTAAAATATCTACTCAAATTTAATTTAAAGTCTACTTTCATTACAAAGTATAGATCACTTCAAAAAACTTAAAAACACATTATTTATTTTGCCATATCAATGACATAACGAAAACGTACATCTTCATTTTTTATCTTATCAAAAGCATCGTTGATCTCTTCGATTTTAATCATTTCAACTTCCGGCGCAATACCATGTTCTGCACAAAAATCTAAAACTTCCTGAGTCTCTTTAATGCCGCCGATCAATGATCCTCCTACAGATCTGCCAAATTTAGACACCTCCATGTTATTGAGCGGCTTATCATATTCTCCCAAAAGTCCTACTGTCACAAGCGAACCTTTTACGCCTAAAAGTGGAATATAGAGATTAATATCAAAACCATAAGGAATTGTGATCAGGATAAAATCAAAAGCCAATTCATGAGCTTCCATATCTTTCTTGTATTCTGAAATAATGACTTGATCAGCACCCAACTTCATTGCTTCCTCACGCTTTTCTTCCTTAGTAGTGATGGCTGTTACATTGGCACCCATAGCTTTTGCAATCTGTACCGCCATGTGACCCAGACCACCAATTCCTACGATTGCCACTTTAGAGCCCTCTTTAATGCCTGCTTTTTTAAGGGGACTATAAGTAGTGATGCCTGCGCACAAGATAGGGGCTGCACTGGAAAGTTGAAGTTTTTCGGGGAGCGTCAATAAAAATTCTTTGTTAACAACAATATGGCTGGAATAACCTCCAAATGTGTTATAGTCAGATTCCGGATCATTAAAATAACCGTTGTAGGTCATTGTAGCACCATGCTCTCCCAGACAAAACTGCTCTTCCCCGTTTTTACAAGATTCGCAGCTCTGGCAACTATCGATCATACAGCCAACACCTACAATCTGACCTTTTTCAAACCCTGAGACTTCTGATCCTGTTTCAATAATTTTTCCAATTACCTCGTGACCAGGAACGCTGGGATATCTTGTATTTTTCCAGTCATTGTTTACCTGATGGATATCACTGTGACAAACTCCGCAGTAAAGAACTTCAATAAGCACCTCATCCGACTTAGGCTTGTCACGAATAACGTCCATTTCTTTTAATGTTTTTCCGTTGATCAGATCTCCGGATGCACCGTAACCTTTTACAATAAACTGATTGTCATTATTCACAACATTTTTTTCCATAATTGATAATATTTTGATTGGTTCTACATCTGAAATCAGTATCATAAGCCAACTTTCAGATATTCTGACATCACAATTTTCAGACCAAATGCTCTTATATAGTGTTCTTATATTGTTATCATAATTCAATCAGTTTTTTTATTACCACTAAGACTTTAAGAGTAAGTTCAGGAACTTTTTTTTAGTATTTTAGATTAGCGAAATATAATCTTGAACATAAAAAATTATTCTAAGCATATGGAAAATAACATTTCAATAACAAACAAAACCGAGGGTCAGTTTTTGGCAATTGCAGGTGGAAATTACAGGATCATCATTCCTGGTGAACATACAAATTAGTCAATGGATGAGTTTCTGAATTAATAAAGTAGAACATTGTTGCCTAACATATTAAAGGAACATTCATAAGATAATTAAGAATGTTGAGTCTTATTACTTTCGTTTAAAGATTCTCATATCAAATTTGCTAGCAAATAAGTTTATACCCAATTCCTCTAATACTCATTAATTCAATTCCTGCATCATCTTTCAACATCTTTCGAAGGTGGGACATAAAAACATCCATACTTCTGGAATTATAATAGCTATCATCACCCCAAATTTTAATTAGTGCAGCTTGCTTTTGTAGGACATCGTTTTTGTTTTCCAGCAGCAATTTCAGGATGGCGGTTTCTTTATAGGAGATTTTATAAGAGGCTTTCGGTGTTATCAGTTCCTGATTTAGGGTATTTAGTTCACAGGCACCAAATTTTTGATGGTTTAAAGTTGACAATTTCTCCGACTGAGTATTACCGAATCTTTGGAGCAGGCTTTCAATACGCACCAGAAGCTCACCCATCGTAAATGGCTTTTTTAGATAATCATTTCCACCACTCCTGAAACCTTTGACTACGTTATCGCCAAGCGATTTGGCACTTAGAAAAATGATAGGAACATTACGGTCAATTTTCCGAATGTCTTCAGCTAAGGTATATCCATCTTTCAAAGGCATCATAATATCAAGAATACAAAGATGCGGTGTGTAATCCTCAAACATCTGGTAAGCTGATACTCCGTCTTTAGCGAGCATCACATCATATCCACTGCTTCTAAGTCCATCACTTATAATTTCCGCCAAAGTGCCTTCATCCTCGGCATAAAGTATTTTATATTTCATCGTAAGCAGGTAAGTAAATTGTAAATAATGTGCCTTGCCCCAGAATTCCTGAAACCTCTATCTTTCCTCCGTGTCTGTTAATAATCTCCTTAACATAGTGAAGACCCAGCCCGGTTCCTTTAACGTTATGAATATCTGGATTCTCCGGGATTCTGAAAAAACGTTCAAAAATACGTGTTCTATAAATATTTTCAATGCCTGGCCCATTATCCTGAAACATAATAAGCACGTGACTTGTTGTACATTTACAGCTCACTTTAATGACAGGCTTTGAGCCGCTATACTTGATTGCATTATCTAACAGATTATAGAAAACATTGGTAAGATGTACCGGATCACCATTCACAAAACAAGGATCTTCAGATGGTTGGTAGTCTATCTTTACCAAACCACTATTTTCCCGCAGACGCATCGATAACACTACACTTTCAAGGCCCTGCTGAATATCATAAAGTTCCATTCTAAGGTTGATATTACCATTATCTAGCTGTTCGAGATTCAATACCTTGTCAATGATCTGGTTCAACCTATGGATTTCATTTTTGCTGATTTTAAGATAATGATCCATGCGAATTGGATCATTAGCCAGCTCATATCTTGTAATTGAATCAAGAGCCGCTTCAATGACTGCAACAGGTGTTTTCAGTTCGTGGGTCATATTTCCGGTGAAAGCTAAACGGGCATTGGTATAAAACCTTTCGCTGCGCATAACTTTGAATAGGAACCAAAATGCAAGTCCTGTAAGCAATATCATTGCAAATGACGAGGCGAGATAATAACGCATTCTGTAGAATAGTGTTTTGGTAAGTGATGGAACTACAAGCTGATAGGAATGAATAAAAAAATTAAGGTTGTATCCGAAATGCTCACTTTTATAATCAGCATTTTTGGATCTTATCCAATTTTCCCTAGATCCCGGTTTTCCAGTCATATAATCATAAAGAATATAAAAGCTGTCTTCATTGATTTTCTGACGTTCACATTCTAGCTTCACCAGACTGTCCATTCTTATCAGGTCTCTCCTATCCTCTTTTATAACTGATTCCATTGTCTCTCCATCGTCCAGAATAGAGATCTTTCGGGCTTTTTTTGGCGCTGAACTATTGTTGGCAATGCGAAGTGCAATTTTAATTTGGGTGCTATCGTTTCGGAATGATGACTCAAAACGGCTCATAATACCCATATGCCGCATTTGTGTATATGCCTGCTTAAGCTGGAGCCACTGTGGGGAAAGAAAAAAACTTTTGAAATTAGCATTGTTTTCATGTCCCGGTACCACACTAAGATATTCGCTCATTCTTGCCGCATTTGCAACAGCTTGATCCAGATCTCTTTTAACCTGTAGTTTTTGAGCATCGAACAATTGCACCAGCCACGCAATCTGAAGACCGATACTGGCAATCATTGCAACATAAACAAGTGGCTGGGCATTTCGGTGAGATAACCATTTCATATTGCTAATTTGATAATAATTTAGGAATAATTAAAAAATTCACCTTTATATTTAACCATAATTAACCTTGGATAATATTGTTTAACAATCATTAACCAGCCTTAACAAAGGGCAGTTGTAGGTTTGCATTATGAAAAATACAACTTTATTTATCCTGTTAATTATTTCAGGATTTTTGCAATCACAGAATATTCTTAAAAGTAGTGTGATAGATGCCGACGGTCATATGGTAGACGGTGCGACCATTACTTTAACAAAGGACCAAAAAATAGTTTCCACTGCTTTTTCGGATCTTGGATATTACACTTTGACATTCGGCGAAGCCGGGACCTATGAAATCACTGCTGCACTTTCAGGCTATCAGACTTTGACGCAGATTGTGGATCTTCCGACAGAAAATTTAGTGCTTGTAATGCACAAAAGTGAGACTACAATACAAGAAGTTACCATCAGTAAAAAGAGACCTTTGATAGAAAGGAAGATTGACCGGGTCAGTTTTAATGTGGAAAACAGCATTATTTCCTCGGGTGGAAGCGCGTGGGAAGCTGTGGGTAAAGCTCCTGGTGTACAGATTACCTCTTCAAATACAATAACAGCTAATCGTAAAAACGTTCGGATTTATATGGATGGCAAACCATTACAGGTTTCAGGGGACGATTTGGCTGCTTACCTTCAGGGAATTCCTTCAGATCAAGTGGCTCAGATCGAGATTTTCTCCAATCCTCCTGCAAGGTTTGAGGCAGAGGGTGCTTCTATTGTAAATATCATTACCAAAAAATCAAAAAAGAAAGGTTTCAACCTTAGTCTAAACAGTGGAATCACACAGGGTCATTACACCGGATATTCAGGAAGTATAACATTTAATTACCGAAAAGATAAATGGAATGTCTATGGAAACTACGGTTTTACGCAACGTCACACGATTCAGGACCACAACAGCGATATTAATTACGGTAACTCAATCTGGAATGCCCTAAACCGCACCGTCTATAAATCAGATACGCATTCCTATCGCTTTGGTGTTGATTATCAACTATCTGAAAACCAATTGCTGGGATTTCTGATTACTGGAAACAACCGAAGAGGTGACTCAGATGGCAGATCACGTACCCAAATCAACTCCTCTACAATGAAACTTGATTCGCTGATAACTACAGAAAGTTATGGTTCTGTTAAGGGAAGCCAGTACGCCTATAATCTGAATTATAATCTTAAGTTGGACTCTGCCAAAAGCAGTCTTAATATTGATCTTGACTACTCGCCCTTTCGAAACAGTAACCTTTCCTTCACAGATAGTACGACGCGGCTTTCTGATGGTACTCAAACCAATAACTTTTTTCAGATCTTTACCCCAAGTTCTCAGGACATCAGCATCCTTTCGGGTAAAGCAGATTATCAAGCGAAATTATCTGATGGACTGGAAATCAGCTCAGGGTTAAAATACAGCGCTACCAAAAGCATCAATATTTTCGATTACTACAATCGGCAAGGCACCAATTTTACAGCCGTTGATAACAATAACAGTAATTTCGAATACAAAGAAGATGTTGCTTCGCTCTACACTAGTGTCTCCGGAACATTGGGAAGTTTGAAATTCCAAGGCGGACTTCGTGGTGAATATACCAGAACCGTTGGGCATCAGAAGAATCAGGACATTCTTAATAAAAGGAATTATTTAAAATTGTTCCCAACAGCATTTCTACAGTACAAGCTCAATGATAACCATGAGTTCCAACTTAATTATGCATACAGAATTGAACGTCCTGAATATAACCGCCTAAACCCTGCTAAGCGCTATTCATCCCCTTATAATTTTTATGTCGGAAACCCAGCACTTCAACCCGCCTTTGTAAACAGTGTAGAGGCTGGATACACCTTCAAACAAAACTACAATCTCACCGCCTATTTTTCTTCTACCAAAGATGTCTTTACAAATATTGATGTTCAGGACAACGAGACGAACAGTTCTTACGGTACTCACGCAAACCTTGGGCTAAGTACAATGGCTGGTCTGAGATTTTCGGCACAGTTCAAGCCAATCTCTTGGTGGGATCTCAATCTGTTAGCAGATATTTACAAACAGCGCGAAAAGTCCGATTATCTTTCAGGAAGTTATGATTACCATATGTTCTCATTCTACTCTTCACTTACGCAGTCTTTTCTGATTGATAAGAAATCAGGCTTAAAGGCTGAAATCAATGGGACATATAATAGTGCTGGAATTCAGGGTGTCTATCGTGCACAACCAAATTACTTCATAGATCTCGGTGTGAAAATGGATGTGATGAGAAAAGCGGGAACATTGAAGTTGGCTGTAACGGATTTATTTAATACCAACAGTAATTATGTCAGAATCAATTTTCAGGATCAGAACAGCCGATTTTTTCATCAAAGGGAGAGCAGATTCATTTCTGTAAGTCTTCTTTATCGCATCGGCAAAGATGCAGCAGCATCAAGAAACCGGACAACAGCAAGTGATGACGAACGAAAAAGGGCATCTTATTAAAATGTCTCAACTATTCTTGTTCTGTAATACGTAAATTATTCTCACCAATACGGTATAGGATAAATGAAATAAAGTTTACATTTCGTTATCAGTTTTGCACTCACTTTTTATTTACGATCAGGATAATTTTCTAAATTCAAAACCGGGTACAAATCGCGACTATTCCAATATAGGTGCAGGACTTGTAGGCTATATCATTGAGTTGAGAACGGGACAAAAACTTAGTGAATACAGTAAAAAATATATTTTCAAACCTTTAAAGATGAAAAATTTAGGTTGGAGCCTATCGGAAATCAATTTAAGGAACCACTCCAAACTTTATCAAAAGGAAAACGGTAAAATAAATTCAATACCAATATATCAGGGTATAACCTATCCAGATGGCGGTGTCCGCACTTCTGTAAAGGAGCTTTCAAGATTTTTTATCACCCTGCTGAATGATGGAAAATATAATAACACGAGATTACTAAAAAAAGAACTGGCAGAAGAAATGCTCCGTTTTCACTTCACAAAATCTAATAAACCTGACAATGTCAAACCTGATAAGCTTAATTCAGGAATATTCTGGGCAACAAAAATGGGAGGCAAAAGAATTGGCCACAATGGTTCCGATCCGGGCGTAAGAACATTTATGCTTTCTGATCTAAAGAAAGAGGTAGCTGTGATCGTATTTTTCAACACCTCATTGAGTGAGGCAGATGAAGACAAATTTTTCGACATTTATGAAGACTTGTATAAATACGGTTTTGAATTGAGATCAAAATTATTAAAGAACTAGTTCTAAAAAAACAATATTTAGTCAGATAAACTTCTTTTCAACCTATATTTGATCTTTCAAAAACGCCATTGAAACAACTAAAAAACTGAAATCAAAACCTTAATTATCCGACAAAACCAATCCTAGTATCATATTCTAATTTCACCCCTAAAAAAATAACTATGAGAAGATCAATATTCACCTACGGCATTTGTCTTGTATTCATACTATTATCTTTGAAAACGAATGCGCAAATTCCTTTTGAGGTCAACAGTAACGGACACATTATCATCAAAGCAAAGATCAACAATGTGGAAGGAAAATTCATTCTTGATACCGGAGCGGGCCTCAATGCTATTTTCACTAAATTTTCCAATAAAATTAAAAATGAAAAGACCAACAATTTTTTTGTCGGACACAGAGCAACTGGTGAAGAACTGAACGTTGATCTCTATAATGCCAAAAGTATGGAGATCAACAATAAAGAATTTAGTGATCAGCAATACACGATTGTAGATCTGGAATTTGGAGACATTGACGGGATGATCTCATTGCAGCCATTCAGAAATACACCGATTACGATTGACTATAACAACAAAAAAATCCTTTTTGACAAATCTACAAAAGGCGAAAAAAACATTGATATCCAAATAGCAGATTACGCAGGGAAAGCAATCGATGTTTTCACCTACGTAGAGTTGAATGACACCCTGAAAATCCAGACATTATTGGACAGCGGTGCCGGAAAAAATTCTTTTTGGTTCAGTTCCAAGTTAATGGAAGCTCTGGCTTTAAACAAATCAGATTTTAAAGCAGTTCCTATTAAAAGCGATTTCAAGAAAGAAAATAATTATTACATTGGAAAACTGTCAAAAATAAATACAGCAAATCAACTGCGCAAAGTAGAAAACACAGATGCCGCCTTTGTTGACGGGCTGATCTATGAAGGGAAAACCAGTATTGACTGGCTAGGTCATGTTCTGACCATTGATATTGCCAAGAAAAAAATATTTATTGCTGATTAAAAGTATCAAAGATCATGAGCTATTGGAGAATTTGAAATCTTTTATATATTTGGTAATATTAAAACCATCCGACCATGTTGGCAGAATTTGCAGATTTTTCTGATGCTGAAATACAGCTATTCAATAAAAATACCTGTAGAATGAATCTGGACAAAAATGCGGTTCTAAGCAAAAGAGGTGCTGTTTCAAAATCCATATTTTTTATTGTTAAAGGCTCATTTTACCAATCTTACTACAATCCTATCCGGGATGAGGACATCATCACGGATCTTTATCTTGCAAATGAATGGGTCTTCAATACGGAAAGCCTCGTCAATCAGAAGCCTGCAAAAACTACAATTAAGGCATTTGAAAGTTCCGAAGTGATTGAACTGAGCCTTGATAATCTTCACAAACTTATTGAAATTTCGAATAAATTCCTACAGTTCAACAAGCTTCTTATTTCAAGTCCAAAACTGAGTTTCTATGACGAAAATATGACCCCGGCAGAGAAGTATAACTATATCCTTAAAACAAGACCTCAACTGATCCAGACATTCCCACTTTCAATGATTGCATCCTATCTCAAAATCAGACCGGAAACTATAAGCAGAATAAGAGCGAATGTCTCTTTTTGATTTCGATCAAGTGTTGTTTTGAAAGATTATCATCATTTTTGAAAAAAAAAAGATGATGACAACCATAATTCCCAAACTGCCTATGCGCAGCAAAGAAACTACCAGAAACTATTACGTTCAATTAGGATTTGAAGCATCTGCAAATGATTTTGAAGGCTATCTTATGATGAAAAACGGTACTATCGAAATTCACTTTTTTGAATTCAAAGATTTGATACCAACCGAAAATTATGGTCAGATCTATATCCGGACTTCTGACATTGATGCTTTGTACAAATACTGTTTAGGTAAGAATATTAAGATCCATCCGGCAGGAAGTCTAAGCGAAAGATCTTGGGGACAGAAAGAATTTTCACTTCTTGATCCCGACAACAATTTGATCACATTCGGACAAGGCGCGGGATGAATTCATCACTGAAGTCATTTTATAATTTTCCCGCAAGATCTTAAATACTATATTTACCCTTCAAAAAAATGAGTTTAAATATAAGAAGACAATTGACCCTGTTCATCGATGATCAGCAATCACAGGACATCGAAGACATCAGGAAAAGATACAATCCTGCTCAGTTTCGTTTGATCAGATCCCACGTCACACTTTGCCGTGAACATGAATTGGAAAATTTGGATCAGATCAAGGAAAACATAAAATCTCTTCATCTGGGTTCAATCTTTATTCATTTAGACAGGGTCGTTCGATTTTCAGACGGTAAAGGCGTGATGATCGCTGCAGATGAAATTAATCCTGGATACCATCATTTACGACAGTTGGTTTTAAAAAATCTCGGTTTTGAAATTAAATTTCCATTACCTCACCTTACCTTAATGCATCCTAGAAATTCTACGTGTACAGATCAAATTTTTTGCGAGATCAATAAAATAAATATTCCTGAAACGCTTTTCTTCACAGAAATTTCATTGATTGAGCAAAAAGAAGACAGTGAATGGAAAATCTTAGAAACTTTTAAAATATAAGAATACTCCATAAATAAATCTTTGTATCTAACACATCATATGAATGACGCACTTGTATATATTGCAAATAAACAGAACATAATTATTTTTAAATTTACTAAATCGAAAAATTAGATTTTAACCAAGGTTTTATCCTATTTCACAACTATTGCAAAATTCCGAAGCGCTATGAGCAATTACACCTCAAAATAACCAATCTAAGTATTTCAATTAAAAGATTGCCTGAACTCTAAAGGCGACAAATTTGTCTTTGCTTTGAAAAGTTTACTAAATGATTGTGAATGTTCAAAGCCCAATTCATAGGCGATTTCAGAAACGGAAAGATTTGTCGTTGATAATTTTTCTTTGGCTTTTTCTATAATAGCATTTTGAATATACTGCTGAGTATTTAGCCCCGTCAATGTACTTAGCATATCACTTAAATACCGCTGCGATAGCTGTAGTTCAGTACTGACATATTTCACGGATGGTAAACCATTTTTCAAAGTATTTTCTTCTTCAAAATACCTGTCTAAGAGATTGTCCAATGAAGTGATGATGTCGTGATTGACTGCCTTCCTCGTCAAAAACTGCCTGTTATAAAAACGGTTGCTGTAGTTCAACAACAGTTCTACTTGCGACACTAAGACATCCTGACTGAAACTGTCAATATTGTTATCTAATTCGTTGGCTATTGTAGCAAATAAATTGGCTATGATTTCTTTTTCCTTTGCCGATAAAAACAGGGCTTCAGAAACATCGTAAGAGAAAAAACCATATTGATTGATTGTTTTTCCTAAAGGATAATTTCTGATAAAGTCCGGATGAAAATACAAAGCAATCCCTTCATAACTTTCTAGGTCTTCCGGTGGGAAAACGATTTGTTTCGGCTTCAAAAATGCCAATCCGCCCTCTTCAAAATCATAATAGCCCTGTCCGTATTTTATATGTCCAGTGAAGGTGGGTTTAAAGGAAATCTTGTAAAAATCGAGACTTACTTTTTGTCCCTTTGGAAATAGCTCAATCGAAACATTATTGTAATCGACCAATGCAATTAATGGGTGCAATGGCGCAGGAAATCCCAGAACTCGGACAAGTTGAGAGATACTTTTAATCTGATTGATATTGGATTGTTGCTGCATTTTCGTTTACGAATTTAATCAATTTTGTTTTGACGGACGAATCACGATGTCGCCAACTTCCACATCCGCTGGCTGACTAATGGCATAGATAACCGCATTGGAAATAGCATCCGGGCTTATGGCTAAATTTTCCATATTCTGCGTGATGATGGTTTTCATTTCTTTGTTTTTTATACCTTCAGCAAAGTCGGTTTTTACAACACCTGGCGAAATTCCTGTAATCCTGATTGTTCCGTCTGATTCTTGTCTAAATGCTTCTGCGATAGTTCTTACTGCATTTTTGGTGCCTGCATAAATACCCTGCATCGGCACAATCTTAATCCCTGACGTTGAAATGATATTAACGATATGTCCCGATTGTTGTTGCTTAAAAACGGGAATTACAGCAGCCATTCCATACAAAACGCCTTTGAGGTTAATATCGATCATTTCTTCCCAACCGTCGATATCCAATTCGTCAATGCGGCTTAATTGACTGACACCTGCATTATTTATGATAACATCTAATTTTCCGTATTGGTCAACAGCCATACTGACCAGCTTAACTAAATCTGCTTTATTCTTCACATCAATTTGAGCAAAGGCGGCTTCACCACCTTTGCTTTTAATTTCTTCAACAATTTTTTGCAATTGTTCTGGTCGTCTTGCACCCAAAACAACCTTTGCACCGTTTTTAGCCAATTCTATGGCAATGGCTTTACCCATTCCGCTGCTTGCGCCAGTAATGGCAACTACTTTTTCTTTAATATTTTGCATTGCTGTTGGTTTTTATTTGTCTATTTGTTTTTCTAAAAATTCCGGATAGCGTTCCCCTGCCAGCGTAATTCCATTGACTGTTGTGTCAATTTTCACAAGTTCATCGGCTGTTAATACGACATTTGTACTTCCAATATTTTCTTCTAAACGGTGTAATTTTGTAGTCCCGGGAATTGGTACGATCCAAGGCTTTTGAGCTAAGAGCCAAGCCAATGCTAATTGACTTGTTGAAATATCTTTTTGTTGAGCAATCTCAGAAAGCGCATCCACTAAAACCATATTGGCCTTAATATTTTCTTCGGTGAAACGGGGAATTACATTTCTGCGGTCAACAGCTTCTAATTTTTTGTTAATGATACCCGTGAGAAAACCTTTTCCCAGCGGACTGAATGGCACAAAACCAATTCCTAACTCTTCCAAAGTTGGTATAATTTCATTTTCCGGTTCACGCCAAAACAGAGAGTATTCGCTTTGTAATGCAGACACAGGCTGAATTGAATGTGCTTTTCGAATGGTCTTAGCACTTGCTTCCGATAAACCGAAATATTTTACTTTGCCCTCCTGTATCAGGTCTTTTACGGTTCCTGCAACATCTTCTATCGGCACATTCGGGTCAACTCTGTGCTGGTATAGAAGATCAATGTAATCTGTTTTTAATCTCTTTAAAGAGGCTTCGGTTACTGCCCTGATCGTTTCGGGTCTGCTGTCTAAACCAATTGCGGGACTGGCATCTTTACAGCCAAATTTGGTAGCGATCACTACATCCTTTCTGTATGGCTGTAATCCCTCGCCAACAAGTTCTTCGTTGGTGTAAGGTCCGTAAGCTTCTGCTGTATCAAAAAATGTGATTCCTCTTTCAACCGCACTGTGCAGTAAAGTGGCTGCTTCTTTTTTATCAAGCCCTTTCCCGTCGAGAAAGTTTAACCCCATACATCCAAAGCCTAATGCGGAAACTTCTAATCCGCTATTTCCTAATTTTCTCTTTTGCATAATTTTTTTCTTAATTGTTTCTGAAACTGACTTTAATCTCAGGTACAAAATTCCTGATTGTGGTTCTGTAAAAAGTAGCCCAATTGGTAATTGTTGTAGTCTAATTTTCAAATGTTTTAAAAAACACCAGTGAGAACAAGTGTGCTGAACGATTAGAAATCTTCTTCATTTGGTATAAATCAATTTATAGTTTGATTAAGTAAAAAGGTTAATTTAATTTTTAAGTCTAAATCCTATCATCTGCCGTTTGATGGTAAATATCTTTTACCTTCAATAGGGCAGTTCCATTATTCGATCTATCCATAAAATAATTGAGCCGTACAGGCAATTAATTTGAGCCACACACCAATCTTTAGAGCAAACTATTTTGACTAATCATCTCTAAAATTGCGATTCTATTAGCGGTTCATATTTGCATATCAATCTCATTAAAATAAATTATTTTTAATTAATTAATTAATTAATGTTTTACGATAATTAATTATATATTTGCATTAACAAATTAATTGATTATCCTATGAATCAGAGTAAGAATATTTCAAAAATCCTGTATTATCTGTGCATTTTATTATCGGCAGGCTATCTCCTTACACTCATCTATTCGGTATTTTGCCTTTCAACCGGTTTTGCTGTTACACCCTATAGGGACAATCTATATCTGCACATCAACTATCCTTTTACAGAACAGTCATTCCTGATTATTGAGAACAATTTTCCATACATTATTCTTTCATTCTTATTGGTTTTATTTGTATACGGGATCTTTTTCTGGTTGTCTGCTAAAGTGTTTAAGGTATTTTTCCAGACAAAATTATTTACAGAAGAAAATATAACACAGCTAAAAAGATTTTACATCTACAATATTTTCTTTCCTCTCCCAATCGTCATTATCGCAAGTTTTTTTGTGGAAGTGGAGTCTGTGATCTGGGGATTGGTCTTCATCCACTTTATGTTAGGAATTTTCTGTTTTTTCCTCGCTAATATTTTTAAACAGGGATTACATTTGCAAAACGAACAAGATCTATTTATATAAAAATGCCAATTATCATCAACTTAGACGTTATGCTTGCCAAACGAAAAATGCAGAGCAAAG
>Ga0213834_100463_pt1 | contig 20391 bp, 19 predicted proteins | sample SWPTP12_FD_160580 | JGI IMG/M metagenome (GOLD analysis project Ga0213834, IMG submission 160580) | Coastal seawater microbial communities from Marineland, Florida, United States - SWP TP1 #2 | ecosystem: Environmental > Aquatic > Marine > Coastal | place: USA: Florida | collected 2016-08-06 | reverse complement strand
GTGCCGACGCCGCCAGCCTCCTGGGCCGCCAGCGTCTCGTTTGCAGCGGCCCGCATATGCGATGTCAGGCTCTTCTGCCGGCGAAACAGATCGTCCTTGCGCTGCGACAGCCGGCGCGCTTCAAACAGCGCAATCACCTGGCCTGCAAGCGCGCGCAGTCCTTCGCGTTGTTCGTTGTCGAGACCGTGCGGCCGCGGCACACTGTCGATGACGCAGACGCTGCCGATGGTGATATTGTCGGGTGTGATCAGCGGTGCGCCCGCGTAAAAGCGGATGAATGGCTCGCCGGTCACCAGCGTGTTGTAGCACGTGCGCGGATCGTCCTTGAGATCGGGAATGATCAGAAGATCGGAACTGGCGAGCGCATGGCGGCAGACCGACTGGGAGAGCGGCGTTTCAGACGGGCTGAACCCGACACGCGCCTTGAACCACTGGCGTTCCGCATCGACAAGACTGATCAGCGCCACCGGCGCCTTGCAAAGCGCGGTGGCGATCTGGACGATCCCGTCGAACTCCGGTTCAGACGGAGAATCCATGATGTCGTAGGCTTCGAGGGCCTCGAGACGATCGAGAAGGGCGGCGTGTTCGTCGAGATCGGCGATGAGCAAGGGAAACTCTGAAAATTGCAATTGACGCTAAGATAGGGCGCAAAAATGATTTGTCACCACTGCACGGTCACTGCTGCTGCTCAACCGCGTATACCGCGGGTTGAAACAAATTGCCTAACTGATCATTCATAAGTAACAGCTAAGAAATACGCAGACAGAGACTCACATTCTGGGACATCATGGCCTTGAACGACGACGCGACGCTGCGGCAGATGGCCGGGCTGATGGAAGTTGCAGGCGTCCTGATCGCAGTGTTCGATCAGGACGACAGGCTACGTTTCGCCAATCGTGCGTTCCGGGACGCCTGGTGCCTCGACGAGACCGATAGTCCGCTCTGGTCGGAGATGATGCGCCGCAATTTCCTGTCAGCGCGCGGCACGGTCATCAAGGCGACGGATTTCGAGACATGGCTGCGCTCCACCCTTTCGCGGCGCGGCAAGACCGGCTTTCGCGCCTACGAAACCGACCTTCACGACGGCCGCTGGCTCTGGATGACGGAAACCATGCAGCCGAACGGCTGGATGCTGTGCGTTGCAAGTGACATCACCTCGATGCGCCCTGACGAAAGAACGCTCCGGCAGGACCGCGACGACGCGATCAGGGTCTCCCAGATCGACGAACTGACCGGCATTCCAAGCCGGCGGTTCGCGATGGCAAAGATCGACGATCTGTTGCGCTCGCAAGGTGGGGCGCCATCGCAGCCGGCCGGATGCCTGGCCGTACTCGACATCGACAATTTCAAATATATCAACGACCGTTTCGGCCATTCGGTCGGCGATGCGGTGCTGAAGGACTTTGCCAAGACACTGCACAGCCATGTGCGAAAGACCGACGTACTCGGCCGTGTCGGCGGCGAGGAATTCGTGCTGATCCTGCCCAATGCATCACCGGAAAACGCGCTGACGATCGTCGGCAAGATGCTGGAGGCGGTGCGTCACTCGCGGCCCGTCGCGGAACAGCAGAGCTTCCGCTACACGTTTTCTGCAGGCATCGCGTCCGGCGACAGCGGCGATAGCGCCGCCGACCTCTACCGGCGCGCCGACTTGGCCCTTTATGCCGCCAAGATGCGGGGCCGCAACCAGGTCTGCCTCGATCCGGAAACACGCCTGGGACGGATTACTGCCGCTGTCTGACAGCCTCAGGATGTCGAGTATCTGAGGACACCTGCAATCCCCGAATTTGGATCGGCACCCGTATCGGCCGGATGACGGACGCCGTCCATGACCGTCACTTCGGGGAAATCGAACGGACTGACACCTTCGATGCAGGCGACATTGATGCCGAACTGCTCCGGATTTGAGCGTCGCTGGTGATGGGTATAGATGCCGCAGGTCTTGCAGAAATAGTGTTTCGCAGTCCCCGTATTGAACTGATAGAGCGTCAGGCTGTCCTCGCCCTCAAGGATGGTGAGATCGCTCAGCAGCGCAGAGGCAACGACGGCTCCCCGCATGCGGCAAAACGAGCAGTCACAGCGCCGGATCGTGTTGAACCCATCCGACAACTTGACCCGCAAGCGCACCGCGCCGCAGTGGCACGAGGCATGATGGGGTTCTGCGGTTTCGCTCATGGGTAGCTCCTCGATCCTGATACGCCCGAAAGCTAGTCCGGATGGACGGGCACGGCAACCTCGCCCGCTACCCTCATTGCCATATGATCTGTATCGGAATGACGGCGGCGTCCGCCCCTCTTCCCTCGCGATCCTTTTTTGCCCAAAGTGCGCTGCAGGGGAACTGAATCGGGAACACACGGAATGTACGAATACGCGATCGCCTGGGAATGGCTGAGCTTTGCAGCGCGCTGGTTTCACGTCATCACTGCGATCGCCTGGATCGGCTCGTCCTTCTACTTCATTGCGCTTGATCTCGGGCTGGTGAAGCGGGCGCATCTTCCCGTCGGTGCCTATGGCGAGGAATGGCAGGTGCATGGCGGCGGCTTCTATCACATCCAGAAATATCTGGTGGCGCCGGCGCAGATGCCGGAACACCTGACCTGGTTCAAGTGGGAAAGCTACGCCACCTGGCTCTCCGGCTTCCTGATGCTGTGTATCGTCTATTATGGCGGCGCAGACCTGTTCCTGATCGACCGCACGGTGATGGACCTGTCATCCCTGCAGGCGATCGGCCTTTCGCTGGCGTCACTCGGTATCGGCTGGGTCATCTATGACCAGCTGTGCAAATCGCCTGTCGGCAAGAATACCTGGGCGCTGATGGGCATTCTCTATGTGGTTCTGGTCGCGATGGCCTGGGGCTACACGCAGATCTTTTCCGGCCGGGCGGCCTTCCTGCATCTCGGCGCCTTCACCGCCACGATCATGTCTGCCAACGTCTTCATGATCATCATGCCCAACCAGCGCATCGTCGTCGCCGACCTGATCGCCGGGCGCACGCCCGATCCGAAATACGGCGCGATTGCCAAGCAGCGTTCGCTGCACAACAACTACCTGACCCTGCCCGTCATCTTCTTCATGCTGTCGAACCATTATCCGCTGGCGTTTGCCACCCATTTCAACTGGGTGATCGCGGCGCTGATCTTCCTGATGGGCGTGACGATCCGGCACTGGTTCAACACCACCCATGCGCGCAAGGGCAAGCCGACCTGGACCTGGCTAGTGACGGTGCTCCTGTTCATCGCCATCATGTGGCTTTCGACCGTGCCGAAAGTGCTGACCGGCGAGACCGAGATATCGAGCGCATCGGCCATGACGCCGATCCAGCAGACATTCGCATCCGACACGCATTTCGTCGCGGCGCGCAACGTCGTTCAGGGGCGCTGTTCGATGTGCCATGCAGCAGAACCGGTCTGGGAGGGCATCACCTTCACGCCAAAATCGGTGAAGCTGGAAACCGATGCGGAGATTGCTGCCCACGCCCGCGAGATCTATATCCAGGCCGGCCGGAGCCACGCCATGCCGCCAGGCAACGTGTCCGCCATCACCCCCGAGGAGCGCCGTCTTCTCGTTGCGTGGTATGAAAGTGCAATAGCGTCGAAATAGAGTTTTAGATGACCGATTCCCTGATCCGCGGCCGCCTTCTTTCATTCAAGCGTGCGCCCCTCGCGATGACCGATACCGACAGCTATTCGTACGAGCACGACGGCGCCCTCCTCGTGTCCGGCGGCCGGATCACCGCAACCGGCGACTACGCGCAGGTCAAGGCGCAGGCGCCAGCCGATATCGAGGAGATCGATCACCGGCCGCACCTCATCCTGCCGGGGATGATCGACACCCATGTGCATTTTCCGCAGATGCAGGTGATTGCGTCCTATGCCGGCAACCTTCTGGAATGGCTCAACACCTACACATTCCCCGAGGAATGCCGCTTCGTCGAGAGCGATCACGCGACGCGCATCGCCACGCATTTCTACGACGAGTTCCTGCGCCACGGCACGACGACGGCGGTTGCCTATTGCTCCGTCCACAAGACTTCCGCCGACGCCTTTTTCGCCGAGGCGATGAAGCGCAACATGTGCATGGTCGGCGGCAAGGTGATGATGGATCGCAATGCGCCGCAGGGCCTGCTCGATACCGCCGAGATGGGCTATGACGAAACCAGAGCCGTGATTGCCGAATGGCACGGAAAGGGCCGCAACCACGTCGCCATCACGCCCCGCTTTGCCATCACCTCGACGCCGGGCCAGATGAAGGCGGCGGAAGCGTTGGCGCAGGAATTCCCCGACCTGTTCATCCAGACGCACCTCTCGGAAAACCACGACGAAATCAAGTATACTGCCGAGCTCTATCCGGAAGCGACGGACTATACCGATATCTATGCCCGTTACGGCCTGCTGGGGAAAAAGACGCTGCTGGGCCATGCCATCCATCTGTCCGAGCGCGAGGCAGATGCGCTGTCGGAAGCCGGCAGCATCGCCGTGCATTGCCCGACCTCCAACCTCTTCCTCGGCTCCGGCCTGTTTCCGCTGAAAGCCTTGAGGAGACGGGAAAAGCCAGTCCGCGTGTCCGTCGCAACCGATATCGGCGGTGGTTCCAGCTATTCGATGCTGAAGACGATGGACGAGGCATACAAGATCCAGCAATTGCTGGGCGAACGCCTCAATCCGCTCGAAAGCTACTACCTGATGACGCGCGGCAATGCCGAGGCGCTGGGCATGGAGGCAGACATCGGCACGCTCGACATCGGATCGATGGCCGACCTCGTCATCCTCGACGCCGGATCGACTCCCGCGATGCGGCTCCGGATGGAAACGGTCAAGACCCTGCCCGAAGAGCTGTTCCTGCTGCAGACCATGGGCGACGACCGCGCGGTGGTGGAAACCTATGTTGCGGGCAAGGCGATGAAGACGGGGCTCGACGCGTGAGCGGCAACGCCGCGAAATGACATACGAACATCACCGCCATGCGCAACCTGCGCAAGAAACATTAAGAAAAGATCCCGCAATCGCTGCATGTTTCCAGTAATATCTCTATTTAATTGTATTTAAACTATAACTTATTACCCCTGTTCCCTGACAGAACATCCACTGGCAGCCATGAAGGCAGAGCGCAGCTGTCATGCCACGTTAGTTCGCCGGACCAATCGGTCAGTTTATGCATTTGCCCAGCCCTCCCGGCCGGCACCAGCAAAGCTGATGGAATGACGGCTTCTTTGGACCTCCACGAGGGATATATGTCGTTTCTGAAAAACGCGAGTATTCGCACCAAAATACTGTCTGTGCTCATCCCGCTCTGCGTCGTCGGACTGAGTGCCACAAGCTTCGTTGCAAGCCGCTACAAGGCCGCCGACACCAGCTATTCGGATTTCATCTCTTCGGACAACGTTGCGGCCGTGGAATTTGTGCGCGTCAACCGCAACCTGGCCGCCTCAGGCTACGCCGCCTATCAAATTCTTACATACTCACGCACCGACCCGGCCATGACGACTGCAATAGCTTTCTACAAGGAAAGCAAGACGGCTCTGCTGATGCGCCTCGACACCGTTCAGGCAGGACTGGCGTCGAAAATGCCTGAGGTCAACGGCATCGCCATCCGTGTCAAGGAAGCCCTTGCACTGATCGACAAGGCCGTCGAGGCCGGCTCCTCCGATCGTGACGAAGAGGCCCGCGCGCTGCTTGCGCAGGCGGACCTTCAAATCATGCCGCTCGGCAGGGACATGGTCACTTTGCTGGATCGCTTCAACAAAGGCATTGCCCAGACCAGCGACGAGATGACCGAGACCACCAATGCCCTCATTTTAAAGACGCTCGCAGCGCTGGTCGTCATCTTTGCCCTTGGCATCATCGCCTCACTCATCATCGCGACGAAGGGCATCACCAAGCCGATCGCCAGCCTTCGCGAACGCATGGCATCGCTGGCACGGGGTGAAACAGAGGCACCGATCGAAGGTCAGGATCGCCGCGACGAGCTTGGCGCCATGGCGGCAGCCGTTGCCGTTTTCCGCGACAACGCGCTGGAGCGCATCCGCCTCGAACGCGAAGCCGATGCCAACCGGAGCCTGTCCGATCGCGAACGCATCGAACGCGACGCGCAAAAGGCAAAGGACGCCGCTGACACCCAGTTCGCGGTGGACCAGCTTGCCGGCGGACTGGCAAAGCTTGCGCAGGGTGATGTCGCCTACCGCCTCGACACGCCGTTCGTCGCGCATCTCGATGCACTGCGCAACAACTTCAACGATTCGGTTGCCAACCTTCAGGAAACCCTGCAGGCCGTCGGCAACAATGCCCGCGGCATCGACGGCGGCGCCAATGAGATCCGTGCGGCCGCCGACGATCTGTCCAAGCGCACCGAACAGCAGGCTGCATCGGTCGAAGAAACCGCAGCCGCCTTGGAGCAGATCACCACCACGGTGAAGGATTCCAGCAAGCGCGCCGAAGAAGTCGGCAACCTCGTCACCAAGGCCCGTGCCGGTGCCGAGCGTTCCGGCGCAGTCGTGCGCGATGCGGTCACCGCCATGCAGGGGATCGAAAAGTCCTCGGGCGAGATCTCCAGCATCATCGGCGTCATCGACGAAATCGCCTTCCAGACCAACCTTCTCGCGCTGAACGCCGGTGTCGAAGCTGCGCGTGCCGGTGAGGCCGGCAAGGGTTTTGCCGTCGTCGCACAGGAAGTCCGCGAACTCGCACAGCGGTCTGCCAAGGCCGCCAAGGAGATCAAGGAACTGATCACCGCATCGAGCGAACACGTCCGCTCCGGCGTCCACCTCGTCGGCGAAACCGGCAAGGCGCTGGAAGTCATCGTCGCCGAAGTTCAGGAGATCAACCGCCACGTCAACGCGATCGTCGACTCCGCGCGCGAACAGGCGGTCGGGCTGCAGGAGATCAACACGGCGGTCAACACGATGGACCAGGGCACCCAGCAGAACGCCGCCATGGTGGAAGAATCGACTGCGGCCAGCCATTCGCTTGCCAAGGAAGCAGCCTCGCTGAACGACCTCCTGTCGCGCTTCAACCTCGGCCAGGGCGACAACCGCTCCGCATCGAACGGTCGTCGCGGCCATGCTCCGTCGGCTCCGATGGCCGTATCGCCGGCCTCACGTCAGGCCCCCTCGCCGGCCCGCGCACTCGGCAACCGCATTGCTTCAGCCTTCGGCGGCGGTTCGTCATCGGCCGCGGCACAGGCCCAGTCCTGGGAAGAATTCTGAGGCCCAGCCACAAAACCCGGCCACAGATTGAGTAAACTACGACGGGCGGCCATGGCCGCCCGTTTTCCGTTGCGGCGCGGCACCTGCGGTGCGGTTGAGAAAACTGCTCCCCCAAACCGACGTTTCCGCTGGCAAGGTCGCCCGGATATGGTAGTTGTCGGACAACCATCGAGGAGGAAGTTTTGCGCATGTCCAAGCCGCTGACCATTGCCGATCTGAAGACCATGGCTCGCCGTCGTGTGCCCAAGATGTTCTTCGATTATGCCGATAGCGGTGCCTGGACCGAAGGCACCTACCGTGCCAACGAGGATGACTTTTCCAAGATCAAGCTGCGCCAGCGGGTGCTGGTCGACATGACCAACCGATCGCTGGCAACGACGATGGTGGGACAGGCGGCGGCCATGCCCGTGGCACTCGCGCCAACCGGAATGACCGGCATGCAGCATGCCGATGGCGAGATGCTGGCAGCGCAGGCGGCCGAAGAATTTGGCGTTCCCTTCACGCTGTCCACCATGAGCATCTGCTCGATCGAGGATGTGCGCTCGGTCACCACCAAACCTTTCTGGTTCCAGCTCTACGTGCTCAAAGACCGCGGCTTTATCGAACGGCTGATCGGCCGCGCCAAGCAGGCCGGCTGCTCGGCACTGGTCGTGACCGCCGATCTGCAGATCCTCGGCCAACGCCACAAGGACATCCGCAACGGCCTGTCGGCGCCGCCCAAATGGACGCTGAACAGTGCTCTGCAGCTGGCGACCAGGCCGCAATGGTGCCTGGAAATGCTGCGCACCAAGCGTCGCGGTTTTGGCAATATCGTGGGCCATGCAAGCAACGTCTCGGACCTGTCGTCGCTCGGTGCCTGGACGGCGGAACAGTTCGACCCGCGCCTCTCCTGGGACGATATCCGCTGGATCAAGGACCTGTGGGGCGGCAAGCTGATCATCAAGGGCATTCTCGACGAGGAAGACGCGCGGGCCGCCGCCGACACCGGCGCCGATGCGATCATTGTCTCCAACCACGGCGGCCGCCAGCTGGATGGCGCCCCCTCCTCGATCAGCATGCTGCCGAAGATCGTCGAAGCCGTCGGCGACCGCATCGAGGTGCATTTCGACGGCGGGATCCGCTCCGGTCAGGATGTGCTCAAAGCCGTGGCGCTCGGAGCCAAGGGCACCTATATCGGCCGCCCCTTCCTCTATGGCCTCGGCGCGATGGGCAAGCCGGGCGTCACTGCAGCGCTCGACATCATCCGCAAGGAAATGGACATCTCGATGGCCTTGTGCGGGAAGCGCGATATCGAAACCTGCGGCCGCGACATCATCGCCGACGTGAGGTTCTGATTTCTTCTTCTGAGCCTAGGCCCACAGTCTGCCGCAGGGCCATGCCTGGGACGACCGCGTGGAGGCCTGGGCGATCCGTGCCGCGAGCATGTCGAGCATTTTCGGCAGGTCATAGGGTTTGGCAATGAAGGCGCAGCCGGGTTGAAGCTCGGCTTCGCACAGGACATGACCGCCTGACGTGACGATGACGGCGGTATCCCGGTAGCAGCTGCAGATCAGCTTCATCAGGTCGAAACCGTCGAGGGCGCCGGGCATGTCGATATCGGTAATGACCGCGTCAACGGATCGGGACTGCCCAAGGACGGCCACCGCCTCGAGCACGTTCGATGCCTCGAGAACCGTATAGCCGGCATCCTCCAAAGTGTCTGCCAGATGCAGCCGGATTAGGGGCTCATCTTCTACGACAAGCACGGTACGCTGATACAAAGCCATGTTCGCCTCCGATGTAGTTCGCTCCCTCAACGCCTGCCATCTGATTTCGATGTGTCCCGTCCGTCAGTCTTTGCTAACAATATTAATAAAATGCGAACAATCGCATATTCGCCGCGTCTGCCGGTGGAACCGCGCCCCGTTCCTGCCCGTTCGAAGCCTTGGAGGATGGCCCTAACAGCATCGCTTACAAGGAGAATTTCATGCAGCGCTTCAGCGAAAAAGTCGTCATCGTCACGGGCGCGGGATCGGGCATCGGCAAGGCGACCGCAGAACGGTTTCTGGATGAGGGCGCCTTCGTCGTGATCGCCGGCCGCACCCCCGAAAAGCTTGAGGCGGTTGCCGCGCCCTACCCCAAGGACCGCGTTCTCGTGCAGGCCTGCGACATGGCGGACGAGGACCAGGTGAACGCTCTGGTCGAGGCCGCGGTCAAGACGTTCGGCCGCGTGGACACTCTCGTCAACAATGCAGGTGTAGCGGTGCAGGGCGATGTGTCATCGCTCTCGACCAGCGACTGGCGCAAGGTGATGGCGACCGATCTCGACGGCGTGTTCTTTGCCAGCCGGGCGGCAATCCCGCATTTGAAGACGACCAGAGGCTCGATCGTGAACGTCGCGTCTGTTTCCGGCACCGGTGGCGACTGGGGCATGGCGGCCTACAATGCCGCCAAGGGTGGTGTCGTCAATCTCACACGTGCGATGGCGCTGGATCACGGCAAGGACGGCATTCGCGTCAACGCGGTCTGCCCGAGCCTGACCCGCAGCGGCATGACGGACAGCATCATGGACAATCAGGAACGGCTGGCCCAGTTCAACGCGCGCTTTGCGCTGGAAGGCCCCTGCGAGCCGGCCGATATCGCCGCCGTGATCGCGTTTCTGGCGAGCGACGATGCGCGCTTCGTGACGGGCGTCAACCTGCCGGTCGATGGTGGAATCTCTGCCTCCAACGGCCAGCCTTCGAAGTAAGGCAGAGGCCACGGCGAAAAGCGGCTGAGGCTCAGGAGCACCAGCCGGACTTGCCGGCGCCCGGGCGCTTCGCCAGTCCCTCTTTGACGAGGATATCGGCAAGCGAGCGGCCGTTGCGGGTGACTTCGCGCAACTGGTGACCATCGACCGCAGCATCATTGCCGCGCCAGCTCATCAGGTCGAACGGACCGGAATCGAGGAACGCGCGGACCCGGAGCTTGGCATCGCTCGCCTTGATCCGCTCGGCCTCGCAGCGGGGCTTGGCGATATTGGGAACTTCGACGCCGACCAGCCGGATCTTCTGGCCGTGGAAGACGAAGCGGTCGGCGGACACGACGCAGTCGTCCTGCTTGGCGGTGCCGCAGAGAAAGAACTTCGCCTCATAGGCGCCGGCAAGCTTCTCGCCCACTCTCGGCGCCCCCGGCTGAGCCGCCGACTGTGCGGCAACCGCGTCTAGGCCCGGCTTGCCGATCGGCGCCGGCGGAATGATCGCGGCCGTCTGGCTCTGGTCAAGCACAGCGGCCGGCCGCGGCGTGACCGGGCGCTGCAGAGGTGCTGCGGCGACGACCGGTTTGGGCGGTACCGGATTGTCATCGCGCGGCACCGGCTTCGAGGCTGTCTGAACGGGCTTTGAAGAGGTGAGACTGCTCACGAAGCGGTGCGCGGCAGTCGAATGATCGTAGAGCGCGATCGAGCCGCCGACCACGACAAGGGCTGCCCCCCAAAGCCAGAGCGAACCGCCCGAACGCGAGGAAGAGCGTTTGGTCCCGGCGCTGCGCTTGCGTTTCGCAGCCGGTTTTGCGCGTGATTGAGCCATCGAATCATCCCCTGTCTCGTCGCAGGGGAGTATCTGGAAGAAGCCTTGCGGAATGGTTTCCGTCGGAATTTTAGCGGTGGATAGAGAATTGAAGGGGATGGGCGCGGCCCGACTGACCCTCACACCCTGCCGGTCGCGAGTGCACTTGCCCAGTCGGGACGGTCGTTTTTCGCGGCGAGCCGGGACATTGCCATGTGGTCGTATGCCACGGTGCGCAGTGTCGGCACGAAGCCTTTGTCGGTCTTTTCGATCACCGCGTAGGACGCCAGTGCATGGCCCGTTTCGACCTTGTGATAGACGGGGGCATCGTCGTCATAGGCGGGCTGGCCGACGCTGCCGGGATTGACGATCAGCCGGCCATCGGAGAGCCGGACGACACGGGCCACATGGCTGTGACCGCAAAGAATCAGCGACTGCGCGATGCCGTCGGCCAGCGCTTCGATCTCGGCTTGCGGCCGCAGCGTCACGTGGCCGTCCGCAGACACCGTTTCCAGCCAGTAGAGATTGTCGTTCTCAGGCGTCGCGTGGCAGAGGTAAACGTCGTCGCGCCAGACCATGCTGAACGGCAGTTTGCGCAGCCATTCGAAATGCCGCGGTGACATCTGCCCGTGCGCGTGCCGATCCGAGGCGGCCAAAGCGTCTGGTGGCGTTTCCAGGAGGTAGCGATCGTGGTTGCCGCGCACGGTTTGCGTTGCGGCTTCATCCAGAAGCAGCAGCAGGTCACCGGTCCGGTCCGCCTCCAGCGGGCCGCTGAAGCAGTCCCCGAGATTGACGATGTCGCGGATACCGAGCTCTGCGACATCGTCGAGCACCGCCTGGAGTGCCACGCAGTTTCCGTGGATATCGGCGATCGCGGCAAACCGCATCAACTCCCCCTGTAGGTGGAGTAGCCATAGGGGGAGATCAGCAGCGGCACATGGTAATGGGCCGAGACATCGGACATGCCGAAGCGGATCGGGATGACGTCGAGAAAGGCCGGCTCGGTCAGCGAGACACCGCGGGCACGCAGATAATCGCCGGCATGGAAGACGAGCTCGTAGGTTCCGACAATGAAGGTGTCGCCGGATAGGATCGGCCCGCCATTGATGCGGCCATCGGTATTGGTCGTGACCGTCATCAATTTTTCGCGGGCGTCGCCGTCAATGCGGTAGAGGTCGATGACGAGCCCGGAGGCAGGCGCACCGCTCGCGGTATCGAGCACATGGGTGGTGAGGCCGGTCATAGGCTGGGCTCCGTGATGCGATAGGGTGTTTCGAAGACGAATTCCTCGAGATTGGCGGCCGTGTTGTCGCGATCGACGACGAGAAACTCGCTGATCTCACCTAGCGCCATCAGCGGATGATGCCAGGTGTTGGCGAAATAATTAACGCCCTGATGCGGCTGCGCCAGAAAGATCTTGGGGCGCCCCGGCCGACCGTCCTCGTCGTCGGAAACGCCCACCAGAAACGGCCGCCTCGAGAGCGGCATGAAACTCTGGCTGCCGAACGGATGCCGCTCCATCATCCCCACCTCGTGCGGAAAACTCCGCGGCTGGCCGCGAAAAATGTTGAAGATCAGCCGCTCCGGGGCCCCGACTACGACCGGTGAGGCCAGCCCATGATAGCGCTCCGTCGTGCCGTTGTTGATCAGCCGCATCGTCGCCGGATCGGCCTCGATCACGTCGCCATAGGCTGCGAAGGTGGCTTTGGTGAGCGGGAGGATGTGGAGGGTCTGGGGGTCAGTCAAATCATTCGCCTTGGGCATGGAAGTTGCGCAGAGATTGGAGTTGGTCGAGAAGGTCGGGAAGATCGATCGTCACCGTGCGCCACACCGTATCGACGTCGATATCGAAATACTGATGCGCGACCCGATTGCGCATTGCCCTGATATCCTGCCATGGCACCTCCGGGTGAGCGGCAGCGAATTCGGGAAACCTGTCCATGATTTTCGTCACGCATTCGCCGATCGCAGCGATGTTGGCGACTACCGCATCCTGCGTCCGCTGGTCCGCTCCAAATGATGCGCGGTCAGCACCGTCGACATAAGCAATAGCGCGTGATCCCGCGACTGACATACGCTCTAGGTAGACCTCCAGCCGACCGCCCGTCATATGGCAAGCGCTTCAGAAACGATGCGCTCGCGCAAATTGGGAGGAAAGTCGCCGGGCACCTTGATATCCACGGGAACGCCGAGTGCTTGTTCGAGCTCCCATTGCAGCCCGCCAAGGGTGAAAAGCGATGTATCCGGCGACGGGTCGACCAGAATGTCGAGATCGCTTCCCGCATGATCCTCGCCACGCAGGACGGAACCGTAGACGCGCGCGTTGAAGACCTTCCGACGTGCGACTATCTCCCGGATCACTCCCCTGTTCTTCTCCAGCGCTTCCGACGGTTTCATGAGGCCACCACTCGTTATTCATCCAATATAGGCCACAAGCGACCGCGAAGAAAGCAAACGCCTCACGTCTCCGGCAAAAGCGCCAGCAACCGCAGATGCGCGATCCTTTCCACCTGGGCGCAGGCGGTCTTGAACTCCTGGTCCGCGTCGTTGCCGACGCGGGTCTCGAAGGCGGCCAGAATGTCGTCCCTTGTCAGGCCTTTCACGGCGATGATGAAGGGGAAGCCGAATTTTGTGACATAGGCGGCGTTGAGTTCGGTGAAGCGAGCGTGCTCATCTGGGGTCAGACGATCGAGGCCGGCGCCGGCCTGTTCGCTTTTGCTCTCTTCAGTCAGTCTGCCGGCGATCGCGAGCTTGCCGGCGAGATCCGGATGGGCGTTGAGGATGCGGAGCTTCTCCTGCCGGTCCGCGGCGCGAAAGACCGCCACCATCGCTTCATGCACGCCCTTCGCCGTCAACGGCACGAAGATCATGCCGCCGTCATAGGCGCGCTCGGCGATAAAGGGCGAATGTTCGAACACGCCGCCGAAGGTCGCGACGAAATCGTTGCGGGCGGTCATCGTGCAGCCACCGTGCTTGGGGCCGACACATCTGAGGGCTTGTGATGGGCATGCCAGTGGCGGGCGATCTCGATGCGTTGCGGCAGCCAGACCTTGTCGTGGGAGAGCACGTATTCCATGAAACGGCGCAGCGCCGCCACGCGACCCGGACGCCCGACGAGGCGGCAATGGAGACCGACCGAGAGCATTTTTGCCGCCCCCTCCTCGCCTTCCCGGTAAAGCGTGTCGAACGCATCCTTGAGATAGGTGAAGAACTGATCGCCGGTGTTGAAACCCTGCGGCGTGGCAAAGCGCATGTCGTTGGTTTCCAGCGTATAGGGGATGATCAGGAAAGGCTTGCCATCCAGCCCCTGAAGCCAATAGGGCAGATCGTCGGCATAGCTGTCGGACGAATAGAGGAAACCGCCCTCTTCCATGACAAGCTTCAGCGTGTTGTCGGATGGCTTGCCCTGATACATGCCATAGGGACGCTCGCCGGTAAGCTCCGTATGCAGGCGCACCGCCTCAAGGATGTGTTCGCGTTCCCGCGCTTCGTCGAAATCCTTGTATTCCAGCCAGCGATAACCGTGGCTGGCGATCTCCCAACCGGCTTCCTTCATGGCTGAGACGGCCTCTGGATTGCGGGCCATGGCAAGCGTGACGCCATAGACGGTGGTCTGCACGTTGAGTTCGGTAAACAGCCGGTGCAGCCGCCAGAAGCCGGCGCGCGATCCGTATTCGTAGATCGATTCCATGTTGAGATTGCGCTGGCCCGGCCAGGCGGCGGCACCGACGATCTCCGACAAGAGGTTTTCCGACGCCGGATCATCGTCGAGGATCGAGCTTTCGCCGCCCTCTTCATAGTTGATCACGAACTGCACGGCGATATTGGCGCCGCCGGGCCATTTCGGATCGGGCGTGTGGCGGCCATAGCCGACGAGATCGCGGGGGTAGTCTTTTATGGTTATGGGCATGGTCCACCTCGATTATCTCTTGTGGAAGGTAGCCCAGCCTTTCCGCCGATGTCGAGACGGAACGTGATCGCTCAGGCGATCTTGCGGGCGGAAACGCGCCCCATCGGATGCAGAGAATGGACATGGAACGGCGCACCGGGCTCATTTTCGACGAACAGCGCGATGTTGGCGATTTCCAAGGGACGCAGCAGATACGGATTGAAATGGGCGCGCAAGGCCGTTTCGAAACGCGGCATTTCGGCCGGTGTCATCGGGCCCGTCAACGTCATGTGAAAGCGGTATTCCTCCATCACGTGAGGGTTGCCCCAGCGGTGGAGGTTGGAAAACTGCGGCGCTGAAAGATCGCCGGGATCGGCGCGTTCCAGCTCGCCTTCCGAAAGCGGCGCCCGGAACACGTCGAATTCCTGCACGACGGCGCAGGCGAGAAACCGCATCCGCTCGCAAGGCACAGCCGGAACGAGCCCGAAATAATTGCCGAGACGCGCCACTTCGAGAAGCGGCAGTTCGAAAGGATCATGCGATCCCGCAAAGTGCATCAGATGGCGCAGCAGCATCTGTTCGGTAATATCAGGAGCGAGCCGGAACGGCGCCTTGAGCGTGGCGTGAAAACCGCAGCGGCGCGGCAGCGCGGTATGATAGGCGATCTCGTGCAAACCAAGGTTGCAGATCTCGGGCGGCTCCATCGCCTCGCCGGAATAGGCACTGCGGCCGAGCCATTGCGCCGCGGCAAGCGTCAGCGGATCATGCGCAGGTGGCGTAACATAGAGTGCGTAGCGCATGCGTCACCTTTTCTGCCCCTGTTCGTTTATTCACGCATGCTCATCAACCCCACGAATTGGGTTACGCGATTTGCGTGACAGATTAACGACGAGAAAGGGCCGAAACGCGCGTTTAACGCGTAGCAACCGCAAGATGATTCGAAAGTATAAAACTCTCGGGTAGCGAGTGCTCCTGGCCGATGACGAAACCGAGCGCAGCATCTGCAAGCCTGTGGGCAAGCCCGAAGCTGACCTTGAAGCCGCCGGTCAGCGCAATGACGCGCGGATGGTCGGGATGCGGACCGACCATCGGCTCCCGACCGATCGCCTTGGGCCTCAAGCCGGCCCAGCGCTCCACCACTTCCGCACCGGAAAGTGCCGGCACGAGCGCGCGGGCGCGGACCAGGAGATCGTCGAGCTTGGCATCGGTGGCAAACGGCGCGTCGAATTCCTCCTCGCTGGTGCTGCCGACCGCCACGTGGCCATCGTCATGGGCGATCACATAGAGCCCGTTGAGAAACAGGATCGGCAGCGCCGGATCGATATCGGCCTTCAACAGCGCCGCCTGCCCCTTCACCGGCTGTCCCAGCGGAACCGAGATGGATGGAGACAGGGGACCAAGCAGCGGAAACGACTGCGGGCCGGCCGCAATCATGCAATGGCCAAAACCGATCGAGCGCCCATCGGCAAATTCGACGCGGTTCGCCACCGGGTCGATCCGCTCCGCCGGCAGTCCTTCGATCAGGCTCACATGCCGGGCGTTGCCAAGGACGGCGGCGAGCGCTGCCATGAGATGTCGGGGGGAAACGCGGGCAGCAAACGTGTCGTACACGATGCCGGCTTCGGTAAAGGCCGGATCCGGCCAACATGCGAAGGGGGACGCATCGAGCACATGCCAGTGGAACGGATCGCCGTCGTGCCGCCAGTTGACCTCCGCCTCCTGCTGATGGCGTAGGGCGATGGGTCTGAGATGCGGTTTCGGCAGCGGGATCAGCCGACCGGAGCGGCGATAACCGCAGGACAGCCCGGTCTCGCCTTCGAGCCTAGAAACTTCGTCTTCGAGGGCGACCAGCGCATCGAACTGCGCCTGTTTTTTGTCGTTCCAGCGGTCGGGCACATGCGACATCAGCGCACCCAGAATGCCGCCGCTGGCACCCTGCCCCAACCGTCCCGCTTCGACCAAAAGGGTGCGGATGCCAAGCCGTTCCGCCTTGACCGCGGCCCAGAGGCCCATGATGCCGCCGCCGATGATCAGGAGATCGACGTGATCGCCGGGGAGATGCGGGATCGCTGGAGATTGACCCCGGGGACCTCGAGGATTATCCGCATCTTCCATGAGCAATCACGATCCCGAAATTGTAAAAGACGACGCCACGCCTGAAGCCCCGGCGCTTGACTGGCATGACGGCGATATGCCGTATTCGACGGAATTTGGCGACCACTTTTATTGTCGCAGCGATGGCCGGCTGGAATGCGGCCATGTGTTTCTGGCCGGAAACGGACTGCCGGAGCGCTGGAACGACATGTCACCGACCGAAGACACGTTCCGGATCGGCGAACTCGGTTTCGGCACCGGCCTCAATGCCTGCGAGACCTGGCGCCAGTGGGCGCTTTTCCGCAAACCCGGCACACGGCTGCATTTCACATCGTTTGAACTCTATCCGATGCAGCGCGACGAGATCGAGCGGGCACTGGCGCGATGGCCGGAAATCGATCCGCAGCGGCAGGCACTGACGCAAGCATGGCCGGATCAACCAGGCGGACGGATCACCATCGACCTCGACGACCAGACGACGCTGATGGTTGTCTGCGGTCCAGCGCTCGACGGCGTCACGGCTGAAGAGGCAGACTTCGACGCCTGGTTCCTCGATGGCTTCGCGCCGTCGCGCAATCCCGACATGTGGTCGCCGGAGCTGATGCAGGCGCTGTTCAAGAAGACCCGCACCGGCGGCACGTTCGGAACGTATGCGGCGGCAGGCTTCGTCCGCCGCAATCTGGCGGCCGCGGGTTTCACCGTGGAGCGCCAGCCCGGCTTTGCCGGCAAACGCGAGATGCTGCGCGGACGCAAGGACTGAGGCTCCAAGGCCTCAGTTGCCGTCCAGCGCCGAAACAACGACGGCGCCGTCCAGCCAGTGGCGGATCTTGTTCTCCAGCGCTTCGGGACTGATCGGCTTCGACAGATAATCGTCCATGCCGACCTGGAAGCAGAGTTCGCGGTCGCTTTCGAGCGCATGGGCGGTGACGCCGATGATCGGGACATGCGTGCCGGTCGAGTTTTCGAGTTCGCGGATATTGCGGGTCGCCTGATGCCCGTTCATCACCGGCATCGACACGTCCATGATGATCACCGCCGGATCATACTTCTGCCAGGCCTCGACCGCTTCCGCCCCGTTCTTGACGATCTGGAACAGCCAGCCGGTCATCTGCAGGATCTGGGTAAAGACGATCTGGTTGACCTCGTTGTCCTCAGCGACGAGAACATCGAGCGTTGGTTTGATCACAGGAGCGACGGTGTTTTCCTGCGCCACCGGTTCTGCAGGCTTTGAGCCAGCTGTGTCGACGGCGGGAGTAAACGACGCAATGAGCGGCACCGCCTGCCCGGATGCGCGGCGCCGGGTGCGGATGACGCGGACGACGTCGATGATCGTGCTGCGCAACAGGGCTGCGCGGGCGGGCTTCATCAGATGCGCCTGGACGTTGAGTTCGGCAAACATCGACTCGTCATTGGCCATGTCCATCGAGGTCAGAAAGACGATGCCGGTGAGATCGAAGCGCTTGTCGCGCCGGATCGCCTTGGCGCAGTCGAACCCGTTCATCTCCGGCATGTGATAATCCAGCACGACCGTATCGATGACGATGCCGAGCCTAGCGGCTTCCTGCAGGAAGGCGAGGCCTTCAGCCCCGTCTTCAGCGGCCACGGTCTCGAAGCCCCACATGCTCAACTGTTCGGTGAGGATGCGGCGATTGACGGCATTGTCGTCGATCACGAGGACGCGGGCGCCGCTGGTGTTGACCGGCAGCGTCACTTCCATCTTGCGTTCGGCAACCACGGCAAACGGCAGGTTGACGGTAAAGACCGAACCACGGCCAAGCTCGCTCTCGACCTCGACGGAGCCGCCGAACAGCTCGACCAGACCAGAGGTGATCGCAAGGCCGAGCCCCGTGCCTTCATGACGGCGGGTGGACGACGTATCCACCTGGCTGAACTTTTCAAACACCGACCGAAGCTTTTCTTCGGGAATGCCAAGGCCGGTATCCTCGATGCGGATCGACAGCATCAGCTGGTCACCATCGATCGGCCGCGACTTCAAGTCGATGAAGACATGGCCCTTTTCGGTAAATTTGACGGCATTGCCGACCAGATTGGTGACGATCTGGCGGAAGCGGCCGGCATCACCGAGCACCGTTTCGCGCACCGAAACCTCGCCGCGGACAATCAGTTCGATATCCTTGTCGGCAGCGGCCGACGACAGAAGCGTCGCCACGTCCTCGATTGCCTCGACAGGATCGAACGGCGCCTTGCGCAGCTTCATCTGGCCGGCATCGATCTTGGAAAAATCGAGAATGTCGTTGATGATCGTCAAGAGCGCATTGCCGGATTTGACGATGATGTCGACGAAGGTCTTCTGGCGGGTATCGAGGCTGGACTTGGCGAGCAGTTCGGCCATGCCGAGCACGCCGTTCATCGGCGTGCGGATCTCGTGGCTCATGTTGGCGAGGAATTCCGACTTCGCCCGGTCGGCCGCTTCCGCCCGGTTGAGCAGGCGCGTCAGGTCCGCCTCGCGTTCCTTGCTCTCGGTGACATCCGTGAAGACGGCAAGCCAGTGGTCGTCCCCGGTCGGGCGGGCCTCGAGCTGGATCCAGCGGCGGTCCTCGACGCGGAACGAGGTAAATACCGGTTCTCCAGAGGCAACGCTTGCTTCCCATTCGCGCAGCGCCGCGGTCGAGGTGCGCGCATCGCCAAGATCGCCGCGTTTTGCGCAGTAGCCAAAGACGTTGCGCCAGCTTTTGCCGATCGACAGCATGTCGGCCGGCATCTCCAGCATCGCGGCAAGCGCATCGTTTGAAAAGATAATCGCGCCGTCGTGCAGGATAAGCAGCCCTTGAGACATGGCGCTGGTTGCGTCGCGCATCAGCGCGCCGTGTTTCTGCAGCGCTTCCTGCGCTTGTCGGATGTCCGCATCGCGCTGGCGCATCGCGGTGATATCGGTATGGTTGATGAGGATCTTGCCATCGGTCAGTTGCGTGCCCGAAATCAGCAGGTAATGGCCGCCATGGGTGCGGATCTCGATCGGCGGATGATCGTTGCTGGCTGTCAGTGCGGCGATGCGGGCATTGTAGATCGCCTCGAAACCCATGTCCGACCCGGCGTAGATGCCGTTGTCGTAATTGACCTTCATGAAATCCCGGTAGGAACGGCCGGCGAGATCGAAGCGCTTGTCCGTATCCCAGGATGTATAGAAGGCGGGGTTGGCGTATTCGAACACCAGATCCGCATCGAGAATACCGATGCCGACCGGCTGGGCCGACAGGATCGTCTGCAGATCCTGGCTGACCTTTTCCGCCTTTTGCTGCGCTTCCTTGATCAGCGACACGTCCGTGCGCGAGCAGACCAGATAGCGGCTGCCGTCGTCGACCTCGATCGAGCGCAGGCGTGTAAGAACCGGAATGACCGAACCGTCCGGGAAGGTCATATCCTCCGACTTGTCGATCGCCTCGCCGGAAAGCACCCGGGCGTTTTCGTTCCAGAACCGCTCCGCCGCCCAGGGAAACATCTGGGCTTCCGTCTTGCCGAGATAGTTTTCCCGTTCGCTGCCCAGCATTTGCTCGTAGGCGTGGTTGGCATAGGTCAGTTCGTGCTTTTCGTTGCGAACGAACACGGGGGCCGGCAGGTCTTCCAGGATGGCGCGGAAAAGCCCGGTCTCCGCCACCTGGCTGCGCAGCAGCATCTCCTGGTCCTTGAAGTCGGTGACGTCGTGGCGGATGGCGATCAGCAGG
>Ga0213834_100462_pt1 | contig 20403 bp, 14 predicted proteins | sample SWPTP12_FD_160580 | JGI IMG/M metagenome (GOLD analysis project Ga0213834, IMG submission 160580) | Coastal seawater microbial communities from Marineland, Florida, United States - SWP TP1 #2 | ecosystem: Environmental > Aquatic > Marine > Coastal | place: USA: Florida | collected 2016-08-06 | reverse complement strand
CTACGCAGCCGGCGAACTGAAGCACGGACCGATCGCCCTGATTGACGAGCACATGCCGGTCATCGTCATTGCGCCGCATGACAGGTTCTTCGAAAAGACCGTTTCGAACATGCAGGAAGTGGCGGCGCGCGGCGGCAAGATCATCTTTATCACCGACGAGAAGGGGGCCGCTGCCTCGAAACTTCCGACGATGGCGACGATCGTGCTGCCGAATGTAGACGAAATCATTTCACCGATGATCTTTTCGCTGCCGATCCAGCTGCTTGCCTACCACACGGCCGTGTTTATGGGCACCGATGTCGATCAGCCTCGCAACCTCGCCAAATCCGTCACTGTGGAGTGATCGGGAAAGGGTTGCTTTCCCTTGCATCGCAGCATTGCATCTTGCATTGTCGCATTCGATGAATGCGACAATGCAAGTCACAGGTAAGGAATTTTCATGAGCGACAGCCCAGAGCGCTTATCGCTGGCCGGTCGGCTCAGAAACAACTTCCTGACAGGCCTGATCATATGCGCGCCTTTGGCGATCACCATATGGCTTACCTTTACCTTCATCGACTGGGCCGATAGCTGGGTAACGCCCTACATCCCGCAGCGTTACGACCCCCAATATTACTTCGATGTAACGATTCCCGGCACCGGTCTGCTGCTGGCGATGGTGATGATCACCATCATCGGCTTTCTCGGCAGGAACCTGATCGGTCGCTCGATCGTCAGTTTCGGTGAGTCGATCCTCAACCAGATGCCGCTTATCCGGACGATCTACAAGAGCGTCAAGCAGATCCTCGAGACGGTCCTGAAGGAACAGTCCACGTCCTTCAAGAAGTGCGGCATGGTGGAGTTTCCGACACCCGGCACCTGGGTGCTGGTGTTTATTGCCGGCGACGCACAGGGCGAAATTGCGGAGAAGCTCAACGCAGATGGCGAGGAAATGGTGGCAGTCTTCATGCCACCGACGCCTGTTCCGACGGCAGGTTTCCTGATGTTCGTGCGCAAAAGCCAGATCATCATGCTCGACATGACGCCGGAAGAGGGCGCCAAACTGTTGATCTCGGGTGGGCTTATATCGCCGGCCTATACGCCGAAGCCGGGCGAGGTCCCGATCCTGCCGGCACCGCAGGACATGCCCACTGTTACCACTCCGCCGACCGCCCTTTAGCCTGCGCGCAGGAAGCGGATCGCTTCGTCGCGTCGATGTAGATAGAGCAGGGCGCGTACGGCCTCGCCGCGTTCGCTTGTGAGGTCCGGATCTCGATCGAGGAGGTAGGTCGCGTCCTTGCGGGCGATCTCGAGAAGATCCGCGTGTGCTTCGAGGCTTGCGATCTTGAACCCTGGCGTGCCTGACTGGCGGGTGCCGAGGAGCTCTCCCTCGCCACGCAGTTTCAGGTCTTCCTCGGCGATCAGAAATCCGTCCTCGCTGTCGCGGAGAATCGACAGGCGCGCGTGGCCGGTCTCGCTGAGTGGTCCCTTGTAGAGAAGAATGCAGGTGGAGGCTTCGTCTCCACGCCCCACACGCCCACGCAACTGGTGGAGCTGCGCCAGACCGAACCGCTCCGCATGTTCAATCACCATGATCGTCGCATCGGGCACGTCGACGCCGACCTCGACGACGGTGGTTGCGACAAGCAGGCGGATCTCGCCGTTCTTGAAGGCGCTCATGACGGCGTCTTTTTCCGGTCCGGCCATTCGGCCATGCACGAGGCCGACATTGTCGGCACAGAGTTCGCGGGCCAGTACCGCGTAGCGCTCCTCGGCCGACATGAGTTCTGATACATCCGATTCTTCGACCAGCGGGCAGATCCAGTAGGCCTTCTTTCCCTCTGCGACGGCGCTGCGCAGGCGGCCGACGACGTCGCCGATCCGTTCGGTCGGGATCGTCACGGTCTGGATCGGCTTTCTGCCGGCCGGCTTTTCGGTCAGCTTGGACACGTCCATGTCGCCGAAGGCTGCCAACACCAGCGTGCGCGGGATGGGCGTCGCGGTCATGACGAGCATATGCGGGGATATGCCCTTGGCGGTCAGACGCAGACGCTGATGCACGCCGAACCGATGCTGCTCATCGACGACGGCCAGCATCAGGCTGTGATAGCTCACGGTATCCTGGAACAGCGCGTGGGTGCCGATCACGATCTGGGCCTCGCCCGAGGCGATGCGCTCGACGATTGCTTCGCGTTCGCGACCCTTGGTGCGGCCGGTCAGAAGTTCGACCGTGACGCCGGCGGCGCCGGCCAGTTTCGAGATGGTCGAAAAGTGCTGGCGGGCGAGGATTTCAGTCGGTGCCATCAGAACGGCCTGGCCGCCTGCTTCGACGGCGGCTGCCATCGCGAGCAGGGCCACGAGCGTCTTGCCGGCGCCGACATCGCCCTGCAGCAGCCGCAGCATGCGGTCTTCGCCTGCCATGTCCTTGGTAATATCCTCGACGGAGGATTTCTGGCTGGGCGTCAGCGAAAAGGGCAGCGCGGCAACGAGCCTGGCGGCAAGCTCGCCCTTTACCCGGATCGGCTGTCCCGGCACTTTGCGGATCTTCTGGCGCACCAACGCGAGCGACACCTGGCCTGCGAGAAATTCGTCATAGGCCAAGCGTCGACGGGCCTTGGACTGGGGATCGATATCCGTTTCGTCCCGCGGATCGTGCAGTTCCTGAAAGGCTTCCGTTACGGTAGGAAAGCCCTCACGCTGCGTGAGGCTCAAATCCGCCCATTCCGGGAACTGGGGCAGGCGCGCGATTGCAGCTTCAATCGTCCGGCGGAATGTCTTCGAAGAGAGGCCCGCGGTCATAGGATAGACTGGTTCCACAAGCGGCAGGTTTTCGGCTTCCGATACCTTCACCATGAAATCCGGATGGATCATCGAGGCGCGGCCGTTGAACCAGTCGACCTTGCCGCTGACCATCACCTGTTCGTCGACCGGAAGCGTCTTGTGCAGCCAGTCTCCCTTTGCGCGGAAAAAGGTGAGGGCGAGTTCGCCCGTCTCGTCGTGCAGGAAGACCCGGTAGGGCTGGTTGGTTCTGGCCGGTGGAGGTTGATGCCGGTCGACGCGTCCCTCGATGGTGACGATCGCTCCCTGCGGCGCGAGCGCGATGCCCGGACGGTTGCGGCGATCGATCAGCGAGGTGGGCGCGTGGAACAGGAGATCGACGACCCGGCAGTCTTCCGCATCCTCGCGTCCGGTGACGCGCGCGATCAGGTCGGCGATCTTCGGGCCGACGCCGGGCAGCGATGAGACGGAGGCAAACAGCGGATCGAGTATGGCAGGACGCATGGTTGGCTAAATGGCGCAAGTTTTGCCCATTTGGCAAGGTGACGCGAGCCGAAAACAATCCTATATGAACCGCAAAACAGGGACCTGGCTTATGACTGGATTGGCACGCACCAGCGCGGATCTCGACCCCCGTCGCCGACGTATTCTCTATCGCTGCTGGCATCGCGGTATTCGCGAGATGGATCTCGTGTTCGGCAGCTTCGCCGAGGCGGAGATTTCCAACCTCTCCGATACGGAACTGGACGAGTTTGAAGTGATCATGGATGAGCAAGACCACGACCTGCACGCCTGGATCACCGGCGCTATGGCGCTGCCCGAGGAACGCAATACGCCGCTGTTTGCGCGTATCGCCGCCTACAAGCCGGATTTCGATCCCGTGACCAGAGAGTCGTTGCAAGAGAAACTCGGCCAATGATTTCCGGATTTAACGCGAAGAAGATCGCGGCGGCCTCAACACCGCTGACCATCGGCAGTGTGCCGGCCGGCACCGAACCGCTTGTTCTGGCGGAACTGGCGCGGGCCGGACAGTCGGTTGCCTACGTTCTCTCCGACGGCCAGAGGATGCCGGATCTGGAGCAGATGCTGTCCTTCGTTGCGCCGGAAATTCCGGTTCTGTCGCTGCCGGCCTGGGACTGTCTGCCCTATGACCGCGTGTCGCCGAGTGCCGATGTCTCCGCAAGGAGACTGGCCGCCCTGTCGGGGCTGATCGCGCATGCCAAGAAGCCGCATCCTGCAATCGTGCTCGTCACCGTCAATGCGATGTTGCAGAAGATCGCGCCCGCCTCGGTGATCGAAAGCCTGGCGTTTTCGGCCAAGCCCGGCAACGTGATCCGGATGGACGATATTGCCGCGCGGCTTGAGCGCAACGGCTTCGACCGCGTTTCCACGGTTCGTGAAGTCGGCGAATTCGCGGTGCGCGGCGGTATTCTCGATGTGTTCGTGCCGGGTTCGGAAGAACCGGTGCGGCTGGATTTCTTCGGTGACACGCTGGAAACGATCCGGTCCTTCGATCCGGCAAGCCAGCGCACGACGGGCCAGGCCCGCTCGCTCGACCTCAACCCGATGAGCGAAGTGACGCTGACGCCTGATACGATCAGCCGCTTCCGCACGAACTATCTGTCGATGTTCGGGGCTGCGAACCGTGACGATGCGCTCTATCAGGCCGTGTCGGAGGGACGTCGCTACGCCGGCATGGAACACTGGCTGCCACTGTTTTACGAGAAGCTCGAGACCGCGTTCGACTATCTGCGCGGTTTCCGGATCGTCACGGATCACAATGCACGCGAAGCGGCGACTGAGCGCTCAAAGCTCGTCACCGACTACTTCGAGGCACGCCGCGATCAGGCGAGCCTGGGCAAGGGTGCCGCCGCACAGGCGACGCCCTACAAGCCGGTATCGCCGGGCCAGCTCTATCTCGACGGCAAGTCGTTTGCGGAAACGCTCGATGAGGTCGCGGCCATCAGGCTCACGCCCTTCAACGAGATGGATTCGGCCGGTCGTCCGGTCTTGACGCTGGATGCCCATACGGGGCCGCGTTGGGCGAAAAGTCAGGCGGAGACCGGGTCCGAGACCCAGGAGCACGATTCCGACAGCGACGTTCGCGTCAACATTTTCGATCTCGTCGTCAAGCACATTGCCGACAAGCGCGCCGAAGGCACGAAGGTTCTGATCACGGGCTGGTCTGCCGGCTCGCTTGACCGCCTGCTGCAGGTGCTGGACGAACGCGGCCTGAAGCGTATCAAGCCGATCGAGAAGCTGTCGGACCTGCGGAAGCTTGAAAAAGGCGAGGCGGCGTCCGCCGTGATGAGCCTGGAGGCGGGTTTCGAGACGGGCGATATCGCCGTGATCGGCGAGCAGGATATTCTCGGCGACCGCATGGTTCGGCGCGGCAAGCGTCGCAAGCGCGGTGCCGATTTCCTCACCGAAGTTGCGGGTCTCGACGAAGGGTCGCTCGTCGTCCACGCCGAACACGGTATCGGCAAGTTTGTCGGCCTGATCACGATCGAGGCAGCCGGCGCGCCGCGTGCCTGCCTGGAACTGCATTATGCGGATCAGGCCAAGCTCTTCCTGCCCGTCGAAAACATCGACCTTCTGTCACGCTACGGGTCGGATGCGGCCGAAGCCAATCTCGACAAGCTTGGTGGTGGCGCCTGGCAGGCTCGCAAGGCCAAGCTCAAGAAGCGCCTGCTCGATATGGCCGGCGACCTCATCCGCATCGCTGCCACACGCATGGTGCGCCGTGCACCGGTTCTGGCAACGCCGGAAGGGCTCTACGACGAGTTCGCCGCCCGTTTCCCCTATGACGAGACGGAAGACCAAGCAACGGCGATCGAGGCCGTGCGGGACGATCTGGCCGCGGGACGGCCGATGGATCGCCTCGTCTGCGGCGACGTCGGTTTCGGCAAGACAGAAGTGGCGTTGCGCGCAGCCTTCTTTGCCGCGATGAACGGCGCCCAGGTTGCGGTTGTCGTTCCGACGACCCTGCTGGCACGCCAGCATTTCAAGACCTTCACCAACCGCTTCCGCGGGCTGCCGATCCGGATTGCACAGGCCTCGCGTCTTGTGCCGGCAAAGGAACTGGCGCTGACGAAGAAGGAATTGTCCGAGGGCAAGGTCGATATCGTCGTCGGCACCCATGCGCTGCTCGGCAACAGCATCCAGTTCGCGAACTTGAGCCTGCTGATCATCGACGAGGAGCAGCATTTCGGGGTCAAGCACAAGGAACGGCTGAAGGACATGAAGACCGACGTGCATGTGCTGACGCTGTCTGCGACGCCGATCCCGCGGACGCTGCAGTTGGCCATGACGGGCGTTCGCGAACTGTCGCTGATCACCACGCCGCCGGTCGACCGCATGGCTGTGCGAACCTTCATCTCGCCGTTTGATCCGCTCGTCATCCGCGAGACGCTGATGCGAGAGCATTACCGCGGCGGCCAGAGTTTCTACGTCTGCCCGCGGCTGGCGGATCTTGCCGATATCCAGGCATTCCTGCAGTCGGACGTGCCGGAACTCAAGGTCGCGGTTGCGCATGGCCAGATGGCTGCCGGCGAGCTGGAAGACATCATGAATGCCTTCTACGACGGCAAGTATGATGTGCTTCTCTCGACCACGATCGTCGAATCCGGTCTCGACGTGCCGACTGCGAATACACTGATCGTGCACCGGGCCGACATGTTCGGACTGGCGCAGCTCTATCAGCTGCGTGGCCGCGTTGGGCGCTCGAAGGTTCGGGCGTTCGCGCTGTTCACGCTGCCAGTCAACAAGACGCTCACCCAGATGGCGGACCGTCGCCTCAAGGTGCTGCAGTCGCTCGATACGTTGGGCGCCGGTTTCCAGCTGGCAAGCCACGACCTCGACATCCGCGGCGCCGGCAATCTTCTCGGCGAGGAGCAGTCTGGTCACATCAAGGAAGTCGGTTTCGAGCTTTACCAGCAGATGCTGGAAGAGGCGGTTGCGGAGGTGAAGGGTGAGGACGACGTCGTCGATACGGGCTGGTCGCCACAGATCTCCGTCGGCATCACCACGATGATCCCGGAGAACTACGTGCCGGATCTGCATCTGCGCATGGGTCTCTATCGCCGCCTTGGCGAAGTGCAGGAACTGTCGGAGATCGATGGCTTCGGTGCGGAAATGATCGATCGCTTCGGGCCGATGCCGCCCGAGGTGCAGAACCTGCTCAAGGTCGTCTATATCAAGACGCTCTGCCGCAAGGCGAATGTCGAGAAGGTCGATGCCGGTCCGAAGGGCGTGGTCATCGTCTTCCGTGACAAGCAGTTCCCCAACCCGGCGGCGCTGGTCGGCTATATCGCCAAGCAGGGTTCGCTTGCGAAGATCAGGCCGGACCAGAGCATCTTCCTCAACCGCGACCTGCCGACGCCGACAAAGCGGCTGACGGCTGCAGCCCAGGTGATGACGCAGTTTGCGGAACTGGCGAAGACCTGAAGCGTCTCGTCGCTTCGACAACAAACAAAAGGCCGGTGAGCAGAGCTCGCCGGCCTTTTTCGTTCAATCGATACTGTGGCTTTCAGGGCTTCGTGTCTGGCGCTTCCGGCGCCATCACCGCGGCGGCCTGCGTATCCGAGCCAAGGGCCGGCGGAAGCGGCGTGCCGCGAACGCGTTCGCGAATGAGGGTCAGCATGCCCGAGCCGATGATCAGGATGATGCCGATCACCATCGGCAGGTCGATATGGTCGCCGAAGACCAAGTAGCCGAACAGCACCGCCCAGATCATTTGGCTATATTGCGTCGGACCGATCAGGGTCGCGGGTGCATAGGCGGCTGCATACATGACTAGGATCGCGCCGAGTGCTGCCAGAAGCCCGTAGCCGGCCAGCCAGAGCCACTGGATTGCCGTCGGTGCCTGGAAGCCGGGCAGGGCAAGCGCGCCGCACACGACGAGCGTTCCGAGCACGCCGGCCCCGTAGAGCGATATGTTCTTCTCTGATGGTCCCATGGCCCTGAACACGACGATCGAGATGGCTCCGCTCAAGCCGCCGAAGACGGCGCCGAGATGGCCGATCGAGAGTTCGCGAAATCCGGGGCGGAGCACGATCATGACGCCGACAAAGCCGATGACGACCGCGGCCCAGCGCCTGTATCCGACCTGTTCCTTGAGAAAGATGACCGACATGATGGTGACGAAGGACGGAAGAAGGAAGATCAGCGCGAATGCTTCGGCCATCGACAGATGGGTGAAGGCAGTGACGCTACCGATCGTGCCGCCGGCTTGGGCCACAAATCGCAGGATCCAGAGAGGTCGGTTGGTGGTGTTGAAGATATCCGTCCAGCGATCGCCCTTCTTCATGAGGAAGGGCAGACCGACGAGGCAGAAGACCGCGCCGAGGAACGAGGATTGATAGGGGCTCAGCTGGCCCTCGATCAATTTGACGCTGGCGTCGCTCCATGCATAGGCGGCGAAGGCCGCAAAGGCGATGAGGACACCCTTGAGGGTCTGGTCTTTCTGCACAAAGATGACTTTCAGGAAGCTAGATCATGCCCTTGCGAGCTTCGGCTTTAAGCTGTGCGATTTCGCGGAAAGCGTTGGCGAGAACATCCGGCATCTGGGCACCGCTCACCGCATACTGTCCGTCGATGATGAAGAACGGCACGCCGTTGACGCCCATCTTCTGCGCAGCGTCGATCTCGGCAAGGACCGTGTCCTTATCGGCGTCACCTGCCAGAAGGTTCTCGACGACCGTGCGATCCATACCGGCTTCGACGGCGATGTCTGCGAGAACCGCGTGGTCCCCGACAACGCGCCCCTGCTCGAAATTCGCCTTGAACAGCGCGGTCACAACGCGATCCTGAACCTCGCGGCCTTCCACCATCGCCCACTGAAGTAGACGGTGGGCATCGAGCGTGTTCGAGCCGACCGTGATCGCGTCGAAATTGAATGCGATGCCGACTTCCTGGCCCAGCTGAGTGAGCGCCCCGTGCGCGCGGGCGACCGTTTCGCTGCCGCCGAGCTTTGCTTCCAGAAACGCTTTGTGGTCCACACCTTCAGGCGGAATGTCCGGGTTGAGGCGATAGGGACGCCAGTTCAGGTCGACACCGATCTCGTCCTGAACTTCGGCGATTGCCAGCTCGAGCCGCGCCTTGCCCAGATAGCACCAGGGGCACACGACGTCGGAGACAATATCTACGGTGATGCGCTCCATCGGCGTTCTCTTTCCAATCAGGTTTGGCTTGCGATCGGGAGGTGGCGAGCTGTCTACTGCGCCCGCTCATCCCACCAAGTGTTGAGCTGATAGCCGTATAGCGGCAAGGTTTCCGGATAGCGTATCTGCTTGCGCCGCGCCACCCACTGGTCGGCAATATGGTAGAGCGGCACCATGTAATGGCCTGAAATCAGCAGGCGGTCATAGGCGCGAACCGTTGCTTCGAAATCTTCCTTGCTACGGACGGCTGTCATGGTCCCGATCAACCGGTCGATATCGGGATCCGCTGTTCCTGCAAAATTGAAGCTGCCGGGCGTGTCGCGGGAGGTGGAGCCCCAGCGTCCCATCTGTTCGATCCCGGGAGACAGCGACGACGGGTAGGATTTGACGATCATGTCGTAGTCGAAGCTGCCCGACCGCGCCTGGTACTGCGAATCGTCGACTGTGCGGATCGCCATGTCGACGCCGATCATCCGAAGGGCTCGCTGGTAGGCGATGGCGAGCTTTTCCTGATCGACGGTCTGGGTCATGACCTCGAACGACAACTGGCGCCCGCTGGCATTTGTCATGCGGCCGTTCTTGATCGTGTAGCCGCCCTTGTTCAGAAGGTCGACGGCCTTTCGCAACACTCTGCGGTCGGCACCGGACGCGTTGGTCTTTTCGATACGGTAGGTACCATCGAGTACGTCGGGCTCGATTCGGTTCTTGGTGTCACCGAGGATTTCTAGCTCGCGCTGGTCCGCCGGTTTGCCGAGAGAAGTCAGCGGCGAGCCCTGCCAGAAGCTTTCTGTGCGGGTATAGGCGTTCTCGAACAGGTTCCGGTTGGCCCACTCGAAATCGAAGGCCAGCGAAAGGCCGGCGCGCACATTGACGTCTGCAAAGATCGACCGGCGCGTGTTGAACACGAAGCCCAGCATGCCCGTCGGCAGTTGCGGCGTGAAGGCTTCCTTGACCGCGTCTCCAGTCCGGATGGCCGGGAAATTATACGCGCGCGCCCAGTGGGTCGGGCTGCCATCGGGATAGATGTCGATCTCGCCCTTCTTGAAGGCTTCGAACAGGGTGTTGTCTTCCAAAAAGTATTCGACGCTGATACGGTCGTAATTGTCGAAACCGACTTTGGCCGGAATATCCTTGCCCCAGTACTTCTCATCGCGCTCGTAGACGATGCGCTGGCCGGGCGAGACGGATTTGATAAGATAGGGTCCCGAGCCCAGCGGCACCTTCAGGGTCGACTGATCGAATGTCTCCGGGTCGATCGCGTGTTTCGGCAGGATCGGGGTGGAGGCGGCGATGATCAGCGGGAATTCCCGGTCGACCGTGTCGTTGAAGGTAAAGCGGACACTGCGCTCGCCGACCTTTTCCATCTTCTCCACAGGGGCGAGACGCCTAGAGAACGGCACCCGACCCTTGTCGCGCAGCACCTCGAAGGAAAAGATCACGTCCTCAGGTGTCACCGGCTGGCCGTCGGACCATTTTGCCTTGGGATTGATGTTGAACTGTATGAATGTGCGCTCATCATTCCACTCGACGCTTTCGGCCAGAAGACCATAGAGCGTGAAGGGCTCGTCGGCGGAGCGGGTCATCAGCGTTTCATAGATCAGGTTGCCGAAGGCCGGATCCCAGACGCCGCGGGCGGTGGTGCGGATGCTCTTCAGATTGAACGGGTTGAGGCTGTCGAACGTGCCGACGACGCCGTAGCGGATGCTGCCCCCCTTCTTCACTTGCGGATTGACGTAGCTCAGATGCTGGTAATCGGCGGGCAGGGCAGGTTCGCCATGCATGGAGATCGCGTGCACAGGCTGCGCCCGCGCCCCGGATGCCATAACAGGCACAAACAGCGTCGCTGCGATCAAGAAGGATATACTGCGCTTCATGAAAGCATTCCGTTTCTCTCAATACTGCTGATTCGGGCGGAAAATAGCGGATAGGTGACAATGCACCAAGCACAGGCTCTTCAAACTTGCGTTGCAACGGTGAGGTTTGTCAAAATAGCAAAAGAAAGGCTGGATATCGCCGTCGCGTCGATGTAACAGATTGGCAACACCCGCCGAGTCATTCAATTGCCTCATTTGAGCGACAGGTGACAGGCAGTAGGACATCTCGACGGGGTGGACGGCGCATGCTGCGCCCGCGGATTTCAGGAGACGGATTTCGTTATGATGCTCAAGGCAACCAAAGTTATGCGGACGGCCATGTCTGCTCTTGCTGTTTCGGTCGGCGTAGCTGCGCTGCCGGTTGCAGCCTTCGCCCAGCAGGCAGCTCCCGCACAGGGCGGCGCCGGTGCCGGCGGTCCGCCGCTTGGCTGGTTCAAGACCTGCACCAAGCAGGACGATGCTGATCTCTGCGTTGTGCAGAACATCATTCTGGCTCAGAACGGCCAGCTAATCACGGCAATCGGCCTCATCAGCGTCGAAGGCAAGGTCAACCGCAAGATCCTTCAGGTTTCGGTTCCGACCGCACGTATGGTGCAGCCTGGCATCATCATGCAGATCGACGGTGCCAAGGGTCAGAAACTCGACTACGCCGTCTGCCTTCCCGACAAGTGCACTGCCGAAGTGCCGCTGACGGATGCGATGATCGCCAGCCTCAAGAAGGGCACCGACGTCGTCTTCACGTCGATGAACTTCCGCCGCGCGCCGAACCCGATCAAGGTTTCGTTGACCGGCTTTACCGGTGCCTACGACGGTGCAGCAATCACGCAGTCGCAGCTTGCCGAAAGCCAGCGTAGCCTGGAAGAAGGCATGCAGAAGAAGGCTGAGGAAGCGCGCAAGAAGCTTGAAGAAGCTCAGAACGCTGCCAAGCAGGGCCAGTAAGTTCAGATCTCAAAGCAACAAAAAAGCCCGGTCGAAAGACTGGGCTTTTTTCGTTTTGACGATTTATCTCGACCAGGCTGGCCCCGATCAGTGGGCGAGGATGACCTTCGGCTTTAGGTTGCCGGAGGGGCCGGCGTCGAAGATCTGGTAGACCTGCGGGTTGCGCAGGGGTTGGTCGCTCTCGTCATGGACCAGGTTCTGTTCCGAGACGTAAGCGACGTATTCGGTTTCGTCGTTCTCGGCGAGAAGGTGGTAGAAGGGCTGATCCTTGCTTGGGCGGATCTCGGCCGGAATCGCGTTCCACCATTCCTCGGTATTGTCATATTCGGGGTCCACATCGAACACGACGCCGCGGAACGGGAACACCTTGTGGCGAACGACTTCCCCGATCGTAAACTTGGCATTTCGCTGTTTCATGGTGCGACATCCTTTCGCAACATAATGTGGGTGTAAATCCGTTGCTGCTCAAGTGGCAAATGCGGTGTGGTAAGGATAGTTCCACTTTGTTCTCATCCCGTTCCGGCTCGCCTTCCCTTCAACGTTGCAAGAATGACGCCTCCGAGGACGCACACGATGCCGACACCATGGTAGGCCTCGAAGGTTTCGCCGAGAAACGCCACGGCCATGACGATCGAAACCGGGGGCATGAGGTAGAGCGTGGTCCCGGCCGTGACCGAACCGAAGATCCGCACCACCTGCTGGAAGCAGAAGAAGGCGGCGAGCGAGGCGAAGAGAATGATGCCGGCAAGCTTCATCCAGGCGGACTGGCTGGTGGGAAGAAGACCGCCGTGAAACAGTTCCCAGATCGCCGGCACGATCAGGATGAGCGAGCCGGAGAAGGCAATCAGTCCGAACAGTGTGAGCGGACGAACGGCTTGAGCTGCCGGGCGCCGTAACAGAATTGAATAAAAGGCAAAAGCGATCGCAGCGATCAGAATGCCGAGATCGCCGAGATTGAAGCGCATGTGAAGAACTGCAGCCAGGTCTCCGCGCAATACGATGACAGCCACGCCCGCAAAGGCGAGCGCCATGCCGCCGATCTCCTTGATGCTGATGCGTCGGCTGGCGAACAGCCATTCCAGCAGAATGATGAAGAGCGACGACGTGCTGTAGATCAGCGTGGCATTGGAGGCCGTCGTCATGGTGAGTGCCCAGTAGACGAAGCCGCCGCAAATGCCCATGCCGAGGAAGCCGAGCCAGAGCCACAACCACGTATGGGCCCGCACAAAGGCCGCAGCAGCGCGACGATCCATATAGAGCAGCGGCAGCATAATAAGCGTCGAGCCTGCCCAGCGGATAAACGCGGTCATATAGGGACCGATCTCGCCGACAATGCCGCGGCCGAAAACGAGGTTGCTGGAGAAGAAGACCGGGACAAGAAGGAAGATCAGCCAGTCGAGGGGACGGGGCGTGCTGCCGGTATCGGTGCGCATGAGGCAATCCAGGGGGCGGTGAAGCAGGCACGGGCCTGTGACCGCAGGTTAGGAGCCTGCTGCTCCGATGAAGCACGAATGAAAAACGGCGGGTAAGCCCCGCCGTTTCTGGTTTTCAGGTTGGTCCGCGGATCAGGCGGAATAGTACATGTCGAATTCGACTGGATGCGGCGTCATCTCGAAGCGCATGACTTCCACCATCTTCAGTTCGATATAGGCGTCGATCTGATCGTCGTCGAAAACGCCGCCGGCGGTGAGGAACTTGCGATCCTTGTCGAGGCTGTCGAGCGCTTCGCGCAAGCTACCGCAGACCGTCGGGATCTTGCGCAGTTCCTTCGGCGGCAGGTCGTAGAGATCCTTGTCCATGGCCTTGCCGGGATGAATCTTGTTCTTGATGCCGTCGAGGCCGGCCATCAGCATGGCGGCAAAACCGAGATAGGGGTTCTGGGCCGGATCGGGGAAGCGGACTTCGACGCGCTTTGCCTTCGGGTTCGACCCGAACGGAATGCGGCAGGAGGCGGAACGGTTGCGGGCCGAGTAGGCAAGCAGAACCGGTGCTTCGTAACCCGGGACGAGACGCTTGTAGGAATTCGTCGTCGGGTTCGTGAAGGCGTTGATCGCCTTGGCGTGCTTGATTATGCCGCCGATGTAGTAAAGGCAGCTTTCCGACAGGCCTGCATACTCGTCACCAGCAAAGGTCGGCTTGCCGTCCTTCCAGATCGACTGGTGAACGTGCATGCCCGAGCCGTTGTCGCCGAAGATCGGCTTCGGCATGAAGGTGGCCGTCTTGCCATAGGCATTGGCGACCTGATGCACGACGTATTTGTAGATCTGCATCTTGTCGGCGTTGCGCACCAGCGTATCGAACTTCACACCGAGTTCGTGCTGGGCAGCGGCCACTTCATGGTGATGCTTTTCGACGACCACGCCCATCTCGGTGAGGACGGTGAGCATTTCCGAGCGCATGTCCTGAAGGCTATCGACCGGCGGAACCGGGAAGTAGCCGCCCTTGACGCGCGGACGGTGGCCAAGGTTGCCGGTCTCGTAATCGGTGTCGTCGTTGGACGGCAGTTCCGAACTGTCCAGCTTGAAGCCCGTATTGTAGGGATCGGCCTTGTACTTGACGTCGTCGAAGACGAAGAATTCAGGCTCGGGGCCGACGAAAATCGTATCGCCGATGCCCGATGCCTTGAGATAGGCCTCGGCCTTCTTGGCCGTGCCGCGCGGATCGCGGTTGTAGGCTTCACCGGAAATCGGATCGAGAATATCGCAAACGATGACCATGGTGGATTGCGCGAAAAACGGGTCCATGTGCACGGTCTGCGGATCGGGCATCAGCACCATGTCCGACTCGTTGATGGCCTTCCATCCGCCGATCGAGGAGCCATCGAACATGACGCCATCGGCGAACATATCCTCATCGACGGCCGAGACATCCATCGTCACGTGCTGCAGCTTGCCGCGCGGGTCCGTAAAGCGCAGGTCCACGAACTTGACGTCGTTTTCCTTGATCTGTTTCATGATTTCGCTTGCGCTCGTCATATGACCTTTTCCTCGCCTGTATGATTGTTATGAACTGTCCGCGCGGCTTCTTCTCAGCCTTCAAAGTGCGGTCAGATAGCGTCCACACCCGTTTCGCCGGTGCGAATACGAATGACTTCCTCCACGTTGGAAACGAATATCTTGCCGTCTCCAATTCGTCCAGTCTGTGCCGCGTTGCGGATGGCCTCGATGACCGCGTCTGCATTCTCGTCGGCCAGCACAACTTCAACCTTCACCTTCGGGAGAAAGTCGACGACGTATTCCGCGCCACGATAAAGCTCGGTATGTCCCTTTTGGCGTCCAAAGCCCTTGGCCTCGGTCACCGTAATCCCCTGCAAGCCGACTTCCTGAAGGGCTTCCTTCACTTCATCCAGCTTGAACGGTTTAATGATCGCTTCGATCTTCTTCATGAGAAACCAACTCTCCGCTTCTCCCAGTCGCAGGCCCATGCCCGCCAAACAGGCCGATGCACTATTCGTGCCAAACTCTTTCACGTTTTTCAGAAAATAACACGGGTTTGCGTCAAAACTTTCCATTTTTCGGTGGATTGCCTGCTGAACCCGGTCGGCCACGTCCGGGTTTGTGCGCCTGACGCCGTATCCTTGCCGAAATCGCTTCCGCCCGCCGCACCGAGCGCATGCCTGTCCACCTACTAAATAAGCATGTTTTCTGTGCATTTGATGATTTCTTGATCACTAAGATCGCGCTTGTATTTCCCCTGTTTTGCCTTTGAATAGACAAATGACCAATTCATTCGCTCATTTGCTCCTGACGCCTAACGATATGGCAGCCGTCGACACGGCCGCGGCAGCATCAGGCATGTCCTCGATAGGGCTGATGGACCGCGCGGGCCGGGCTGTCGCGGCGTCGGCTCTTCGACATTTTCCCGGCGCGTTGCGCTTTGTCGTCCTGTGTGGACCCGGCAACAATGGCGGTGACGGCTATGTCGCAGCGGCGGCCTTGAACGAAGCCGGCACACGCTGCGTGGTCTACAGTCTGGGGGATCCCGCACAATTGCGCGGCGATGCCCTTGAGGCCCGTTCAAGCTGCCCCCTCGATACCCAGCCGTTGGACAGTTATGTGCCATCGCCAGGTGATGTCGTCATCGATGCGCTCTTCGGGGCAGGGCTCTCCAGAAACGTCCCCGATAGCGTGGCGGCACTCGCTGATCGTCTGGTAGCCACCAATACACCCGTGCTTGCCGTCGATCTGCCGTCTGGACTATGCGGCCGGCGCGGCGTGGCGCTTGGCGCGGCGTTGCGTGCTGATCGGACGGTGACATTCGTTGCGCGCAAGCCCGGCCACGTCCTCATGCCGGGACGCGAGCTCTGCGGTGAACTTGAGGTTTTCGATATCGGCATCCCCAAGCGAATCGTTTTGAGCAAGGCCGGCAGTCTTGCCGAGAACGCGCCGTCGATCTGGAGCTCAGCTGTGCCGTCACCATTGGGTGACAGCCACAAGTATACGCGTGGACATCTGGTCGTGTTCAGCGGTCCCGCGGACAAGACGGGCGCAGCCCGGCTTTCGGCGACGGCGGGTCTGAAGCGCGGGGCAGGGCTCGTTACCGTTGCAAGCCCAACAGACGCACTTTCCGTCAATGCCGCCTCGCTGACAGCAATCATGCTTCATGCAATCGACGATGTCGCAGACCTCGCCGACTGGCTGGGTTCGGCAAAACTCTCCGCCTTCGTGCTCGGCCCGGGGTTCGGCGTCGGGGAGAAAGCCCGCGAGTTCGTGCTGGCACTGAAGGGCAAGCGGCTGGTGCTGGACGCGGACGGCATTTCCTCGTTCAAGGACGATCCTGATACGCTGTTTTCAGCCTTCTCGGAGGGCGAGACGCGCCTGGTACTGACCCCACATGAGGGGGAGTTTGCGCGGCTGTTTCCGGATTTGGCTAAGGACAAAGAACTCAGCAAGCCCGAGAAGGCGCTGAAAGCCTCGGCGCGGGCCAGCGCCGTCATCGTCTACAAGGGTGCAGACACGGTGATCGCTTCACCCGATGGCCGCGCCCTGATCAACACGAATGCGCCGCCCTGGCTTGCCACCGCAGGCTCCGGAGATGTGCTCGCCGGAATGATCGGAGCGCTGCTCGCCCAGGGCATGCCCGCCTTCGAGGCCGCGGCCGCAGGCGTCTACCTACACGGCGAAGCGGCCAATAGCCTGACCCCAGACATGACCGCGGAAGAGCTGGCCAAGAGGGCAGGGATCATGCCGAACAGAGAGCCCTAGCTCTTGGCTTCGAGCATCTCCTGCATGGCCATTGCGCCGCCGGGGGCGTTGACCTTGCCCTCGTGAATGAAGAAGGCGTAGACGTCGCGCGCCGTCTTGGCGGGCTTACGCGTTTCGTCGATCAAAGGCAGATCGTCGGGGACGCTACCGGCAGACCAGGTTTTCAACCTTTTCGCCCAATCTTTCATATCCGGCTTCGTGTAACAGGTTTCGATCTCGTCCGACCCTTTTTGCAGCCGCGCATAGACGAAATCAGCGGTAACGTCGGCGATCATCGGATAGTCGAAATGATCGGCGCAGACGGGCGCGACATTGTATTTCGCGAGAAGCTCGACGAATTCCGGAACCTTGAAGCTGTCGTGCCTGACCTCGACGACGTGGCGCAAAGGCAGCCCTTCCAGCGCGTCCGGCAGCAGTTTCAGAAACGCTTCGAAATCGTCAGGCTCGAATTTCTTGGCGGGCGCGAACTGCCACAGCAACGGCCCAAGATGGTCGCCGAGTTCGACGAGCCCCTGCTGCAGAAAACGTTCGATCGATTCGCCCGCCTCGGCCAGGACCTTGCGGTTGGTGGTGTAGCGGCTGGCTTTGAGCGAGAAGATGAATCCGTCAGGCACTTCGGACGCCCATTTCGCAAAAGTCTCGGGCTTTTGCGACCCGTAATAGGTGCCGTTGACCTCGATGACCTTGAGCTTGGACGCCGCATATTCAAGCTGGCGTTTCTTCGCCAGCTTGTCCGGATAGAACGTGCCCTTCCACGGCGCGAAGGTCCAGCCGCCGATGCCTGTTCGAATTACGCCTGGTGTCATCACTCATCTCCCCGAAACAGGTATTGGCGGCGGTAAAAACTATTCTGCCGCTTGGACTTTCTTGACCGGACGCCGTTCCAGAAGCTCCTTAAGGAACTGGCCGGTATAGGAGCGCTTCTCCTTGACGACCTGTTCCGGCGTGCCACAGGCGACAATCTCCCCACCACCCGTGCCGCCTTCGGGGCCAATGTCGATAACCCAATCGGCGGTCTTGATGACTTCGAGATTGTGCTCGATGACCACGACCGAATTGCCCTGGTTGACCAGCTCGTGCAGCATTTCCAGAAGTTTCGCGACGTCGTGGAAATGCAGGCCCGTGGTTGGCTCATCGAGAATATAGAGGGTGCGGCCGGTGGCACGCTTCGACAGCTCCTTGGCGAGCTTGACGCGCTGCGCTTCGCCGCCTGAGAGCGTGTTTGCCTGTTGACCGACCTTGATATAGCCGAGACCGACATCGAACAGCGATTGCAGCTTGTCGCGCACGGCCGGAACCGCGGCAAAGAACTCGACACCTTCCTCGACCGTCATGTCCAGGACATCGGCGATCGACTTGCCCTTGAAATGCACGTCGAGCGTTTCGCGGTTGTAGCGTTTGCCGTGGCAGACATCACAGGTGACATAGACATCCGGAAGGAAGTGCATCTCGATCTTGATGACGCCGTCGCCCTGGCAAGCCTCGCAACGGCCGCCCTTGACGTTGAAGGAGAAGCGGCCGGGTGCGTAACCGCGGGCCTTGGCTTCCGGCAGGCCGGCGAACCAGTCGCGGATCGGCGTGAAGGCGCCAGTATACGTGGCCGGGTTGGAGCGCGGTGTGCGACCGATCGGCGACTGGTCGATATCGATCACCTTGTCGATATGCTCGAACCCGTCGATCCGATCGTGCTCGGCCGGGATTTCTCTCGCGCCCATGACGCGGCGTGCGGCCGACTTGTAGAGCGTTTCGATCAGGAAGGTCGACTTGCCGCCACCCGATACGCCGGTCACGGCGGTAAAAACGCCGAGCGGTACCGCCGCGGTAACGTTCTTGAGGTTGTTGCCGCGGGCTCCGAAAACCTTGAGTTCCTTGCCTTTTTTGACCTTGCGCCGCTCAGTGGGAACTGCGACGCCGAGTTCGCCCGACAGGTATTTACCGGTCAGTGACTTGGGGTTTGCCATGACCTGCTGCGGCGTGCCTTCGGCGACGACCGTGCCGCCGTGGATGCCGGCCGCAGGGCCGATATCGACGACGTAATCGGCGGTCATAATGGCGTCTTCGTCATGTTCCACGACGATGACAGTATTGCCGATGTCACGCAGATGCTTCAGCGTTTCGAGCAGGCGGGCATTGTCGCGCTGGTGAAGGCCAATGGAGGGTTCGTCAAGCACGTAGAGCACGCCCGTGAGGCCGGAACCGATTTGCGATGCCAAACGGATGCGCTGGCTCTCGCCACCGGACAGCGTGCCGGAGTTTCGCGAAAGGCTGAGATAGTCGAGCCCGACGTCGTTCAGGAACTGAAGGCGCTCGCGGATCTCCTTGAGGATACGGACAGCTATCTCGTTCTGCTTCGCGTTCAGGTGCTCGGGGAGCGCCGCAAACCAGTCGCGTGCCAGCCGGATCGACATTTCTGTCGTCTGGCCGATATGCAGCTTATTGATCTTGACCGCCAGCGCTTCCGGCTTCAGGCGATAGCCGGCACAGGACGGGCATGGAGCGGCCGACATGTAGCGCTCGATCTCCTCGCGCGCCCAGGCACTGTCGGTTTCCTTCCAGCGCCGTTCGAGATTGGGGACGATGCCTTCGAACGTCTTGGTCGTCTTGTAGGAGCGGGCGCCGTCGGCATAATTGAACTCGATCTTTTCCTCGGTGCCCTCGAGGATCGCCGAGCGGGCGCTATCCGACAGCTTGTCCCAGCGGTCCGTCAACTTGAAACCGAAGACCTTGCCGAGACCCTCGAGCGTCTGGTTGTAATAGGGCGAGGTGGATTTCGCCCAGGGCGCGATCGCGCCATCCTTCAGTGTCCGGCCGGGTTCCGGCACGATCATGTTCCGGTCCACCTTCTGCTGTGATCCGAGACCATCGCAGGTGGGGCAGGCACCGAAGGGATTGTTGAAGGAAAACAGCCGCGGCTCGATCTCCGGAATGGTGAATCCGGACACAGGGCAGGCGAATTTTTCCGAAAACAGAACCCGTTCATGGGTTTCGTTGAGCGACTTGTTGGCCGATCCACCTGCGGAGGTTTCCTTCTCCGGCAGAGGCTTGTCGGCAAACTCGGCAACGGCCAGGCCATCCGCCAGTTTCAGCGATGTCTCAAGGCTGTCGGCCAGACGCGCGGCAATGTCGGAACGCACCACAAGGCGGTCGACGACGACGTCGATGTCGTGTTTGTATTTCTTGTCGAGCGCTGGAACGTCGGCGATCTCATAGAACTGGCCATCCACCTTGACGCGCTGAAAACCCTTTTTCATCAGCTCGGCGAGTTCTTTCTTGTACTCGCCTTTGCGGCCGCGGATCATTGGCGCGAGGATATAAAGTCGGGTGCCCTCTTCGAAAGCAAGGACCCTGTCGACCATCTGGCTGACGGTCTGGCTTTCGATCGGAAGCCCGGTCGCTGGCGAGTATGGAACGCCGACGCGCGCAAACAACAGGCGCATGTAGTCGTAGATTTCCGTGACCGTTCCGACC
>Ga0213834_100459_pt1 | contig 20511 bp, 15 predicted proteins | sample SWPTP12_FD_160580 | JGI IMG/M metagenome (GOLD analysis project Ga0213834, IMG submission 160580) | Coastal seawater microbial communities from Marineland, Florida, United States - SWP TP1 #2 | ecosystem: Environmental > Aquatic > Marine > Coastal | place: USA: Florida | collected 2016-08-06 | reverse complement strand
AAAGGCCTGGTAGGCTGCCGCGCGCCGCGCCGCAAAGTCCTTCGACAGGCGCTCGTCGATATCGCCGGCGTAGTCGTTGGCCACCTCGTGATCGTCCCAGGTCACGATCCAGGGCGCGGCGTGGTGTGCGCTTTGCAGGTGCGGGTCGCTTTTATATTGCGCATAGCGCGCGCGGTACTGCGCCAGCGTGAACGATTCATCAAGGCGCACGGCCCGCTCCGGATGGCCCAGCCGATAGGGCCCCCACTCGGCGCAACCGCGAGTGAACTAGCTATGGACATGCGTTTTTAGCCTGTGAATTAGGGGCAGACGTGATGAATCGGACGTGTCCATGGCTAAAGCTGAAAAAATGAGGAATTTTCTCGCTTTATGTCCATGGTGAGTATTCTCATCATTGCCGCTTATTCTTATAGGTAGCACCGACCGCCATGATGCGAAGTGTCGTCATGCTCGATAACGCAGCGAGGTGCGGATACCGGCCCCGGTCGAGTCCATGCATGAGCATATCGACGTCAAAAAGGTTTTCGGAAGCCGGGCGTCTTTTCGCGATGTGTTCCCAAGCGACCCTGGAAATCACTACGAGTAGTGGGGGTGACGTCATGGCGATCATTGCAGTTCGGCATACGGCCAATGTCAGGCAATATCGACCTGCAGCGGCGACAAACCATACACAATATCGGCGTGCGGTGCGGTGCGGCCTCGGCATTCAGGCCTAGAACTGTCGCGATCTTGGCTGCAAGGCGTACCCCACAGCCAGCAAGCGTAGTGCAAAATCGGCCGTGATGGGCCGGACTGCACCGGTACGAGACATCGCCTGGACATGCCGCAACAGAGCTTCGGTACGTCTGGGCGCTTTAGGAGGTCGAATGCCACTGCGAGCTGAGAGAAAAGATCGGCCTTGTTCGCTACCGTCCGGCCACGGGTGCTTCGCAATAATCGAACCAGTATTTCCTTGAACAGGTAGGGATGCAAACAGTGGAGCGGATAGATGGCGTCAGCATATGCGGGATGTTCGTGCACTGCGTCAGCTTCGCCGCGGATTGCCGCGACCATCCGCGCGCAAAAGCGGCATCGCTGCCGATATGCATGATCCGACGGGTCTGCCTTCACGCCCCTCATCAGTAGGTCGACGATCAATTTTGCTGCGAGGAGCGGATCGTCCTTTCTCCGATCTATGGTCTGAGAAACAAACCTGCCTCGGTATCTGTCCGCATCGAGCCGGAACAATACGAGGAATATGCGGCATCCAGCTCCGCCGCCGGTTTCTGCTGGCGCTCTGGAGCTTCGAGCGAACGCTCGGAAAACCCGCGATGCAGCTTACGAAGGAGTCCAGTTAAAGTGACATACGGGCTAGTCGACCTGGTTCGCGAGTGAAAATGAGGAGGCCGGAGGATCGCGCCAATGGTCTTAATGTGCGGACTACGGAGTGATGCTGACCTTCTTCACCTCGATGACGCCCTGCCGTTCGCTATAGCGGTCGGCGAAGTCGAAGAAAATCCCGAAGTCGGAGTAGTCTGTGCTGATGCCGCTCATAAAATGCGTGTTATGCCGAGCCTGGAGGGCATAGTACCCGAACATGTATAGGGCAAAATCCTCCGACATGTAGCCTGCCCGCACGAGAAGTACCATCTCCTCGAAGAAGGTGATCAGCTTCCGCTTTTTGTTGCCCATGGAAGGATCTGCCAGAGTACTTTGCTCGGCTTCCGAGCCATCAATGAGGTTTAGTATCTCAAAGAGTCCCTCGTCGTCGAAGAGGCGCCTGTGCTGGTCGAGGGAAAATTTCACGATATCCAGAGCACGCTGCTTCTTTTGTGTATAGAAATAGCTGAAGATGGTGAAAATGGCGACTAAGGCGGCAATACTGTAGCCGGTGCTCTGGATCCACTCAAGTCGAGTCATACATCCTGACGCAATACAATATAACTCGGGGGTAATGGTTGGCATGAGGTGTCAAACGATAAATATCGGGCAAAGCGCTGCGTCGAACTGACCCATAGTAGATGGTCAAGTTCCACGGACAGCGGAGGCCTAGATTCTGCTGTATTGAAAACGACTCTTCCTTAATTCTTTCGTGAGTTTACAACAGGAAGGAGGCGATCCCAACGACTTTGTTCCGAATCCGGAGGAGGGGCAACCTCCTGTGCTATGCGGCGAGCCTGCGATAGCAAGGATACCGACCTCACGGATTACTTGTTTGCACTCGAAATTTCACGTGTAGACGGTGAACCGTCGTGCCTCCACGATGCGGGAGACGCCTATTGGAGCTGTAGTGAAGATGACTAACGCGTGTGTCGTTTCAAGATTATTGCGCTGTGCCCGCCCTCGAAGCGGCCTGAGGCCATCTTCCTCTTCCTGTGCTACGCGTTCAGGCGAGTCGTCAGCTAACTCATAGCTAAGGGTGATCGAAAGCAATCACTAAACTTTCCTCTGCACTGAATCCCTTTCGCAAAAGTAGACGCAGGTTAGAAATTGACGCATGTATAATCTGTTCATTAACTCGCGGAGACGGGCCGAACACTGCACGGTAATGATGACATGGGGTAAACCAAGCGGTACTCAATGTCGAGCCTGAGGTTCATCTCGCGGCATCACAACAAGATCGGAAGGCCAAGGGATGGAACAAGAGTATCTGATGAGGTTTCTTGAAATTGGAGCGATCGACCTCAAAGGCGATGACATCAAGCTTGAGAAGCTTCGGTCCACTGCCAAAGACCTATCTGCTACCCTCCGAAAAGCGCCCTCCAAGACCGCTAGCTTTACGATGGTGGCCGCCGATCCCAACATTGCAAGCGCAGACCCCACTGTAGAAGAGGCAATGACCTCGCTCCGAAAACAGTGGGAAACCGTTGCAAACGCCTTTAGCGGGCGGCCTGTTGGCATCTTGCGGGCCATTCTACTAGACGCGATTGTTCAGGCGGCTCGTTCGAATGATGCGATTGCAGTGGCCTTCGTCAACACGGCACGCAATGCCTTGGCCTATGCCGAAGCGTCTGATGAAGCTGAGATTTGGCGCGAAGCTGTTAGTGAAATTGAATCGATGGTCGACGCGCGTGCTGAGATTGAGTGGGCGACGCCGGAGATGGTTACGGTCGACCCGTTAGAGTACGCACCGCCAGCCCCAGTATCCGCGCACTATGAGGTGCCCACTGTCGATCGGAAGGCGCTGCAGGCGAATATCTATTCCGCCGCTGGACCCTGGGGGCCACATAACCCAAATCAGCATCAGCCCCAAGGCAATACCCAGATGTGGTCGAGCATCTTTGCAGACAAGATGAGTGTCGTCATCGCAGATGCGCTGGATGGGATGGCCGAGGGGATTACCCCGGTCCCAGTTGACCTCTCAGGCCCTCTATCCGCGCTCGCGAAGGCAGTTTCCGCTCACGTTGACAATGCGCTGGCCAGCTTCAGCGGCGCGACAGCAGGTCTGCAGCGCCGTACAAATCTTCTTTGGTGGAAGGAAGCGCTGTATTCCCCAAGCGCTCATGCGAGCTATCTCGATCTGCCGCTGTTTGAAGCCGCCGCTTTGATGGCGCTCGACCTACACGAACAGGTACCTAAGTATTCACCAGCGAGCGTATCGGCCTTCCTGCGGGAGGCCATTCGTTGCCTTCCGGTTCAAGAAAACGATCGAGGCACCGGCGAGCGTGACGTCGCTAGCCTTGTGCGCGACGCCAGGACAACCAAACTCATGCAGTCTTTCCGCACGCTGGCCGCTCAGTATGCGCCTACACCTGTTGGTCGAGGACCGCTGTTGTCGTTGATTGGACACTCACAAGATTCGGGCGCAGTCGACGAGACAGCCCTGCGTGCCCTCAGTGGCCTGGAAGCTTCAGCCAAGATGACCCCAATCGAGTGGGGGACTTACCTGTTCCGTGAGCTCCAAACTGCACGCGCCACCAGCGAAAGCCCAACCAAACGGTCCAGGAAGAAGTGAAGCACTCATGGACAGATGCCCTCAACCCAACTGTTTTGCTGACGATAACACCACGTGCACACTGGGCCACATCCGACTCGATCTATGCCCAGAGTGGCAGCGCGTTAGCGAGGCCGCGCTAGTCACCCCATCTGAAGCTGATCATATGCTGCTCCCATGGAGCGGCTTGGCGATGGGAGAGTCTGACCTAAACTTCGTCAGCGGCAGGGTTAAACCCATCACTGTCGGTATCGTCGGCCCGGAAAGCGCTGGGAAGACGACTATCCTCGGTGCGTTCTACCTGCTGCTGGGTCGGGGGACACTGACTACGGACGCCAGTTTTTTCAGCAACTCATACACGCTGGCAGGTTGGGAGGCGGTGGCAAACTCTCTGCGTTGGAAACCGGGGCAGCCACCAAGGTTTCCATCCCACACTCCCAGTGGAGCTGCTCGAGCACCCGGCATGCTTCACCTTGCTTTTCGCCGAAAGGATGGGGCGCTGCGCGACCTTCTTTTCGCCGATGCACCCGGAGAGTGGTTTCAGAAATGGGCGGTCAATGAACAGGCACCCGACGCGGAGGGGGCCCGTTGGATTGCCCGGCACGCAGACGTCACACTGATGATTGCTGACCGTCAAGCACTTGCTGGACCCAAGATGGGAACCGCTCGAAACGAATTTCAGCTACTTGCTCAGCGTGCAGTGGCTGAGGCCCGGGGACGGCGTCTGGCTCTCGTGTGGACGAAGGGGGACGTAGACGTGCCGCCAGCCATGGAAGCTCAGATCAGAAAAGCTGTGGGGGCGGTCTCATCAAGTGTCCCTGAGTTTACAGTCAGCGTATACCCGCGTGGCGAGGTCGACCCTGCAGAAGGCTTCCGCGAGCTGTTTCACTGGATTCTTTGCACCAAGCGCGCTGGGATAGATTTGCCTACGTTAGGTGCGTCTAGTCGTGACCCGTTTGTTCGATTCGGTAGGAGATAGTTGGTGGATGCGCAACACACCATTTTATTGGTCGGCGAGTCGAACGTCGGGAAAACGCACTATGGAGCCCAGTTTTTGAAGCGGCTCATGGTCAAATCGTGTGCGCTTAAGATGTCGGGCGCTGCGACAAACCTAGAAGCGTTTAGTACGGCACTGAGTTGCCTAACTGAAGGAAAGTCGACCGATCACACGCCCGCTAACACCTACGTCGAGAGCGTCTGGCCCATTGAAGACGGAGCCGGGCGCTACGCCGAACTGGTCTGGCCAGACTACGGCGGCGAACAAGTCCGTAACCTTGTCACGCAGCGCCGAATTCCGGCCGCTTGGCGCGAGCGCGTGCTTGAAGCCACGGACTGGGTCTTGCTCATAAGACTACATTCGCTTCGTTCCGAGGACGATTTGCTCTCGCGCCCGCTGCAGTCATTTGCTGCAACGGAGCCTACCGGGGAGACAGCCGTACACGAGCCGTCAGATCAAGCAAGGGTAGTAGAGCTTCTGCAAATGCTGCTCTATCTGGCGCAGTTCCACTTGGATAGGCCACTTCGCAAGCCTCGGTTGACCATCTTGCTGAGCTGCTGGGATGAGCTTGAAACGACAGAGTTGCCGGCTAATCTCCTGGCGTCGCGATTGCCGATGCTTTGGTCGTTCGTGCGCAGCAACTGGATCTCGCCCACCGTTATGGGTCTGTCGGCGCTCGAACGCGCACTCAGCAAGACCGATGCGGATCAGGAGTACGCAATCCGCGGCCCCGAAGAGTTCGGCTACATTGTGCTACCCGATGGCGCGAAGAGCACTGACATCACTCTGCCAATTCAACGCGTGATGGCAGATGGGACCTAAGAGGATGCGAGTTGAGCAGGCTGTCTATGGCGAGGTTTCAGGCCGCGGTCATGGACTCATTGTATCGAGTTCAAATGCTCCTGTGGCCGTTGCCATCGCGTCAAAGCTGGATCTGCCTGACGCGGTCCCCCCGGGCGTCCAGGCTTGGTCTCCGTTCGTTCGCGGTTTCCCCATCGACGACAACTACGTTCTCGCTCGCACATTCTTGGATCCGAGCGCGTCGCGTGGCGGCATGGTGCTGACTCACGCACTAATCGTTAGCTTGGACGAAATATGTAGAGCTAAAAGCCTGGCAGCGTTGTTTGGGTTGCTGGCGCCTTCGGTCACAGACTGCCCGAGTTCGGTAGCGACGCTTGAGCTTGAGACTGCTAGTAGCACTCACACGCCGGCTCCTGACTTGAATGGAACGGCTAACGCGTTGGTAGCCCAAGGACTAGCTCCAGTTGTCCGGCTAGGAGTCGAGGAATTTGAGCATCTCGTCGATTCATTGTGGAGGAACCTCTGGCCCGCCCTAAGACGAACTTTTGCATTCAGGTTGAGCTTCGGCCCGAATGACGTGGTAGAGCAACCGACGCCAGCGCTTGTATGCACGCCCGAGCAGCTCCGGGCTCGCTGGACGAAGCACCGTATCGTCGACCGAGACAATCGGATTCCGGATTCTGAATCCGCAAAGGTTCTTTCCGGTCAGCGCGACGTAAAGCCGATTCTGGCTCTTGCCGAGGGCCTTGGCCTTGAGGTCAATACGCTTAGGGAGCTGGGCAAGCTCGAACGACTGCATACACTCATCTCTGGTGGCGAATACTTCGATGACTTGCTGGCTGCCATACGTTTGGCAGACAGCGTCTCGAATCAGCCAACGCTCGGCGTCGGCATCAAAGACAAGCTCATGGGTCGGTTCACAGCATTGATTCCAGGCGCAGGCTGCAAGCAGTTATTGTTGATGAGGAATTTGGCGCTCTCTGGTTTTGCCAACACGCGCTCGCTTTGGTCGGCCGTTGAGCTCCTCGTCAGCAACCTTGGATTTGTGCCAGCGGACGATAACGAATTGATTGTGATGGTCACGGCTTCACTTGATGAAAAACTCGCATTGCCGCCGTGGCGCGCTGCAGTGACAGCCGGCTTATCAGCTGCAGCTCGTCGAGACAATCCCACCATGTCTAAGGCTATTTGGAGGTGGGTCGAGCGGAGTGAAGCCGCGTTTGCTGCGACGGTAGGCTCCCTACCGGCTGAGGCTGCGGTTGAGCGACGGCTAGCGGAGGAAATGCCCAAAAATCTTCACGTTACCACTCCAGCCGCCATGCTATCGACACTGCTAAAGAAGCGTTGGCTGACTGCGTACGGCGCCGTACTGGCTTCAACGCTGCCCCCGCTGGATGCCACCGGTCAGCAACTCAAGGTAGACAAGGATCCAGACCACAGCGCCGGCTTGCGGTCAGCCCTTCGGTACGCGAGCCCTGCCCAGATCTTGGAATCCACACTCGCGCATAAAGACCTGCGCTTGGTTAACTTGTGCGCAGACCTAGCAGTTGCCCACCCTAAGATTCTGTTTAACATTCGCGGCGACGACGTCACAGAGCAAAAGGTTTGGGACGCTGCTATTCGCAAGAACTCTTCGCTGTGGAACGCACCAGGTAACGCCATCGGTGTGCGCGACAGTGTTCTGGCTCAACTCGCCGAAGGACGGACTGTCGATGCTGGGTTGCTCGAGGCGCTATCACAGACACCCTTGGCTGACCTAACTGCCGTCCCGGATCGGGCGCGGCTGTGGTCGCTTCTACCCGCTCTACAGCGTGACTATTACCTACAGGCGACCGCGATCGGTTGGCTAGACGTCGCTGCAAAAGGCGTGGTGATGGCTCCCCCTGAAGCCGCACTTGAGTGCGCAATCCTTTCGAGTTCGGACTTGCAGCCGAGGCTCGATAAGTCACCCTTGAGTATTAATGCGCGTTTAGCAATCGTTAGTGCCCTCCCATCGTTCCGCGAAGAGGTGTTCATCACATGGCTGAACAACCTTTTAAGGAGCGTTCAGATTTTTTCTAAACCGGATTCTGAGCAACTGGGGACGCTTGTGGCGTCCCGACGTTGGGAGCGAGCGGCCAAATATCTTTCGGAGCGGCTCGCCGACCACCGTCCAGATCTCATGCCTGGTCTACGGCTATGTGCGGACCTGCTCAACTTTTATACTTGTTGGAGGTTAGAAATTTCGAAGCCGAGCGCCGCAGAGAAGTGGAACGCATTCGAGAGAGAGGCTCAGGAGCTCTATCCAGGCGGTCCAGATAGCGACGAGCTCTGGTCACGTGCAGGAGGCAAGAATTCCGACCTGCCGGGACGGTCTCAAAATGGGGCGACACGTTGGCACACCGCATTAAATTCAATCCGTTATGGCGCCCATCCGACTACGCGCAAGCTCCTTGCTGTGATGTGCGAGGATTTTCCTTGGAACGAGAAGTTGCGACTGTACGCCAGCGACACGGACATCGTTGGCTGGCGTTGACGCTCCCACATACTCATCGTTGAAACATGAATCCAACTAGCTATCCGCAAGGCCACGCCCTCCTTATCGGCGTGGCGAACTATCAACAGATATCCAGCCTGCCTGCTGCGATCCTGAATGACGTCAACGACGTCGCTGCGACGCTCTCATCGCCGAACTACTGTGCATATGCCCCGGCCAATGTCGTTACTCTCTTAGACGCAAGCGCTACTCGGGCAGCTGTGTTGAAGGGTCTTGATGAACTGGCTGTTCGGGCAAACCCTGATGACACCGTCTGCGTGTTCTTCTCCGGCCATGGTGCCGTCGTGGGCAGCTCAGGTAATGAGGATAGCGTGTTGGTGACGGTGGATAGCGACCTCGCTGACACCGAAAACACAACAATTAGCTCGGATGAGTTAGCTGCGGCACTGGCGCAGATCAAGGCGAAGCGCCTGTTGCTCTTCATCGATGCCTGTCATGCCGGCGGGGCTGCAATTTCGAAGAGCTTAACCGATGGCAAAGGCCATGAATTCAAGTCTGGATATACCCAAAACGCATTCGCGAAGCTGGCTGCCGGGAGCGGGCGCGCTCTGATGGCGTCGTGCCGTGCTGACGAAGAATCAGCCGTATTTGTCGGCGCGAGGAACAGCGTTTTCACGACCGTACTGCTGGCAGGTCTGCGCGGAGCTGCCGACAAGAACGCAAGCGGCTTCATTAAGGTCTTTGACCTGTTTAACTACATCGCGGAGGAGGTGCCTAAGCTGATCCCAGACGAGCAGCACCCAATTTTTAAGGCAGACAACCTTGAAGTGAACTTCGCTGTCGCGCTGAGCCAAGGTGGGAAAAAATCGCCGTACGGCCCCGAGGCCAAGCCCACGACGCAACAGGAAGACCCTTGGTCGGTGTTAGAAGGGATATTGGTCGAGCTCTACCCGTTCGGACCGCGGGATCAGGAGGTGTGGAGCCGCGCCGGTGGTGACCTGTCCCGTCTTCAGTTTCATCCCACTGGTCAGGCTGAATGGCATGCGGCGCTGCGCACGCTAAAACAGGGCGGCGGAGGAAAAAATATCAACTTCAGCAGCTTACTTAAAACAGCGAAGGAAGACTTTTCAAACCATCCAAAGTTGGCAATGCTTTAAGCGCTTCGAGCGCGGCTATTTGAGCATACACGCCCGAAGCAAAAGGGTCTCGCGGCAGCCAAAGCCTTAGCTCTCTGGACGCTTGAAATGGTACGAATTTAAAAAATAGAGGACGGGTATGGCGAAAGACGCGAACAAGACGGACCAAAGCTTCGGCTCACTCTTCGAAGAGGACTACCTTATTCGAAATCTGGGTCAGATCGCGCACGACCCAGAGGTCGCGCTCACTGAGCTCGTCGCCAACGCCTGGGACGCTGGCGCATCCTCCGTCGACATCGCCATCCCGAACGCGCTCAACGGCAACCTCATAGTGGAGGATGACGGCCATGGCATGAGCTCCGCCCAGTTCAAGGGCCGCTGGATGAAGCTGTCCTATGACCGCCTCAAGCATCAGAGCCAAGATGTGGAGTTTCCTCCAGAGCGCGCAGGATGGATTCGGCGCGCTTATGGTCACAACGGAGTGGGACGTCACGGCATGCTGTGCTTCGCGGACGTCTACGAGGTTCAGACTTGGCGCGATGGAAACGGCGCCTCCTTCGTTGTAAGTACTCACAGCCAGGCGACACCATTCAAAGTGGATAGCGAGGCACCGCTCGAGCGCGCTGGCCACGGCACAAAGCTCATCGCGAAGGTCGAGCGGCATCTGCCGGACCCCGATCGCATCCGTGACATTCTCTCGGCGCGCTTCTTGCACGATCCGCAGTTCTTCGTCCGAGTGAACGGCGCATCCATTGCGTTGCCTGAGCACACGGGGTTAGTGGAGAAGGCCACTTTAGAGATCGCCGCAGGAAAATCGATCGAGGCCTTCGTAGTAGACACGACACGCGGCGCGAAATCGACCTTGTATCAGGGCGTCGCATTTTGGGTCAATGGGCGCCTCGTGGGCACGCCGAGCTGGGTGGTTGGCAACGCTGTCGTCTTGGATGGGCGTAGCCGGTTCGCGAAGCGCTACACGATCGTAGTGCGGTGCGGACCCGAATGGATTGGCGATATTGAGCCGGATTGGACCAGGTTCAGGCCAACCGACGCTGTCCGCGCAATGAACTCGGCGGTAGCGGCCTACGCAGCGCAAGTATTCGCGAAGCTCTCGGAGGAGTTTGTAGACGATAGCTCTCAAGATGCCCTGGTACGCAACCGCGAGTCATTCAAGGACCTGTCCACCCTAGCGCGCATCGAGGTCGCGAGCTTTACCCAAGAGCTGGTCAAGCGCAACCCTGGTATCAACACCGAAACGCTGGCGATCGCTGTCGAGGCGGTAATTAATTTGCAGAAGTCACGCAGCGGCGCCGCGCTGCTTGAGAAGCTCACTAAGCTGGAGGAGACGGACGTAGAGGGCCTCAACCGTTTGTTGGGACAGTGGTCGGTACGCGACGCGCTGTCGGTACTCGACGAGCTCGATATGAGACTCAGCGTCATTGAGGCGATCGACAAGCTCGCGGGCGACCCTGCCACCGACGAGCTGCACACGCTGCACCCGTTGGTGACGCAGGCCCGCTGGCTTTTCGGCCCGGAGTTTGACAGTCAGGAATACACCTCGAACGTAACCCTACGGACCGTCGCCGCCAAGATTTTCAGCCAAAGCGTCGAGCCAGGAACGTTCCTAAATCCAACTCAGCGCCCCGACATAGTCGTTCTTGCAGACGCTACGTTTTCGATCGTCGGTACCGAAGGCTATGACAGCTTCGACGCCATGTTGACCCGCATCCAAAACGTGTTAATCATCGAACTAAAAAAGGGCAAATCCTCCATTGGCCGCCCCGAAATGACCCAAGCAGATGGCTACGTCCAAGACTTTCTGCAAAGCGGTGCCATGGATGGCACTCCATTGATCCGCGCGTTCGTGGTCGGCCATCAGATATCATCGAAAACCACGAAAGAAAAACTCATCGTGGAGGAGGGAGTCGTTCGTGGAAAGGTCGTGGCCACGACGTATGGGCAGCTGACCCGGAGCGCGAGCCAGCGCCTCTTCAAGCTCAGGGAGAAGATTCCCGCGCGGTATGATGAGGTGTCTGGCGCGGAGCTGATGTCGCGGGTTATGCAGACGCCGTCGCAAGCAGGCTTCAGCCTTGAAAAACAAGCCGCAGCTCCTGAGCAAGGCGACCAACCGAAAATCGCAGCTTGATGGACAAGGCCGGCCCCAAGTGAATTCGTTGTTGAAGTCGCAAGGTGAAAGGCCGACCCGGCGTTGCGACGTGGAGCTGACAGTCGTCCGGCACTTCGCATTCGATCGGCGAATCTCCCAGCAAGATCAAACCGACGTCACAACAGCTCTGACGCCCGCGCCGTATGGATGAAAACTCCCAGACGCGAGACCTACCAAATATCTCCTGGCTTGAGTCGGTTTTGACGCCAGAGTTCATATGCAACAAAAGGAGACTCTTCCCTTAGCACCTGCAACGAATAGCCATTATTCCAGTAACGTTCGGCGTCTTTTTCGCGGTCACGGCAAAAGTCATTCAGACCCAGCGTCGTGATTGTGTCTTGAACTTGCTGTTCAATATCAGCGGATGTAATCGAGCTGCCGGGAATGATTTGGAAGCCTAGCAGTTCCATTTCAAACCACCCTGCGCGTATCTTAAATGGATCGAGCACGGTGCTAATATCATTCTTCCGCGAGTTTAAGCGGCTGCAACAGAGTCGGTAGTTGGACCATTGATATGCGGCGCGCCAATGCCGCGATTTGGCGGCAAAGTGATCGGCAGAACGTGCACCTGTAACCGGATGGATTCTGAAGCAGGAATATGCACAAATCTCCCCATACGCGGACATCAAGTCATCGAGCGCCGCGGTCCAATACGCAGGAAAATTCTCTGCAGGAATATCCTTTTCGCGCGTGGCGATCGGCTTAAACGGTTTCCCTGCGGTGCGAGGATAGGGTGACGGCTTACCCACCATTTCTGCGATGGCCCGAAGGCCGGGCTTACGAACGTTATCGTCGAAGGTTTTCGGTTTCTTGGCCTGAACAACAGGAATCATTTTTTTGCTTTGGCAGGCTGGTTGTGAGCGTTACGGAAAGAAGTCCAGCGGACCCAGAATCGATCGGTGTCACCAAGTGAGGCTTGCAGCAACTCGTCGACTCGGTCAATGTCCTTTTGATCTGGCGATCGTTGGCGCGCCAAGGACAATGCCGCCTGAATCGCCTCCTCCGCCTCGATCGAACCTCGCGGCTCTTTCAAGTCAAACGCAGGACTCGTGAGCCAATTATCGATCTCGCCGCGGCGATAATATTCACGCTTACGAAGAATGACTCCCTTCTGTTCCAGGTCGAGGTCAAACCATGAGTCATATTTAGGGTCGAACTTGGGCTCGACCGAACCGAGTACAAGCGGAGAATGAGTTGCGGCAATCAACTGTGTCTGCGCCTTGTGTTCACCCGTGAGAGCATCCATTACCCGCAGGAGTGAAGGCACAATGCGGCGCTGCCATTGAGGATGCAAATGGCATTCGATCTCATCAATTAGGAAGACAATCTCTCTAGCCGGCTCCTCCCGGCGCAACTTCGCCGCCTCTTCATGACGGTGCCAGGCCCAAGTTAAGAGATAAGCCAAGGCAATAATACGTCGCATTCCCGAGGACGCATGAATTAGCGGTACGTCCTCACCATACGGCATGCGCAGCGTTGGTGTGGGCCCCTTATCCAAGATGGTGATCTCGCGTTGCTCTCCCGGAAATATTTTTTCGTTGGCCGAAGGTGATAACGCGTCGAGGACTTGCGATAGCAATTTAAACCGCCGATCGTTTCCAGCCTGCCAGAGTAGCCAATCCTCCAAGACACCTTTGCAATGCGTATTGCCGTTCCAGACCTCGTCCGGTGTAAAAAGGAAGGCATTGGGACGATCCGGTGCATCTTCCGTCCAATAATTGCGCATCGGATCCCACACAGAGAACCCGCCATCTACTTGGGCATATAGAATAAGACCTGGAATCGGTGGGCGACTTGCCTTCACGGTCCAGCGGACACGATCCGGCTCATATTTGCTAGTAAAAGTGTAGGGAGGCTTGGTTTTTTTGGTGTACTTATAGGTGATTTCTGCATCCGCACCGGGCTGAGGCACAACCATTTCACGGGCCCACGTACGCGTCAGTGCCCACCAAGCGACGTCAAGGAGAAAACTTTTTCCCAGGCCGTTATTGCCAGTGATGAGGTTCAATCGGGCTGTGAGATCCATTTTCATCTCTGCTGCCGCGCCTACGTTCTTCAACTGGAGTAATTCAAGCATTGCGTTCCCTTTAGACTTGCCCGCGTTACCCAAGCGAATGCTTCGATCGCAAGCTCCCAGAGCAAGCGTGGTTGAAGTTGACTATCCGGTGGGGCAGGAGCCTCGAAGTATATCCGATGTGTAAGGCGTCGAAGCGTTATCTTGCCTTAGGCATCACTCGACAATTCGCGGCTGGCCAGTGGTCTTGTGGGTTTTTAAACCTTCGCACAAATTCCGACACAACCGCGTCTGGTAAGCCCCTTCTCGTCCGTCAACTGGGCAGACTACCAGTATCACCACGTGGAAATTGCTTTGGCGGCAATGGTTCATGACAATTTGGGTGCGGCAACGTGCTAAGCTGCATTGAACGGCCGAATTCGGCCGTGCATCCAACTGGTGAGCGCAACACTCCAAGCCTTATGGAGGAGTGTTCACACGATGCGAAAACCTCGGATTTACTATTCGGACAGTCAGAAAGCACTGGATGCGGGAGCGACGGCGTCCAGGCGCTCGGCACCACCTGGGCGGCCGAGGCTTCGCTACTGTCGCCTCGCAGGCGGTCACTCGTAGCTGTGCTTGAGGAGGAATTCTTCCAGCCAGTCAGCCATCGCGTCATCCGCCCGAGGTCGCTTGCCAAGGACGATATCGAGGAGGAAGCCCACGAGAAGCGCGCTTGGCAAAAGAATGATCAGCTTGCGGGGCTGAACCTTGTTATAAAAGTGCCGAAACTGCTTGAGTGTCGTGTCATCCAGCGCGAGATCGCTTTTACGTGTAACGAGGAAGCCCAGGTCCCCATGATGCGAATCCGCGAGATATGATTGAACCTGCCTGAAATCGTCTACCTTCGGCTCGCTGTAATTCTTGGCCTCGAATACCGGCATGCTGACCTTGTAGTCCGCACGCAAGCGCCTCCAGAATGGCGAGCGATAGGCGTTTCGCGCGACGGTGTCGCGCCGCTCGACGGCGTCACCGTTAGGATTCATATGCACCCGTTCGAGGTCATCGGCGAAGATGAGTGCGATCGCATCGGTAACCCATTTGTGGAACCGCGCCGCGCCAGCGGTGGCTTCCGGGATCGCTTCCAGGTCCCGCAGCAGTGCTTCGGCCGCGGCCCTGCGTTGGAACGCTGGACCGGTGAGCAGAAGCTCGACGTGCTCCTGTACATCTTCGGCGGGGGCAAAGGCGTCCTCGGTATCGAAAGCAGCGCCATGCAACGCATCGGAGTACCACGCGGGACGGAAGCCCGAGCACTGCATCCAGGTGAACTCGTTCAGCTTTTCTAGGACGGAAAGCGCGTTGAGCGGCCGCAGCGAGTTGACGGAGACGACAGCCTGGAAATGACTGAACTGGGTCGTGAACGCGATTTCGTCGAGCACCACCGGTGTCCCGGTCGGCGCAGCCGAGGTGATTTCCGCTAGCGCTTCTTCCCGCGACTTGGCGGCGCAAGACCAGACGTCAATCCAGAAAATGGAAAGGACATATCGCTGCTTGCCATCCGCCCCTGAGAAAATCGGCCTCACGCGGAAAGGCTCGCTCCAGTCCTTGACGGCGTGTTCGACACGCAGAATCAAGGTATTAGGTCGGACGGGGAAGAAACTGTCTTCGAAACTGAGCACGACGGACTCGATGGTCCAGTAGCTGTGCTTGCGGGCGCCTTCCGTTTCGATCAGGTCTCTCATGGGTGTCTCTTTGCGGCCGGGCCGCCTTGTTTGCAGGTTTGTCTTGGCGTCCCAGCGGCCGGTCACTAGGTTGAAGTTCGCTTCGGACAGCACGAGTTCCCTGTCGTTCCAGGGGCATGACAACCGAGAATGCAGACGTCCGCAACAATCATAAATAGCACACGGCTCTCAACTGTTAGTCCGCCGAATCCTCAGCGTTCATTTTCCGAAGCGGTAAGATCTGCTCCGTCGACAAAAAACGATTCTACCTCGGCGGCAATTGTTGCCCAAAATCGATCGCGTTCTGTCGAGCTCGATGGGAGGTACGCGTACGCGATCAACGATATAGGATGTACACCCATTACAGTAGCAATTTCGTGGATTTTTGTAATCGTAGGCGCTTTCATCCCACGTTCTAAGCTGCTGAGATACGTTCGACTTGACACACCAGAGAAGTCTTCTTGAGTCAGTCCACGACTCTTCCGTGCTCTTTGCAACCCCATCCCGAACCGTTTGAGCAACACCACAAGTACCTCCGCACAAAAGGTACGATGTACTCATGCCGAACACTTTAGGGCTACAATCTATAGTGTTCATCACCGACGTCTGGGGAAGCAGATGATTACGACCTATGAGGCGGATAAGGCCCCAATGTTCTCAATTGGACCTGGATTTTCGACTTGGCGTACAGCAACCCTCAGCTTGGGAATGTTGTACATCTTTATCAATTATGGCCAAAAGGATGGACGTAGTTGGGTTTACCAAACTTCAATCCTATGGGACAGCCGCGACGTGCTAGATTTTTGTCAACGTTTTAAGAACAATCAGACTGCGAAAATCGTTGATATTTCTCTGTTGGAACCTTTCCGAAGGGATAAAACGCAAACATGGCGTTGGACAAAGGTTTTGGAAATCCGCGTGTACGAAGAGGATTCGGTAGAGCATCCTGTTTACGTCACCGATGCTGGTGAAACAGTAGGGCTAACTCCAGAAGAAGCAAAGCAAAAAATGAAACTGATATACAAGGCCCGGCGTCAACGTGCTTGACCTGCCCCGCTGGGATCAGGCTTCTCTGCAGTGGTGAATAACTCGCTGACGACTGTGTGCTACTCAGCGCGCTTCTTCTAAATAACATCGCGTAAGCAACGGCGACCTAATCTGGCCGGCGTCGTCTACGAAGACCTTCAAACGGCATTCCCCTGTTCTCACGGACACTTCTGGTTTCACGCCATCATAAAGTTTGCCATCGCGGCGGAGGTCGAATCTCATCCAGTTGCTGCTGCAATGACTGAACCTCCTCACTTAGTTCGATGATGCGCACGTTCGCGCTTGCCAGGATTGACTGCGCCTGATCGCGCTGTCGAATCGCATCCTCGAGCCGCTCCTGCATAGTTCGGTTAGCAGTTCGCTTCTTGGCGTTTTTGTTAACGGAATGGTGCTCTTCTTGATGCAGCTCGATGTAAGCTTGGATCTGACGAATGAGTGCAGGAAATCGCGCTTTCTTCAGCGCTGATGGGTCACAACCGGCCTCCCGTGCAACGTTGTTCTGGGTGATGGGTGTTCCAAGTTTCAATAGTTTGGGTTCGCCAGCCTTCAAGCGTTCGAAGGCTTGGCGAAAGCGATCTTCTGCGCTAAAGGTTTCAATGGTTTGAGATGGCATTCAAATAGTTCTCCATTGCTTGGCGCTCTTTCAAGAGCGCGCTAGATCGTGGGTGCTCAGGGGCGAGCATTTTGATTTCTGCGTCCACACGGCGTATATCCGCACGGACCAGTGGTTCTTTCCTTCGGTCATAGAGGACGTCCGTACATGGCTTGTTACCGTCCCCGCCAGCGCAGCGAGCGACCGACTCGATGCCGCCGTACTCGCACGCCCCGCCCTTCATGCAGCCGCCCAGTCGGTGTTCACGGAAGGCGATAACCCCTCCCTTGGTCATCTTTATTAGATCCTTAGTGTCCTTTACGCCAAGCAGATTCACAGCAAAGGTCTCGCTGCGCTCCGCCCCATGAGGTGAAATGAATCTGTCGCCGGTCTCGACGACTTTGAGTTTCTCAGCTTGCGCTTGGTACATCGCCATCACCACGGCCGCTTGCACTTCTTTGTTTAAGTGCAAGCGGCCGTGGTTTCGGCCATAGTAAAGAGGCATTAAGCGCGAAGAGTGTTTCATTTGCTGCTGCATCGTCGAGTCCGAAATGTACCCGCTGGCGAACATGTTCACCGCTCCTGTGCGGCGGAACTGGTGCCACGCCAAAGGCCACACTTTTCCAATGGCAAATGAGTCCTCCGGAAGATTGGGTGTGAGTCGCCGGGCTACCGTTAAGTCCTCGGCAGTGATCTTCATTCGTTCTGCGTCGAACAGCATCCTGCAGATGCCGTTTGTCAGTCCGTTAAAGCTCTGGATCCGACGCCGAATGTTGTACGGGCGTGCGCTTAGAAAGCGATTTCCCCATGGCTCGGTCCCCGTGCTCAACAGGTAAGGGTCGCGCTGGTCCGCCGGAGTGGGCTGAATCTTTGGATTCGCGCGGTCGCAAGTCATCCTCAAACGAGCAACGGAAGATATAGCTTGAATCGCAACCTCAACGCTGGGGCTAGCCACCCAGCGAGCATCTGAATCAAGCTCTGTCTTGGTCGTTTCACCGCAGATAATCGGCACGCGCCCTAGCTTATCGTCTTCCTCCCAGAGCAGGCAACTTGTTCTAAGGGACGCAACCTCTTCTTTACGCTGCAAAGTGAAATTGCAGACATAGGCTAATCCAGCGAAGGTAACGACCGAAAAATAGGCTGAAAACGCATTCGCCTCGGGACTGGTCTGATAAAAGCTAACCCATTTTTCGAGCAATTCGGCAACGCCGAAGCGATCAGCGACTTCAGCGAAGCTGCCTGGGTAGTCTTTCTGGTTTTTGAAATCGGAATCGAAAGGATTTCTCTTATCAAGACGCTCTGTCGTCGGAACTAGCGCGTTCTCTAGCGACCCAAGCTTCTTAATATAAACGTCGAGGCAAAACTGGAAGCATGATTCGATCTGTTCTCGGTGCGCAAGGAAGTCCGTCAAACATTCGCGCAATCGTGTGATCTGGTACAGCCAGATCCGTGGTGGGATATACGGTGTTTGCACATGGTCGTGGTCCGGCGTAGCTGCGGCTAACCGCTTTAGGCCGTCCGAGTCAACAATGGTGAAGCCGAGCTCGTCGCGAGCGTCATAGAGGCGATGGAGTAGGGTAATAACCGCGTCGTAGCTGCCTGGTGGTATAACCTTCTGCGCTTCTTCAAACACCTTCGGGAAACGCATTAATCTAGCCGCGCTGATGCCGTTCCGGCTAGAGAGAGCAACAATAGATCTGAGCGTGTAGAAGTTAGTGACAATAGAATTTACCGCCCGCACCGCTTGAGGACCCCAAATGAGCCAAGTCGCGATCATTCTCATTAGGTCGGCATTTTCGGCATCGAGAGGCTGCGACTCTCCCGGAGCGCGGACGCCCCCGCCGTCGCCGAAGTTGAGTTGCTGAACTTTCCCGGACCAAGGCGTGAGGTTCCACTTCGGATCGCCCCAGCGGGAGATGACTTCACCATTTCTGTCGATGACCACCGGCCAATCGCGGGGGGGCGGCCAAGAAGGCAGTCGGTAGTTGGGCGACTTCGGCGTGACAAGGTCGCTTTCGATTCCAAAGGTGAATTCTTGCAGATTGCCTAGCATTCGGACGCTCCCTCTATGGCCTCGATCAGGTAGGACCAATTGTCGTGGTAGTAACCCTCTTCCACGCGCGCAAGTGATTCCTCTACCCAGTCGCGCCGTGTTTTGTTTGATTCTCGGAACCAGAGAAGCTTCTCGCTTAGCCTCTGTATCGAATGTTCGACGGGGTGAATGACCTTGCTTTCCTTTTTCGTCGGAAGGATATGACTTAATTCAAGGATCTTTAAATGTCGGAAGCAGGCTAGCGACCACACATAGTCTAACGAGTCGATATCGCGGTGATGCTCACACCATAGGCAACCCGATGGGCGCAGGCAGTCCGGTTCAGGCGCAGTTTGCGGCCTTTCAAAGGATGTCTTGGGCATGCCGTCGCACTCACCCGGCGCGACAGCAAGCAATAAGGCTTTGTCAGCAAGTGCTGGATCGTTACGTAGATGAAACCGAATGATTTCGCTAATTGCGCGCTGCTGACATGGCGTCTCGTAAACGTTAAGCAAGGTCCGCTTCTGATGCTGAGCCATTTCAGCCGTCATATCCGGGTCACCACTGCGCCGTAAAAGCCAATTCACGCGGGTTCTACGAAGGGCGCTTGGGGGAATCCAAGCGACTCTTGATTTCTTGCATGTCGACTTGATGGCATGGAATGTGATCTTGCGGTCTTCACGGATCCCTTTTCTCCTAACAATAGGGAATAGCCGCGTTTCCGGAGCAGGGAATAGCTCTCGCCGCCACTCCAGATATCGTTCAAAGTGGGCCCGGTATTCGCTGAAGATCTCGAACAGCACTTCGCCCTTGCGTCTCGCCTTGTACTCGCGCACCTTGTAGCCGTCGATATCGCTTGAATAAACGAAACGGCTCAGTGGAATCCGGACAGCTTGCGCTAGGTTCATACCGGTCTGGCCAATGAACATAAGCAGCTCTGCATGGATACGCAGATTGACTAGATCTCTACGGAAGCGGTGATTTATCGATTGGTCAGCGTCGTACGCCAGAGCACTTTTACTCGATCTGCGAACAGAAGATGGATTTCGTTCATGCTGCGGGCGTGGCTTCCTCCCATTTGGACTAAATTCGATCTCCCCACCTTGCTGCAAGGGGATGCGGACTAGAAATTTTCCCCAGATTACGCTAAGAGGAGTTCCGTCGCAGACGTCCTGGAGCAGTCGGCCGAAGGCAAAAGTTGCGTGCAGATTCTGCTTATCCGCCTGAGTGCTCTGTGGCGTCTTTCGCCCAGGTGATCTTTTCAGCCTTGTCGCGCTACTGATTGGCTTCGGCCGGTGCAGCACCCCGTCCAGGATCTGACCGACAAGTCGAGCTTGATTGTGGGCAGTTAAGCGCTTTAATTCTTTCGTCACTGTGACACGCCGTAATAAATGCTCCGTCCAATCGATGTATGTTTTCGCGACCTCTGTGATGTTCAACGCGGCACCGGACGTGTCTGCCCAACTGAAGAAGATGGTCAAATTGGCGATCTGCCGGCGTGCTGTTTCGGGGCTTCCACCACCAGCTAAGTAGTCATCCAAAATTTATCGTGAATCTGCTTCCGAAACCGCTCATCAAGGACTGAACTTCGGCGAGCAGGTCTGCGCCGTTCTTGGCAACGAAGCGGCGCCAGAAATGC
>Ga0213834_100457_pt1 | contig 20549 bp, 16 predicted proteins | sample SWPTP12_FD_160580 | JGI IMG/M metagenome (GOLD analysis project Ga0213834, IMG submission 160580) | Coastal seawater microbial communities from Marineland, Florida, United States - SWP TP1 #2 | ecosystem: Environmental > Aquatic > Marine > Coastal | place: USA: Florida | collected 2016-08-06 | reverse complement strand
GGGCGTGCCGAAGTCATCGTCCATTGCCGCCGAGAAACGCTCGACGAACGCTTCGCCGCCGGCAGGCTCGGCAGCCGGAAGACCTTTGAGCGCGTGGTAGAACCGCTCCAGCGCGCCCTTGGATTCTTTCAGGCTGTCTTCGGAATAGTTGATCGCGCTGCGGTAATGGCTCGACACCAGCAGGTAGCGCACCACTTCCGGATGGTACTTATCCAGCACGTCGCGAATGGTGAAGAAGTTGTTCAAGGACTTGGACATCTTCTCGCCATTGATGCGGATCATGCCGCAATGCATCCAGGCATTGGCATAGGTCTTGCCGGTGGCGGCTTCGCTCTGGGCGATTTCGTTTTCGTGGTGCGGAAACTCCAGATCGCTGCCGCCGCCATGAATGTCGAACGTCTCACCCAGGCAGCAGGTGGACATCACCGAGCACTCGATGTGCCAGCCCGGACGGCCGGGGCCCCATGGCGATTCCCAGCTGGGCTCGCCCGGCTTGACGCCTTTCCACAGGACGAAATCCAGCGGGTCGTCTTTCGCTTCGTCGACTTCGATCCGCGCACCGATGCGCAGGTCTTCGATCTTCTTGCGCGACAGCTTGCCGTAACCGAGGAATTTTCCGACGCGGTAGTACACGTCGCCATTGCCCGGCGCGTAGGCGTAGCCCTTGTCGATCAGGCTCTGGATCATGTCGTGCATACCGCCGATGTAGTCGGTGGCACGCGGCTCCATGTCCGGCTTGAGGATATTCAGGCGCGCTTCGTCCTCGTGCATCGCATCGATCATGCGCGCGGTCAGTGCGTCGAACGCCTCGCCGTTCTCGCGAGCGCGATTGATGATCTTGTCGTCGATGTCAGTGATGTTGCGCACGTAAGTCAGGTCGTAACCGCTGAAACGCAGCCAGCGGGTCACCAGATCGAACGCCACCATGCTGCGGCCGTGGCCCAGATGGCAGTAGTCGTAAACGGTCATGCCGCAGACGTACATGCGTACCTTGTTGCCATCCAGCGGCTTGAAGACTTCTTTGCTCTTGGTGAGCGTGTTGTAGATCGACAGCACGTTGTGCCCCTTACAAGTACAGCATCAGGTCCAGGAATCGCGCAGGGTCACTGTGCGATTGAATACCGGCTTGCCCGGTTTCGAGTCCTTGATGTCCGCGCAGAAATAACCTTCGCGTTCGAACTGGAAACGGTCTTCCGGCGCGGCTTCGCCCAGCGACGGCTCAGCCCGACAACCGGTCAGGACCTGCAGGGAATCCGGATTGATGTTGTCCAGGAACGTCTGGCCGTCCTCAGCCTTTTCCGGGTTCGCGGAGCGGAACAGGCGATCGTACAGACGCACTTCGCACTCGATGCTTTCAGCGGCCGGGACCCAGTGGATCACGCCCTTGACCTTGCGACCTTCCGGGTTCTTGCCCAGCGTGTCCGGGTCATACGAGCAGCGCAGTTCGACGATGTTGCCGTCGGCGTCCTTGATCGCTTCGTCAGCGCGGATCACATAGCTGCCACGCAGGCGCACTTCGCCATTGGGCTCCAGACGCTTGTAGCCTTTTGGCGGCTCTTCCATGAAGTCATCGCGGTCGATGTAGATTTCACGACCGAACGGCAGCTTGCGCACGCCAAGCTCTTCTTTCTGCGGATGACGTGGCAGTTCGAGGTGATCGACCTTGTCTTCCGGGTAGTTGGTGATCACGACCTTCAACGGACGCAGCACGCACATGGCGCGCGGGGCGTTGGCATCCAGGTCCTGACGAATGCTGAATTCGAGCATGCCGAAGTCGACCACGCCGTCGGAACGGTTGGTGCCGATCATTTCGCAGAAGTTGCGGATCGACGCCGGTGTGTAGCCGCGACGGCGGAAGCCCGACAGGGTCGACATGCGCGGGTCGTCCCAGCCGTTGACGTGTTTCTCGTCGACCAGTTGCTTGAGCTTGCGCTTGCTGGTGATCGTGTAGTTCAGGTTCAGGCGCGAGAATTCGTACTGACGCGGCTTGCACGGCACCGGCAGGTTGTCGAGGAACCAGTCGTACAGCGGACGATGGCTTTCGAATTCAAGGGTGCAGATCGAGTGAGTGATGCCCTCGATGGCGTCCGACTGACCATGGGTGAAGTCGTAGATCGGGTAGATGCACCACTTGTCACCGGTCTGGTGATGGTGAGCATGGCGAATGCGATACAGGATCGGATCGCGCAGGTTCATGTTCGGCGAGGCCATGTCGATCTTGGCGCGCAGCACGCGGGCGCCGTCTTCGAACTCACCGGCCTTCATGCGGGCGAACAGGTCCAGGTTTTCCTCGACGCTGCGCTCGCGGAACGGGCTGTTCTTACCAGGCTCGGTCAGCGTGCCACGGTACTCGCGAGCCTGCTCGGGCGTCAGGTCATCGACGTACGCCTTGCCAGCCTTGATCAGCTCGACAGCCCAGTCGTGCAACTGATCGAAATACTGCGAGGCGTAACGCACCTCGCCAGCCCACTCGAAACCCAGCCATTTGACGTCGCTTTCGATAGCGTCGATGTATTCCTGGTCTTCCTTGGCCGGGTTGGTGTCGTCGAAGCGCAGATGCGTGACACCGCCGAACTCCTGAGCCAGACCGAAGTTCACGCAGATCGATTTGGCATGACCGATGTGCAGATAACCGTTGGGCTCAGGCGGAAAGCGGGTCACGATCTTGGTGTGCTTGCCCGAATCCAGGTCCGCCTGCACGATCGGGCGCAGGAAGTTGGTTGGAATTGCAGGGCCTGCCTTTGAATTCGCAGCGGCGTCTTGAGTGGGCTTGCTCATAGGATCCTTGAAAACCTAACTGTCTTGGCCAGGGTAGGCCGAATAAATCAAAGCGCTTATCATAGCCGAACCTGTCAAGAGCCTGACAGCATGCTGTGACAAAACTGCCGGGAGGGGCGCCCCGCCCGTGCAGGCCGCCGGACGCAATCGCGACTACCCGGCAAGCGGCTACCCTCTGTAAACTGCGCGCCTGAGTCGAATCGGCGGCACCTGCAACCACGCTCAAGTAGCCCGATGCCACGATCGACACGTCCACCACGAATCAGACAAGAGCGATTTCGAACATGTCCAAAGTCAGACTGACCACCAATAAGGGCGAGATCGTCCTGCAACTGAACGCTGAAAAAGCGCCGTTGACGGTCGCCAACTTCCTTGAGTACGTGAACGCCGGTCACTACACCAACACGGTCTTTCACCGCGTCATCGGTAACTTCATGATCCAGGGCGGTGGCTTCGAGCCCGGCATGAAAGAAAAGAAAGACAAGCGCCCGAGCATCCAGAACGAAGCCGACAACGGCCTGCCGAACAAGAAGTACTCGGTGGCCATGGCCCGTACCATGGAGCCACATTCGGCATCGGCGCAGTTCTTCATCAACGTCGCCGACAACAGTTTCCTCAACCACAGCGGCAAGACCGTTCAGGGCTGGGGCTATGCCGTCTTCGGCGAAGTGATCGAAGGCCAGGATGTCGTCGATGCCATCAAAGGTGTCGCCACCACGTCCAAAGCGGGTCATCAGGATGTGCCGGCTGAAGACGTGATCATCGAGAAAGCCGAGACCGTTGAGTGATACTGCTGATCTCCGATCTGCATCTGGAAGAAGAACGCCCGGACATCACCCGGGCGTTTCTGGATCTGCTGGCTGATCGCGCGCGTGGCGCCGAGGCGCTCTATATCCTCGGCGATTTCTTCGAAGCCTGGATCGGCGACGACGCCATGTCGCCCTTCCAGCGCTCGATCTGCGAAGCCTTGCGCGCCCTGAGCGACAGCGGCACACAGGTGTTCCTGATGCACGGCAATCGCGATTTCATGATCGGCAAAGCGTTTTGCAAGGCCGCCGGTTGCACGTTGCTGCCCGATCCCAGCGTGGTCCAGTTGAACGGCGAGCCGGTGTTACTGATGCACGGCGACAGCCTGTGTACGCGCGATGAAGCGTACATGCGCATGCGCCGCTATCTGCGCAATCCGCTGACGCTGTGGATCCTGCGCCACCTGCCGCTCGCCACCCGCCACAAGCTGGCGCGCAAGCTGCGCAGCGAAAGCCGCGCGCAGACCCGCATGAAAGCCAATGACATCGTCGACGTGACCCCTGAAGAAGTCCCGCGAATCATGAGTGAATCCGGCGTGAAAACGTTGATTCACGGCCACACCCATCGCCCTGCCATTCACAAGTTGCAGATCGGTGACGAGACCGCCCAGCGCATTGTGCTCGGCGACTGGGACCGTGAAGGATGGGCGCTGCAAGTCGATGATCAGGGCTTTCAGCTGACCTCGTTCGCCTTCGCGCCGCAACAGCCGCTGGCGTTGCCGGCAAGCTGATCAGCAAGCCATCGCACCGCACTGCGTCTGATCCAGCCTGCAGCCGGTCAGGCCGGTGGCTTGCCTGAGCACCGACGTCGATCGGTCAATTGGGCGATTAGCGGCACCTCGAAAACGACGCTCTAGCCTGCACTTCACAAAGAATTGCCCTACACTCCCCGGTAACAACAAGAAAACACAAAGGGGACGCATCATGATCGATCAACGTATGACTCATCGCTGCATGCTTGCTGAAATCGCCTCGGGGGAGGACATTCAGAGCGGCAGACCGACCCAGACCCTGCAAACACTTCTGCTCGTCGGTTTTGTCACCCGGCAACCGAGCCGCGACCGGACCTTCGCCCACCTTGCCCTGACCGAAGCCGGTCATCGATATCTGGCCGGGTTGTGGCATTGAGATAGCGGCAGGCTCCTCAGGGATCTATACTCCCGCGCCTGTTTTTGTCTCTGAGGACCTCATCATGGCCGACGCCGATCTCGACCACACTCTGAACCTGCTGACGCACCTGCGCGGCATCCTGGTCGCGCTGGGAGAAGCCGAACAGGTTCCCGAGGAAAGTCATGCGCTGTTTCTGGAGCGTTATGACGAATTGATCAGCCTGCTGCCGCAAGAGCCGATCGAAAGCCAGTATCTGGGTCAGGACCTGCTTTGCCAGGTGATCCAGCGCTACCCGCAGATCGCGCATCTGGTGCCCCGCGACCTGCTCTGGTATTTCGGCGGCGACTGCCTGCATTTCATGCCTGACGAAGAAATCGACCTGTACACGGCACTGGAAGAGCGCCGCTACGAGGCCGAGCAGAACGAGGAGCCGTTCGACTGGAATCAGGAAAAACAACTGCTGGCGATGGGTCAGGACGCGCCGAAACACTGACCGGTACCGCCGGGAATTTCAGCAGGGCCGCGTCGACCTGGGAGGTCAACGCGATCCTGCTTCTCCCGCAACCTGCTTCAACAGCACCCCATGCGCACTCGGAAACACCTCTCGGTCCACCAGCCCGGACACCTGCACCGGCTTGGGGAACAGCTTCTTTTCGACGAACAGATCATCCACGCCCTGCAGCGCGGTGATATCCGACTGTTCCAGCGGCAACAGTGATTCGATCCCCCAACTCTGCAGTCGCTGCGACACGGCCAACGGCACGTTGTTGGCCGTGGAAAAGACCTGGGCGTATTGCTCTGGATTCGCCTTGGCCCACTCGAATGCCTTGGCCAGGCGTTGCAACACATCGTTGAGCGCCTGACGCTTGACCCTATCGGCCAAAGCGGCGTCGGACGCGGTGATGAAGGTCAGTCCGGTGTTGATCCCCTCCCCGCTCAGCAAGAGCCGCGCACCGCTTTCTTCGGCGAACGCCTGATAAATGCCGAACGTCGCCCACGCATCGATCTTGCCGGCGTGGAACGCCGACAGCGCGTCGGTGGGCATGACGAAACCGATGTTCACGTCCGATTCCTTGACCCCAGCATTTTCCAGCGCGCGAATCAGCAGGTACTGGGAAATACTGCCTCGCGCAGACGAGATCGACACGCTGCGGCCTTTGAGGTCCGCGATCGTTTTGATGTCCGAATCCTGCGGCACGAGGATGCCGATACTGCGACCCTGTCCACGCCTGACCGCGACGATTCGCAACGGCGTGCCGCCGGTCGCCGCGGCCAGAACCGGCGTGTCGCCAGCCGGAGCCAGATCGACGGCGCCTGCGCGCAAGGCTTCGAACAAGGGCGCAGCGCCCTGAAAATTGGCCCATTCGATCTGGTACGGCGTTCCGTCAAAAGCCTTCGATGCTTCGACGATGGTGCGCAAGCCTTTGGCCTGATCGCCCAGGATCAGCTTGACCTTCGACCAGTCAGTGGCCTGTGCGGCGGACGCCTGCTTTTGCCCGGGATCGTCGCATCCGGCCAGCAGCGTGAGCGCGATCGAACACAGCACGGCGATGGCGCGACGGGCTTGCGCCCTGTTGAAAGGTCCCATGAATCGACTTCCTTGCAGACAGCGGAGAGGCAGGACTGGCCCGAGACGGCGCCGACCCTGTAAGGAATGCCAGCGTAATAGCATAAGAAACCCAAGTGAAATTCCCCTTGGAGATAAGCTAATGCTTAATTATTTTGATCTTATGACTAAATTTTAATGCGGTATTTTTATAATTAGCTTAGTGCCAAATCGAATTTCACACAGCTGCCTCGTGCCCCTATGTTGCTTGAATGCTCACGCGCGAACGCCCGCGCGTGCGGCCATCAGTCAATCCAACACAGCACAAGGAATCGTTCATGAGCGTCGAATTCATTGGCTACATTGCCACTCAACCGGGATCGGAAATCCACCCGCGCAGTGGCGAGACGATTCAACCCGAATACGTGGAGAAGGTTGCGCGGGCCCACGAAGAAGCGGGATTCGATCGCGCACTGGTCGCCTATCACTCCAACAGCCCCGACAGCGCATTTGTTGCAGCGCATGCCGCGAGCGTGACGCGAAAACTGAAGTTTCTCATCGCTCACCGCCCCGGTTTCATTTCGCCCACCGTCGCTGCCCGGCAATTCGCCACGCTGGACGTGTTCAACGGCGGACGCATCGCGGTGCACATCATCACGGGCGGTGACGATCAGGAATTGCGCGCCGACGGCAGCTTTATCGGCAAGGACGAGCGCTATGCGCGTACCGACGAATACCTGAACGTAGTGCGGCAGGAATGGACAGCGGAAAAGCCGTTTGACCACAAGGGCACTTATTACCAGTTCGAGGGGGCGCACTCGTTGGTCAAATCCCCGCAGAAACCGCACATCCCGCTGTATTTCGGCGGCGCATCGCAAGCGGCGATCGAAGTCGCGGGCAAGCATGCCGATGTCTACGCGTTGTGGGGCGAAACGTACGAGCAGGTCAGAGACATCGTCAAACAGGTTCGCGCAGAGGCTGCCAAGCACGGCCGCACGGTGCGTTTCAGCCTGTCACTGCGACCCATTCTGGCCGACACCGAGGAAAAAGCCTGGGCCCGCGCCGACAGTATCCTCGAACGGGCGAAAGCCTTGGCTCAAGCGTCCGGTTTCCAGCGCCGCGAGCCGGCCAACGAAGGATCGCGTCGGTTGCTGGACGCCGCCGCCAAAGGGGCGCGACTCGACAAGCGCCTGTGGACAGGAATCGCCGGACTGCTGGGCGCCAAAGGTAACTCCACCTCGCTGGTCGGGACGCCGGAACAGGTCGCCGAGGCGCTGCTCGATTATTACGACCTGGGCATCACCACGTTCCTGATCCGCGGCTTTGACCCGCTCGACGATGCCATCGACTACGGCAAGAAGCTCATTCCGCTGACCCGCGAACTGGTGGCCAAGCGTGACCGGGAGAAGAACGAGAAGGTGGCGTAACCGCATTCACGCCATCGCCTGACCCTGACCGTTTCTGGCGCGAACACATTCGCGAATCGGGAGGTCAGGCGATGGAGTTTTCGTCGCCTGCCCCAAATCCCGACTCGCTCACTCCTGGTACGCGGTGCCGTGCCGATCCAGCTCGCGGATCAGGGCATTCCAGTGGCGTGCCACGCCGGGGCCCGTACCGCTTTTGAAGACCTTGGCTTGTTCTTCGACTTTCCTGACCACGTCTTCCGGCGGGAAAATCAGCTCGGCATTGCCGGCCGATTGGGCGGCAATCTGTATGTTGCAGGCGTATTCCAGGTTATGCAGCAGCTGAAACGCATGCTCCACGCTCAGGCCGGCCGTGAGCAGACCGTGGTTGCGCAGAATCATCACGTTCTTGTCGCCCAGGTCAGCCACCAGGCGCTCGCGCTCGCCCAGATCCTGCGCAATGCCTTCGTAGCCGTGATAGGCCACGCGCCCCGAAAAACCGAGCGAGTGCTGGGAGATCAGTAACAGCCCGTCTTTCTGCGCAGACACCGCAACGCCATCCCGTGTGTGGGTGTGCAGGACCGCTTGCAGGTCAGGACGCGCTGCGTGAATGGCACTGTGAATCACGTAGCCTGCGTGGTTGATGCCCAGACCGGTCGGGTCATCGACGATGGTGCCGTCGATATCCACCTTCACCAGATTGGAGGCTGTGATTTCGTCGAACAGCAGTCCGAATGCGTTGATCAGGAAATGCTCGTCCGGCCCCGGAACCCGCGCCGAAAAATGCGTATAGATGTGGTCGGTCCAGCGTTTCAGCGCAGCGATGCGGTAGGCGGCGGCCAGTTTGACGCGCACCTCCCACTCTTCGGCGCTGACCCGGTCACGCACATGGGTTGAACCGGCTTGGACGGGCAAACTACTGACGTTGCTCATGCATGACTCCCTGATGATCCGATACAGATGTATCGAGGGAGCCTAAGCGCTTGGAAAAATCTTTTAAAATCACATTTTAATCTAAGCTAATTATCAATATTTTTTATTATGCGGCGGACCTTCACCCGCCTGCAGAGTGTCACGCTGCGTCTCGCGATTGCTTCAGCGAGCCAGCCACCAGACTGCCGAACGACGCGACCGGCCCTTGCAGGTTGCCCAGAAACCGCGGATAGATCAGCCACAGGTCCATGACCGGTTTGAAGTCCTTGAGCGGCAGCACCGCCAGCAGATCGCGGTGGGCGCTGCGTTCGAGCAGTGGACGCGGCACCAGCCCCAGGCCCATGCCATCGGCCACCAGCCCCAACTGCAACTCGGTGCCGAAGGTCTCCAGGTTGACCTTCAGACTCAGCCCCTGATCGGTCAGGGTGCGTTGCAGGCCTGCGCGAAATCCGCAGCCATCGGGATTGAGTACCCAGCCCTGTTCGTAACAGTCGGCCAGCTTGACGGGCTTCTTCGGCACGGCGCTCCTTGCGCAGACGACCACCAGCTCCATCTTGCCGATGGACTCGCCGATGATGCCCTCAGGGAAAATCTTGCCCGCCGGGAACAGCGCCGCAGCGGCGTCCAGCTCACCGTTCTCGATCTTGCCGATCAAATGGCTGCCCCAGCCGGTGACCACTTGCGCACGCAGGTCCGGAAATTGCCCACGCAGGTGTTTAAGCGCGTCAAGCAGCACCACATCGCCGATGGTCTGCGGCACGCCAAGACGCAACAGGCCGCTGGGCGGCGTGTCACTGGCCACCAGCTCACGCAATGAATCCATTTCCCGCAGGATCGCCAGACACTTCTGATACACCTGCGTACCCATGGGGGTCGGCTTCAGCGGCTTGGTGTTGCGGTCGAACAGCTCGACGCCCAACGCTTGCTCGAAGTTCTGCACGCGACGGGTGATCGCAGGTTGGGTCAGGTCCAGCGACTCGGCGGCATGGCTGATCGACTGGCAGCGAATCACAGCCACGAAGGCATCGATATCATCAATTTTCATTCGGATCGCACATGGAAAATAAGAAAGGAGATAGGCAAAAAGCATAATTCCAATTGCGGCCTCTGGATAGTGCGGCCCGCCTTGAACACCCTGCCCAAGGGTTATCAAATGCCTTTTCGTTATAACCTAATCATCAATAAATAGCATATTAAGCTCGTGGATTATGCTTATATTGATCATCCTCAACTGCCCGGAGCCGACATGACTCACCCTCGACACCCTGAACGACTCAGGGCCTTCATTGGCGCTCTGGCTGAATTGATCGATGGCAATCCCCGCGAGGGTGATCTGCTGCATCGCGGCGGCAAACTGCTCGGGCAACTGGTCAGCCACGACGACTGGCTGCCGGACGAGTTCGCCGTGCCCGACCCTACACGCTATCAACAATTTCTGCTGCACGCCGACTCGCGCCAGCGCTTTTCCATCGTCAGTTTCGTCTGGGGACCGGGTCAAAGCACGCCGATTCACGACCATCGCGTCTGGGGTCTGATCGGCATGTTGCGCGGCGCCGAGTATTCTCAAGGCTTCGCGCGCAGCGCCGATGGCCGGCTCGAACAGGAAGGGGCGCCGATCCGCCTTGAACCCGGCCACGTCGAAGCCCTCTCGCCTCGCAGCAATGACATCCATCAGGTGAGCAACGCGTTCGACGACCAGGTGTCCGTCAGCATCCACGTCTATGGCGCCAACATCGGCGCCGTGAAGCGTGCCGTCTACCAACCCGACGGCAGCGAAAAACTGTTTATTTCCGGCTATTCCAACGCTTATCTCCCGAACATCTGGGATCTGTCCAAAGAGAACCAAGCCCAATGACTCAAAGCACAAGATCGTTCAGCGACATCCGTAAAGCCCTGCTGGCGCGGGAGGAAGTCGCGCTGGTGGATGTGCGCGAGGAGGCGCCTTTCGCCGAATCTCACCCGCTGTTTGCCGCCAACATTCCGCTCTCCAAACTGGAACTGGAGGTCTTTTCCCGCATCCCTCGTCGCGACACGGCCGTCACGGTTTATGACAATGGCGAAGGCCTGGCCGAGGTGGCGCTGGAGCGGCTGACATCGCTGGGTTACAGCAACGTGAAGCTGCTCGAGGGCGGCTTGCAGGGCTGGGGCGACGCCGGCGGCGAGCTGTTCATCGACGTCAACGTGCCGAGCAAGGCATTCGGCGAACTGGTCGAGCATCACCGGCACACGCCGTCGCTGGCGGCCGAAGAAGTCAAACAGCTGCTCGATGCCAAGGCCGATGTGGTGGTGCTGGACGCGCGCCGGTTCGATGAATATCAGACCATGAGCATTCCCACCGGGGTCAGCGTGCCCGGCGCCGAACTGGTGCTGCGCGCGCGCGAGCTGGCGCCGGATCCCAAGACCCGGATCATCGTCAACTGCGCGGGTCGCACCCGCAGCATCATCGGCACCCAATCGCTGGTCAACGCGGGCCTGCCCAACCCGATCTCGGCGCTGCGCAATGGCACCATCGGCTGGCTGCTGGCAGGCCAGACACTGGATCACGGCCAGTCGCGCCGCTTCCCTGAGGTCAAAGAGTCAACCCGGCAAACCGCGCGTGCCGATGCACGCCATGTCGCCGACCGTGCCGGCGTCAAGCGCGCCAGCCGCGCCGAACTGAAAGCCTGGCAGGCAGACGCCGCGCGCACCACATACCTGTTCGATGTGCGCACGCCGGAAGAATATGAAGCCGGTCACGTGCCGAGCGCGCGCTCGACACCGGGCGGGCAGCTGGTGCAGGAGACCGATCACTACGCCAGCGTGCGCGGCGCACGTATCGTGCTGGTGGATGACGACGGCGTGCGGGCGAACATGTCGGCATCATGGCTGGCCCAACTGGGCTGGGAAGTGTTCGTGATCGATGACCTGCGAGCAGGCGACTTCAGCGAAAAAGGCGCCTGGAATGCGCCCGTTCCCACACCTTGGCAGGTTGAAGAAATTACCGCCGACACCCTGCGCCAATGGCAGCAGCATGCCGGTGTGGCGGTGCTCGACTTCACCGCCAGCGCCAACTACGTGAAGCAGCACATCCCCGGCGCCTGGTGGACCTTGCGCGCCGACCTGTCCAATGCCCTGCGTAAAATCCCTGCTGCCGAGCGCTACGTCCTGACGTGCGGGAGCAGCAAGCTGGCGCGTCTGGCCGTGCCTGAAGTCGAGGCGCTGACGGGCAAGCCGGTCTTTATGCTCAAGGACGGTACCGCGAGCTGGATTGCTGCCGGGTTCGAGCTCGAACAAGGTGAAACCCATCTGGCCTCCCCGCGCATCGACCGCTATCGTCGGCCCTATGAAGGCACTGAGGCACCCCGCGAAGCCATGCAGGCGTATCTGGACTGGGAGTTCGGTCTGGTCGAGCAGCTGGGTCGAGACGGCACACACGGTTTCCACGTGATTTGACGCCCTGAGCAAAAGGCTGCATGAGCGCCTGCCGCGATGTGAAGTTCACTCCCACAGAGATCTCCTGGTCTTCCCGAACTCTCCGGGCACGCTCAACTCCCGCAGGAGCGCGCTTGCCCGCGAAGACTGGTTTCCAGCCGAAGCATCTCCGCCGGACACACCGGCCAATTCGCGGGCAAGCGCGCTCCTACAGGGTACGCGGGGCTGACGGGTATCGAGACAGGCCACAAAACCTGTGGGGCAAGCTTGCTCATGAACGCTGACTTCCAGACGCTACATCTCCACAGCGTGCACTGGCCTCTTCCCGGCTGAAGCCGGTCCTACAGACGCTGCGAGCTTTTCGCAGGACCGGCTTTAGCCGGGAAGGCGTCGGGCGTCACGCCGTTGATCGAAGGGCTGTTAAAGACAGTTGGCTCGCTCTCTCAAGGGCCTTGCGCCATGGCATGGTCTCGTGCCAGGCACCGAACCGGTGGGAGCGAGCTTGCTCGCGAAGGCTGAGTTACAGCCGAAACATCTCCAGCGGATGTACCGGATTCTCCGTGAACAAGCTCACTCCCACAGAGATCTCCGGGTCTTCCCGAACTCTCCGGGCACGCTCAACTCCCGCAGGAGCGCGCTTGCCCGCGAAGACTGGTTTCCAGCCGAAGCATCTCCGCCGGACACACCGGCCAATTCGCGGGCAAGCGCGCTCCTACAGGGTACGCGGGGCTGACGGGCATCGAGCCCGGCCACAAACCTGTGGGGCAAGCTTGCTCATGAATGCTGACTTCCAGACGCTACATCTCTAAAGCATGCACTGGCCTCTTCCCGGCTGAAGCCGGTCCTACAGACGCTGCGAGCTTTTCGTAGGACCGGCTTTAGCCGGGAAGGCGTCGGGCGTCACGCCGTTGATCGAGGGGCTGTTAAAGACAGTTGGTTCACTCCCATCGCAGACAGGCGCGTTGCTCCGTTACAACTCTATGCACAACACGATACACGCAGCGCAAAGCCCTGCGACGTGAATATCCAGCCCTTGATTAAATGCAATATTTTTATATTTTAATCGAACAAAATCACGCAAATACATAATTAGCATATAACCAAAAGATACTTCTCATACGTTTCTTATAGGCTTAAGGTCATAACTCTAGCCGACCCCTTCTCCAGGCGGAGGCTGCGAATTTCATATCCAAGCCTGGAGACACTTACCAATGTCCGCCCTCCCCCGATCCCTGCTGCGCGCCAGACATCTGTTGCTCGGCGCAGCGCTGGCCCTGTCGTTGAGCCAGACCGCCTTCGCAGCCGACGCCTTGCAACCGCTGCTGGTGGCCAATCAGAAGTCGGCGCTCAAGGTCTTGCTGGAAGTGTCCGGCGAACTGAAAGATGTACCGTATGAGATCAAGTTTTCTGAATTTCCCTCTGCCTCGCCGCTAGGTGAAGCCCTCAACGCAGGCGCGGTGGACGTTGGCGCGCTGGGCGATGCGCCGTACGTATTCGCACTGGGCGCCGGCGCTTCGCTGAAGGTCATCAGCATCACCCACGTCAACGGCCGCTACACCACCGCGCTGATCGTGCGTAACGATTCGCCGATCAAGTCGGTCGCCGATCTCAAAGGCAAACGCATCGTCACCGGGCGCGGGTCCATCGGGCACTACCTGGCCATTCGCGCGCTTAATGAAGCCGGACTGAAAACCAGCGATGTCAGTTTTGTCTATCTACTGCCGAGTGAGTCCCGGCTGATCCTCGACAACGGCGACGCCGATGCCTGGGCGACCTGGGCGCCCTACACCACAGTCGCCACCCAGAATGGCGCGCGTATTTTGCCCAACGGCCCGGACCTGCTGACCAACCATTCCTACGTCGCTGCCACCAGCAAAGCCATCGCCGAAAAGCGCGTGCAGCTGGATGACTTCGTCGTCCGCCTGGATCGCGCCTATCGCTGGGTCAACGACCATCCCAAGGAATACGCCGCGGCACAGGCCAAAGTCACCGGCCTGCCGCTGGAAGTCCACGTGGCCGTCAATCAGGACACCCACATGGAACGGGTGAGCATCGACGACAGCGTGATCAAGGGCTTGCAGAACACCGCCGACATCTATGAGCGCGAGGGCATCCTCAACAAGCACGTCGACGTGTCCAACGGCTTCGATCCCGAATTCAACGCCATTCGCCTGGCCGCCGAACAGGCCGCCACGCAGAACAATCCGCAAGCGGCGCGCTAAGCGACCGAAGGAGCGCATCTGATGAGCAATTCCCGTCAACTCAAATTCGGCGCCATGGTGCATGGCGTGGGGCATGGCTGGGGCGAATGGCGCCACCCGGATGCGCTGGCCGACGCGAGCACCCATTTCGAGTGGTACAAAGGCCAGGCAAGGCTGGCGGAGGACGCGAAGTTCGATTTCGTCTTCATCGCCGACAGCCTGCATATCCACGAGAAATCGAGCCCGCACTACCTCAACCGCTTCGAGCCGCTGACCATTCTTTCGGCGCTGGCGGCGACCACGTCGAAAATCGGCCTGGTGGCGACGGTCACCGTCAGTTACACGGAACCGTACCAGGTCGCCCGGCAGTTCTCTTCACTGGATCACATCAGCGGCGGACGTGCCGGCTGGAACGTCGTCACCTCGTGGCTCAGTGGCACCGCCGAAAATTTCAGCAAGGCCGAACATCCGCCTCACGCGGTGCGCTACCGCATTGCCAAGGAACATGTATCGACGGTCAAAGGGCTCTGGGACTCCTGGGAAGATGACGCCTTCACCCGCAACAAGCAGACCGGCGAGTTTTTCGACCGCGACAAATTGCATGCGCTGAATCATCGCGGCGAGTTCTTCCAGGTCAAAGGCCCGCTGAACATCGCCCGCTCGAAGCAGGGCCAGCCGGTTCTGTTCCAGGCCGGCACGTCAGAGGACGGGCGCAATTTTGCCGCCGAATACTCCGATGCCATCTTCGTGCACGCCGAGTCGTTCGAAGACGCCCAGGCTTATTACGCCGACCTCAAACGTCGCGCTGAAGCGTTCGGCCGCAACCCGGACGCCCTGTCGATTCTGCCCGGCATTCGCCCCATCGTCGGGCGCAACGCCGAAGAGGTCGAGCATCGCTATCAACAGGCCGTTGAACTGGTGAGCATCGAGGACGCCATTGTCGCCCTCGGCCGCCCCTTCAACGACCATGATTTCAGCCAGTATCCGCTCGACGCGCCGTTCCCGGAGTTGGGTGATCTAGGGGCCAACAGCCAGAAAGGCGGCTCCGATCGCATCAAGCAGCAGGCACGTGAACATCATCTGACGCTGCGTCAGGTGGCGCTCGACTTTTCCCGGCCACGGCGCGAATTCGTCGGTACGCCTGAGCAGGTGGCTGATCAGATTCAGCACTGGTTCGAGAACGGCGCAAGCGACGGTTTCATCATCAACTCGTTGCTCCCCGACGGCCTGAAATACTTCACCGAACTGGTCATCCCGGTCCTGCAGAAACGCGGACTGCAGCGAAGCGACTACACCGGCACGACCCTGCGCGAACATTTCGGGCTGCCGTTTCCGGTCAACCGCTATACCGCCGCCCGAGCGTCGACTGCGCCTGTGCAAACCACCGACAGACACACACAGGTTCCGGCATGAACGCAGGATTGAAACCGGCCACAGCTGCAGGCGTCGAGTCCGATGACGCATTCCTTCTGCGTTTGCAGGGAATCAGCCGGCAGCTTGCAGAAACCGCCGCGCATTACGACGAGACGGGCGAGTTCCCACACGACAATTTCCGTTTGCTGCATGAGCACGGACTGCTTGGCCTGACCGTCGAAAGCGCGCTCGGTGGCGGCGCGGCCGACTTGCGCCAGGCGCAACGGGTCATCAGCGCCGTGGCCAGGGGTGAACCGTCGACAGCGCTGATTCTGGTGATGCAGTACATCCAGCACACGCGTATCCGCGACGTCAGAAACTGGCCAGAGCACCTGCGCCGGCGGGTTGCGCTGGACGCCGTCAACGAGGGCGCGCTGATCAATGCCTTGCGCGTCGAGCCGGATCTGGGCTCACCCTCGCGCGGCGGCCTGCCCGCCACCGTGGCGCACCGAGCCGCCGAGGGCTGGCGGATCAACGGCCGGAAAATCTACTCCACCGGCAGCCATGGCCTGACCTGGTTCAACGTCTGGGCGCGCAGCGACGATACCGACCCTGCCGTCGGCGTCTGGCTGGTGCGCAAGGACAGCCCCGGCGTGCGTATCGTCGAAGACTGGGATCATCTGGGCATGCGCGCCACGTGCAGCCATGAAGTGATCTTCGAGGACGTGCTGGTGCCGCTCGATCATGCGGTCAACACCAGTCCGTGGACGGCGCCGCAGCCGGAGCTGGACGCCAACGGCGTGCTCTGGATGGCGGTGTTGATGGCTTCGGTGTACGACGGTGTCGCGCAATCGGCGCGGGACTGGCTGGTGCAGTTCCTCGAAGAGCGCAAGCCCTCCAACCTCGGCGCGTCGTTGTCGACACTGCCGCGCTTTCAGGAGGTTCTCGGCCACATCGACACCTTGCTGTTCGCCAACCGCACGCTGCTGGATTCGGCAACCCACGGCCTGACCCCGGCAAGCCATGCCGCGCAGATCAAATACCTGGTGACCAGCAACGCCATCCGGGCGGTCGAACTGGCCATCGAAGCGACCGGCAATCCTGGGCTGTCGCGCAGCAATGCCTTGCAACGGCATTACCGCAACGTGCTGTGCGCTCGGGTGCACACGCCCCAGAACGATGTGGTGTTGCAAGGCGTGGGGAAAGCCGCGTTCGCTGCGCGCAAGGCTCAGGACTGAGCCTTGCGCATCTGATCACGGTCGAGGGCCGAGTCAGTCCAGTATCAGCGGCGGGTCGAACGCGGTGATTGCGGGCAACGGCCCGCGCCACTTCTCGACCTCCACGAATGCTGTCTGCGCCGAACAGCCCTGAGACAGGCTCGATGAGCCGACATCCTCCGTCACGACGTTCGGGTTGCCATGGACTTCCAGGCTATGGGAGTGGCTTTTGCTCAGCGGATCGAACCAGGCGCCAGTCGCAATCTGCGCGACGCCGGGACGAATGTCATCAGACAGGATGACCCCTGCCAGAAACGCCCCGCGCGGGTTGAACACCCTCACCACGTCGCCCTCGTCGATTCCCCTCGCTTGCGCATCCTGCCGATTGAGGGTCAACGGCTCACGCCCCTGCACCTTCGAGGCCTGACTGTAAGCGCCATGATCGTACTGGCTGTGCAGGCGGGTTTTCGGCTGGTTCGACAACAGGTGCAGCGGCAGTGACCCGACAGGCTTGTCCAGCCAGACCGGATGGCCGGGACAGTCCTGATAACCGAAACCTGCGATCGTCTCGCTGAAGATTTCCAGCCTGCCGGACGGCGTCGGCAGCGGATTGCCCTCGGGATCATCACGAAAGGATTTGAGCAGTACGGTGTCGCTTTCCGGGTAATCCACCTCGAACAGGCCGTCACGCCAGAACTGTTCGTAATCGGGCAACGTGACTGCAAAACTGTCGGCGCGCTGGCGCGACTCCTCATAGATGAAGCGCAGCCACTGAGCGGCATCACGACCTTCGGTGAACACCTGCTCGAAGTGCAGACGTTGCGCCAGCGCCGCCAGGATCAAGTAATCGTCACGCGCCTCGCCGATCGGCTCGATGGCCTTGCGCATCGCGATCATGAAACGGTCGGAGGCGGCGCTGCCGATGTCATCGCGCTCAAGGGCGGTAGTGGCCGGCAGCACGATATCGGCGTATTTCGCCTGAGCCGTCCAATACTGCTCATGGACGATGATCGTTTGCGGACGTTGCCAGGCGTTCAGCAGGCGATTGAGGTCCTGATGGTGATGGAAAATATTGCCGCCCGCCCAGTACACCAGGCGGATGTCCGGATAGTGCAGGCGTCGGCCGTTGTAATCGAAGGGTGCGCCCGGATTGAGCAGCATGTCGGTGACCCGCGCCACCGGGATGAAGTCCTTCACCGGGTTCACGCCCTGAGAAAACCTTGGCCCTGAAAACGCCTTGCGACCGCTGCCGGTGTTGTTCATGCAGCCATAACCCAGACCGAACCCGCCGCCCGGAAGACCGATCTGCCCGAGCATCGCCGCGAGCGTGACGGTCATCCAGAACGGCTGTTCGCCAGACTGCGAGCGCTGCAGCGAATACGCGACGTTGATCATCGTGCGCTTGCTCACCATTTCACGCGCCAGACTGACGATGCGCGAAGCGGGAATGTCGGTCAGGCCCTGCGCCCACCCCGGCGTTTTCGGCACGCCATCGGCGTTGCCGCGCAGATATTCAATGAACCGCTCATGGCCAACGGTGTAACGACGCAAAAATGCCTCATTGTGCAGCCCTTCGTCGACCAGCACCCAGCACAGCGCCATCATCAACGCGGTATCGCTGCCAGGTCGTACCGCCAGCCACTCGTTATGTTCCGGGCCCTGTAAATCGCTGCGCAGCGGGCTGACATTGACGAAGCGCACGCCCGCCTCCGACATGCCCTGAATCCCTTGACTGACCAGATGATCACTCGCCCCGCCGGGGCTGCACTGGGCGTTTTTGACGGGCAGCCCGCCAAACGCCACGAACAGCTCGCAGTGGCGCGCCATGTTCTGCCACGACGTATGCGCGGCCAGCAGCCAATCCATGTTGCCGACGATGTGCGGCATCAGCACCCGCCCGGCGCCCAGGCTGTAGCTGTCGACGCTGTAGACGTAGCCGCCAAATCCGTTGAGGAACCGATGCAGCTGGCTCTGTGCATGATGAAAACGGCCAGCACTGCCCCAGCCATAGCTGCCGCCGAAGATCGCCTGGTTGCCATGCTCGCTTTTGACCCGGGACAATTCCGCTGCGACCAGATCCAGCGCGGTGTCCCAGGACACTTCGACGAAGGCCTCCTGACCGCGCAGATGCGGCTGGCGCAGCGCTGGATGATCCGCAAAGCGCTCGAGAAAACTGCGACGGATGGCGGGCCGACGGATCCGCGTGGGCGAGTCGATTGCGCCCGGTATGGACGCGCCGATGGGTGAAGGGTCGGCATCCCACTCCACCGGGTCCATGCCCACCAGTCGCCCGGCGTCCACGCGCGGACGATAAGCGCCCCAGTGCAGCGAAGTGAAACTCATAGGTGCGTGCTCCTGATGGTCTGCGACTTCGGCATGGACGGGATCATCGCGCCGCCTGCGCCGACGCCTGCGCCGACGCCTGCTCCGTGCCGTCCAGCACTTGAGTGAACGAGTCATCGAACACTGTGCCAGCCGGATAGGCTTTCGTCAGCCCGGCGCCGTTGAAAAAGTCGATGGTCTGCTGCGCCTGCGCGATCACCTGCGGGGTAATCGGCAGCACCACGGTGGCCGAACGCTCGAACCAGCGTCGCGCAACCTCGGCATCGGCTTTGGAAAGCTGCGCCCAGGCGTTGGCATAGGCGTCGGTGTTCTGCTTGCTGGCGACGGACCAGGCCCGGGCCTTTTGAAGACGCTGAAGGAAATCGCTGATCTGCACACGCTTGTCCTTTATCGCCCGATCGTTGGCGACAATGAAGCTCTGCGCTGGAATCAGGCCAGTCGCCGTGGTGATCACCCGCCCGCCTTGGCGCTCCTGCTGAATGACGTAGGGGTCCCACGTCGCGATGGCATCGACCGAGCCACCGTCCAGCGCATGGGAAGCATCCAGTGCACTCAGGTAGCGGTAGTCCACGTCGTTGCGCGGGACACCCGCCTTGTCCAGCGCGGTCAGCATCAACTGTTGGCTCCATGAGCCTTTCCAGATCGCCACCCGCTTGCCCTTGAGGTCGCTGATGGTTTTGATCGGCGAATCCTTGCCGACCACGATCGCCACACCCTCAAGGTTCTGCCGGGAAACACCGATCACTTTGATCGGCGCACCGAGCGCGCCGAGGAACAATGCCGGCGCATCGCCCAACAGGCCCACGTCGAGACTGCCGGTGTTCAATGCTTCGGCCACTGGTGATCCGGCGGTGAATTGTTTCCATTCCAGGGTGTAGGGCAAATCATCGAGTACGCCGGCCGCTTCCATCACGGTACGCGCGCCATAACTCTGATCGCCCACCACCAGGTCTGCAGCCTGAGCGGTGCCAAGGCAGGCAGCCAGCAACACCGCGGGTAAGGCGGTGCGCAACATAAAGGACTTGATCGACACGGGCATCTCCACAAGGCTCCATCGGAACCGGATCATTGAATGAGCGCGGTCCGCCTGTGCGGTTGCCGATTATCTGCTGACGGGACGGGCCCCGAGTGATCGGGACCGTCTCAGCGTTAGAACCATAACACCGAAATTTACATTACATAAATTCATTATAGATCTATTTAAATATGCAAAAACTGCAGCGCCGACGTGATCGTCTCAGCAGCGCTGATGAACGGGTTTGAAGGAAGGAGGCAAATCGAACGCAAACAAAAACGCCGCTCTGTTGAGCGGCGTTTTTGAGAATTTGGAGCGGGAAACGAGACTCGAACTCGCGACCCCGACCTTGGCAAGGTCGTGCTCTACCAACTGAGCTATTCCCGCAATATGGCGTCCCCTAGGGGACTCGAACCCCTGTTACCGCCGTGAA
>Ga0213834_100443_pt1 | contig 21217 bp, 20 predicted proteins | sample SWPTP12_FD_160580 | JGI IMG/M metagenome (GOLD analysis project Ga0213834, IMG submission 160580) | Coastal seawater microbial communities from Marineland, Florida, United States - SWP TP1 #2 | ecosystem: Environmental > Aquatic > Marine > Coastal | place: USA: Florida | collected 2016-08-06 | reverse complement strand
GAGGTCGTCTTCTGCTCGATCGAGATCGCCGGAGACAGGCCTTCGATCTGGTCGACGTCAGGCTTCTGCATCATCTCCAGAAACTGGCGAGCATAGGCCGACAGGCTTTCGACATAGCGTCGCTGTCCCTCGGCATAGATCGTGTCGAACGCAAGCGACGACTTGCCGGAGCCGGACAGGCCGGTCATCACGATCAGCGAGTTGCGGGGCAGATCGAGATCGATACCCTTCAGATTGTGCTCGCGCGCACCACGGATGGAAATGGTTTTGAGTTCGCTCATCGTTATGCCTTCGGGGAGGATCGAAGGTCCTTATGTAGTTATCGAAAGCCGCCTGTCGAGACGAAACTGTTGCAATGCAACCCGGTTCCGAATGCTTGACAGAACTATACGGAGAAAATAGAACAAAGAAAGAACAAAATTCACTGTGGATTAAACCTCGGCATTGCCCAATCCGGGCGGTCGATGGTTTATGGTGGGGTAATTGGTTTTCAAAGCCGCGCTTGGCGGCAAACGAGGTGAATACGATGGCGGGCAGCGTGAACAAAGTCATTCTGGTGGGCAATGTCGGCGCCGACCCGGAAATCCGCCGGACGCAGGATGGCCGCCCGATCGCAAACCTGCGCATCGCCACGTCGGAAAGCTGGCGCGATCGTACGTCGGGCGAGCGTCGCGAAAAGACAGAATGGCATACGGTCGTCGTGTTCAACGAAGGCCTCTGCAAGGTCGTCGAGCAGTATGTCAAAAAGGGTGCCAAGCTTTATATCGAAGGCGCGCTGCAGACTCGCAAATGGCAGGACCAGACCGGCAACGATCGTTATTCAACCGAAATCGTGCTGCAGGGCTTCAACTCGACCCTGACAATGCTCGACGGTCGTGGCGAAGGCGGCGGTGAGCGCGGCGGCGCACGTGGTGGCGCAAGCGACTTCGGCGGCGGTGGCGGCGGTGATTTCGGCGGCAACTACGGTGGCGGCGGCGATGACTATGATCGTCCGCGTTCCGGGGGGGGAGCACCGGCAGGGCGCGGTGCTCAGGGCAGCCAGGGTGGCCAGTCCTCCGGTGGTGGCGGCGGGAACTTCTCCCGCGACCTCGACGACGACATCCCATTCTGATCAAAAAAAGGCGCCGCTCAGGCGCCTTTTTCATGTTCGGTTGGAGCATGAGTGGCACGGTCCGAAAGCATCGCTACAAGCACGTCGGACTGCGAGAGTATCCCGGCGAGTTTGCCGTTCTCGCCGACGATCGGCAGGTAGTGCAGGCCTTCCTCCGCAAACATGACGACCGCGTCGTTGAGCGGTGCCGACGGCTCGATCGTCCGGACCGGCGCAGTCATGATATCCCTTACGATATGGTTTGGCGCTGTTGCGCCTTGCATCATCAGGCGCAAACGCTGGCGCGGGCCGATCGTCGGGCGACCGCCGGTCCAGATTGGCTTGTCCAGAAAATCCGTCTGCGTAACGATGCCAACCACCTCAGCCTTTTCGTTGGTGACGGGCAGGGCCTTCAGACGGTGGTTGCGCATGGACTGATGCGCCTTCCCCAGGGGATCATCCGGTGACACCGCGATCACGTCGCGGGACATGACGTCGGCGCAGGTGAGGTGGCTGGCGCGCTGGCGGTAGGAGCGCAGTTCGGTCAGGCGAATAATGGTTTCGAGGTCGCTGCGATCGATATCGAGGACCTGATCATAGTCTCTGAGGACGGCGTCGAGATCCTCCCGGCGGAACCCGATACGGCCGCTCGGCGGCGGATCCTTGGTGCCGTGCGAAGGGGCGGGCGTAGCGGGCGCATGCGGATAGCGCCGGCCTGCCAGATTGTTGAGAATGATCGCAAGCAGCAGCAAAGCCAGCGAGTTGCCCAGAACCGGCCAGAGGACGAATCCGTATCCCATCGCGTGAATGGACGGGCCGCCAAGCACGGCCGTCAGGGCAATCGCACCGCTTGGCGGGTGCAGGCATCGTAGCGCCATCATCGCCGCGATTGCTATGCCAATGGCGAGGCCTGAGGCGAGGGCAGGGTCTGGCACGAGTGCAGCGACTGTGACGCCGACAGTGGCCGAGAGAATATTGCCGCCCAAGATGGACCAGGGTTGTGCGAGCGGGCTCGACGGGACGGCAAAGAGCAGCACGGCCGAGGCACCCATCGGGGCGATCAGTGCCGGCAATGACGGTTCGAAGCCGACGACGAGACTTCCGCCCAGTCCCGTCAGGGAAATGCCGAGCAAGGCGCCGCCCGCAGAGCGAAGCCGTTCCCTCATGCTGATCGGGTTCGGTGCCTGTCCGATGAGACGGTTCAGAATGTGCATGGATTGAGCTTTCGGCCGTCCGTCTCAGAAAGGATCAGGGTATCGCGAATGCCGACCGGATGCCATCGACCACGAACTGAACGGACAAGGCAGCAAGGATGACTCCGAGAAGCCGGGTGAGGATCGCGCGCCCTGTCACACCCAGGAAACGGTCGAGCTTTTCCGCGATCAGAAGCGTTGCGTAGAGCACCACCATGATCAGCGCGAGGACACCGATAAGAAGGGCGCGGTCGAGAGCGCTGGTGAATGTTCCGGACAAAAGGACGGTCGCGGAAATCGCTCCGGGGCCGGCGATCAGCGGCAGGGCGAGCGGAAACACGGCGATATCGTGGATATGGTCGATCGTGACCGCCTTTTGCGACGTCTTTTCCTTTCGCTCCTGGCGCTTCTCGAAAACCATTTCGAACGAGATCCAGAACAGCAGCAGGCCGCCCGCGATGCGGAAGGCGCCGATCGAGATGCCGAGCAGGCCGAGAACGCTCGATCCGAACAGGGCAAACACCGCGAGGATCCCGAACGCGATCAGCGCACCGCGAAAAGCGACAAAGCGCCGTTGTGCCGTCGTCATGCCGACCGTCAGGCCCAGAAAGACCGGCGCCAGACCCGGCGGGTCGAGCGTGACCAGCAAAGTGGTCAACGCGTTGATGAGAGCATCGGGTGAGGCCATGGATACTCCTAGAGGACGCTCGGCTTGCCGTTCAATGATAAGATTGTTAGGACAGCCTAGCGCTTTAGGGAAGTCTTGCAACGAATGTATCCAACGATCGTGGCAAACACCTTCCAAATGCCGCAAAACCTGTTCACAACTACAAAGCAAATTCAGTGGAAATTGGCGCCCGGAGCCGCTTTCCGCTATAAAAATTCAAATGATTCCGAACAGAGATCGTGATCCGATTTGACTGAGCAAAGCACACCCGGCGGCGGAAAGCTGCCTCCAGGCATCGAACCCATTTCCATTATGGAAGAGATGCAGCGGTCCTATCTCGATTATGCGATGAGCGTGATCGTCAGCCGCGCACTTCCCGACGTTCGTGACGGACTGAAGCCGGTTCACCGGCGCATCATGTTCGGCATGTCCGAGCTCGGGATCGACTGGAACAAGAAATACGTCAAGTGCGCCCGCGTAACCGGTGACGTGATGGGTAAATTCCATCCGCACGGCAACTCCGCGATCTATGATGCGCTGGCACGTATGGCGCAGGACTGGTCGCTGCGATTGCCGCTGATCGACGGACAGGGCAATTTCGGATCGATCGACGGGGATCCGCCGGCGGCCGAGCGCTACACCGAGTGCAGGCTTGAAAAGTCGGCCCATGCGCTACTCGACGATCTCGACAAGGAAACCGTCGATTTCCGCGACAACTATGACGGCACCCTGTCGGAACCGGTGGTTCTGCCGGCGAAATTCCCGAACCTGCTCGTCAATGGCGCAGGCGGCATCGCCGTCGGCATGGCGACCAACATCCCGCCGCACAATCTGTCGGAAGTGATCGACGGCTGCATCGCGATGATGGACAATCCGGCGATCGAACTGCCCGAGCTGATGCAGATCATTCCCGGTCCGGACTTTCCGACAGGTGCGATGATCCTCGGCCGCGCCGGCATCCGGCTGGCATACGAGACCGGTCGCGGCTCCGTCATGATGCGCGGTCGTGCGACGATCGAACCGCTGCGCGGCGACCGCGAGCAGATCATCATTACCGAAGTTCCCTACCAGGTGAACAAGGCATCGATGGTTGAAAAGATCGGCGAACTCGTCCGCGAAAAGCGGATCGAGGGGATTTCCGATCTGCGTGACGAGTCTGACAGACAGGGTTACCGTGTCGTCGTCGAACTGAAGCGCGATGCGAATGCCGACGTCATTTTGAACCAGCTCTACCGCTACACGCCGCTGCAGACGTCGTTCGGCTGCAACATGGTGGCGCTCAATGGCGGCAAGCCGGAGCAGCTGGCGCTGATCGACATGCTGAAGGCCTTTGTGTCCTTCCGCGAGGAAGTCGTCAGCCGCCGCACGAAATACCTACTGCGCAAGGCGCGCGAGCGTGCGCACGTGTTGGTGGGTCTGGCGATCGCCGTTGCCAATATCGATGAAGTCATTGCGCTCATCCGCCGTGCACCGGATCCTGCGACGGCGCGCGAGCAGTTGATGACGCGCCGCTGGCCGGCCCATGACGTCGAGGCTCTTATCCGGCTCATCGACGATCCGCGTCACAAGATCAACGAGGACCTGACCTACAACCTCTCCGAGGAACAGGCCCGCGCGATCCTCGAACTGCGTCTTGCCCGCCTGACGGCGCTCGGCCGCGATGAAATTGGCGACGAGCTGAACAAGATCGGCGCCGAGATCTCCGACTATCTCGACATCCTGTCGTCACGGGTTCGCATCCAGCAGATCGTCAAGGACGAACTCATCGCCGTTCGCGACGAATTCGGTACACCACGCCGCACCGAGATCCTCGAAGGCGGTCTCGAAATGGATGACGAGGACCTGATTGCCCGCGAGGACATGGTCGTTACCGTTTCGCATCTTGGCTATATCAAGCGTGTTCCGCTGGCGACGTATCGCGCCCAGCGTCGTGGCGGCAAGGGTCGCTCCGGTATGGCGACGCGTGACGAGGATTTCGTTACCCGGCTATTCGTGGTCAACACCCATACGCCGGTGCTGTTCTTCTCCTCGCGTGGCATCGTCTACAAGGAAAAGGTCTGGCGCCTGCCGATCGGCACGCCGCAATCGCGCGGCAAGGCCCTGATCAACATGCTGCCGCTCGAAGCCGGCGAGCGCATCACCACGATCATGCCGTTGCCCGAAGACGAAACGTCCTGGGATAACCTCGACGTGATGTTCTCGACGACACGCGGCACGGTTCGCCGCAACAAGCTGTCGGACTTCGTGCAGGTCAACCGCAACGGCAAGATCGCCATGAAGCTCGAGGAAGAGGGTGACGAAATCCTCTCCGTCGAGACCTGCAGCGGTCCGAACCTCGACCTCAACGAGCCCGGCGACGACGTGTTGCTGACAACCGCGCTTGGACAGGCGATCCGCTTCCCGGTCGAAGAGGTCCGCGTCTTTGCCGGCCGTAATTCCATCGGTGTCCGCGGCATCAATCTGGCCGAAGGCGACCGCATTATCTCGATGACGATCGTTGGGCATGTGGATGCCGAGCCGTGGGAACGTGCAGCCTATCTCAAGCGCTCGGCGATCGAGCGCCGTGCTGCCGGGGTGGACGAAGAAGACATCGCTCTGGTTGGTGAGGAAGTCACCGAAGAGGGACAGCTTTCCGATGAGCGCTATGAATACCTGAAGCAACACGAGCAGTTCGTGCTAACGGTTTCGGAAAAAGGCTACGGCAAGCGCTCGTCTTCCTATGACTTCCGCACATCGGGGCGTGGCGGCAAGGGTATCCGTGCCACCGATACCTCGAAGACTGCGGAAATCGGCGAACTTGTTGCCGCCTTCCCGATCGACGAGGGTGACCAGATCATGCTCGTTTCGAATGGCGGCGTTCTGATCCGTGTTCCGGTTGGCGGCATTCGCATTGCCAGCCGTGCGACGAAGGGCGTCACGATCTTCTCGACCCACAAGGATGAGAAGGTGGTCTCCGTCGAGCGCATCAGCGAGCCTGAGAACGAAGACGAGAACGGCGAGCTGCCGGGTGAGATCTCGGCCGAAACCGGTGACCTCGGGATTGCTCCCGATACCGACGCACCTGAAGCAGATGCGCCTGAAGCCGATACGGATGGAGATGCGACCGAGTAGGTCGCGTCCACCCGGACGGCAAAAGACAAGAACACCGAAAAAGGCCGGAGAATGGGAAACCATCCTCCGGCTTTTGTTTGAGTAGCTCCACGGCGTTGGGCATCTCGCCAGTATTTGGCACCGGCGATCAAACTAGTGGCGCGGTGTTCGATCATTGGATTGGGTGCGACCGAGTAGGTCGCGTCCTTCCGGAGGGCAGAGGACATCAACAACGAAAAAGCCGGAGGATGGGAAACCATCCTCCGGCTTTGTTTGAGCCGCTTGGCGCGGAAAGGGCATCGCGCCCTGTTCGCTACCGTTCACGAAAATAATGGTGTGGCTTGTCGCTCTAGATCTTCCCGACAACGTGCCCAAAGAGCAGGGGGCACGATTGCGGTTTCTGTGATCGCGGATGTTTCAGAGGAGCGGCCAAAGGGATGAGGTCCCAGTCCAGCTCCTCGCGGCAGGCGATCAATAGTAGGAGATGTCGCTGTAACGACCGGTAACCTGCGGGTAGTTGGAGCCGTCGACATCCGAGCGGTCCTGGTAGAGAGTGACCGTCGCCGTCAACATGACAGCAATCATGGCGCTCCATACGAGGTTAATCATGGTGATCTTGTCGGGCATAGCCATCTTTTTGTTTGCGATCATCATATCCGATTATCCTTTTAATTGCCTGAGCGCGTGAACTGCGCGCAGCGACACCACATTATGGGAGTGACCTATCTGAACGGCTCTGAAGCATGCTTGAATGGCGTGTTCATCTGGCGTTCAGATTCCGGATCGCGTTTCCACTTCTCAGAGGTCTGCCGATCCGAATACGTAAATCGCGGCGTCCAATAAAAGCGCTGCAACGATTGCAGCGAAAATCATCAAAGCCAGCATTTCCGTGTCTCTCAACTCAGCGGGACGATGATCTCGCCCCGTCATGTTTGTCAGTTAAACATGAGCCGGCTGAAACGGCCTTGAACGACGCATTCATCTTTCGTTCAGTTTTTGGGAAAGCCTTGCAGCGGGCGGCCTTCCGTGACAAAAGGCCGTTGAAATTCAGCTGGAACAGGCTCCGACTTCAGTATGACGATCGCTCTTTATCCCGGCTCATTCGACCCGATGACAAACGGCCATCTCGATATTCTCGTGCAGGCGCTGAACATTGCCGAACGGGTCGTCGTGGCAATCGGCGTTCATCCGGGCAAGGTGCCGGTATTCAGCTTCGAGGAGCGCGCGGCATTGATCGCAGCGGCACTTTCGGAGGCTCTGCCTGCTCGCCGCGACAGTCTTTCGGTGGTTTCCTTCGAAGGATTGGTCATCGACGCTGCCCGGGAGCAGGGGGCGACAATCCTTGTGCGTGGCCTGCGCGACGGGACCGATTTCGACTATGAGGTTCAGATGGCCAGCATGAACCGGACAATGGCGCCAGACCTTCAGACGGTATTCCTGCCCTCTGTGGCCGCCTCCCGGCCCATAACGGCCACATTGGTCCGCCAGATCGCTGCGATGGGCGGCAATGTCGGTGAATTCGTGCCGGCTGTGGTACTGCGCGCCCTGAACGAAAAGCACAAACGCTGATTCTGCGACAAAGATAACAGGAGTTTTCTGATGAAACTGCTTCGCCTCGCCATAGCCGGCGCCCTCGCGCTCGCTGCCACGGTCGGAACAGCCGTTGCGGCGGCAGACGATTTTCTGACCATCCAGTTGAAGGATGGCCCGGTCGTGATCCAGCTGATGCCTGAGTCGGCACCGAAGCACGTTGCGCAGGTGAAGGCACTGGCTGCCAAGGGTGCCTATGACAACGTCATATTCCACCGCGTCATCGATGGCTTCATGGCCCAGACCGGCGACGTCAAGTTCGGTAAGCAGGGCGGCCCGAGCTTCAACGCTTCGCGCGCCGGCACCGGCGGCTCGGATCTTGCCGATCTTCCTGCAGAATTTTCCAAGACGCCATTCGAGCGCGGCACTGTCGGCATGGCCCGTTCGCAGAGCCCGAATTCTGCCAACTCGCAGTTCTTCATCATGTTCGATGAAGGCCCGTTCCTGAACGGTCAGTACACCGTAATCGGCAAGGTCGTGTCCGGCATGGAAGCCGTGGACAAGATCAAGCGCGGCGATGGCAGCAATGGCGAAGTCACCAATCCCGACAAGATGGTCAAGGTGACCGTCGGCAAGAAATGATCGGCTCACAGTCGATTGAAACGGCAACGGCCCACCGGGCTGATGTCCTGAGACAGAGATAATCAAGGAGAAATACCATGGCCGAGATCAAGGATCCCGAAAACACCCTCATCATGGAAACCACCAAGGGCAAGGTCGTCATCTCGCTTCTGCCGGATCTGGCACCTGAGCACGTTGCGCGCATCAAGGAACTTGCCCGCGAGACGGCCTATGACGGCGTTGTTTTCCACCGCGTCATTCCCGATTTCATGGCGCAGACCGGCGACGTCAAGTTCGGCAAGCAGGGCGGAGCGGACTTCAACCCTTCGCGCGCCGGCATGGGCGGCTCCGACAAGCCTGACCTGAAGGCCGAATTCTCGGCTGTATCGCATATCCGCGGCACATGCTCGATGGCCCGTTCGCAGAGCCCGAACTCCGCAAACTCGCAGTTCTTCATCTGCTTTACCGATGCTCCTTGGCTGAACAAGCAGTACACGGTCTGGGGCCAGGTCATCGAAGGCATGGACATCATCGACCTGATCAAGAAGGGCGAGCCGGTCAAGGATCCGGACTCGATCGTTTCCGTCCGCGTCGCCGCAGACGTCTGATCTGATCCGCCATTTCTGGCCCGCTCCGTCCTCTCGACGGGGCGGGCCTTGCCTATTCTGGAAGCTCATCCATCATGCGTGTCGATCTTTTCGATTTCGATCTGCCCGAGGAAAACATTGCGCTGCGGCCGGCAAACCCGCGCGACAGCGCCCGGCTGCTTGTCGTCGACGCCGGCGCCGATCCTGTCCTCTCCGACCAGCGGGTCAGTGATCTGGTGGCATTCCTGAAGCCGGGCGATGCGCTGGTCTTCAACGACACGAAAGTCATTCCCGCGCAGCTCGAAGGCATCCGTCATCGTGAAGGCGCCGGCGGTCAGCAGGTTTCGGCGACGCTGCATATGCGCACCGAACCGGATGTCTGGAAGGCGTTTGCCAGGCCCGGCAAGCGGATCAAGGTCGGCGACCGGATCGAATTTGGCGATATGGGATCGCTGAGCGCGACAGTCGAGGATAAAGGCGAGGGCGGCGAGGTGACGCTGCGCTTTGATCTTTCAGGCCCTGCGTTGGACGAAGCGATCCTGTCGGTCGGCCATATTCCGCTGCCGCCCTATATCGCCGCCAAGCGGCCCGAGGATGCGCAGGACGCGAAGGATTACCAGACGATCTATGCCCGCGAGCAGGGCGCCGTTGCTGCGCCCACAGCGGGTCTGCATTTCACGCCCGACCTGTTTGCCAGACTGGACGCGGCAGGCGTCGAGCGGCATTTCGTGACGCTGCATGTGGGGGCCGGAACGTTTCTGCCGATGAAGGTGGACGATACCGAAGACCACAAGATGCATCAGGAAATCGGTTACGTGAGTGCCGAGACCGCGCAGCATCTCAATGCCATCAGGGCGAGGGGCGGGCGCATCGTCTGTGTCGGCACGACCTCACTGAGGCTGATCGAGAGTGCTGCGGCCGACGACGGCACCATACTGCCGTGGAGCGGTGCGACCGGCATCTTCATCACGCCCGGCTATCGGTTCAAGGCAGTCGACATGCTGATGACCAATTTCCATTTGCCGAAATCGACGCTGTTCATGCTGGTTTCGGCCTTCTGCGGGCTCGAGACGATGCGCGCAACCTACGACCATGCGATCTCTTCCGGCTACCGCTTTTACTCCTACGGCGACTCAAGCCTGCTTTTCAGGAACGACCGATGACCACCGAAAATTTCCAGTTTACCCTGAAGGCAACGGACGGCGGTGCCCGTCTCGGCGAAGTCTCCATGCCGCGCGGAACGATCCGCACGCCGGCCTTCATGCCGGTCGGGACCGTCGGAACCGTCAAGGCGATGTATCTCGATCAGGTGCGCGAGACGGGCGCCGATATCATTCTCGGCAATACCTATCACCTGATGCTGCGGCCGGGCGCCGAAAGGGTCGCGCGGCTTGGCGGGCTGCACAAGCTGATCCGCTGGGATCATCCGATTCTGACCGATTCGGGTGGCTTTCAGGTCATGTCGCTTTCGGCGCTCAGAAAGCTCGACGAGAAGGGAGTGACCTTCAAGAGCCATATCGACGGCTCCAAGCACCATATGTCGCCGGAGCGTTCGATCGAGATCCAGGGTCTGCTTGGCTCGGATATCCAGATGCAGCTCGACGAATGCGTGGCGCTTCCAGCCGAGCCCAAGGAAATCGAGCGCGCGATGGAATTGTCGCTGCGCTGGGCGGAGCGTTGCCGGGTGGCCTTCGGGGAACAGCCGGGCAAGGCGATGTTCGGCATCGTGCAGGGTGGAGATATTCCGGCGCTTCGCGTGCGGTCCGCCGAAGGGTTGAAACAGCTCGATCTCAAGGGTTATGCGGTGGGCGGGCTTGCCGTCGGCGAGCCTCAGGACGTCATGCTGCGCATGCTGGAGGAGACGCTTCCGGTTCTGCCATCGGAAAAGCCGCGCTATCTGATGGGCGTCGGCACGCCTGATGATATCCTGAAATCGGTGGCGCGCGGTATCGACATGTTCGACTGCGTGATGCCGACACGAGCCGGCCGTCACGGTCTTGCCTTCACCCGTCGCGGCAAGGTGAACCTTCGCAACGCACGCCATGCCGAGGATATGCGACCGCTCGACGACGAGTCCAGCTGCCCCGCCACGCGCGACTATTCCCGTGCCTATCTGCACCATCTGATCCGCGCAGACGAATCGCTGGGCGGGATGCTGCTCTCGTGGAACAACCTCAATTACTACCAGGATCTGATGAAGGGCATTCGCGAGGCGATCGCGAATGGTCGTTTCGAGGATTTCTGTGCAGAGACCCAGGCCGAATGGGCCAAGGGCGACATCGACCCGGTCTGAGTATGATCGAGCGGGCAGGGGCGGTGCCCCTGCCGACCGTATTTTGGCTAGATGCCCTGGCTGGCCGTGTTGCGGATCATCCGAACGCCGTTGACCTTGTAGGATCCGTCGTCCATCAGCCGCATGTCGTAGATTGCGGTCCAGTCCTTGCCTTGCTTGGCACTGATCATCACCTCCTGCAGCACGACTTCGCCGCCGCCCACCAGTTTGGAGCGGCCGAAGGCATAGGTTCCGGCCTGATAGACAGCCTCATAGTTGTCGCGGACCATGGCGAAGAAGACTGTCTTGTCGGGATAGAGACTGCGAATCCCCGGAGAGGCCAGAGAGTAGGCCTTGTCCGCGTCGTCGTTGATCAGGGCGGAGATCTGAGCGGAGATGACTGCGCGGGCATCCGCGACGGGGTCTTCTGCGTGGACGAGACCTGCAGGTGACAGGAAGAGGAATGCGGCAAGAGAGGCTATTCGAAAGCGCATCTGACATTCTCCAGCATCGGCTTCCGTAAAGTTTAGCGCATACTCACCAAAGGGAAAGGTGGCGTTGCGGATATTTTCAGCATCACCGCGATCTGCCCAGTCGGACGGCAAACCTTAACGCAGGGCAGGGTCCCACGTTCATGTCTTGTCGTCGTCAAAGTCGCGGTGCACCAGTGTGTCTGATGTGATTGCTTCGGAATTCCGTAATGACCCTACTAGCGCCGGCTCTGCTCTATTTCAGCAATGCTCTTCTGTTCGTTTCCCTGTTCACGCGGCTTCCAGCCATTCAGGAATCGATGGGCATCGACAAGGCAGTGCTCGGGATGGCGCTCTTGAGCGCACCGGTCGGCACGTTTCTCGCGCTGCCTCTGGCGGGGAGGATCACCGACAGGCTCACACCTCGGCTGACCGCAGTCATCACCTTGCCCGTTGTAGCACTCCTGAGCCCGATCCTGGCGGCCGCACCGCTCCCTCTATTTGTCCTCGGTTTCTTCCTGTTCGGCTTCTTCCGTACGATTTTCGACGTGTCAGCCAACATGATCTCCGCCGGTATCGAGCAGCGGACCGGCACGAAGGTTCTGGCGAGAAGCCACGGGTTCTGGTCCGTCGGGCTGTTGTTTGGATCGCTTGCGTCCGGGTTCCTCGCAGCGCAGGGCGTGTCGCCCTTTGTGCAGCAGAGCGTGGCGGCGTTTCTTGTCCTCGTGGCCTGCTTTGCCGTCTTCCGGGTAACGGCCGCCGACCCGGCGCCAGCTGCGCCGACGACGAAAAGAAAATCCGCATACGTCATGCCGGACAAGACCATCATCCTCATCTGCATCATGGTGTTCGGGCTCTGCATCGTGGAAGGCGCTGTCTATGACTGGGCGATCTTTTATCTGCGCGAGGAAATGGGGGCCGATCCGGCGATGGCCGGCGTCCTCTACGCCGTCTTCACCGTCGGCATGGGACTGACGCGGCTGTCGGGCGACAAGCTGCGGGAAGTCGCAGGACCGATCTCGCTGATCCGGGGATCCGCTATCGCCGTCGCGTTCGGTATCGTGCTGCTGGTGACCGCCGCAAACCTCGTCGTTGCCGGCGTGGCGCTGTTTCTGATCGGCTGCGGGATAGCGCTGGCCTTTCCCCTGGCAGTCTCGACCACGATCGCGCGCGGCAAGGGACAGCCGTCCGACAATCTTGCAGCGCTCGCGCTGACACTGATGCTTTCCACGATCGGCGTGCCGCCGCTTCTCGGCTTCATTGCCGAGCATGTGAGCCTGGTTGCCACGTTCGTCGTTCTTCTGCCGACCGTTCTCATCAGCTTCCTGATGGCGCCGGTGGCCGATGGGCGCCGGCCGTTCCGTCTCAGGCGTTGATCGCTTGCATGTGGAAAACCGGTCGGTTTTGGGGCAGGGGCAAGACTTGCCGGCTGATGGCCCCTAATTGGCCACATGAATGGATAATGGCTTGAGCCGACTGGACTTCGTCGCTACGACTGGATTGGCGTTTTCTGATATGACTTTCCGAAAACAGGTGGCACTGTGATCGATCCCTATGAAATTCTTGGTGTTTCGCGCGAGGCGGATGTGACGGCGATCAAGCTTGCCTACCGCAAACGGGTGAAATCCGCTCATCCCGATACCGGCGGCGATGCGGAAACGTTCGGACAGCTGAAGGCATCCTTCGAGCTCCTGAACGACCCGATCCGCCGAAAAGTCTATGACGACACCGGCTACGATCCCGAGCTTGCCGACAAGAAGGACCTGCAGGGTCTCGTCATTCTGGAGATGCTCGTCAACGAGATGATCCTCGATGAGCGCGAGCCTGGCAGCTTTGATCCGGTTTCCTCGATGCGGCGCAAGCTCACGGACCGGATCGTCAATGCGCGCTTCCATATTCTCGAGATGGAGCGCCACCGCGCCCGGATCCGCAATCACATCAACCGGATCGGCCGCAAGCCGGAAACGGATGTTCTGGGTCGCATGCTGAAATCCCGCTGCGAAACGATTGCCGATGCGATCAGCAAGGCCGATTCCGAGATCCAGACCATCGAGCAGGCCTATGGCATGCTGGACGGATACAGTTACGAGATCGAAATCGCCGAGGTAAAGGACGCGGCCGAATAGGCCGCGGACCCTCACTCGGCCATCGGGCGATCACATTTGGCGTTGCCGAAACTTCACGGATCATTTCATGACACTTGCCATCCGAGACGCCACCCGTGCCGATGCCGGAACGCTCCTGTCTTTCATCCGCGAACTCGCGATCTTCGAAAAGGCCGAGCATGAGGTTGCGGCGACCGTCGAGACGATTGAGACATCGATGTTCGGCCCGACATCTGTCACGCGCGGCCTGATCTGCGAAAGCGATGGCAAACCGGTCGGCATGGCCATCTGGTTCTTCAATTATTCGACATGGCAGGCACGGAACGGACTTTATCTCGAGGATCTCTACGTGACGCCGAACGCTCGCGGGCTCGGGGCCGGGAAGGCGCTGTTGCGGCATCTCGCGAAGATCGCTGTCGAGAGCGGGTGCGGACGGTTCGAGTGGAGCGTGCTCGACTGGAACGAACCGGCGATCGGTGTCTACGATGCGATCGGTGCCGAACCGCAGAAGGAGTGGATCCGCTATCGAATGGCGGGTGACAAGCTCAGGGACTTTGCTGAAGGCTAGGCCGGATCAGCCCGTTACCGTCGCGCGGTCAAAGGCCAGGTGAGCGCGACGAACGCCATGCCGCCAGCAACCAGAACGAAGGCCACACCCAGACTATAGTGATGGGCGACGAAACCGATGGCTGCCGGACCCATGAGAATTCCGGCGTAGCCCATCGTCGTGATAGCAGCGACCGCATGGCTGGGCGGCATTTGCGTTTGCTTGCCGGCGGCTGTGAACAGCACCGGCACGATATTGGAAGCCCCGAGCCCCACCAGAAGGAAGCCCGCAAACGCCAGGGGCTGGTTGGGGGCCACGACCGTGAGCAGGAAACCCAGTGCTGCGATCGTGCCACCGCCGACCACGACTTTCATGCCGCCGAGCGTCTTGACGATCCAGTCGCCCGTCAGCCGGCCGACGGTCATCGCTATCGCGAACATCGTGTAGCCGAAGCCTGCCTGAGCCGGATCGACACCGTGTGCGCCGATGAGGAACAGAGCGCTCCAGTCGAGCACCGCGCCCTCGCCAAGGAAAACCAGAAAGCACAGCAGTCCGATGAAGGCCACGATGCCGCGCGGGATGGTGAACAACGGCGCATCTCCGGTCTCCTGGTTTCCGTAGGGCAGGAGGCCCCGAAAGGATTGCGCCAGCAGGCCAAGCAGCAGCGCACTGAACATCAAGGTCGCGGTCAGGGGTGAAACGCCGGCACCAAGCAAAAGGCTCATGCCGCCCGCGCCGACAATGCCGCCAACGCTGAACAGACCGTGGAAGCCGGACATCATGTTGCGGTCGCTATCCTTCTCGACCATCACGGCCTGAATATTGATCGCGACGTCGACCGCGCCAACACTTGCCCCGAACAGCGCCAGCGAGATCGCCATGGCTGGAATAGTATCTGCGATCGCCAACAGCGGCAGCACGAGGGCAAGGGCGAGGGTGCTTGCCACGATGACGGCCCGGCACCCGAAGCGGCTCGCGAGAATGCCGACCATTGGCATGGTCACGATAGAGCCCAGGCCAAGACACAGGAGCAACAGGCCAAGCGTGCCGTCATCTACGCCGATTCGAGCCTTGGCGACAGGAACCAGCGGCGCCCAGGCCGCCATGGCCGAGCCGGCAATGAGAAAGCTGGAGCGCGTGGCCCATTGGTGTCGGCCTCCGGTGCGGGGGCGTCCTGTGAGGATCTGGGCGTTCGGCATCTCGGTAGCTCCTGGATTACAGCGTTGGACCTCGGCAGAGATCGTCGCCGTCCTTGATGGTGCCCTGTTTACAGAATGCGTAAGAATGTGCAAGATCGTGCAGAAACTTTGATGAGGGACCCGGCACGTGCTGACAGAAGAGAGGCTCGACCGCATCCGCGAGCAGTTGACCATCCGCGGCAAGGTCGTGGCGAGCGAGCTGGCGACGCAGTTCGACGTTTCCGAAGACACGGTTCGCAGAGACCTGCGCGAACTCGCCAAGCTGGGCTTCTGCCGTCGTGTCTATGGCGGCGCGCTGCTGCCGACGCCGGATTTCGGCACGCTGGCCACCAGAACTGCATTGGATAAGGATCGAAAGTCGAGCCTTGCACGGGCGGCGGCGCGGCTTGTCGAGGACGGCCAGACCGTGTTCATCGACGCCGGATCCACCAATCTTGCGGTCGCGAACGCGCTCGATCCGAGCCAGACGCTGACGATCATCACGAACGCGCCGGTGATTGCGACGGCGCTATCAGACCGACCGAACTTCACGGTCATTGTACTCGGCGGTCTGTACGATCAGGCGAAGGGCGCGTGCCTCGGGCCGCAGGCGATACGTGAAGCCATGCAGGTCTATGCGGACATGTTCATCATCGGCGTATGCGGCGTGGACAGCATCGCCGGCGTCACTGCGCTCGATCCGGGCGAGGCCGAACTCAAGCGGACCATGGTGAACCAGAGCAGCATTCTCGTCGTCGCCGCGACGGCCGAGAAGCTCGGCACAGTCGCGCCGTTCAAGGTCGCGGACACGTCGATGATCGATCATCTCATCGTGGAGGATGGCGAATTCGACCGCGGAGACTTCGCGCGGTGCGATGTCCAGGTGCATGTCGCACTTGATGGCGGTTCTCCGTCGACGTGAAGCATGTGGCGGCACCGTCCGCATCTTTCGTAGCTTCGCACGTTCGTCAAACAAGGAATTCAACGACCCATGCGCATCGCCCACACAGCACTTTGGACCCGCGACCTCGACGCCGCTGCCGGATTTTTCGAGACCTATTTCGGCGCAACGGTGGGAGAACCTTACCACAGCAAGAACAGGGTAGGGTTCACATCGAGGTTCGCCAACCTGCCCGGTGCAGAGGACCAGATCGAGCTCATGTCCGGGCCATGGGTGACGGACGCCACAGAAGAAAGCGTCGGTTGGGACCATGTCGCCATCGCCTTGGGCAGCGAGTGTGCAGTCGATGCTTTGGCAGAACGTTGCCGGCTGGACGGCTGCCTGCGGTCAGGCCCAAGATGGACCGGCGACGGATTCTACGAGGCCGTCATCGTGATGCCGGATGGTAGCGCCGTCGAGATCACCGTTTGAACCGCGATCTTGAAGGCGGGCAACGTCGTGGCCTTTGGTGTTCAGTGTTCAGGGCGCTGAGATGTATGGGAATGTCAGCCGGCGGATCCGGCGCTCGGTCAGATCAGGAACAGGCGACGCTGACACTATCGTTACGTGGCGCGAGGCAACCTTAGACAGGACTCAGCTCCGCTGCAGATTGCGCTCGGTATCCAGATGCGGGGACTGTGAAACTCAAACTAGGCAGCCACATCCAAAGATCAGATAAGATAGATTATGGAACTTACGGATATGGCTGAAAGTGAAAGACCTTGGCCTTCTCCGCTAACGCTGCAGATCATCCGCTGTCACATCGACTTCGAACGCCAAGCCGTCATAGGCCGGTTCGACATGGTCCGGCGTCTCGGTCATGACGCGATCGTAGTCGAGTGGAATATGCATGTGGGTCAGCAGCGCGCGCTTCGGCGCCAGATGGCTGATCCAGTCGAGTGCCTGCTCAAGTGACAGATGGCTCGGATGCGTGCGGTACTGGAGCGCGTCGATGATGAGCGTATCAAGTCCGATGAGCTTCGGCACCGTTTCCGGCGGAAAGTCGCTGACATCGCTGCAGTACGCGACGTTGCCGATCCGGAAGCCCAGCGAATGGATATCGCCGTGGACCTGCCTGTGCGGCTGGAACCGGATGGCGCCGCCCGGACCGTCGATGACGATCGGCGCGTCCATCGTCTCGATCAGCACCGGCTTGACGATTGGCGGATAGCTGCCACCGGCCGGTGTTTCCAGGCAATAGCCGAAGCCCTGGCGGATGCGGTCCATCGTGGACGGATCGGCATGTATCGGAATGCGGTGCTTCTGGAGGATGAAATAGCCGCGTAGATCGTCGATGCCGTGCAGATGATCGGCGTGTGGATGGGTGTACAGGACGGCATCGATGCGCTGGACGCTTGCGGCGATCATCTGCTCGCGAAAGTCCGGGCCGGTATCGATCACGACAACAGTTTTGCCGCCATCCGGCGCGATCTGCTCCACCATGAACGAGGCGCGCGTGCGCCGGTTCTTCGGGTTTTCCGGGTCACAATCGCCCCAGTCGCCGTTCAGCCGCGGTACGCCCGGCGAAGACGCGCAGCCGAGAACGGTAAAGCGCCGCCGATATCCGGTGCTCGTTCCGACCCGGGCCGCCATCACCTCAAAGCCTCGGCATCTTGGAGAAGCAGCGGAACGCGTTTTCCGTCGTGATCGCAGCCATCTCTTCGTAAGTCAGGCCGTGAACATCGGCCAGCACCTCTGCGGTATTGACCACGTAGGACGGTTCGTTGCGCTTTCCGCGCCAGCGTTTTGGCGCCAGATAAGGTGCATCGGTCTCGACCAGCAGCCGGTCCGTCGGCAGCGTTTTCGCGATGGCCCGGATCTCCTCGGATTTCGGGAATGTCAGGATGCCCGAGAAGGATACGTAGCCACCAAGCTCGATACCGGCACGGGCAAGGTCGGGTCCGGCCGAAAAGCAATGCAGAATGAAGGGGAAAGCCCCCTTCCCGCTTTCAGCTGTCAGGATCTCGATCATGTCTTCGTCGGCACTGCGACTATGGATCACGAGCGGCAACCCGGTCTCGCGTGCAGCTTCGATATGTCTGATAAAACCGGTCTTCTGGTCGGCCGGCGTCTGCGTGTCGTAGAAATAATCGAGACCCGCTTCGCCGATCGCGACGATCTTGTCATGCAAATTGGCGAGACGAATGAGGTTTTCCGCCTGGATATCCAGCTCTTCGCTGGCATTGTTGGGATGCGTGCCGACGGAGCAGAATACCGATGGGTATTTGTCCGTGATCGCCAGCAGGCTGTCCAGCTTCCTGACGCGTGTCGAGATCGTCACCATCTGCCGGACACCGGCTTCGTGGGCGCGCTCGATCAGTTCGTCGCGTTCGGAGTCGAAATCCGCAAAATCCAGATGGCAATGGGTATCGATCAGCATGACTTGCCCTATGCCGCCGGCTGCGGCGCAACGTAGCGCGGGAAGACCGGGCTTGGAGCTTCCAGCACCGTGCCGGGTGTCAGGCGGCCAACTTCGCCGAGTGCTGCGAAATCACGCGATCCGGCAGGTGCAGCCACCAGATCGAGAAGCTTTGACGACGAGTCCGGCATGAACGGCTGCAGCAGGATGGCGATCTGGCGAACCACTTCGGCGGCCACGTAAAGGACCGTCTCCATCCGGGCGGGATCAGTTTTCTTCAGAACCCACGGCGCCTGGGCTGCGAAATAGCGGTCGGTTTCGGACACGACGGCTATGATTGCCGCCAGCGCGCGGTGAACGAGTTGCTTTTCCATGTCGTCGCGGCAGATCGGCAGGAGCGCATCGACGGAGGCCAGCATCTGCCGGTCTGCGTCGGTCAATTCGCCGGGTGCCGGGATCTTCGCGTCGCAATTCTTGACGATCATCGACAGCGAGCGGCTGGCAAGATTGCCAATACCGTTTGCGAGATCGGCGTTGATGCGCGTGCCGATCGCGTCTTCGCTGCAGGTGCCGTCCTGGCCGAAGGAGATCTCCCGCAGCAGGTAATAGCGGATCGCATCAAGGCCGAAATGGCCGATCAGTTCGAACGGATCGAGCACGTTGCCGAGCGACTTCGACATTTTCTCGCCGCCCTTGGCCAGAACGAAGCCATGGGCATAGACGCGCTTGGGCAGCGGCAGACCTGCCGACATCAGGAAGGCGGGCCAATAGACGGCGTGGAAGCGGATAATGTCCTTGCCGATGATATGCGCATCCGCCGGCCAGTATTTCGCCCGCGGACCGTTCGGGTCGTCGAGGTAGCCGGTCGCGGTCAGGTAGTTCGTGAGCGCGTCGACCCAGACATACATGACATGGGCCGGATCGTCGGGAACCTTGATGCCCCAGTCGAACGTGGTGCGCGATACCGAGAGGTCGCGCAGGCCGGATTTCACGAAGGAGATCACTTCGTTGCGGCGCTCGGCCGGACCGATGAAATCCGGGTGGTCCTCGTAGTGCTTCAGCAGCTTGTCGCCGTATTCGGACAGCTTGAAAAAGTAGCTCGACTCTTCAACCCATTCGACAGGCGTGCTCTGCGGGCCATAGCGGGTGCCGTCACGCAGCTGCGTTTCGTCTTCCGCATAGTAGGCCTCGTCGCGGACCGAATACCAGCCCGCATAGGTATCCTTGTAGATATCGCCGGCAGCCGACATCCGGTTCCAGATGTCCTTGCTCGCCTGATGGTGGCGCGGTTCCGTCGTGCGGATGAAATCGTCGTTCGAGGCATTGAGCTGCTTGCCCATTTCCCGGAACTGCTCGGTATTGCGCTCGGCCAGCTCTTCCGGCGAAATGCCTTCGTTGCGGGCCGTTTGCTGCATCTTCTGGCCGTGTTCATCCGTGCCGGTCAGGAAGAAGACGTCCTTGCCGTCGAGGCGCTGGAAGCGCGCCATCGCATCCGTCGCGATCAGTTCGTAGGCATGGCCGATATGCGGCTTGCCGTTCGGATAGGAGATCGCTGTCGTGATGTAGAAAGGTGTCTTGTTCGGCATGGGCTGTACTCGGACAGATGTTAAGTCACGCCGCTCTTAGCGCATGTTGCAGACAAGCGAAACCCAAACTTCCCGCCATGCTCCGGATCGACGATCAGGCGAGCCTGGCGCTTTCGAGAATGGACATCAGCGTCTGCTTGCGATCGAGGTTATAGGCCTGGGCGATCTTCAACTTCTCGGTCATGTCGGAAACAAGCTTCGCCCTTCGGTCCGCGGTGGCGAGATCGCCTGACAATGCTGCCTCCCTCGCCCGTTTGACGAGATGGTCCGACAGATGCTCGAGAAAGAAGCCGAAGATGACGTCGCTGTCCTTGCCGGAGAGAACGTCGGCGAGCCGGTGCATGGCTTTGCGCGCGGCCGGTCCATCGGCAGAGACGGCATCGTCGAATGCCGAGATGATATCAGCGCCGCCGTAATTCAAAAGTTTCAGGGCCTGAGCGACGCTTCCCTTGGATTGCGACAGCACCATTTCCTCGGTCTTGCCGCCATCGAGTGGGCTGCCGAGGGCTGCGAGCGCGCTTGCAAGATCGGCATCACTGAGCGGTGAAAGCCTGAGAGGCTGGCATCTGGACCGGATGGTCGGCAAGAGCCGTCCGGGGGCATGCGACAAAACCAGGAAGAGCGCACGCCGCGGCGGTTCTTCGAGGATCTTGAGGATCGCGTTGGCTGCATTGCGGTTGAGGTCGTCGGCCGCATCGATAATGACGATGCGCCAGTTTCCGGTTCCGGATGTCTGGGAAAAGAAGTGCCCGGCCCTGCGCACTTCATCGACGGTGATGGCCGTCTTCATCTTTCCGGTCTTCTCGTCCACCGGTCGAGACAGATGCAGGAGATTATGGGAGGCACCGGAGGCGATCTGGCGGCTGACGGCGCTGTCTGGATCCGGATCGGCAATGTGATCAGGCGCGCTTTCCGGTTCCGGATGGGAAAGGACATGATTGGCGAAACGGAAGGCCAGCGTCGCCTTGCCGATCCCTTCCGG
>Ga0213834_100437_pt1 | contig 21519 bp, 16 predicted proteins | sample SWPTP12_FD_160580 | JGI IMG/M metagenome (GOLD analysis project Ga0213834, IMG submission 160580) | Coastal seawater microbial communities from Marineland, Florida, United States - SWP TP1 #2 | ecosystem: Environmental > Aquatic > Marine > Coastal | place: USA: Florida | collected 2016-08-06 | reverse complement strand
GTTCATCTTTTCGCGAAGACGACGCTCGACTTCGAAACATTCCGGAGACTTGATGTCTTCGAGGTTGATGCCGCCGAAGGTCGGCTCCAGTGCCGAGATCGTCGAGACCATGGCTTCGATGCCCGGCGCGTCGATTTCGATGTCAAACACATCGATGCCGGCGAATTTCTTGAAGAGGACGGCCTTGCCTTCCATCACCGGCTTGGAAGCGAGCGGGCCGATATTGCCGAGGCCGAGCACGGCAGTGCCATTGGAGACCACGGCGACCAAATTGGCACGTGCGGTGAATTCCGCGGCCATTTCGGGATTGTCGCGGATCGCAAGGCAAGGGGCAGCCACACCCGGGGAATAGGCAAGCGCCAGATCGCGCTGGTTGCCGAGCGGCTTGGTGGCCTGGATTTCCAGCTTGCCGGGGCGGGGATAGCGGTGGAAGAAGAGAGCCTGTTCGTCGAGATCTCCGGTTACCGGCGATGGTTTCGGATTGTCGTGCCCATCCATGCTCTTATGGCTCCTCGTATCGATTTCCGTCCTGACATGCGAGTCCCCTCCTTACATCAATCGATCCATCGAGAAACTACAATATTTGCGATGCTGTCGGATTTTGCCGCCGGTTTCGGGTGGTCGCCGACTGCGGCGATCGCGCCCCTGTCATCATCCTGAAACACGAGTCTGATTTTCGAAGGGTAGGACAAGGTAGGTAACGAAGGGACGTTTCCGTGGCCGATGCAATCGAGACAAGGCATTTCAGAACCCTGTTCATTTCGGACGTGCATCTCGGCTCCAAAGCCGCCCGCACGGACTTTCTCCTCGATTTCCTGCGCTACCACGAGGCGGAAACGATCGTGCTGGTCGGCGATATCGTCGACGGCTGGCGGTTGAAGCGCAGCTGGAACTGGCCGCAGGGCTGTAACGACGTGGTTCAGAAGCTTTTGCGCAAGGCGCGCAAGGGCACGCGGATCGTCTACATTCCAGGAAACCACGACGAATTCCTGCGCGATTTTCCCGGCATGCATTTCGGCGGTATCGAGGTCGCAGACCGAATGATCTACGAGATGGCAGACGGGCGGAAATACCTGGTGCTGCACGGTGACGAGTTCGACGTCGTGGTGCGCAATGCGCGTCTGCTCGCCTATCTCGGTGACTGGGCCTATGATGCGGCAATCGCCATCAATGTCGGTCTTGCCGCGGTGCGCCGCCGCATCGGCCTGCCTTACTGGTCATTCTCCGCCTGGGCCAAGCTTCAGGTGAAGCACGCGGTGAATTTCATCGGCGAGTTTCAGAAGGTCGTCGTCGACGAGGCCCGCCGCAACAATGTCGATGGCATCATCTGCGGCCATATCCATCATGCGGTCATGGAAGACATCGACGGGATCCACTACGTCAACACGGGCGACTGGGTCGAAAGCTGCACGGCGATTGCCGAGCATCGCGACGGGACGCTGGAGCTGATCTCCTGGCAGAAAATCGCGAAGACTGCGGAAATCACGACGCTGCCGTCACCGGAGACGATCAGGGGCATGCAGGCCGCGTAACGGCCTGACGATGCAAGGGACTCATTATCCCCAGAGGTTCGTCCGGGGCGGATAGACCAGCGATCCGTCGTATCGCAGCCCGTCCGGGCGGTCTTGCGCCAAGAGTAGCGGACCGTCGAGATCGGCGTAGTCAGCATCTTGCGCCAGAAGAACTGCGGGGGCCATGGCGAGCGAGGTTCCGACCATGCAGCCGATCATGACGGCAAAGCCCAGTCGCTGCGCTTCCTCCTTCATGATCAGCGCCTCGGTCAGCCCGCCGGTCTTGTCGAGCTTGATGTTGACGGCATCGTAGCGGTTTCTCAAACTTGCAAGATCGCCGGTCGCGTGCACGCTTTCGTCAGCGCAGATCATCACCTTGCGGCGGATGGTGGCAAGGATTGCATCCTTGCCGGCTGGCAGCGGTTGCTCGATCAACGAGATACTGAGGGCGTCGGCCACATCCAGATGTCGGGCCAGATTGTCCTCTGTCCAACCCTCGTTGGCATCGACGATCAGACGCGAATCGGGCGCTGCCTGCCTCACCGCCCGCATTCGACTTTCGTCATCGTCTGTGCCGAGCTTGACCTTGAGGAGAGGGCGAGCCGCATTCCTGCGCGCATCCTCTGCCATTGCCTCCGGCTCGCCAAGCGACAGCGTGAAGGCGGTGATCAGCGGCTTTTCGGCAGCTTCAATCATCGATGCGACCGAACGGCCAAGGCTTTTGGCTTCCAGATCCCACAAGGCGCAGTCCACCGCGTTGCGGGCGGCTCCCGGTCGCAGGCGCGTCTGCAGTGTGTGGCGATCCATGCCATCGTGCATCATCGAAGCAAGGGAGTTGATCTCGTCGAGGACGCCTTCGGTTGTTTCACCGTAGCGTTTGTAGGGAACGCATTCGCCCCGGCCGGTCAGGCCGTCGCGGGTGATCGCACAGGTCACCACCTCGGCTTCTGTCTTGGAACCGCGAGAAATCGTAAACACCCCCGCGATCGGGAATTTCTCGATTGTTGCTTCGAAGTGACGCGTCATGGTTTTCCACCTGGGCGTTGTGGCAAATCCGTTCAGGGTCGCTATATTGCCGCTCTCAGTGCTGCGATCAACAGCAGATCGCAGCTGCGTGCTGCTTAACCTAAGCCGAAAGAAACCTGTGCCGTCACAACCTGCCGAAATCAAAGCCGAAGACCTGCCCGGCGGCGATGGCGAGCGCTACATTCTGGCCGGAGAATGGCGCAATCATTCGATTTCGCCGGTCCTCAAGGCGTTTGGCGATCTTGAAAAGAGCAGCGGGTCTGGATCCCTCGAGATCGACGTCTCGGGGATCGACGGAATCGATACATCCGGCGCCTGGCTGATTCGCCGTCTTATGTCGGCAAAAGCCGAGCAGGGTCGCGACGCGAAACTGGTTGGGGCGGAAGGGACGATCGAGGAACTGGTTGGCGCCCTGCCGGAAAAGACCCCGGCACCGCCGCCCAACGATCAGGACAAGCGGTCGCTGTTTGATCGCGTGTTCAGCCCGGTCGGCAAGACGATGACGGAATTTGCCGGTGACTTCGTCGCCGCCATGCACATTCTCGGCTCGGCGGTCCGTGGCGCACAGCTGAAATTCGGCCGCGGATCCGGCGTTTCTCCGGCATCCGTCGTGACGCATATCGACCGGATGGGCGTGCGTGCGGTGCCGATCATCCTGCTGATGTCGTTTCTGATCGGCGCCATCATTGCCCAGCAGGGCGCTTTCCAGCTCCGGTATTTCGGGGCAGAAATCTTCGTCGTCGACTTGGTCGGCATTCTGCAGCTTCGCGAAATCGGCGTTCTGATCACGGCGATCATGATCGCCGGCCGTTCGGGAAGCGCGATCACCGCCGAAATCGGCTCCATGAAGATGCGCGAAGAGATCGACGCGCTGACCGTGATCGGCCTTAATCCCGTCGGTGTGCTCGTGTTCCCGCGTCTCGTGGCGCTGACGATAGCACTGCCGCTTCTGACCATCGTGGCAAACCTGTCGGCCCTCTACGGCGCTGCGGTGATCACGCTGGTCTACTCCGGCATCACTTTTGATACGTTCCTGTCGCGCCTCAAGGAGGCGGTGGACTTCTCGTCGGTGGCATCAGGCATGATCAAGGCGCCGTTCATGGCGCTGGCAATCGGCATCGTGGCGGCTGTCGAGGGAATGAAAGTCGGCGGCAGCGCAGAATCGCTTGGCCAGCACGTCACCTCGTCGGTGGTGAAATCGATCTTCGCGGTGATCCTGATCGACGCGATGTTTGCGATTTTCTATTCCGCGATCGATTTTTGATGGGGACCGGCGTGGAAGACGTTCAAACCTTTGACAATACCAAACCCGCGGAGACGAAGAGCGACGAGCGCAAGGTCGTGCTGTCGGTCAAGGATCTGACGGTCGGCTTCGGCTCGAAGCTCGTGCTGGACAATCTGAACCTCGATATCTACCGGGGCGAGATCCTCGGCTTCGTCGGAGCGTCGGGCACCGGTAAGTCGGTGCTGATGCGCACGGTTCTCAGATTGCTGCCGCAGCGCTCAGGTACGATCGAGATCCTCGGAGTTGATTATGCAACGGCCGACGAACAGCAGCGCGTGGCGCTCGATACGCGGCTCGGCGTGCTGTTCCAGCACGGTGCGCTGTTTTCGGCACTGACGGTGAAAGAAAACATCCAGCTGCCGATGCGCGAGTATCTCGATCTGCCGCAGTCGCTGATGGACGAACTCGCCTATGTGAAGCTTGAGATGGTGGGCCTGCCGCCCGATGCGGCCGACAAGTATCCGTCCGAACTATCCGGCGGCATGATCAAGCGTGCAGCCCTTGCGCGCGCTCTGGCGCTCGACCCCGATCTGGTTTTCCTCGACGAGCCGACATCCGGGCTCGATCCCATCGGCGCTGCCGATTTCGATGCCTTGATTGCAAGGCTGCGCGATACGCTTGGCCTCACCGTGTACATGGTGACCCACGACCTCGACAGCCTGTTTTCCGTTTGTGATCGCATTGCCGTGCTTGGGCAGAAACGGGTCTTGGTGGAAGGCACGCTTGAGGATATGTTCGCCTTCGACGATCCGTGGGTTCAGTCCTATTTCAAGGGCAAGCGCGCGCGTTCCGTCGTGACCGATGAGACCAGGCCCGACGGCGAATCTGAGAAGTGATGTAACCTATGGAAACTAAAGCAAATTACGCCCTCGTTGGCTTTTTTACCTTGCTGGTAATGGCTGCCGCTTTCGGGTTCGTCTACTGGATGGCTTCGTCCGGCCGGGGAGGCCCCACGGCTGAGCTGGCGATTCGCATTCCGGGCTCCGCAAACGGTCTTTCCGTTGGTTCGGCGGTGCGCTTCAACGGCATCCCAGTCGGCTCCGTGCGCAGCCTCAGCATCGACCCGGATGATCCGCGCTACTCGATCGCGTTCACCGAAGTGCGCGCCGACGCACCTGTCTACCAGTCGACCAAGGCCGTTCTGGAAGTTCAGGGCCTGACGGGCGCTGCCTATGTGGAAATGTCGGGTGGTGCCAAGGGTGAAGAAAACATCCTGCAGAAGGCGATCGAGAGTGGCCGTCCTGCGGTGCTGATCGCCGACCAGTCGAGCGTGACCAACCTTCTTGCGACCGCCGACAAGATCCTCGACCGGGCCGACCAGGCGATCGGCGACATCCAGGGATTTGTCGGGGACGCACGTGGTCCGCTGACGCAGACCATTCGCAACGTCGAGACGTTTACGGCTGCGCTCAGCAACAATTCGGACAGCATCGACAAATTCCTGAACAGCCTCTCGACGCTGTCGGCGACGGTCGATCGCGTCTCCGGCACGTTGAACTCGACGCTCGAAGCAGCCGACCAGCTGGTACGGGCAATCGATGCGGAGCGCGTCAATCAGGTTGTCACGAACGCCGAACGGGTGACGCGCAACATTGCCAATGCCTCGGACAACTTCGGCCCTCTGGTGCAGAACGTGACCCAGGCGGCTGCGAGCTTCCAGCAGGCAGGCGTCGATGCGCAGAGCGCCCTGAAACGCGCCGATACGCTGATGGCGGCCGTCGACGTCAATCAGGTCGGCGCAACGATCCGCAACATCTCGTCGGCATCCGAAGACGCACGCCAGACGCTCAGCTCGGCGCGCGACGTGATCGACGACGTGTCGCGCCGCCGCGACGACATCAACGGTGCGATCTCCAACTTCACGGACATGTCGACCAAGCTCAACAACGCTTCGAACCGCGTCGACGGAATTCTGGCGAAGGTGGACGGGCTGGTCTCCAGCGACGACTCGCAGGGTCTGTTTGCCGAGGCGCGCAAGACGCTCGAATCCTTCCGCACCGTCGCCGACAATATCAATTCGCGCGTTGGACCGATTGCCGACAACCTGTCGCGCTTTTCGTCCGGTGGCCTGAGAGACATCCAAACGCTGATCAACGACACGCGCGGAACCGTGCAGTCGCTCAATCAGGCAATCAGCAATTTTGACCAGAACCCCCAGCGCCTGATCTTCGGCGGCGAAACGGTGAAAGAGTACGATGGCAGGACACGGCGCTAACATGCGGGGAGTTCAGGGTTTCATGCAAGGATCTGCGATGCTTCGCGTCATGCGCCATCCGATCATCATCGCAGCCCCTTTGATGGCAGCACTTCTGGCCGGTTGTGGCAGCAAGGCGAACAACGACACGTTCGACCTGTCGATCACGCCGATGGCGAGTGGAGCAACCGCAAAGAGCCGGCAGATCCTGGTGCCTGAACCGACTGCGGTCAAGATGCTCAACAGCGACCAGGTCGTTGTGCGTATTTCGCCCTCAGAGGTTCAGTATCTGGCCAATTCCCGCTGGGGCGACAGGCTTCCGGCACTGGTCCAGTCGAAGCTGGTCGAAGCGTTCGAAAACTCAGGACGGGTTGGCGGCGTCGGCAAGCCGGGGCAGGGTCTGGCGATCGACTATCAGGTCGTAACCGATATCCGCAGCTTCGAGGTGGTGACTGAGGGCAACAGGCTTGCCACGGTGGAGATCTCGGCAAAGCTCTTGAACGACCGCAACGGCAGCGTTCGTGCCCAGACCGTCTTCAAGGCAACGGTGCCGGTCGCCGGAACCGAGAACCGCCGCTTCATCGAAGCGCTGGACAAGGCATTTGCACAGGTCGGCGCGAATATTGTCGACTGGGCTCTTAAGGCCATGTGATCGATTTCGCGCGGGGACGACCCGCGCGATATTCGTTTGGCGGAGACTTCTCTGCCGAGCAGTTCACAGCAGAGAAGCACTTTCCTGCAGTACGTCATGTGAGCTGAGCGAGCGCTACCCAAGGGCGCTGGCGGTGAAGCTTGGCGATGGTCCCAAGCATCGCGATAGGATACCCACCCGGCTCCCGGACCCGCTCTGCCTGGTGAGCGATACGATACTGGTTCCAGCACTGCGATCCTCACGAGATCTGACATGCGTCTGTGAAAGCTGGCTTTGTAATCCGAACTAATAGCCTTGCCGTTATGGAGTTGACCTGCGCTATAAGCAGCGCTCCGATCTCGGTTGATTCTCCTGAAAGCCAAGCGAATGGCCGAACTTCCAATTCCCGTCTATCTTTTCAGGCAATCCGGTTTTGCTCCCTCCGGTGACACCGTGGTCAGCGTTGCACCGTTGGAAAGTGTCGTGGCGGTTTATGGCGCAGGCGGCGTGGTGGGCGAAGGTGGTCTGGCTTCTGCCATTGGCGGCGCCGTGGTGTTTCGCAACGATGTCTCCGGCGCGTGCTATATCGGCGTCTGGGGCGCCCGGAACGCGTCACGCTTTAGCAGCGACCTTCGCGCACGGATGGAGATCCGGCTGCTCAGGCACGCGCCCGATGCGCGGCTCAGTTTCTGGGGCGCGGCAAAAGAGCGGCCGTTGAGGAACTGAAGAGAAATAGGACCAGACGTCAGGTTCGCTCCGATGCAGTGCAGCCCATCGAAAGCCGGCTTGATGGGCGACTGAGCGTTCTGTGAAGAGTACTGGCGAAAAACTCCGCAGGTCGGTTTGGAAACTGAGCCTGTCACCAAACTCCTCTCATCCTCGCCGTTGTGGCGGGGATCCAGTCAGCTCGTGTCCTTGAGATGAAGGAGTCTGTGACCCCAACAGCCCTCGTGCCGCTGGAATTTCGGCACAAGGGCTGGGATGAGGGAGGTCGGGGTATCCCTCTCGCCAACAGCTTTTTCAGGGTTTATCCGCCAACGAAAAAGCCGCCCCGAAAGGCGGCTTTTCTTGTATTCGGCATTCCCTGCGGAATGGATCGATCAGCTGAAACGTCCGGCCGCGTGGGCGAGCATGGTGTAGACCTTGCCCGTATCGGAGGTCAGGTAGCTCTGAGTGACCGTCTTGTCGCGATCTGTGCGGGCGACATCGGCGAGCAGCTTTTCGAAATCGGCGATGTAGCGATCGACGGCGGTGCGGAACTCCGGCTCGCGTTCGTATTTCCGCTTGATGTCGTCGAACGTCTGCTGACCCTTCAGCGTGTAGAGGCGGCGTGTGAACACGTCGCGCTCGCCGCGCTGGTAACGGCGCCAGAGGTCGACCGAGGCGTCGTGATCGATCGCGCGGGCGATGTCGACCGACAGAGAGTTGAGCGATTCCACCATGTGGCGCGGGTTGCGGTTGTCGCCGTTGGTGCGAACCGGCTGGGCCGGTTCGGCTGCTGTCGGGCGTGCAGCCTGCTGCGGCTGGCGAGCAACTGTGCCTGATGTATCGTCACGCGATGCACCGCGAAGGAGATCGCTGATCCAGCCGCCTTCACCTGGACGCTGCGTTGCTTCAGGTGCGCGGGAGACCGGGGCCTGAGGCTGTGCGAGAACCTGCGTTACCGGTGGCGTCTGTGACGGCGCCTGGGCAACCGGCTTGCTTACGCCCTGTGCGATGCTCGGCGTCGGACGATCGAGTGGCAGACTGTCACGAAGGACAGACGAGCCAAACGGTGCGCTTGTCGCGGCGGCTGGTGCCGTCGGGGCTGCAGGGCGCGGGGCCGCCGGCTGCGGAGCCGGCTGGGCGACCGGAGCAGGGCGCGACACTGCAACCGGCTCGGACACGTCGAGGCTCTGGGCGGACCGGCCGACTAGCTGCGAGATGTCCTGCAGGGCCTTGATCTGTTCAGCCACGGCACGGCGCATGGCGGCTGCGCTTTCCTTGGCTTCTTCGGGCAGATCGAACGCGCCGCGCTTCAGTTCGGTGCGAGTCGCATCGAGTTCCTGGCGAATGTCCTGGGCCGAGCGGCGGATCTCGTCGGTTGCGCCGGTAAAGCGGCCGATCGCCTCTTCAACCGAAACCCGCAGCGTATCGCGCAACTGCTGGGCTGCGCCATCGGTGCGGTTTGCGGCGTCGGCCAGCAGGCGCTCAATGTCGCCCATCGAACCGGTGATGCTGCCGCGCAGGCGCTCGGAGAGATCGCGGGCGCGTGTCTCGGCATCCGACAGTGTCGTCTCGATGGCGCGGCTTGCCTCGTTGCCAGCCTCGCTCAGCGTCTCGCGCATAGCCTGGGCCGTGAGGTTGGCACGCTGCTGGGTTTCGCCCAGGCCGCGGCCGATATCGGCGAAGGATGCGTGCAGGCTTTCGCGCAGCGATAAGCCGATCTGCGAGGTGCGATCTTCGGCGCGGGTAAAGGCGCCATCGACGAGCGAGGTCAGACCATTGAGCGTGCCTTCGATTTCCTCCGAACGCTTGACGAGACCGGCAGAGAGGGTGCGGAGCGCGGTCTGGCGTTCGTCGAGCGTGCTTGCAAGGTTCGACTGGGCAGCGCCGAGCAGCTCGGATGCCTGAGCGAGAACCTTGGAGTGATCGTCGAAGCGACCGACAATGCCGCCGACCTGGCTGAGCGTCTGGCCGGAAATGCTGACCAGGCGATCGATGTTGTTTTCGAGCAGGCGGCTCGAACCGTGCACGAGGTCGGCCGCGCTGTTGGCCGATTCGGCAAAGCGGTTGGCGGTCGCATCGAGTTTCTGATCGGCGTCGGACAGCTGTTCGCTGACACGGTCCGCTGCCTGGCCGAGATTGCGGGCGGCCTGTTCGACCAGCGATGCGATGCCGGAATTGCTTTCGGCAAGACGCTCGATCAGGCTGTTGACGTTTGCCGACAGGCTCTGCTCGACGGCGCGCATGGCACCGGTGGCATTCTCTGTCCGCTGGCTGATGGCAGCGAGCGTCTCGTTGGTACGGGCGGAAATCGCCTCCACCAGTGCGTCGTTCTCGTTGCGGATGCGGTCGGTCGTATCGCGGGCGGCCGTGGAAAGGCGCTCGGCGCTTTCCTGTGCAGCCTGGCTGATGCGCTCGGCGGCGGACCGGCCGGTCTCGGCATATTCCTCGACCAGTGGCCGTGCTTTTTCGTCGATCAGCTTGGAGAGTTCGGCCGAACGGCTTGAGAGCATCGAGTTCAGGTCGCGGGTGCGGCTGTCGAGCGACGAGCGGATCGATTCGCCACGGGCAGCGAGTGCCTTGTCGACGGCCGAAAGAGCGCTGTCGAGTTCGCCTGCGGTTTCGGCAAGGGTGTCGCGCAGAGACGTGCCGCGGGCATCGAGCGCCTTTTCGGCATCGCCAAGCGCTTCCGAAATCGCGTTGACCTGCTTCTTCACCAGGCTGTCTGCTTCGGCGACCTTGTGGACGATCGCGTTGCCGGCTTCCGAGAAGGCCTGCGCCACGGTTGCCGCCTGACCGGCAAGCCGGTTCTGGGTTTCCGAAATGCGGTCGACGATATCGTTGGAGCGCTGTTCGATCGAGCGGGCAAACTCATCGTTGCGGGTGCTGAGTTCTTCCGTGAAGTCTGCGCCGGCGCGGGCAAGAAGCTCTGCCGAACGGCTGGCTTCGCTATCCATGCCCTGCGCTGCGGCGCTGACGGCGTCGCGCAGGCTGGAGGCGAGGCCGACAGCCTTGCCTTCGATGGTGCGCGACACGGCGTCGAGGCCGACGGTGAGCGCCCGGTCCATGGTGCCGAGGCGTTCTTCGATGCGGGCGGTGCGTGTATCGAGCGTTTCGGCGATCCGATCCGAGGTTTCGGATCCGATGCGCTCAAATTCCTGGGTGCGGGACGCGAGCGCCTGGTTGATGCGGTCCGCGGTTTCCCCGGACATGCGCTCCAGTTCGGCCGTGCGATCGTTGAGGACGGCCGAAACGCGATCGGTCGCAAGGCTGGTGACGCGTTCGAGTTCCGCCGTGCGGGCGCCGAGTGCGTCGGCGATGCTGTTGCCGGCCGTGTCGACCAGGCTGGTCGCATTGCCGAGTTCCGAGCGGATGCGTTCCTCGAGACCACCGAACGTCGTCTCGATCCGGGTGCCGGCACCATCGAGGGCGGTGGAAACGCCGCCGACGGTCTGTTCGACGCGGCTTGAGAAACCGTCTGCAGACGCTGTGATTTCGCGGGCGGCTTCGTTGAGCTGGCCTGCAATCGCGCCGACGTTTTCGCGCAGACGCGTTTCCAGGTTTTCACCGGCGCCGTCGATGGTGGCGCGCAGCGATTCCTGCTGGGCTTCGAGGGACATTTCCAGCATACCGGCGCTGGTTGCGATGGTGGCGCCGATCGATGTTGCCTGATCCAGCATCAGGTCGGCCAGATGGTTTTGCGCATTGGTGAGCGTGCTGCCAATCAGGCCGCCGCGATCGTCGAGGGTCGAGCGAATGCGCTCGTAGCCGCCATCGAGCGTGGACGAGAGCTGGCGGTTTGCGGTGTCGAGCGTCTCGGCCATCTGACCGCGTGCCGTCGTGACCTTTTCGGATATGTCGCGGCTTGCGGTATCGACAACGCCTGAGATCTGTACGGCAGCGGTGCCGACCGTTTCGCTGATGGTGCGGGTTGCTCCATCCAAGGTCGAGGCGATGTTGCGCGTTGCGTCGCCGACGGACTGGGAGATGTTCTGGGCGCCCGAACCGACCGTCGAGGAAATCTCGTAGTTGGCGGCGCCGAGCGTCTGCGCGATGTCCTGTCCGGCTGTGGCAAGCGTATCGGCGAGCTGCTGGTGACCGAGGCCGATCGTTGCAGCAATCCGCTGCTGGGTGGCGTCGAAGGTTTCGTCCATCCGCTGCAGGCCATCGGCCATGCCGGTTTCGAAGCGGCTGGTGCCATCGGTCAGGGCGGATTCAATACGTGTGGCTGCGCCACCGACCGAGTTTTCGAGACGAGTGCTGCCACCGTCGAGGATGCGGGACAGTTCCGCAGCCTGGGTTTCGAGCGTGATGTCGAGGCCGAGCTGGCCGTCCTGGTAGGCACTGCGGATTGCATCCGTGCGATCTGCAAACGCGCTTTCGATGCGTTCCGCTGCACCGCCGACGGATGTCTCAAGCTGCGCGCTGCCGGACTGAATGATGCGCGACAGTTCGGAGGCGTGGGTCTCGAGCGTGATGTCGAGGCCGAGCTGGCCTTCCTGATAGGCGCTGCGGATGGCATCGGTACGATCGGCAAAGGCGCTTTCGATGCGCTGGGCTGCACCGCCGACGGACGTCTCAAGCTTCTCGCTACCGCCCTGGATGATGCGGGTGAGTTCCGAAGCGTGCGTTTCGAGTGTGATGTCGAGGCCGAGCTGGCCTTCCTGATAGGCGGTGCGGATCGCATCGGTACGATCGGCAAAGGCGCTTTCGATACGCTGGGCTGCGCCGCCGACGGATGTCTCAAGCTTCTCGCTGCCGCCTTCGATGATGCGGGTAAGTTCCGAAGCGTGCGTTTCGAGTGTGATGTCGAGGCCGAGCTGACCTTCCTGATAGGCAGTGCGGATTGCGTCGGTACGATCTGCGAACGCCGTTTCGATACGCTGGGCTGCGCCGCCGACGGATGTCTCAAGCTTCTCGCTGCCGCCTTCGATGATGCGGGTGAGTTCCGAGGCATGCGTTTCGAGCGAGATGTCGAGACCGAGCTGACCTTCCTGATAGGCGTTGCGGATCGCTTCGGTACGATCGGCGAAGGCGCTCTCGATGCGCTGGGCTGCGCCGCCGACGGATGTCTCAAGCTTCTCGCTGCCGCCTTCGATGATGCGGGTGAGTTCCGAGGCATGCGTTTCGAGTGTAATGTCGAGACCGAGCTGACCTTCCTGATAGGCGTTGCGGATCGCGTCGGTGCGATCGGCAAAGGCAGCTTCAATGCGGCCGGCAACCCCTTCTACGGAATTCTCGAGGCGTTCGCTGCCGCCGTCGAGAATGCGCGCCAGTTCCGAGGTCTGGGTCGCAAGCGTGATGTCGAGACCAATCTGGCCGTCCTGATAGACGCTGCGGATTGCTTCGGTGCGTTCGGCCAACGTGGCTTCGATCCGTTCGGCTGCACCCCCGACAGACTTATCGAGCCGTTCGCTGCCGCTGTCGATGATGCGGGAAAGCTCGGAGACGTGGCTTTCGAGCGAGAGATCGAGACCGAGCTGGCCGTCCGTATAGGCCGTGCGGATTGCTTCGGCGCGAGCGGCGAACGTGTGTTCGATACGGCTGTCTGCATCCGATACGGCGCCGATCAGAGCTGCCGTCTTTTCTTCGAGTGCGCCTGTGAGGCGATCTTCGTGCAGGGCAAGCGAAGTCGCGATGTCCATCGACCGGTCATCGAAGATCTCAGCGAGGCGGTCGCGGTTGGCGGCAAGCGTCGTGTCGAGGCTCGTCACCTTGCGCTCCAGTTCGCTGCCGAGCCGGATCTCGCTGTCGGACAGCGCCTTCGACAGGACTTCAGTCTTGTCGTCGAACATCGAGGACAGGCGCTCGGGTGTTCCCGACATCAGCTCGCTGATTGCCGAGGTGCGGCTGTCGAGGACTTCTGCAAGACGATCGTGGCTGCCGGTGACCGCATCGATGAGGGCGTCCGCGCGCGAACCGACGGCGTCCTCGAAACGGGCCTGGCTATCGGAGAGTGCGGCGGCGAGTGCCGTGCCGCGTTCGACCATGACGGCGTCGACCTTGTTGTGGGCGTCGCCGAAGCTGTGGCTGATTTCGTTGCTGCGGGCAGCAAGCGCATCGGAAAATTCGCGGGCGCGGTTTTCGAGCATGGAGTCCAGCACTTCCTGGCCGGTTCCAAGCGTGGTGGCGAGCGCAAGGGACTGGTCGGTCAGTGCATTGCCGATCCGGTCGATGCTGGACGACAGGATGCCTTCGATCGCATCCGAACCGCCGGCGACGGTTTCGTTGATGCGGGCAAGGCTGTCCATCAGTTTGCTGTCGAGCGTGCCGGCGCGCTGGTCGAATGCCGTGGTAAACTGCGACAGGCCGTCGTCGAAGGTTGCCGAAAGCTGGCCAACGGTTGCCTGGAGACGGTCTTCGAACAGGCCGGAGCGGAGGTCGAGATCCATGATCGCGTCGTCGGAAGCGGTCTGCAGGCTCTGACGGAAGGTGGCGCTCTTCTGGTCGAGCGAGCGGTTGAGCGCGGCGATTGCCGTGTCCAGCGTGCCGCCGAGCGTCTTCTCGCTGTCATTCAGACCCTCGGTGATTTCGCGGGTGCGGGCAAGCAGCGTCTCGTTGAGCTGACGGGTGCGGTCGGCGAGGGCGGCGTTCAGCTTTTCGGTGTTGGCATCGATGGTCGACGCACGGGTTTCGAACTGGCCGAGCAATTCCTGACCGCGTTCGGACATGGTCGATGTGAGCGTGTCGAGGCGGATATCGAACTCGGTGGCCAGAGCGATACCGGACGATGCCAGGCTCGAGACGAGGTTTTCGGCACGGGCGGCCATCAGGGAGCTGAGCGCTTCACCGGCAGCGTCGGATTTTGCGATGAGAGACGCGGCGCGGGTGTCGATCATCGAGGCAAAGGCCTCGCCTGACGTGGCAAGGCGAACGGAGATCTCCTCTGTCGACAGCGACAGGTCTTCCTTCAGCTGCTCGTGCACGCCGACGATCGAGGAGCGGATACGTTCCGCATGGTTGACGATCGCGTCGCGCTCGGCACCGAGTTCATGCACCAGGCCGCGGACGCGCAGCTCGTTGTCTGTATAGCTGCGTTCCAGCGCGTTGACTTCGGAATGAACCAGCGTTTCCAGCTCGGAAGCACGCGCAATGGTGCGCTCGATGCCTTCGTTCATCGCAGACACTTCGCGACGGACAGCCTGGCCGACCGACATGATGCGCTCGGAGGCAATGGTTTCCGGTTCGGAGAGACGCAGGGCCACTTCCGCCATCGAGCGGGCCGCATTGCGCAGATCGGCAGCTCTCGCCATCATGATCGCGAAGGCGAAAAACAGCATGATCGGCAGCAGGATTCCGACGACGAGGGCGACGATTCCCGGTGCAGCGAGGACGCCGGCGACCGAGGTGAATTCCCACAGCTGGCTGCCGTAGATCAGCTGGCCGAGACCGATACCGGCAACAACCCAGAAGAACGAGATAATGGCGGCGTTGCGGACGGCGCTCTTGATCGAGCCGCCTTCGAGCGAACGAAGAATCGCATTCGGGGTGCGGCGACCGGCATCATTGGCCGGCTCGAAAGCGGGCTGTCGGGCTGTCGTTTCGGGACCGGCCTGACGAGGCGGAGCGGATTGCGGATTTTGTGAGGACGATGGGGAGCGCTGCCTTGGCGTATCCGACACTCTGGTCTCCGAAGCGGTCTGAGTTGGTCGGGCGCGAGGCTGCTCGCCGTTGAAGTCGATCTTCAGCGCTTCTTCCAGTGCCTGGAAAGCCGTCTCATCGACCGACTCGCTGCTCGTTTTCTTCGCCATGCGGTTACGCCTCGTTACACTCACCCGGCGCTTTCGTTCCAGCTCTGCCGCCTGCAGGCTGGAAGTCGGGTCGCCGACCGGAACCCGGCCCGTGCGTCATGCTGGCCGCAATTCCACTTTACTCACAATTCGAACGGCCGTTGTTGCAAACGGATGATAATGAAAGCTTACCACCGTTCCGCCGTCAGACGCAGGATGGTTTACACACCCATCTCAACCGTCCTGTAGTGACACATTCGTGTCTTTCACACAATTGCTCGGCCGGGATCGGCCCGGAAAGCAGATTTGTTGTTAACAGAATTTAAACCACGAAAAATGTCGAAACCCCTGACATTCCGTGAGGTTGATGGAAATTAACCATGTCCCGAAATTTGCGCCGTGATTGTGCCGGAATTTAACGGGATAGGCAGCCGCTGTCCCGCATCACTGGGACGCATGATTGAGCCCCAAAGAGGAACAGAGTTTCATGTCAGCGGCGAATACTGCTTTTTCAACGCCCACTAGCCCGCGCGGGGCATGTCCTTCGCAGTCGCGCCCGATCGATCTCGTGCATCTTGCCCGCCAGACGATGGGCGACAAGACACTGGAAAACGAAGTGCTGATGATGTTTGCCCGCAACGCCCGCCGGGCGCTGCAGGACATGACGGGCGCAGACGCTGCCGGGGTTGCGATGACGGCGCATCGCCTGAGGGGGGCTGCATCTGCGGTCGGCGCGTTCGGCGTTTCCAAGGCGGCGGAGAGACTGGAAGCAGACGGTGCCGACGCCGCGCATTTGGCCGCGCTTGCCGCGTGTGTCTTGGAAGCGGAGAACTTCATCCTGAAACTCTGCCGCTGATCCGTGACAGTTGGAGGGCGCCGCAAGACAACGGCGCGTCGTCCGTTCGTGTTGACTGGACCGGTGATTTATCGGAAGACAACCGGCCAAGACTGCCACTCAATGCGGATTTCCTGATTATGACGAAACTGACCCTCGTTGCCTTCGACGGTACGCGCTTCGATATCGAAGCTGACAACGGCTCCACAGTGATGGAGAACGCCGTGCGCAATTCCGTGCCAGGCATAGAGGCCGAATGCGGCGGCGCCTGTGCCTGTGCCACCTGTCATGTCTATGTCGACGATGGCTGGACCGAAAAGGTCGGTCCTCCGGCAGCGATGGAAGAAGACATGCTCGACTTCGCCTTCGAGGTGAAGCCGACCTCGCGGCTGTCCTGTCAGATCAAGATCAAGGCCGATCTCGACGGTCTGATCGTGCACGTTCCAGAACGTCAGGCCTGAACCAAACCAGACGACCCTCTTCCAAAAAAATGCCTCGCTGCGCAGTTAGCGCAAGCGAGGCAAGGCAGGCGCATAGCCGCAAGGCGAGGGAGGAAAACGCCTGCGGCCGCAATTGCGCCGGGGAGACCTGTGAAGCTTGTACAAGGCAACAACGCGGGACCTCTCTCGGTCCAAGTGCCTGATCGCGGCCGCGAACATCTGCGGCGCCTGAACTGGTGGATCCGGGCACCGTGGCCGGGATCACGGGCGGCTGGATGACCCTTGATATGGGTCGTTGGCAGCGCCGTTCTGTTGCTACGGTTTTAGCCCAGACACACACATTAGTATATTGTTATAAGTCACCGATGAATGACAGGGTGGTGCGAAAGCTCCGCGCAAGTCTCGGGAAAGGTCGGGCTACGGGTCGGTGGATTGGCTGTGCCGATCGATGTCGTCTTTCGCTGCCCGATCAGTCGCGCTTCATCCGGTATTTCAGGAGACGGGTCATCCGCTCGTCGAAGTTCTTCGACTCGACCTGGTCGAACCGCATCTGTTCCCGGTCGTGTGCTTCCAGAAGATCGCGAGTCGCATCGGCGACCTTCTTTTCGAGGCTATCGCAACTGCTGGGCGTCGAGAGGTCCAGAAGCTGTCTCTCGAGAATGCGGGCATGGGTGCGGGCAATTTCGGCATGGCGTTCTTCGTGGCGCTTGATGTCTGCCGAAAGCGTGTCCCATATCATGCCAAGATCCGCGTCTGCACGACGTCGATTGATCCAGCGTGGCAGAACGATATGGGTACGCAGTGTGACCCTTGCGGCGCCGACCGTGCATCGATTGGCGCGCTCGACATAGGTCACTTCCCCGCCGAATTTGATTTCGGTTGCACCGGGATGACGGTGGCCGGTCGTGCGGGTCAGCGGACCGCGTTTTTCCAGCTCCTTGTCGAGGTCTTCGGCAGTTTTGCCGCCGATCTGAAAATACGAGTAAGTCTTGGTGATGATCGGTGCGGCCGATGCGGGAGAGGCGAAGACGCCTGCAAGAAGTACGGTACCGATGAGACGGCGAACCGCGCGCATTGAAAACATTCTGTGGCCTGCAACGTTGAACTTTAAAAGAGCTTGGGGCATAGCGAGACCAAGCGCAACACGAGGTCCCTGAATTTTGCGTCAACTCTCCGAAGATGATTGGCCGGTGATATCGCGGCGCAACACGCACTGGCAATTGGCGCGCGGACGCGTGCTGGAACTCGGCGCGCAAGGCCATATCATGGCGATCGTCAACGTGACCCCAGACTCGTTTTCCGACGGCGGTCGGCATGCGCAAACGGATGGCGCCGTGCGGCATGCGCTGAGCTGCGTCGCCGAAGGTGCTGCCATCCTCGATATCGGTGGCGAATCGACACGGCCCGGCGCGGCGGCGGTGACGCCTGCCGAAGAACAGGATCGCATCCTGCCGGTGATCGAGAAGCTTGTCGGCGAAACCGACGCTATCATCTCGGTCGATACCTATCGTGCGGTAACGGCGCGGCTGGCGATGGCTGCCGGCGCCCACGTCATCAATGACGTACATGGACTTCAGCGCGAACCCGATATGGCTGACGTCGCGGCCGAGACAGGTGCCGGTATCTGCATCATGCATACGGGACGCGACCGGACGGATCGACGTGCGGACATGATCGAAGACCAGCAGTATTTCCTCACGCGGTCTCTCAAGATCGCGCATGCTGCCGGGATCAAGGATGCGGCGATCGTGCTCGATCCCGGGTTCGGATTTGCCAAGAACCGGGACGACGACATGGAACTGATCGCCCGCTTTCGCGAGTTGCAGTCACTCGGATTTCCCTTGCTCGCCGGGACGTCGCGGAAGCGGTTTGTCGGTTCAGTCACGATGCGGGATCCGGCCGATCAGCGGGATATCGGCACGGCGGCAACGACTGCGATCCTCCGACTCGCTGGTGCGGCGATCTTCCGGGTTCATAATGTCGCGGCCAACCGCGATGCCCTGCTGATGGCAGATGCGGTTCTGGCGTCCCGTGCGGCGCAACGGGAGGAGAGCTGATGGGGACCTACAGCATCGCCTTGAAAAACTGCGCCTTCTTCGCTCGTCATGGAGCCTTTGCGGAAGAAGAGAGGCTCGGTCAGCGATTCTATGTCGATCTCGTCATGCATGTGGATGCCGAAGAAGCGCTGGAGGACGACAACGTCGAGAGCACCGTGCACTATGGCAAAGCCTATGAAATCGTCGAGAGGATCGTGACCGGCACGCGCCGCAACCTGATCGAGACGCTGGCCAAGGACATTGCTAGGGCGCTTTGCGCCTGGTCGTCGCAGATCCGAAGGGTCGAGGTGACGGTGCGCAAGCCGAGCGTGCCGATCCCGGGAATTCTTGATCATGCCGAAGTGAGGATCGAGCATGTCGCGTGACGGCTCGATGAAATTGGTAGCCCTTGGGCTCGGCGGTAACGTCGGTGATCCGCGGGCTGCGATGGCAGATGCGTTGAGGGAACTCGATGCCCGATCGGACTGTCGGGTGCTCGCCGTATCCCGGCTTTATGCCACGCCGCCATGGGGAAAGACGGATCAGGCCGAGTTCCTGAACTGCTGCGCCCTGATCGAGACCTCGCTTCATCCCGAGTCGCTTCTCGATGTCTGTCTTGATATGGAAAGGCGGCGCAAGCGTGAGCGCGTCGAGCGCTGGGGCCCGAGAACCATCGATATCGACATCCTGACCTACGGCGACAGCGCGTATCACTCCGAGACGCTGGAGCTTCCCCATCCGCGCATGACGGCGAGGGGCTTTGTGATGATGCCGCTTGCCGATGTCGCGCCCGAAATGGTCCTCGGACAGAAAAATGTCCGCGACTGGCTGGCAGAGGCGGACATCGAAGGCATTAGGATCGCTGACGCAGACAGGGATTGGTGGATTAGGGCTTGATCGAACCGACGGCGATCGAATCCAGATCGCGATCCAGCGACAGGCCGATCACGGGCACCATCTGGTCTTCGACCTTCACCGAAATGGTGATGTTCATCTTGTTCTCGCCGCGCAGGCTGGCGACCATGGCGCCGTTCAGCTGGGCACGGTTGATGCCCATCACGACCTTGTCGCCATTGACGGAGCCGGAGACGATGTCGAGGCCCTTGCCCTGGGCGCCGTCCAGGAACTTGCCGGAATAGCCGGTGCTGCTCTGGCTGATGACCGCGGACATCGGCTGCTGGAAAACGCCGACGCGGCAGGTGCCATCGAGCTTGATGCCGACAGTGCCATCCGGCTGTGCAGCGCCAATCAGGTTGCAGCTGAACTTCGTACCCTTGTACTTGCCCGCGACGATTTCGCCCGGACCCTTCCAGACGCCACCGACCTGCTTAAAAAAGGATTTGTCACGCGAAGCCGCGGAGGCCTCCGGTGCCAGGGCGGGAGCAGTTGCGATGGTCAGTGCAACGATGCCACCGAAAAGCGAAAAGAAGCGCGAATACATGTGCTTTCCCTTGGAAACCAGAAACTTCAAGTGCCTCGCAAATTAGCTTGGAATGGTTAATGACTGGTATCTTTTCGGGTCATTAAGGGTCACAGAGGCGCGATCAATCGGTCTTGCGCGGGCCGACGGGAGAGATGTCGGACATGAAATCGCCGATCCCCGGGCGCTTCACAGCGTGGAAGGGAAGAGGGCGGCAAAGATCCATCGCGGCAATGCCGATACGCGCCGTCAGCAGGCCGTTGATGACGCCTTCGCCGAGTTTGCTTGAAAGCCTCGATGCCAAACCATGGCCCAGAACCTGCTGAGCGATTCCGTCTCCAACCGCGATCGAACCTGTCACCGCCAGATGCGCCATCACGTCCCGCATGAGCTTCAACAGTCCGAGCGTGCCTGGGCGCCCGCCGTAGAGGTCCGCCATCGCGCGGATCAGTCGTGTCACCTCGAACAGGACATAGACGAGATCAACGACCGCGCGGGGGCTGACAGCGGTGACGACCGAGACCCGTTTCGAGGCGCCAAGAATGAGGACGCGTGCCTGCCGGTCGAGCGGCGACAGGAGTTCTCGCTCGGCGAGATCGATGAGTTGTGGCCCGTCGATGATGTCGTCTTTCGTCGCATCGAGCGCGGCACGTCCGCGGGCGGTCTCCGCCCGGTGACCTGTCAGTTTCGTGAGCGCGGCGACGACGGTTCTGGCTGCCGTCGGCCTTGGCGATTTCAGGGCGTCTTCCGCTTGCGTCTTCAGCGTCTGGACCGCAGCAAGCCGCATTATCCCGATGATTTCGCGACCGACCATTACCAGAAGCGCGACGATGCCGACGCCCAGTGCTGCCGCTGCGGCGTAACCGAGCCAGTCGGACCGTGCAAAGAGATCCCGGATGATCCGATCCGCCCAGAGGCCGAACGCAAGCGACAGGAACGTGCCGAAGGCCGCGGCCGCGAGGTTGGCGAAGGAGAAACGCTTCCGCTTCACCGGCACGGCGACGGCCAGCGCGTCTGGTGAAAGTTCCTGCGGGCTGATGAACGGATCGAGCTCGTCCGGCGTGATGGCGATGCCATCGTCAAACCGGCGGGGTGCGCGGTTCGGGTGGGTCTGCGGCTCTTCTTTAGTCGGAATGTCGTCGTCTACGACGAAGGAAGTTGGGCGGCGGCGGTCATCGGTGATCTTGCGGTCGGTCATGCGAGGCGATCTCCCAGCAGAAACTGCATGGCGCGGTCGAGCCTGATATGCGGGACCGATAGGGTAATGCCGCCCTTTTCGTCGAGAGCCGGGGGACGGAAGCGCACCACGTTCACATCCGGAAGCTCGGAGCCGGGCTGACCCAACTGCCGAAACAAGGTTTCCGGGTCGGCCGGAAGGTCGCCAGGGAAGATCGCCGTCTGCCGCGTGCCGTCGAAGACTTCGCCGTTGATGGTTTCGCCTGCCATCGGGGTGCCGACGATGACCGGCAGTTGGTGACTGCCGTCCTTCACGGAAGCTTCACGCGTGGCGCGCACGGAGGCGATTGCCATCACGTCGATGCCGGCGCCGGCCATGCCGATCCGCTCGATGGCGCGGTCGACGAGGCGGCCGGTCAGGCGCTCCAGCCGGTCGTGGCTTTCATGATGCAGATGGTCGGCCTTGGTGGCTGCGACCAGCACCTTGTCGATGCGCCGGCCGACGAGCGACGAGAAGAAGCTGTTGTGGC
>Ga0213834_100436_pt1 | contig 21560 bp, 22 predicted proteins | sample SWPTP12_FD_160580 | JGI IMG/M metagenome (GOLD analysis project Ga0213834, IMG submission 160580) | Coastal seawater microbial communities from Marineland, Florida, United States - SWP TP1 #2 | ecosystem: Environmental > Aquatic > Marine > Coastal | place: USA: Florida | collected 2016-08-06 | reverse complement strand
CGGAGCCAGTCATGCAGGCGCAGCAACTGTTTGAGCGTCCAGGCCAGGTACAGCCCCAGACCGATCGCCAGGCACCAGCCGTAATGGCCGCTGACAAGGCCGGCGAGCAGCGAGGCCGTGACCAATAGCAGCAGGTGGCGGATCAGAGTGCCATGCCAGTTGTGGTTCAATTAACGCGTCCTTGTTTTCAGCGGTCTGAGTCGCTGCCAAACGCTTTTTCAGCTTTTGGTGGAGAAACGGTAGCCAGTACCGCGGACGGTTTGTACCAGATTTTCATAAGCGTCGCCGAGGGCTTTGCGCAGACGGCGGATATGGACATCGACCGTGCGCTCCTCGACGTATACGTTGCCGCCCCAGACCTGATCGAGCAATTGGCCGCGGGTGTAGGCGCGCTCCTGGTGGGTCATGAAGAATTGCAGCAGGCGGTATTCTGTCGGCCCCATTTCAGCAGGCTTGCCGTCGATGGTCACGCGGTGGCTGATCGGGTCCAACAGCAGGCCGCCGACTTCAATCGGCGATTCGCCATCGTTAGGGCCTGCGCGACGCAGTACCGCCTTGAGGCGCGCTACGAGTTCGCGAGGAGAGAAGGGTTTGGTGATGTAATCATCGGCGCCGACTTCAAGACCCTGGATCTTGTTGTCTTCCTCGCCCTTGGCGGTCAGCATGATGATCGGAATGTCACCGGTCAGTTCGTCGCGTTTGAGGCGGCGGGCCAGCTCGATGCCGGATGTGCCCGGCAGCATCCAGTCGAGAAGAATAAGGTCAGGCTTGCGGTCGACGATGACGGCATGGGCTTGCTGCGAGTTCTCTGCCTCCATGCAGTCATAGCCGGCCATTTCCAGTGCGACGGCAATCATCTCGCGAATGGGCGCTTCGTCGTCGACGATCAGAATGCTCCTGCCAACCATGCCTCGAACCTCATGTCATTTAACTGTCTTGGGGCGCATTAGATAACGGAATTATTGCAGTCGTGTGACAGGTTAGTTCGGGCTAGGCGTATTGCTGGGTCTAGCGCTAAGCTTGTCGACTTGTCCTACAAAGAATGTCCATAAAAACGACTTACAAAAAGAGGATTGATCTATGGCTAAAATTTCTTCCGCACTGATGAGCCTGTTGGCAGCCGCGGCGCTCGCATCCTCGGGTATGGCTTTCGCTGCCGCGCCTGCCATGACCACCGGTGGCGTGCTCACCACCCATGACGGCCTGACTCTCTATACCTTCGACAAAGACACGTCCGCCGGCAAATCCGTGTGCAATGACCAATGCGCGACCAACTGGCCGCCGCTGACCGCAAGCTCGGGGGACAAGGCCGAAGGCGACTGGACCATCATCAAACGCGACGACGGCGCATCCCAGTGGGTCTACAAAGGCAAACCGCTGTACACCTTCAAGAACGACAAGGCCGCTGGTGATAAGACTGGCGACGGCAAAGGCGACGTCTGGCACGTAGCCAAACCCTGACTGATCGTGTGCTGCGTTGACCGCATGACGGTCAACGCAGCGCGTAATCGACCACAATCCCTACGAAGATCGCCAGTCCCGCCCAATGGTTGTGCAGGAAAGCCTTGAAGCACGCCTGCGGCTCCTTGTTGCGGGTCGACCAGAACTCCCACGCAAAGCATCCTGCGGCCACCAGCAGTCCGAGGAAGAAATACAGACCCAGCTCAAAGCGCGACCCGGCCAGCATCAGACAGAACAGCGCCAGCCCCTGCAGCGTCAGGATGATGACCCGGTCGGCATCGCCGAACAGCACGGCCGTGGATTTCACGCCGATCTTCAAATCATCTTCGCGGTCAGTCATCGCGTAGTAGGTGTCATACCCCACCGTCCACAACAGATTGGCGATGTACAGAAGCCAGGCGGCGGCAGGCAGTTCGCCGGTCTGCGCAGTGAACGCCATCGGCATGCCCCACGAGAACGCAGCGCCCAGCACCACTTGAGGGTAATAGGTATAGCGCTTCATGAAGGGGTAGCAGGCCGCCAGCGCCAAACCACCGAACGACAGCCAGACGGTCGTCGAGTTAGTCAGAAGCACCAGTAGAAAGCTCAGTCCCACCAGCACCGCAAACAGCACCAAGGCCTCTTTCGAGCTGATCTTGCCGCTCACGAGAGGGCGCTGCTCGGTGCGTTTGACGTGACCATCGACCTTGCGATCGGCGAAGTCGTTGATCACGCAACCTGCAGCCCGCATCAGAAACACGCCGATGATGAAAATCAGTACGTTGCTCAGAGAGGGCGAACCCTTGCCTGCGATCCAGACCGCCCAGAGCGTCGGCCACAGCAGCAGATAGATACCGATGGGTTTGTCGACACGGGTCAACTGAATGAAATCCCAGGCGCGCGGATGCAGCCGGTTGAGGGATTTGAGCAACGACAGATACATCAACGGCGCTCCTGATTCGTCGAATCGGCGGCATCAATGGCTCGCCACACGGTTGGCAGAAAAACCTCTGCGACCAGAATGCTCAGCGCGGCGCGGGTGAAACACGAGCGGCGCCCCCACAGACCTTGATCCCGATCTGCCGACGGCAACCACGACGCGGGGTAATGGCAAATCTGCAGCGGCCCTCGGCTGAACGCTTTGTCGCTGAACAGCAATTCACCCAGCGAACGGGTGCCCAATTCGTCCATGTGCAACCCGTCCTGCTCCAGTGCGCTGCGTGCCGCGACGCTGCGCGCGAATACCCACTGCTCGCCGTGGCCCAGCAAGTAGACCTCGCGTACCCAGCCCTCGCTGCTTTCAGGCAACCGCAGCGCCGCGCACTCGTCGGCCCGCAGGCGTTGCCATCCCTCGAACAGCGGCAGAACGCTGAAACCTTCGTTGGAAAGCCGGGTCAGCCGTCGGGTCAGGGAGTCTTCGTGGAACAGCCATTCAAGAACAACAGGCTCTGGTGTGTCGATCAGTTCGTCGCGCGAACGCCATTCAGGCAGCGCACATGCTGGTTTTTGCTGGATCACGGTCTGCAGATATTGGCGGCAATCGAGGCGGCGAGCTTAACATGATTGCGGATTCCGGCCGACGACCGGAGCACCGACCCTTTTCGCGTTGAGGCACCCTGAGTCTTCCCGAGTAAAGCCGGTCCTACAGAGCGCGCGCCGTAGGTGGCAGGAAGGACCGGCATAGCCAGCGCTCGCTGGAAAATGCACCGGCGGTGAATCGATGAAACTTGCGTCATGCCGCTGTGATCAGTAAAAGGCCTGACCCATTCGATAAACTTCGCGACGACAGCGGAGTGTCTGGGACGTCTAGCCTGAAACCAAGAGAACCGAGCGATGAAAAAGTGGCAATGCATTGTCTGTGGCCTGATTTACAACGAAGCAGACGGGTGGCCGGACGACGGTATTGCGCCCGGCACTCGCTGGGAAGATGTGCCTGAAGACTGGCTGTGCCCCGACTGCGGCGTGGGCAAAATGGACTTCGAGATGATCGAAATCGGCTGAGAAGCTGCTTTCCCCGACTGTATGGAGAAATGAATGAGCGCACCTGTCGTGATCGTCGGCACCGGCCTTGCCGGCTACAACCTGGCGCGAGAGTTTCGCAAGCTGGACAGCGAAACACCGTTGTTGCTGATCACCGCCGATGACGGCCGCTCCTACTCCAAACCCATGCTTTCCACCGGCTTCGGCAAGAACAAGGAAGCCGACGGATTGAGCATGGCCGAGCCCGGCGCGATGGCTGAGCAACTCAACGCAGAGGTGCGCACCCACACCCGCGTCAGCGGCATTGATCCGGGACACAAACGTCTGTGGATCGGCGAGGAGTCGGTGTATTACCGCGATCTGATTCTCGCCTGGGGCGCGGAAACCGTGCGCGTTCCGGTGGACGGCGATGCAGCAGACGCGATCTTCCCGATCAACGATCTGGAGGACTACGCGCGATTTCGCGCAGCAGCCGCTGGCAAACGTCGCGTGCTCATTCTGGGCGTCGGCCTGATCGGCTGTGAGTTTGCCAACGACCTCATGCTGGGCGGCTACGAAGTGGACCTCGTTGCGCCGTGTGAGCAGGTCATGCCGACGTTGCTGCACCCGGCTGCGGCAGGCGCTGTAAAGGCCGGGCTGGAAAGTCTTGGCGCGCGTTTCCATCTCGGGCCAGTGCTGACGCGGCTGGCGCGCGTCGAGGACGGTCTCGAGGCGCATCTGTCCGATGGCGAGGTGTTGCGCTGCGATCTGGTGGTTTCGGCCATCGGCTTGCGGCCTCGCACGGATCTCGCCGCTGCGGCCGGTCTGGAAATCGCGCGTGGCGTTGTTGTTGATCGTCATCTCAAGACTTCCCACGCCAACATTTACGCCTTGGGCGACTGTGCCGAGGTCGATGGATTGAATCTGCTCTACGTGATGCCGTTAATGAGCTGCGCTCGCGCCTTGGCACAAACCCTTGCTGGCACCCCGACACCCGTCAAATACGGGCCGATGCCGGTGACGGTTAAAACGCCGGTCTGCCCGCTGGTCGTGTCGCCGCCGCCTAAAGGCTCGGCGGGCGAGTGGAGCGTGGAAGGTGAGGGCGCCGACATCAAGGCATTGTGCAGGGACAGCGGCGGAAATCTGCTGGGCTATGCGCTGACCGGTGCCGCCGTGATGGAGAAACTCGCACTGAACAAAGCCTTGCCCGCCTTGTTGGCATAAATAACGGTCGTTCTGTCGGATAAGCCATGTTTTAGATCAAACAAACGTGGCTCACGTACTGGCGCGGGCCTCGGCGGCATGCCATCCTCATTCCCGTCTGCCGCAACGTAGAGCCGTTGCGGCACCTGCTCGCTGCCCTTATCCGGCAGCACGGGACATAAAAACAAAAAACCGTAAAAGAGGCTTTATATGCGTAAACCAGAACTCGCAGCCGCTATTGCTGAAAAAGCAGATCTCACCAAAGAACAAGCCAATCGTGTTCTCAATGCCGTACTCGATGAAATCACCAACGCCTTGCACAAAAAGGACAGCGTGACTCTGGTTGGCTTCGGTACCTTCCTGCAGCGTCATCGCGGCGCGCGCACCGGTAAAAACCCTCAGACGGGTGAGCCCGTCAAAATCAAGGCCAGCAACACGGTGGCATTCAAGCCTGGCAAGTTCCTGAAAGACAGCGTCAACCCCGAGACGGTGAAAAAAGCGCCTGCGTCGAAGAAAAAATAAATCGCTGGACGCCTTGCGGAAGGCGAACAGCATGAAATGGGCACGCCAATCGAATTGGGTGCCCATTTTTTATGCCTGCGATTCAGGTGTCAGCTCGCCAGCACAGGCCGAGATAACCACCGGGGTTGAATGCTGAAGACGTGTCTAGCTCGCCATTTTGCGACCGGCCGGTTCTGCTCGTTCGTGTCACGTCCAAGCTCGTTACACTGCCGCCTGTGCGCTGTCCGCACGTGATCGCATGAGGCGTCGAACATGAAATTTCGCTTTCTTCTCTGGATGCTCGGCCTGCTGATGGCTCGCGCCAGCCGCAGAAACCCGGCTTTCCAGCAGCAACTGGTGGGCAAGGACCTGGTTTTCCAGTTGCAGACCACCGACGGAAAGGTTGCACGCCATTACGTGGTGCGCGACCAGCGTGTCAGCAGCCACGGCGGTACGGTTCCATCGCCCGCGTTTGCAATCTCGTTCAAGGACGCCGCTTACGGCTTCGCCACGATGCAGGCCAAAAACAAGCAACTGGCGTTCATGCAGGGCATTCAGGACAAGCACATCCAGGTCGTCGGCAATACCGGGCTGGTGATGTGGTTTCAGGGCTTGATGAAGTATTTGCAGCCGAGGAAGAAGAAGTAGGGCTTAGGGCAGCGCCACCGGGTCACTCCCCGGTTTGCGCTGGGCGCACGGCGTGTGCGGGGCAGGGTTGCTCGCGAAGGGGCAAGCCCATCTGACGAGGATGTCTTGCTGAGGCCGCCGCGCTCGCGAGCAGGTTTCCAACCGCCAGGCATTACTGGCGGTTGGCGTAAACGGTCAATGAAACTGAGAAGCCAGTTCGCGCAGCAGCGTCTCGGCTTCAAGCACCTTCTGCACGACATCCTGAGCTTTTTCGCGCGGCAGTTCGAGGCGCTCGAACAGTTCGTCCGGAATGCTTTCCATCGGGCCTGATCCGATCCCTTCCTTGCGCAGCATGCGCACAGCCAGGCAAACCAGGTTCGCATACTCGTAATGCTCGCCCGTGTAATGCGGATCGTGCTGGAAGCGCAGCGCGGTGGCCAGCTCTTCTGGCATGTCCCAGTTGCGCATCAGCCAGGAGCCGATCTGTTCGCGAGTAATGCCCAGCAAGTGCTGCTCGACAAAACTGTGATGCAGGTGCGGGTTCACCTCGATCTGACGGCAGATCAGCGAAAAGTGAGGTGGAAACACATGCGCCAGCAGCAGGTAGCCGAAGTTGTGCAGCAAACCTGCCAGGTACGTCAGGCCGCTTTCAGGGCGCTTGGCGCGTGGCATGGCGCGGGTCAAGCCTTCGATGACCGCTGCGGTGTAGATCGACTGCTGCCAGTAAGGCGTTGCGTGCTGCGGATGGTCCTTGGGCAGCGCCAGGGTTTTGCCCAGAGCCAGACCCAGCGCCAGATTGATGACCAGATCAAAACCCAGTACGCGAACGATGGCGTCTTCAACCGAGCGAATCTTGCCGGCAGAGCCGTAATACGGCGAGGCGGCCCAACTGACGACTTGGGCAGCGAGCGCCGGATCGGTTTCTACAACGCCCGTAATGTCATCGATCGTGGCGTCCGGATCGACTCGCAGCTTGATGATTTTCTGCGCCGTGTCCGCCAGTGGCGGAATCTCCACGGTCGCTTCCAGGCGCTGCTGGATGCGTCGGGCAGTGAAGTTCTGCACGGCCTTGGTGATTTCTTCGCGGTCGTCGTCAGGACGCGTCAGGTTTGGCTGCACCAGCGTGACTGGCTCGCCGAAAGTGGCGGCGCTGGCTTTGGTCAACAGGCTCTTGAAATCGTCTCTGCCGATTTCCAGCAACAGGCCCGGCTCGCCGGAATCGATCAGTACGCAAGGTTCCTGAAGGATGCGCTCTTCGTACAGGCAGGGCGAGCTGGTCAGTGCCGGAAGGGCGGGCAGGCTGTGCAGGTTGTTCTTGCCGAGCATCTGATCCAGGTGCTCTTGCGACACCGCGGTCAACTTGCGCCCGGTCAGTTCGGTGATGCGGTTGAGGTCCAGCAGCTGGTTTTGCGGGAACAGGATCAGCAACGCGCCGACAGAGTCATGCACCAGGATGGCCTGTACTTTCTGTGCGGATGGCAGCGATTCGTCGTCCATGACCTCGCGGTAGTTGATGGCAGACTTGCCAAGCAACTGCCGGATGACAGACGGGGCGTGTTGGGCGGCGTCGATGTGGGCAACTTCTGTCATGGCTGTATCCAGATTCCTACAATTGCTGAAGTATAACCAGCTTAGTTGTTATATAGGTGAGACACTCATTTATAGCGCTGACTGCTTCACACTTGCCCATATTGCTGGCCGTGGCGCAACCAGCGCTCCAGCAACGGGCTGACATGTTGAGGCCAGCGTTCAAGCAAAGCCTGGGCTGCATCCCTCACTGCCGGTAGCAGATCGGCATCGCGCATCAGGTCGGCGACCTTGAACTGTAGCAAACCGGTCTGGCGTGTTCCGAGCATCTCTCCCGGCCCGCGAAGCTCCAGGTCTTTTTCGGCGATCACAAAGCCGTCGTTGGTTTCGCGCATGATCCCCAATCGCTGGCGGCCGATCTGGGAAAGAGGAGGATGGTACAACAGTACGCAATGGCTGGCAGCACTGCCGCGTCCGACTCGACCGCGTAATTGGTGAAGTTGCGCCAGGCCGAGTCGCTCCGGGTTTTCAATGATCATCAGGCTGGCGTTGGGCACATCCACGCCGACCTCGATAACGGTGGTCGCCACCAGCAGCTGCAAATGGCCTTGCTTGAACTCAGCCATGACCGCCGCCTTTTCAGCAGGCTTCATGCGTCCATGAATCAGGCCGACTTTAAGCTCGCCCAGGGCACTGGTCAGTTCTTCAAACGTGGTTTCCGCGGCCTGACAGGTGAGTTCTTCGGATTCCTCGATCAGGGTGCAGACCCAATAAGCCTGGCGGCCTTCGGCGCAGGCGTTTCGCACCCGCTCGACCACTTCGATGCGGCGGCTGTCGGCCACCAGCACCGTATTGACCGGTGTGCGGCCTGGAGGCAGCTCGTCGAGAATCGAAGTGTCGAGATCGGCATACGCACTCATCGCCAGCGTGCGCGGAATCGGCGTCGCCGTCATGATCAACTGGTGCGGACACATCATCCCGCCCACGCCTTTTTTGCGCAGGGCCAGACGCTGCTGAACGCCGAAACGGTGCTGTTCGTCGATGATCACCAGCGCAAGGTTTTTGAACTGCACTTCATCCTGAAACAGCGCGTGTGTGCCGACGACCATGGGCGCGCCATTGGCTATCTGCTCCAACGAGGAGGCCCGGGCCTTGCCCTTGAGTTTGCCGGCGAGCCAGGCTGTCTCGATGCCCAGCGGCTCCAGCCAGCGGGTGAAGTTGATGAAGTGCTGCTCGGCGAGGATCTCGGTCGGTGCCATCAGTGCGACTTGATAACCCGCTTCGAGGGCTTGCAACGCGGCAAGCGCCGCGACCACCGTTTTGCCTGCGCCCACGTCACCTTGAATCAGCCTGAGCATCGGCTCTTGCTGACTGAGGTCGTAGGCGATTTCCTTACCGACACGCTGCTGAGCGCCGGTCGGCGGAAAACCCAGGTTGGCGAGAAATTGCTTCGGCAGGCGTTTGGCGAGCGGCAATGCGGGCGCCCGCTGTGACCGCAGGCTTTCGCGCAGGCGTTGCTGGGAAAGCTGATGCGTGAGCAGTTCTTCGAACGCCAGTCGGTGCTGCGCCCAGTGATGACCCAACGCGAGTTCCTCGACGTCGGCATCGGCGGGCGGGTTGTGCAGGTAGTGAATAGCGTCAGCCAGTGGCGCCAGTTGATAGTCCCGCGCCAGCTCATCCGGCAGCCAGTCAGGCAGGCTTTTAGGGCCCAGCATGCCGAGGCTTTGCTGACACAGCTGGCGCAGGCGTTGCTGCGTCAGCCCCTCGGTCGTTGGGTAAATCGGCGTGAGCGTCTGCTCCACGGCGACATGTTCATCGCCAGTGATGGCGCGGTATTCCGGATGATAGATCTCCAGACCTGACGCACCGGGGCGCGCTTCGCCATAGCAACGCACGTGCGTGCCGCGTTTCAGGCCATCCTTCTGCGCATTGCTGAAATGATAGAAACGAAGACTCAGCACGCCGGTTCCGTCGCCCAGCCTCACCAGCAGGCTGCGGCGCTTGCCCATCACCACATCAGCGCCGCTGACCACCCCTTCGATGACCGCATCCTGTCCGGGCCGCAGCGCACCGATCGGCACGACGCGGGTGCGGTCCTGATACCGCAACGGCAGGTGGAACAGCACGTCCTGAATATTCTCCAGGCCGACCTTCGCCAGCTTTTCGGCCATTGCCTCGCCGACGCCCTTGAGCGCCGTAACCGAGACGTGGGACAGCTCCGTCATACTGCCACTTAGCTCGCTTGTGCCTGGGCTTTAGGGCGAGCGACTGAACAGAGACGAATCGAATCCGCGAGGATTTCAATGGCTTTGGGCCGAGGGAAGCTTGCGCGCCAGGCGATGGCGACAGTGCGGAAGGGCACCGGCGGCGACAGCGGGCGGACTTCGATCACGCCAGGGGCGTAATGATGGCTGTCGACGGCGGACATCGGCAGAATGGAAACGCCCAGACCCGAAGCAACCATGTGGCGAATGGTTTCCAGCGAGCTGGATTCGACCGTGGTGTGCTTGGCACTGTCGCCGCCTTTGACCAGCGTCGGGCAGGCTTCAAGCACCTGATCTCGGAAGCAGTGGCCTTCGCCCAGCAGCAGCAAGCTCTTGTCGTTGAGCGCCGAGGCGTCGATGGTCGCTTTCTGAGTCCAGGGATGGTCGGCCGGCATCAGCACGTAGAACGGCTCGTCATACAGCGACATCGTCAGTACGTCGGCTTCGTTGAACGGCAGGGCAATGATGATCGCATCGAGCTCACCGTTGCGCAGCTTGTCACGCAGCACGTGGGTGAAGTTTTCTTCGATGTACAACGGCATTTGCGGGGCGACCCGATGCAGTTGCGGAATCAGATGAGGAAACAGGTAAGGACCGACGGTGTAGATCGCGCCGACTTTCAGCGGGGCCGTCAGTTGGTTTTTGCCGGTTTGAGCCAGCTCGCGAATGCCTTGCGCCTGTTCGAGCACTTTCTGAGCCTGAGCCACGATGCCCTCGCCAACCGGCGTAAGACGTACCGCACTCTTGCTGCGCTCGAAAATCAGCACACCGAGTTCATCTTCCAGCTTCTTGACGCCGACCGACAGGGTCGGCTGGCTGACATGGCAGCGCTCGGCCGCGTGGCCGAAGTGCTGCTCTTGAGCGAGGGTAACGATATAGCGCAATTCTGTGAGGGTCATAGCGTGCGTCCATGAAGTTGCGGCCCCAGCATAGCGGGTGCAATCGATAGACGCACGTTATCAGACCCTCTGATATCACAAAATCAGCGTTTCAACGTTTATCCAGCGAATAAACGAAGGGAGCGACCACTTCCAGCGTGCCGTTGTTGAGCAATTCTGCAGGCGGCTTGGGCAACGGTTGCGCCCGACGGATCATTTCCAGCGTTGCGCGATCCAGCGCCGCACTTCCCGAACCCCCAGCGATTTCGTAGGACAACACCCGGCCTTCCGCATCGACCACGAACCGCAATCGGTTAATGCCTTGCATCCCCCGACGACGAGCGTCTTCCGGATAGCGCTTGAATTTACTCAAGTGACGCAACAGATCACCCTGCCAGCTTGGCAATGCGGTGCTCGGCGGCGTGGGTGGCGCGGGTTCCGGTGCAGCCGATTTCTCAGGCTTGGCATTCGACGGTGGTGTGTCCACTGGCTTCTCGTCAGCGGGCTTTTCCTCCTTCGGTGGCTCGACCTTTTTCACAGGCTTGGGCGGCTGTGGCTTGGGCTTAGGCTTGACCGGCTTGGGAATCGCGATTTCCGGCTTGGGCGCTTCGGCGATCGGCGGAATCGGCAGTTCTTCTTCCGGCGCTGGCGGCTGCGGCGGTTGCACCACTTGAGGCGGCGGAGGCGGAGCGGGCTCGGGTACGGGCGCCAGCTCGACCATCATCGCTGCCGGCGGCAGCTCGATGGCCTGAGAGGAGTGCCAGCGCAGCGCGACGACAATCGCAATGGCGTGCACCGCCAGCACCAACAACAGACTACCGCTATAGCGCGTCAGTTTTTGGCGCGTATTGATCATTTCTTACCAACCGTCTCAAGACCCACCAGACCGACCTTCAGGTAGCCGGCGCCTCGCAGCGCGTTCATCACTTCCATCAGGTCGCCGTAATCGACGCCTTTGTCAGCCTGGAAGAAGATCGTCGTGTCCTTCTTGCCTTTGGTCTTGGCGTCCAGCACTGGCCCAAGCTGCTCGCGCGCGACCTTGTCGTCGCCCAGGTACAGGCTCTGGTCGGCCTTGACGCTGAGGAAGATAGGCTTCTCGGGTCGGGGCGCCGGTTTGGCCGTGGAGGCGGGCAGGTCGACCTTGATGTCGACCGTGGCCAGCGGCGCTGCCACCATGAAGATGATCAACAGCACCAGCATGACGTCGATGAACGGCGTCACGTTGATTTCGTGGTTCTCGGCGAGGTCGTCGCCACCTTCGTTAAGATGCAGGCCCATGGCTTACCCCATTTTTACCATGTGCGGCTGTTGGCCACGGTCGGCGGCAGGCTGGTGATCCAGATCGCGGCTGACGAGCAACAGAACTTGCGCCGAGGCATCCGACACCTGAGCCTTGTAACCTGCGATCGAGCGGGCGAATACGTTGTAGATGACCACCGCAGGAATCGCTGCAACCAGGCCCAAAGCCGTTGCCAGCAACGCTTCGGCGATACCGGGGGCGACGACGGCAAGGTTGGTGGTCTGGGTCTTGGCGATACCGATGAAGCTGTTCATGATGCCCCACACCGTACCGAACAGACCCACGAAAGGGGCGGTCGAGCCGATGGTCGCGAGCACACCGGTGCCCATGCTCATGTTGCGGCCGCAAGCTGCAACCAGACGCTCGAGGCGGAAGCTCACACGCTCTTTGATACCCTCGCGCTCGCGGCTGTTGACCGACAGGTGCATTTCTTCAAGGGCGTCATGCACGAGCAGATTGGCCAGCGTGCCTTCTTTTTTGGCGCCGGCACTGGCTTCGTCCAACGTGCGTGCGCGTTTGAGGGCCGCGATTTCGCCTTTCAGGCGACGCTTGGCGCCCAGCAGTTCGAAGCCTTTGGCGATCCAGATGGTCCAAGTGATGATCGACGCGATAGCTAGACCGATCATGACGGCTTTGACGACGATGTCGGCATTTTTGTACATGCCCCACGGCGACAGGTCGTGCGACATGCCAAGGCTGTTGTCTTCGGCAGCCGCCTCAAGTGTCTCGGCCGGCGCAGTTGAAGAAGCATCTTGAACCGCCGGAGCGGCCGAGGAGTCAACAGGAGTGGCCGCCGGTGCAACGGTTTGTGTCGCGGGAGCGTTCTGTGCCGGAGCATTGGAGTCTGCCATCGCGACCGGCGTCAGCATCAGGCTGAACAGCACCGCGGCGATGGCGCGCCCTGCGCGTGGCAGACCTTTGGACGTGATAGACGAAGCAGGGGATTGGATAGGTGTCATGCTGGCCCGACCTGATATGAAAATAGGTGTTCGTTCTAAGTGCGTCACGCTGGCGCGAGGCGAGCGGAGGAGAACAAAGGGCCGTTATTATTGCAAGTAATTCTTGTTAACAAAAGTAATAGAGTATCTTTTTTTCCGTGGAGCGCATTCCGACGGTCGTCCAAAGCGCCGGTTTTACGGGTTCAAACCTATTTTTATGTGGAGATTGTTCATGGCAGGGCCTTCCGTTTTGATTGCTGGGTGTGGAGATATCGGAGGTCGGCTGGCCACTCAATTGCTGCCACTGGGGTGGACGATCTATGGCTTGCGCCGGTCTGTGGGGAAGCTGCCCAAGGGCGTGCTTGGTGTGAGTGGCGATCTGTTCGACGCCCGCATCCCGGATCAGTGGCCGGAAGGGCGCATCGATTACCTCGTGTATTGCGCCACCCCGGCCCAGCGTGACGAGGCCGGATATCGCGCTGCTTATATAGAGGGGCTGCAGCATGTCCTTGGATGGACTCAGCGCAGCGGCCAGCGGCCCAAACGTGTGGTGTTTGTCTCAAGCAGCAGCGTGTACGGACAACAGCAGGGCGAATGGATCGATGAGACCTCGCCTGCACACGCCACCGGATTTTCCGGGCAGGTCATGCGGGAAGCGGAACAAGTGGCGCTCACCAGCGGGCTTCCGGCCACGATCGTCAGGCTTACGGGCATCTATGGCCCGGGGCGCAGTGACCTGATGAACCGTGTGCGTCAAGGCTACAGCGTTGCCGAAGAGCCGCCGTTGTATGGCAATCGGATTCATGCGGACGACGCTGGCGGTCTGCTGGCATTTCTGCTGCAGGCAGCATCCGAAGGCGCGACGCTGGATGACTGCTATCTGGGTGTGGACGATGCGCCAGTTCCTCTCTCCGAGGTCGTCGACTGGATGCGCCAGCGTCTGGGCGTGACGCAATGGTCGGACGAAAACAGCGTCCGCCGCGCGGGCAGCAAGCGTTGCAGTAATGCCCGGGCCCGCGCGCTGGGATGGGCGCCGCGTTATGCGAGCTATAAAGAAGGGTATGAAGCGATGTTGGCTCAGGAGAATTGAGCCCGCTGCGATCTGTTGATCCGGCCGGCGCCGGGTGGGGAGTTCAGCTTGCTGACGGATGCAGCGTATCAGTCAACGACGCGTTGTCTGAGCTGACACCTTCGTGAGCAAGCTCACTCCCACACGAATCTCCAGGCATTGCCGAGTGCTCCGGCCAGACGCAAAACTTGTGGGAGCGCGCTTGCTCACGATGGCTGAGGACTAGTTTTTCTCTAGCACCCAATGCCGCTCGCCAGGACGCAAATCAGGCATTTCGGTGGGCTGCGCGTTGTTAACGGCCTGGAAAATTTCCAACTGTTTACCGTTGCGAACGAAAATCCATGGATTGCCGCGCTCGTTACGTTCCAGCCACATACTGTCGTATTCCCCGCTCATGGCTGCGCAATCGCCCGCAAGGCACAGCGCGTAGCGATCATTGCCTGGCAGGCCGCTTACGCTGCCGTCGGGTTGAAACTCGACGGTGCTGCCTTGGCCTTCACCGCTGACGATGTTCCATTTCCCGCCCAAATAAGCGGTATAGAGCGCTCGCTCAAAACTCGTGCCGGGCTGGGCACCCGCTGGTGCGGCTTCCTTGGGCGCCCGGAAATGCTGCTCGGGGCCGGTATCGCTCGCACTCTGCACCAGGTCGTCGCCCTTGAGTGCCAGCGTTTCAGAGGAGTTGCCGTAGAAATCGACCCGCAGCGCGCCTTCGGCGTTGCTGGCAATCTTGCCTTCGCTCAGCTCGAAGCCATTGGATGCGGTAGCCTGACCGGCTTTGGTGTTGATGTTCCATTCCAGGTTCGGACCGTACGCCAGCAGTGCCTGACGCAGGTTGCCGCCTTCGGCTGCGGCGTCGATGGCGGCCTGATTGATCCAGGTGCCGTCCGGGCTTTTATTGGAGTGGCTGGCGCAGCCGCTGAGCAGCGCGGCCAGCAGTGAGAGGGCGAACGCAACGCGCATAAGCGGAGTCCTTCCTTTTTCTCTGAGGAGATGGCGGAGCGTGGATGCGCTCCGCGAGACGATTACTCGATGACCAGAATCGCGTCCATTTCAACCTGAGCGCCGCGAGGCAGAGCCGCTACGCCGATGGCCGCACGAGCCGGGTAAGGCTGTTCGAAGTACTTGCCCATGATCTCGTTGACCTTGGCGAAATGGCTCAGATCGGTCAGGAAGATATTCAGTTTGACGATGTCCTTGAACGAACCGCCTGCCGCCTCAGCCACCGCTTTCAGGTTCTCGAACACCTGAGTCGTCTGAGCCTCGAAGCCTTCGACCAGCTCCATGGTTTTCGGGTCCAGCGGGATCTGCCCGGACATGTAGACGGTACTGCCAGCTTTGATCGCCTGAGAATAGGTGCCGATGGCGGCAGGGGCTTTGTCGCTGGAGATGACGGTCTTGCTCATGAAGAACTCCTGTTTGCGGTTTGGCTACGCGCGCATCCGGGTGATGCGGATCACGCCGGTCAGGGCGCGTAGTTTCTTGATCACGCGGGCCAGATGCACACGGTCGTGCACGCTGACCACCAGTTGAACCACGCTGATGCGGCCATCGCGTTCGTCCATGCTGATTTTTTCGATGTTGCCGTCGGCGGCGTTGACGCTGCTGGCCAGCAATGCGATCAGGCCGCGCTGATGTTCCAGCTCAACACGCAACTCGACGTTGAACTCGCCGGTGACGTCTTTGGCCCACGACAGCTGAATGCACTTTTCCGGGTTATGACGGATTTCGCTGATGTTCCGGCAATTGTCCAGGTGCACGACCATGCCCTTGCCAGCAGACAGATGACCGACGATCGGGTCGCCGGGAATCGGCGTGCAGCATTTGGCGTAGCTCAGAACCAGACCTTCCGTGCCGCGGATTGCCAACGGGCCTTCAGCGCTCGGCAATTCGTCACCTTCGCTCGCAAGCAGCCGACGGGCAACGACATACGCCATGCGGTTGCCCAGGCCGATGTCTTCGAGAAGATCCTCGATAACTTCGACCCGGTACTCGGCAAGAATCAAGCGCACCCTTTCAGTCGGGATCTTGTCCAGGCTGCTGTCGAAACCGTTGAGAACCTTGTTCAGCAGGCGCTCGCCCAGGCTGATGGATTCGGATCGGCGTTGCAGCTTGAGCGCGTGACGAATATGGGTGCGTGCCTTGCCGGTGACCACGAAGTTGAGCCACGCAGGATTTGGCCGAGCGCCGGGGGCACTGACGATCTCGACCGTCGAGCCGCTTTGCAAGGGTTCGGAAAGCGGCGCGAGCCTGCGATTGATCCGACAGGCAATGCAGCTATTGCCGACGTCTGTATGCACGGCGTAGGCAAAGTCGACGGCCGTGGAGCCTTTGGGCAGCTCCATGATTCGGCCTTTGGGCGTGAAGACATAGACCTCGTCCGGGAACAGGTCGATCTTCACGCTTTCGATGAATTCAAGCGAGTTGCCGGCGCGCTGCTGCATTTCAAGCACGCCTTTGACCCACTGACGTGCGCGAGCATGGGTGCCCTTCGGTTGCTCATCGCCGGAAGATTTGTACAACCAGTGCGCCGCGATGCCGTTGTTGGCCATCTCTTCCATTTCGCGCGTGCGGATCTGGATTTCGATCGGGACGCCGTGCATGCCGAACAGCGTCGTGTGCAGCGACTGATAGCCGTTGGCCTTGGGGATCGCGATGTAATCCTTGAAGCGGCCGGGCAATGGCTTGTACAAATTATGTACAGCGCCGAGTACGCGATAACACGTATCAACCTTGTCGACGATAATCCGGAACGCGTAGACGTCCATGATCTCATTGAAGGCGCGACGCTTGCCGCGCATCTTCTTGTAGATACCGTACAGGTGTTTCTGGCGACCGCTGACCTCGCCTTCGATGCCGTCAACGGCAAGGCAGTGGCTCAGCGACTCTTCAATCTTGTTGACCAGTTCTTTGCGATTGCCACGAGCGCGTTTCACGGCCTGGCCAATGCGGGAGGAGCGCATCGGATACATCGCCTTGAAACCCAGGTCCTCGAACTCGATACGCACGCTGTGCATGCCAAGGCGATTGGCGATGGGAGCGTAGATTTCGAGGGTTTCTTTGGCGATGCGGCGGCGCTTCTCGCCGGACAGGACTTCGAGCGTGCGCATGTTGTGCAGGCGATCGGCGAGCTTGACCAGGATCACGCGAATGTCGCGCGCCATGGCCATGGCCATTTTCTGGAAGTTCTCAGCCTGCGCTTCGGCCTTGGTCTCGAAATTCATCTGGGTCAGTTTGCTGACCCCGTCGACCAGTTCGGCCACGGTTTCGCCGAACTGCGCACAAAGCGCTTCTTTGGCGATGCCGGTGTCTTCGATCACGTCATGCAGCATCGCGGCCATCAGGCTTTGATGGTCCATGTGCATGTCGGCAAGGATATTGGCCACCGCCAGCGGGTGCGTGACGTAGGCTTCGCCGCTGCGACGGCGCTGGCCGTCGTGGGCTTGTTCGGCGTAGAAATACGCTCGGCGAACCAGATTAACCTGGTCTTTGCCGAGGTAGGTCGACAGGCGATCGGCGAGGGCGTCTATGCTCGGCAAGATAAGACTCCTTGCCGATGGCGTTGACCCTGCGCCTTGCTACGTCGACCGGGCATAGGCTTAGACGGCCTCGCTGGACTCGTCCTCGAACGCTGCGAACAATGGTTCATCTTCAACGATTTCAGCTTCTGCGATGACAGCGTAATCCATCAGGCCCGCTGCGATTTCGCGCAGGGCAACAACGGTAGGCTTGTCGTTTTCCCAGGCCAGCTTTGGCTCTTTGCCGCCGGTCGCCAGCTGACGCGAACGTTTGGTGGCGAGCATGACCAGCTCAAAGCGGTTATCTACATGTTCCAGGCAGTCTTCAACGGTCACGCGGGCCATGGGTATTCCTCGTAGCAAATGCGATATGCGCGGTGCCCGGATGGGCGAGCGGACTCGGTAGTTTACAAGCGGAGCGCTCAAAGCTTCAAGCGGCATGCCACGAGCGGTCGGTTTTGGCGCTGTTTCGACGCGCTTTGCACCGCCCCTGTAGGAGCGCGCTTGCCCGCGATGGCGGTATGTCTGGCAATGAATGTGTTTAATTCACCGACACCATCGCGGGCAAGCGCGCTCCTGCAGTTGATTATGCAAGGAGCTGTTTCAGCAACTCGGTATGGCGCTGCTGCTGGTGTTCCTGGCTGAGCAGGTTGGCGCGGAAAATCGCTTTCAGATCTTCAAGGGCGGTGGCGAAATCGTCGTTGATCACGATGTAATCGTATTCGACGTAGTGGCTCATTTCGCTGACGGCTTCGCGCATACGGCCTTCGATGATTTCATCGCTGTCCTGACCACGGTTGGTCAGGCGCTGGCGAAGTGCCTGCTGAGTCGGCGGCAGGATGAAGATCGAACGTGCGTGCGGCATCAGTTTGCGCACCTGCTCGGCGCCCTGCCAGTCGATCTCCAGGATCAGGTCGTGACCCTCGTCCAGCGTCTGCTGCAGACGGCTTTGCGAAGTGCCGTACAGGTTGCCGAATACTTCGGCCTGTTCGAGAAAGTCGCCGTGCTCAATCATGCGCACGAACTCTTCGCGGTCGACGAAGTGGTAATTCACGCCGTCCGCTTCACCCGGGCGCATGGCCCGAGTGGTGTGGGAAACGGAGACGCGAATCTGTGGCTGAGCATCGATCAGGGCCTTGACCAGGCTGGTCTTGCCCGCGCCCGATGGGGCGGAAATGATGTACAGGGTGCCGGTGCTGTGGGTCATGTCGGGGTAGGCCTTACTCAATGTTCTGCACTTGTTCGCGCATCTGCTCGATCAACACCTTGAGGTTGACCGCGGCTTGCGTGCTTCGAGGATCGAAGGCTTTGGAGCCCAGTGTATTGGCTTCTCGGTTGAGTTCCTGCATCAGGAAATCCAGGCGGCGCCCAGCCTGTCCACCGGCTTTGAGCACGCGGCGCACTTCAGTGACGTGAGTGCTCAGGCGGTCGAGTTCTTCGGCGACGTCGCTTTTTTGCGCGAGCAGCACCATTTCCTGCTCCAGTCGTTGCGGATCCAGCTCGGCCTTCATGTCGGCAAAGCGGTCGAGCACTTTCTGGCGCTGGGTCGCGAGCATCTGCGGCACCAAGGTGCGCAGCGTGGCCACCTCGGTTTTGATCGAGGTGAGCCGTTCGTCGAGAAGTTTCGCCAGGTCGGCACCTTCGCGGGCGCGTCCGGCCTTGAGCTCTTCCAGTGCCTGGTTGAACAGCGACAGCGCGTCGTTGTTCAGCGCCTGAGGATCGGTTGCATCGGCGACCAGAACACCCGGCCAGGCAAGCACCTCGAGCGGGTTCAGCGCTGCGGGTTGCTGGATCAGGCTGGCAACCAGCTCGGCCGCAGCGACCAGTTGCCCGGCGCGTTCGCGATTGACCTGCAGCGGCTTGCCGGCGGTTTCCTCGGTGAAGCGCAAGGTGCATTCGATCTTGCCGCGTGAAAGCCCCTGACGCAGTGCTTCACGCACGGCGCTTTCCAGATCACGAAATGATTCCGGCAGACGCAGGTGGGGTTCGAGATAACGATGGTTGACCGAGCGCAGTTCCCAGCTCAGCGTGCCTTGTGGGCCTGCTCGTTCAGCGCGGGCAAAAGCCGTCATGCTGTGCACCATGGGAAGTACCTCTATAAAGTCAGGCGTTGGAAATAGCCTGCTCGGGGCGGTGATCTGCCCGGTTGAGTGTCGTGAAAAAACGACAGGCTATAAAGGCGCAGGATTGTAGCTCAGTGCGAGGTTGGCGCCCAAATGCGGCATTGTCGCAAGCGATGCGCGGTGCTGCGGCTTCACTGCCTGGTCGCGCCTTTTCGCGCGGCCGATGGTCATCGATCGCGCATTAGATGCCCCAAGGGCGTGCTTGCGCCTCTATAATGCACGTCAGTTTTCCGTCTCAGTACAGGTATCCCGAATGAAACGTCCAAGTGGTCGCGCTGCCGATCAGCTCCGCTCGATCCGCATCACCCGCAACTACACCAAGCACGCCGAGGGTTCTGTGCTGGTCGAGTTTGGTGATACCAAAGTCATCTGCACCGTCAGCGTCGAAAACGGCGTTCCACGTTTTCTGAAAGGTCAGGGTCAAGGTTGGCTGACCGCCGAGTACGGCATGCTGCCGCGTGCGACAGGTGAGCGTAATCAGCGCGAAGCCAGCCGTGGCAAACAAGGTGGCCGTACCCTGGAAATTCAACGGCTCATCGGCCGTTCTCTGCGTGCCGCGCTGGATATGTCCAAGCTCGGCGACGTCACGCTGTATGTCGATTGCGACGTGATCCAGGCCGACGGCGGCACTCGCACCGCGTCGATCACAGGCGCCATGGTTGCGCTGGTCGATGCGCTTAAATCCATCAAGAAGCGCGGCGGCCTCAAGGGCGGCGACCCGCTCAAGCAGATGATCGCCGCTGTGTCGGTGGGCATGTATCAGGGTGAGCCGGTGCTGGATCTGGACTACCTGGAAGACTCGGCTGCCGAAACCGACTTGAACGTCGTCATGACCAGCGCTGGCGGCTTCATCGAAGTTCAGGGCACCGCCGAAGGTGCTCCGTTCCAGCCAGAAGAGCTCAACGCGATGTTGGCTTTGGCACAGAAGGGCATGAGCGAGCTGTTCGAGAAGCAGCTTGCTGCACTGGCCGACTGATTGCCGTTTCAGCGAGTCTTTTGAATACCGTCATAACAGGGAAAGCATGATGATCGACAGTCAGCCGCCGCTACCGGCACCCAGCAAAGAAGTTCGTCAGTGGGCGATGCTATGCCACTTTGCAGCGTTTTTCGGACTGATCTTTCCGTTCGGCAATCTGCTGGGGCCGCTGATTGTATGGCAGCTGAAGAAAGAGGCTGACCCCTTCATCGACGCGCAGGGCAAGGAAGCGCTGAATTTTCAGATCACCGTGGCCATTGCCGCGATGATCTGCTTCCTGCTGATGATCATCGTCATTGGCTTTCCGTTATTGATGCTCGTGGGCGTCGGCGCGCTGGTGCTGACGATCATTGCAGGCATCAAGGCCAATGACGGGGTCGCGTATCGTTATCCGTTTACCTGGCGGTTGATCAAGTAATCCTTGCCTGCTCGGACGCTTTCGCGAGCAAGCCCGCTCCCGCAGGTAAACGTTCAGGGTGCAGAAAAACAAAAGCCGACTTCACGTCGGCTTTCTTTTGAGCAACTGAACGTCAGATGGTCAACGTCCAGTCGTAGTCCACGATCAGCGGCGCGTGCTGCGAGAAGCGCGGCTGGCGTGGCAGGCGTGCGCTACGTACGAAGCGGCGCAGACCCGGGGTCAACAACTGATAGTCGAACCGCCAGCCCAGATTGAGCATCTCGGCTTGTTCGTTATCGGGCCACCAGCTGTACTGGTCGCCTTCGCGGCTGACTTCGCGCAGGGCATCGACGTAGCCCATGTTGCCCACGATCTCGTCCATCCAGGCACGTTCAGGTGCCAGGAAGCCCGGAGATTGCTGGCTGTCGCGCCAGTTCTTGATATCCAGCTTCTGCTGGGCCACGTACAGCGAGCCACAATAAATGTACTCGCGACGCTTGCGCCGCTGCTTGTCCAGATACTTGCCGAAATCGTCCATGAGCTTGAATTTCTGATTCAAGTCCTCATCGCCGTTCATCCCGGACGGGAGCAGCAAGGTCGCAATACTGACTTTATCGAAATCTGCTTGCAGGTAACGCCCGTAACGGTCGGCTGTCTCGAAGCCGAGACCGTTGATTACCGCCTTCGGTTGCAGCCGCGAGTAAAGTGCCACGCCACCTTGGGCAGGGACTTCGGCATCGCAGGCATATAGGAAGTAGCCGTCCAGTTGGAAGGCTGGGTCGTCCAGTTCAAAGGCGGAGGCGCGGGTGTCCTGAAGGCAGATGACGTCGGCATTCTGGGCTT